>SDBU01002313.1_pt1 | contig 25596 bp, 18 predicted proteins | sample 2277071 | NCBI WGS metagenome assembly SDBU01 (sample SAMN10397929, study PRJNA504765) | marine sediment metagenome | isolation source: marine sediment core GS08_GC12, 126 cmbsf | place: Arctic Ocean: Gakkel Ridge, Loki's castle | collected 2008
GCCATACTCTTTCTCGCGCGCACAACGAAGCCCAGACCAGTTTCTGCCCACTTTGCGGCACTCAGGCAGGAGATGGTCAGATCTGACATACAGGGACGTGGAATCAACGACGAACGCGTGTTGCGTGCCATGCGAACCGTGCCTCGCCACGAGTTCGTCCTTCCTGAGTATTTGAGTCAGGCTTATGTGGATTTTCCCCTGTCCATAGGGTACGGGCAAACCATCTCTGCGCCGTCCATTGTGGCTGTAATGACCGAGCTCCTGGAAATCGAACGTGATTCCAAGGTGCTGGAAATCGGGACAGGCTCAGCGTATCAGGCAGCTATCCTCGCTGAGCTCACCGACCATGTCTATTCGGTAGAGATCGTCGAGCCACTCTGCGAGGCCGCCAAAGAGCGTTTGCTCCGTCTGGGCTATGCGAATGTAGTAGTAGACTGCAGGGATGGCTATTACGGCTGGGAAGAACATGCCCCCTACGATGCCATAATCGTGACCTGTGCGCCAGACCACATTCCTCAGCCCTTGATCAACCAGCTTGCGGATGGTGGTCGCATGGTTATTCCGGTGGGCCCTCCAGGATTCTATCAGGTGCTATGGAGGGTTGAGCGACATGGGGAAGAGATTACCTCTGAACGGCTAATGGGCGTTGGCTTCGTTCCTCTCACCGGCGGTCACTAGTACCAGACACCGTCACCGGAACTGAAAGAGTTGCCTTTGCTGATCCTGTGACGCGTATGTTGTCCTTGTTTGCCAAGCGGGTCGAGACACTGCCATTGGTGGACCAGATGGACGAAATCAGACAACGGATGGTCAAGTTCCAGATAGAGAGCCGTGGCGTCAAGGACAAGGATGTATTGAATGCCATGCAGACCGTGCCTCGCGACGCGTTCGTGCCTGAAGAGTTTGCCAAGGAGGCATATGAAGATCATCCGGTGCCGATTGGCTATGGTCAGACCATTTCTCAGCCCTACATTGTGGCTGTCATGACCGAGCTGCTGCAGCTACGTCGCGATTCTCGGGTCTTGGAGGTTGGCACAGGTTCGGGGTATCAGGCGGCGATTCTGGCAGAGTTGGCAGAGCATGTCTACACGGTGGAGATCGTGGAGACACTCTGTGAGGCGGCCAAGAAACGCATGGCTGGGTTGGGCTACTCAAATGTGACCGTAAAGTGTGGGGACGGCTTTCATGGCTGGGAGGAGCACGCTCCGTACGATGCCATCATGGTCACCTGTGCGCCCGACCACATCCCTCAGCCCTTGATCGATCAGCTTGCCGATGGCGGACGCATGGTAATCCCTGTGGGGCCATCGGGAGCCTATCAGGCGCTGTGGCTGGTGGAGCGCCATGGCCAAGAGACAAAGTCTGAGCGTCTGATGGGAGTTGCGTTCGTTCCCCTCACTGGTATTCACGGAGTTGCGTCGTCAAGTCCGGGGCAGTTGCCCTGAGTGATCATCCGGCGGCCTGCTGACTCTGTCACCTGCAAGGGGCCAGAACGCCACCGTCGCCGCGAGATAGCAGGCAGCAGCCAGTTGGAGCACCAGTCGATATCCTCCGCTAAGGGCCAGTACGATTGCCAGGATGGCGGCTATCACTGAGGCGCTGCCGTTGATCGCCCAAATCCAGGGGATCAAGCCGGGCGCCGAATCGCCCACGCTACGCAGCCCCCTGGGAAAGGGGATTCCCATGAGTGTGCCCAGGGGCACCAGCGAAGCGCTGGCGATGGCGATCCTGGCTGGGATAGTCATGTGCATGGATCTGGTGAACAGCCCCTGAAGCAGGGCGGGGTAAACAGCAATGGCCACAACAAGGGCTGGGAGGGTTACCCTTATGCGGACGCGGGGAGCTAGCAGGCTTCCCACCCCTGATGATAGGAGGAGTGAGGCGACAACAACGGCAAAGGCAAAGGCCGGCTGACCCAGGTAAAGGACAAAGTGTTGCATAAGGGGCATTTCAACTAGCAGATACCCCAGACCGAGCATAGCAAAGTAGGCCAGGTAGCGCCAACGGTGTGGTACCTGGCCTTGTCTTGTTGGGCCCCAGAGGAGGGGCAAGAAGACCAACACTGCCGTGGCCATGAAGGCGATGCCCAACGTGGCCAAGACCAGGAGAAACCCACTTCCGCCGAAGGGTTGCCAGGTTCTGCCGAGCTGGGCGATGATCTGGGGTGTCTGTCGCCAGCGAAAGTAGTGGCCAAAGAAGGGACGGTCGTCGGTGGGAGGTGAGACGTCATAGTAGTGCGATTGGTAGAATGCGGGTCGATCCTGGGAGGAGAGGAGATCCTCAAAGGCTGTGTAGTAGGCGGGCTGCGATAGGATGTTGTATCGGTTGGCTTCCTCTGGCTGCATTCCAGAGTAGTACGCGAGATCATAGCCCAGGCGCTGACAGGTCTCGACGACCAGGTCGATGTCTGCCTCGGTGAAGGGAGCAGGGCTGGCCAACAAGGTCATGGTTGACCAACTGCGCATGGCGACTAGATGTCGTGCTGGTTGCTCGACTCCTATGCTTTCCAGCGCGGTCACCAGGAGTGCGCCGGCACGCAGCGACTCACTTGGTGGGTCCTGGAGCCAGCGACTGAGGACAAGCAAGCCGTCGGGATTGAGCTGTTGGAGGGCGAGGGTTGCGGCCTCGACGGTGTACAGGTGGTTTTCAGCGAGGCTATATGTGCCGGAGGCCAGTGGGTGGAAGGCGTCGGCCAGGGAGAACTGGACGATGTCGAACTGCTCATCGGCACGCTGCAGAGCACTGCGCGGCTCCTCGATCAAGATCGTTACCCTTGGATCGCGGTACAGGTATCCCGTAAATTGGGCGTACCTGTCGCGCACCACCTGCACGATGAGGGGGTTTTCTTCCACAGCCACCACTCTCGTTGCCCCTTGATGCAGAGCCACTGCCACGTCCATGCCACCTCTTGGCCGCAGAATGAGCACAGAGGCCCGAGGTCGAAGCTTGTATTGGAGGCTGGAAGGCAAGTAGTCGAGGAAAGACACATCTTCGGGCCTGGTCCGTCGCGAGATGGGGCTAAGGTTGGCTCCATCCACGGTCAACGCATGCTGGGGAGGCAAGCTTCCCTCATACTGGAGGCTCAGTCCTGGAGCCGAGTGCAAGCGTTCGCTCTCCACGACGTCAATCCGAGAATAGGCATTCCACCTCTGATAAGCGAGGCGTGCGTCAGGTGCCTGGAGCGCGTAGCTCAGGCTCTTGTATGGTGACAGCCGCAACGTCATCCAGGGTGGAGGCGACCAGGCGAGGCCTACGCAGGCTACGACCAGCACCATCGTCGCCCGCATGAGCCTTCGGTACTTCGGCCCTGGCCTTGCGCTGAGAACGAGCGTCGTAGCAGCAGCGGCGAGCGCCGTAGCCGAGATGATGGTGCGCTCAGGTCCCAGCACCGATAGTGTGACAAGTAAGGTGGTGCTCCCCAGCCCCGAACCCATGAGACTGGCAGCGTAGAGGGGGCTGCTCTGTTGGGGCATCAGAGAGAGATACAGCGACACGATCAAGCCGCTGCCTACAAAGGGCACCACCAAACTCACATAGTAGATGGCAAGATAGAGCAGTTGGCGTCTGTCCCACGCCAACTGGTAGGAATCGAAGGGGACGGTATTGATAACCAGATAGGAGCCGAGGATGCTGAGCGGGAAAGTGATGGCCAGAAGCGGCTGGAGCCGGCCGCGAAGGTCGTGTGACAGTGAGGAAAGGATGGTTCCGCTGCTGCCGTAGCCCAGTAGGGCGACACTCACGCTGAGGAAGGCGAAATGATACCACTCGGATACGGCGAAGAAGCGCGTCAGAGCCAGTTGCAGCATCATTGTGGCTGCTGAAACCAGGGCTATGCCAGCATATAGACGGCCCCTGTGCACGACGTGCACCCTCTTCCTCCCGGCGCCAGACTCGCAGGGCCAGCTTACACTGGGACTCGGTCGAGGTCAACAGCGATCAAGGATGGGGTGTCGAATAACTCGCTGGGAACGCGAAGCGGAGATGCAGATAGGCCGAACGGTAGTAGGGGCACGGCGCCCCGGCTGCGCCGGGATCTGCGACCGTGCCTGCTTACACGCGGGTGAGATACTTGCCCGTTCGCGTATCGACACGGACAACGTCTCCCGCCTGGACGAACAGTGGAACCTGGACTCTCAAGCCCGTCTCCAGGGTCGCCTGCTTGGTAGCACCAGTGGCCGTATCGCCAGCGAATCCCGGGGGTGCGCTGGCGACCTCCAGTTCCACCGTGATGGGCAGGTCAATACCAATGACCTCCCCCTCGTAGAACTCGAGGTTCAGCCTGGTTCCTTCCTTGAGGTACGGTATCACCTCTTCAAGCATATCGCGATGCAATGCGGGCTGTTCGTAGGTCTCCGTGTCCATGAAATAGTAGTAGTCGCCGTCTCGATATAGATACTGCACGCTCCGACGGTCCAGACGGACCTCTTGGACGCGCTCTCCAGACATGAAAGTGCGATTGACCGTTGCCTTGGTGCGCAGGTTGCGCAACTTGGTGCGGATGTATGCCGCGCCGCGGCCTGGCTTGTAGTGATCGTATTCCAGCACTCTCCATATCTGGCCGTCACTCTCAAAAGTAACGCCCTTTCGGAGCTCTGTGACAGAGATCATGTAACGCCCCCAGGAGTTGAATGAGCCGAGCATCACCCATTATAGTCTGAGAGAGCGGGGGTACAAGTCAGCGCCGTTGAGAAGCCGGCCGCTTGCGGATTTCTGGGTCGAGCCAGCCTCGGGCTATGCGCGGGAGCGATTCCAGGGGTCCCTGCCTGGCTGTGCACCTGGGCAGAGAGCGCAAGAAGGCCTTTCCGTAGGCCTTGGTCAGCAAGCGCTTGTCCAACACCACCACCAGTCCATAGTCGTCCTTGCTGCGGATGAGCCGTCCGAACCCCTGGCGAAACCGGAGGATCGCGTTTGGCACATAGAGCTCGTTGAAGGGGTCATCCATGGTCTCGGCCCGTGCGGCAAAGACCGGATCCGTGGGCACTGAGAAGGGGAGTCTGGCGATGACCAGACAACCGAGCGCCGGGCCGACCACGTCGATCCCCTCCCAAAAACTGCGCGTGCCCATCAGCACTGACTTGGGGGTGTTGCGAAAGCTCTCAAGTATCTGGTTTCTGGAGCCGTCAAGCCCTTGCCCATATACGACGATCCCATCCTGCTCGAGCTGCTGCAGCACCCCACGATAGGTCGCTCTGAGCTGCCTGGTGGAGGTGAAAAGCACCAACGTTCGGCCCTCTGTGGCCCGGCAGAGCTCGATGATCGCCCGTTCCACACTTTCCTGAAAACGGGGTCGATTGGGCTCTGGCATGTCCTTAGGGACGTAGAGGAGTGCTGCCGTCTTGAAATCGAACGGCGAATCCAGGGCGAGTTCGATGGGATCCTCGAGGCCAAGACGCTCCTTGATGAAGCTGAAGCTGCCACCAGTGCGAAGAGTGGCGGAAGTCAGGACGACACAATCCTTGTCGGAGAAGAGCTTCTCCTGGAGTGTCGGCCCAACGTGAAGGGGTGCACTGTGTAGGGTGATCTCCTGATCGCGTCCAGAGATGGAGAACCAGTAGATGCCGCCCCGATCGGGCCTCATGAGGACCCTGTCCAGGCCAGACCACATCTCGGTGCCAAGTTGGAGTTGGGCCTTCATGTCCAGCACCAACTCGTCCCGGGTTGAGTTCTCACCGAGATTCAGACCTCTCATATGATGGACGACGGCCTCCAGGCCACGAAAGACCCTGCTCATTGGGCCGGAGAAGCGTTCCCAGGCGATCTCCACATTCACCCAATCTGGCTGAGCTCGCAGACCAGGGGTCAGGCGCACGTGTTGGTCGTAGGAACCGGCCCGTGTCGCGCCGACCTCCACCTGGTCTCCTATGAACGCGGCCAGGACGTGGAAGAGTTCGGCCAGGCGTTGCTGCGCTCTATCGACCTCAGACCCCAGGGCTTTAACACGAGACGCGATCGTTTCCCGCTCCTGGTGGCTGGCGCCTTCTCGGGCGAGCCAGCCAGCCACCCTTGAGAGCAGGCCAGCAGACCTGTCTCTCCGCTGATGATGGAGCCCAGCCAGGAGAGACCGGATGTCGCGCCGGCCCGCGTGGAGGCCGAACTGCTCAGTGGCCCTTTCCTCAAGATGGTGAGCCTCGTCGATGATCAGGTACTGGTACTTGGGTAGAATGCGATTCTCGAGCATCAGGTCGGTCAGCAGCAAAGAGTGGTTTACGATGACCAGGTGGGCACGCTCCGCGCGCTCTCTGGCCCGGTAGTAGAAGCACTGCCCATTCCGGCGGAATGGGCAGATGTCACCCATGCATGTGTCGGGAGATGCCTGAACCTGCGACCACACGGGCGAGTCGGAGCCTAGCAGCAAGAGCTCGGTGCGATCGCCGGTCTCCGTAGTGGGCAGCCACGCCAGAATCTTGGCCAGTGCGCGCACCTCGTCTGTGGAAAACTGCCGCAAGCGGCGAAAGGCGGCCAGCCTCCGCAGGCAGATGTAGTTGGTTCGACCCTTGAGAAGGGCCACTCTGAACGCAATGGACAGAACACGTTGCAGGTCGGGTATGTCCTTGTTGTAGAGCTGGTCCTGCAGGTTGATGGTGTTGGAAGAGATCACTACCCGGCGACCGTTCTGGGTGGCGAAGCAAACGGCCGGCAGCAGATAAGCCAGTGACTTGCCGACGCCGCTGCCAGCTTCGACCAGCAGGTGTGCGGGCGTGTTAAAGGCCTCGGCCACGGCTACCAGCATTTCAACTTGCTGTGGACGGTGCTCGTAGCCCGGAAACGCCCTCTCAAACTGCCCCCCAGGCGCTATCATGGCCGAGAGGATGCTGGTGTCTATCGGGATGATAGTTGGACTTGGCTTAGGGGCAGGAATGTGCCGTTCTTGCTGAACAGGCAAGCCAGTGCTGGTCTCTGCGGGGCTCCATTCTCTCCCCTCCGCTACCAGCGACATGCCTTGCCTGGCCGGTCGCTCGGCGGCCAGTTGGCGGAACAGGCCTCCCAGAGACCAGTTGGTGTGTGCCGAGGCGCCAGCTATTTCCTCCAGCACATCTGAATCCCATTGCCACACGCGGTCAAGCAGTGCGAGGAAGAGGTCCTTGGTCGTCTCGGCGTCGCTCAGGGCGCGGTGTTTCTGGTCCATGTCGATGCCCAGGCTCTCTGCGAGGTGAGCCAGGCTGTAGCTTGGCATTGCGGGCAGCACAATGCTTGCCAGCTCGAATGTGTCGATGGCCAGATTGTCGGGCAGAAGGCCGTGCCGGTTCAGGAATCGAAGGTCGGTCGCAATGCTGTGGCCGATGACCGGAAGGTTCTGGACAAAACCGACGATCCTGCCCTTGATGGAACGCAGTGTGGGCGCGTGGTCTATCTCCGTTCGAGAGATACCAATCAACCGCTCGATCTTGTAGGGGAGGTCCAGGGGGGAGTTGATCACGCTGGAGTAAGTCTCCAGCACTTGACGGCCTCTGAACTTGACCATGCCGATCTCGATGATATCGTCGTGTCTGTAGTCGAGACCAGTTAGCTCCAGGTCGAGGGCCACATAGGTGCGAGTCATAAGGCTCCGGTTCCAGGGGCCAAGTTGGCGCACGGCCAGCACACCACGTATGTTCTCACGCCAAGAGCTCTGCACGGGCTAGTCAAGCGGTGGCACTGGCCAGCAAGTCTTCCCCCAGGCACCCTGCCAACTGACGGCACACACTGTCCCGAGTGTTGAGAGCTGTGAGAATTGGGCTCACGACACGCCAAGAAAGGGGGGAGACATCTCGTGACGCTGCCCCGTGGTTTGTGTCACTCTTCCTGTGCGCTCTACGAGAACTCCTGCCGCCAAAGCAGGCCGCCCAAGCTCAGTGCGTAGAGAGAGTTCTTGTGTTCGCCAGATACGACCGCAAGGCTGATGAAGCTTTGCGAGACCAATCCTTCCATGAAGGCGTGCCAGGTGCGACCCCCATCGATCGAGCGGAACACGCCGGTACCTGTGGCGGCGAAGAGGACTCCCCCCCCATCGATCTCACCGATGCCGACCACACTCAGGGTGTTGGCCCCAGATGGGTCAACCCTGGTGCTGATCCAGACGTCTTTGGCCCGGCGCAAGGGACGGAGGCAATAGGGCCCCGTGGCCAGGAGCGATTGCTCGGCTGGATTATCAACCACACCCGATGGCATGGCTATATCGACCCAACGCGCGGAGGTGATCTGGGTGGTGATCTGCCGCCATGTGGCCCCTCCGTTGGTTGAGCGCCAAACGGCGATGCGCGCTTGCTTGGTGATGGTGGCGGGAACGGCTGTGCCCATCAACAGAGTGTGGTCGTCGGAATAGCTGGGAGAAGCGACGATAGAGAGGATCTCTTGCCCCTGGCAGGGTGATTCGCTGTCCTGCCAGGTTGCGCCCCCATCGTGGCTCACCAGGAGCTTGCCATCCCCAGTTCCTGCCCAGCCATCACCCGTCTCTGGCACGAGGAGGAGAGCTTGTACACCCTGAGCCTGGCTGACCCTGCTCCAGGTGCTCCCCTGGTCAGTGGAACGCAAGACGCCGCCTTGGCCGGCCACAAGGAGAGCGTTCTCGTGGGCCATGTAAGCGGCTGTGAGGGGAAGGTAAGGGGCCAGCGCTGACAAGCTCTCCCAGGCTTTGCCGCCATCCACCGATACCCACACGCCTTCCTGAGGGCCCATGACGTAGAGTTTGTCGCCCGAGACGGCGAGTCTGGCGAACCCTCGGGCCGATAGACTCCCTGAGATGGACGTCCAGGACAGGCCGCCATCGGTTGACTGCCATATTCCAGCATCATGCATGCCAGCAAGCACGGTGCTCTCATCTCCGGTCAGGACCAGGATTGAGCTGGGCATCTCGGCGGCGGCCCGCCACGACTCTCCGCGGTCGCTAGACACATAGATATCCGCGCCGACGGCGCACACCATGCGGCCACTCTCAGCGTAGTTGTGCGCGAGCCAAAGGCAGTTGACTGGCCCCTCGCCAACCTCTGCCTGCAAGAGCTCCCAGGTGCGGCCACCGTCCGCGGAGTGGTAGAGGCTGCCCCCTTCTGTTCCGGCATAGACCGTGCGATCGCGCTCGAAATCGGGGCTAACGGCAAGTGCATCCACCACGTCGTCGTCGATCATCAGCTCCGTCTCGCGCCAGGCGCGACCCCCGTTCCGGGAAATGTAGACGCCTTCCGTGGTGGCGGCGAATATCGTCTCTCGCCTCGACCAGTCAGGGCTGGCAGCCAACGCGAGAACAGAGTGATCGGTCAGGCCAAAGCTGCTACCCTCCCAGCTTTTGCCAGAGTTCCTGGTGACCAGAACCCCAGTGCCATCTGTCGCGGCAAAGGCGGCTCCATCCTTGCGGAAGTTGGGCGAGGCCAGCACAGTGGTCACCGGAGCTCTGAGCTCTTGGGGCACCATACCTGCCTCCCAAGTCTTGCCGAAATCAAAGGAGGAGAAGAGTGCGCCGTCGAGTGCTCCTGCAAAGAGGGCGCCGTTGGGGGCCACGGCCAGTGTGCTCAGGAGGGGGGTGGTCAGACCGGTGAGGTTCTGGACCCAGGTTTTCCCTGCGTCATCGGAGTAAAAGATGCCGCAACCAGTTGCCGCCCAGTAGCGGGGGATGTCACGCACTGGCGAGATGGTCAATCCCAACACCGTGCCGCCGCTTGAAATGGCACCAAGATACTCCCACGGTTCATTCCTGTCTCTGAGTACGTCTATGGAAATGCTCATGGACTGAAACTCTCCTCGGGTTTTCGATGAAGGATCAAAGCTTCGATGGTGAGTAGCATACTGGCCCCGCTGGCGGCCAGTTCCAAGGCACGCTTGGCGACCATGGTGGGGTCTACTATGCCCTGGTCGAGCATATTGACGATTCGCTTGTTCCGGGCGTCAAAGCCATAGCCTGGGCCCGCTCGACGTGCTTCAGCAATGACCAGGGGAGGATATGCTCCAGCGTTCTCCGCAATGCGACGCATTGGCTCCTCAAGGGCGCGAGCCAGGATGTTGACCCCCATGGCCTGGTCGCCTTCAGCTTCCAGAGCCTCGACGGCCGGGCAACAAGCCACATACGCAGCGCCGCCGCCTGGTACGATGCCGCTATCCGCACCGGCCATGACCGCCTTTATCATCTCTTCTGCCGTCTCGGTGAGGGCTTTGCGTTCCTGTGACGTCAGCGCCCCGATTCTCAACTCTCCGACACCGGCTGAGAAATGCCTCACTTGCTTTCGCAAATCCTCACGCTCAGTCGGATCGTGTGTATCACGCAGCCGCTGACGCAGCTTTTTGAGGCGTTCGCGGATGGCCTTCTTGTCTCCCTTCCCGCCTATGATAGTGTGGTGGTCGCGGGTGACGATCACCCGCGCGGCGCGGCCAAGGTCATTGATGGTTATGTCCTCAGAGGCCATGCCCGATTTGTCGGTCAGCGATCTCGCACCGACGAGGGTGGCGATGTTCTCCAGCGTGCCACGTCGCAGGTCTCCCACCGGCTTCGGGCTGATGGCGGTCGAGCGAACCGTATCGTGCTCGTTGTTAGCCACCAGGACGCCGATGGCCTTGTCAGACATCATTTTGCAGATGAACAAGACGCTCTTTCCGCCAGCTCTCGCCACCTGCTCCAGGATGTTGGCGACGCTTCCGGTCGAATCGAAGCGCATGTCTGCCACCACAACGTAGACATCGTCGAGAACGGCAAGGCGGCGTTCGCTGTCTGTGATCAGAAAGAGAGAGATATACCCCCCCCTGAAGCGAGCCCCTTCGCGGTAAGCTCGATCGTGGTAGGTGGCAATATATGGCTCGATGACGATGTTCGCATTGGGACCAAGAAGGTCATACATCTCGCCCAGGAGCTTGCCGATCTCACGGTTCCCAGTTGACGCCGAAGCCACGGCCGCTATGCTGTCCTCCCCCTCCAGAGGTATGGACATCTCTCCCAGAGCTTCTGTGGCCGCTTTGGTGGCCTTGTCGATCCCCCGTTTGACCATCATTGGATTGGCGCCCGCCGCGATCACTCGATGGGCTTCTCGGGCAATGGCCCACCCCAACACTGCGGTGGTTGCGCTGCCATCGCCAACTTCTTCACGCACGCGCCACACCATGTGGCGCATGAGCATTGCCCCCACATCTTCTGTTCGTTCGGGAAGTTGGATGATCCGCCGGGCTATGGTGGCGGCGTCGGTCAGGAGCTCCGCCTGGTTCCCCACCATTCTGGCACTCACTATGTTCCTGCCGATGGGCCCGAGAGTGATGCCGAGCAAGCGGGCCATCGTTTCAAAGCCCCGCAGCATCCCATCCCGAGCTTCGTCTCCTAGCATGACATCTGGTACTGGCATGACGATTCCTTGTCCTCCTCCCTGGAGGCCCGGCTGCCTCCGCAAGCTGAACGTGCGCCAGTATACCATCGATCACCTTTCTGGGCAACACGGGCCGACACCCGGCTGAGCAAACCGTTCGTGAGACTGGAGGCTGAGCTGCCTGGAAGGCCGAAGAAAGACAGTCTCCTTGGTGGAGCCTGAGCCGCAGAAGTCGCCGCGGGGTGCGAAAGAACGACGACGAATCGCTCGCGGCATTGCCGAATGCTTCCCGACCATCTCCGAGCGTCACCAGCATTTCGACACCGCCGATCAACAGGTCGGCGGCCCGATTCGACATCGTAGCCTCTGCTCTCGTCAAAGCACGACGTGTCAAAGATCATTCGCGATCCGACACGTTCTCGCTCGAACTACCAGCATCTCGTGTCAGAGCTGGGGCCGAAACTCGCCTGATCTCTTCCATCATGTCAGAGACGGTGTCCAGCATTTGTCGCGCCTCTTCCTCAGCGATAGCGGGGTCTTTCTCCAGATACCTGGTGGCATACCTGAGCTTGCATAGCCTGTTGAAGGTTCGGCGCTGGTCTTCTGCAACATTGCCAAGTTCTGGCCGCGCAAACAGGTTGAACTGGCTGTGGATTCTCTTATGGCTGGCAGTTTCCATTATCCTCAGATCATACAGACACATGACCATAGCCTTCGCAAGAAGCTCCGCGCAACTGAAGAGGTTTTCAACGAAGGCTATCCAGTTGCTTCCATTCAACGCGAATTCCGCGCACTGATAGAACTCGGAGGCAGCCGCAAGGTGCTTCCTGGCATGGCCCTTGTTGTACCGTAAATCAAAAGCCCACGACCATCTCTGTCCTATCCTGATAAAAGTAGCGTGTCCGCAGTTGGGATCGTCATCCGCCGCGAGGCCGACGACCCTCAGGCTTTCGATTTCATGTGCAAACACGGCATCTCCAGGGGTCCTCTGGGCCACGCCAGGCTTGAAAGTCCGTTCGGCCAAGGCTTTGACTTCCGAGTTTATACGCACTTGCGTTGGCCTCCTATCGGGGAAGAAAAGGATCTGAGCGGCTCGCAAGTCCGTTGGCTTTGGCAGTTGTCCCTCCTGTTGCCGTCGCTCTACCTCTGGGTTGATGTACATCTCGAAGAAGTTGTCAAACGCCTTGGCCATTGCTTCCTGGTACATCTCCTGCCGAGTCATATCTGCCCTCCTCACTTGGTAATGCTCAAATATGTGAAAAAACGTGAAGCGTGACCCCCGGGGCGAGGCATACCTCAGCCAGCTGCAAGAGCCCGTCGATTATGGGTCCATTCATGCCCTGACTGGCCTGTCGCGCTCTGCCGAATACCACCGCCGCGCATGAGTATTCCGGGTGCTTGCGCGAACACATCCTTGCCCGAAAGCGTGGGCGCTCGACTCCCTAGAGCTCCTGCCGCCACCCATTCTCCAACCCAGCATCCTCAAAGGCTTGCAGCGCAGCCTCGTACTCCTCGGGCAAAAGCCGGCGGCCCAACTCCGGGTCGCCCACAGCCTTGTGGGCGGGAAAGTACTGACCCATGAGGCTGACGTAGGCCCTCTTCGAGAGATGGTCAGCGATCCAGGAGAGGACTTCGCGGGTCTGCGAAAGGCCGTGAGGCAGCACAAGGTGTCGTATGACCATGCCACGGATGGCCACTCCTTCGGCGTCCATTGTGAGGGAGCTCCCCACCTGGCGGTGCATCTCCAGCAAGGCCGCGCGGTTGTGCGCGACGTAGCTCCGAAAGCCGGACAGCCTGTGCGCAACGGCGTCGTCGGCGTATTTGGCGTCGGGCAGGTATATGTCCACAATCCCGTCCAGAAGGTGCAGGGTCTCCACGCTCTCGTAGCCACTGGTGTTGTACACTATGGGGATGCGCAGGCCGCCGGCAACAGCCAACTCCAGAGCTGCCAGGAACTGGGGCACATAGTGGGTGGGCGTGACCAGGTTGATGTTGTGGCAACCGCGACGTTGTAGCTCGATCATAAACCCAGAGAGCCTGTGCGCGGTCACCTCTTGGCCGATGCCCAACTGGCTGATGGGAAAGTTCTGGCAAAAGATGCAGCGCCCCGTGCAATGCGAGAAAAAGATGGTGCCCGAGCCACCCGTGCCGCTAATGGGCGGCTCCTCTCCGAAATGGGCGTTCCAACTGGCGACCCTGGCCAAGCTTCCGCCCCGACAGAAGCCGAGCTCGCCCTTCAGACGGTTGACCCCACACTCGCGCGGGCAAAGCTCACACGCCTTCAGCCGCTCGCGGGCGGCCAGCACGCGCTCGTGCAGCACGTAGTCCTGATAGAGCTGAGTGTAGCTGGGGTAGGTGCCAGAGCTCGTGCTATGTGCGCCTTTCGAACTGACGGAACCGTTCCCACTCAGGTAGATCATCTTGATCGCGAATGTAGCGACGCATCTCCAGTATCTGGTCGCGCAGCAAGGCAGCCTTCTCGAACTCCAGATCTTGAGCAGCCTTCTTCATCTGGATTTCCAGCTCCTTGACAATCCGATGGCTTTCCTCCTTCGGAATGTGGGTTGCCACCCTATAGTCTGGGCGCGATTCGGCCACGCCCCAAAGTCCCTGGGTGAGAGCGCGAATCTCCTTGACGATGCTGCTGGGTATGATGCCCTGGGCCTCATTGTAGTCCATCTGGATTTGCCGACGACGGTCAGTCTCACTTGTCGCTCGCTGCATGGAATCAGTGACCCTGTCCGCATACATGATGATCTGGCCATTGACGTGCCTGGAAGCGCGGCCAATGGTCTGGATCAGAGATGACGTAGAACGCAGAAACCCCTCCTTGTCGGCATCGAGGATAGCCACCAGGGAGACCTCGGGCAAGTCGAGGCCCTCGCGAAGGAGATTGACCCCGACCACCACGTCATAGACGCCAGCCCTCAAGTCGTTGAGGATATCGACGCGCTCAAGCGTAGCGATCTCCGAATGCAGGTAGTGAACGCTCAGGCCGGCTTCGCGCAGATAGTCGGAGAGGTCCTCGGCCATGCGCTTGGTGAGTGTGGTAACCAGGGCACGCTCGCCTCGTCTCTCCCGGGCTTGGAGTTCATTGATGAGATCGTCTATTTGACCTTCGGTGGGCCTGATCGAGATCTGGGGATCCACCAGGCCCGTGGGGCGGATCACCTGCTCCACGATCTGCGTGCAGTGGGCACGTTCGTACGGTCCCGGAGTCGCCGACACAAAGATACACTGATTGATGTGAGCCTCAAACTCCTCGAAAGTCAGTGGCCGGTTGTCAAGCGCTGAAGGCAGACGGAACCCAAACTGCACCAGGACTTGCTTTCTCGAACGGTCGCCCTTGTACATGCCCCTCACCTGAGGTATGGTCATGTGCGACTCGTCGATGAACATGAGGTAGTCGTCTGGAAAGTAGTCCAGAAGGGTCCAAGGGGGCTCACCTGGCTGGCGCTGGGAAAGGTGCCGCGAGTAGTTCTCGATGCCCGAGCAGTAACCGATTTCGCGCAGCATCTCCAGGTCATAGTGGGTGCGCTGTTCGAGCCGCTGGGCCTCGAGGAGCTTGTCTTGCGCACGAAGGAGCTGGAGCTGCTCCTCGAGCTCTTTATCGATGTCCTCCAAAGCCACGGCCAGCTTCTCTTGGGGCGTGATGAAATGCTTGGCGGGATAGATGTCGATGCTTTGGTGGCGGAGCAACACCTCGCCGGTGAGAGCATCAATCTCCACGATGCGCTCGATCTCGTCGCCCCAGAACTCCACGCGATAGGCGGTGTGACCATAGGCGGGCATGATCTCCAAGGTATCTCCCCGCACGCGGAACTTGCCCAGGGAGAGGTTCATGTCGTTGCGCTCGTAGTGGATGCCCACCAGGTGGCGCAGTACGCGCTCGCGATTGCGGAATGTGCCCTCTCGCAGGTTGACCACAACCTTGCCATATTCTTCGGGATCGCCCAGGCCATAGATGCAGGACACCGAGGCGACGATGATGACATCGCGCCGGCTAAAGAGGGATGAGGTGGCCGCCAGGCGCAAGCGGTTGATCTCCTCGTTGATCTCGGCGTCCTTCTCGATGTAGGTATCCGTCCGAGGCAGATAAGCCTCTGGCTGGTAGTAGTCGTAGTAACTGACAAAGTAGTGTACGGCGCTGTGGGGAAAGAACTCCCTGAACTCGGTATAGAGTTGGGCTGCGAGCGTCTTGTTGTGGGCCATGACGATAGTGGGCCGCCGCACCGCCTCAATGATCTTGGCCATGACGTAGGTCTTCCCTGAGCCGGTGACTCCCATCAACGTCTGGTGCTGGTCGCCCATCGTGAGGCCTTCGACCAGCTTGGCGATGGCCTGTGGCTGGTCTCCCGTCGGCACAAAGTCGGAAACGAGCTCGAACTCTGGCATGGCTTCCCCAACTGTTGGAGCGACGCGATCCACTCACCTAGCAATTATAGCGCACCTGTTCATGTGCGCCAAGACATCTCCGTGGCCCACAAGCGGGGTGCCCGCACCTTCTGTTCCGCCCCAGTGGCGATCTCACAAAGATGGGGTTGCTGTAGATCCAGCCTCGCGGCTTCAGGAAGTAGCGGCGATGGCACTCGACGCGGTAGGCTCCAGGGGAGCGGGTGGTGTGGACTAGCTCGGTGCTAACAGTCTGCGCCACACGGGAACCGTTGCGAAGGAGGCGCAAGCGCTCCCGGTGGGGAGCGTGAACGCGAAAGCGCACCGGGCCTTCGGCAATGAGCTCGTCGCCCATGGTGTAGCGGTCCTCGCCGTGTTCGGCGAAGAAGCGGAACCCATGGGTCGGAGCCAAGGCATCGTAGCCCACGAAACATCTGCCAGTGGCCAGCGCCCGATAGACCAGTCGGGCATCTTGCGAAACGTCGCCACTCCAGGGCTCGGTCACCAGAATGTGGGTGTTGAGAGCGGCGAAGAGATGCTCGTAGCTGAATACCGGGCGCTGCAGGGGACCCCATCGGTACAGCGTGCCATGAGCATCTGAGCCAGCGAGACCCCACACCTTGTTGTGGGCCAGCAGTTCGTCCCACTTGGCCAGCGTCTCGGGATAGGGGCCGCTGATGAAAAGCTTCGGGGCGTAGGCGGCCAGCAACGTCAGGGGAAGATTGACCAGGTGGGACTTGAACTCGGACATATAGTTCCAGATCTCCAGTCCGCTATAGCCCGTCACTCCCCAGTCTACCCAGTTGATCTCGGATTCACTGGTGTACTTTCCGCTATGTTCGTAGGGATGGGCGATGAAACCGATGCCGCCGCGTTCGCCCACGGCATTGATGAGCCGTTGAGGGTCATCGCCAAAGGGCGCCATTTCCTCCCGCGCGTTGAAAACCAGGTAGTGATTGCAGGCGGGCCGGTGAGGATCGTGCACTTCTTCGCCAACCAGCACTAGAACGTGTCCATACCAGCCCTGGGCCTCGCCGACGCAGACGTTGTGATCGGTGACGATCAAGAAATCCAGCCCGAGCTTCGCGGCGACCTCGGCCAGGGTGGCATGGTCTGCGTTGCCATCGGAGTGGGTGGTGTGAATATGCACGTTTCCAACCAACTCGTGCCAGTCCATCAAGAGTCCTCGCTTCATCAGGCGTGAGTGCAGTGATCCTGCGCCACCCGCCAGTGTACCATGAGTGCCACCGAGACTCCAGGGGAAGGTGAGCTGCCTACCAGTCTGTCCTGAAGGCCGCGCAGTATAATCCACTTTTACGCGGTCCTGTCCGTTTCTGTCGTGGCACATTGACAATTGCCCTCAAGTGCAATATAATAGAAAGTAGGTTCCGTTGGGGCTCGGCGGAAGTGACCCCTTGAGCCAACGTAGCTTGAGAATGTGTGCAAGTTGATGGCAGTGGATGCTATTGTGAGACATGTGGCGTACGGGCGTGGCAAGACCGACCTCGGCTGTTCCGTGTTCCAGGCTTGGAGCTGCGGAGCGCCGAGATTCTGTTTCTCATCTTGCACACGGAGCAGGTGTTTGCATTCGTGGTCCTTGTATGCCGTGTGGGCTAACACCGTCGTGAGGGCTTCCACGCTATTGTGAGTGGAGGCAGGGAGGGAAAATGGGAATCAGAGGCCACAGCCTGGAATCGCTTTTGGGTTTCATCGCGGAAGCGACTCGTCGCTGTGAGAATATCGCTGGCACGAGGTCACAGGCGCCGTCTCAGACTGGCGAGCAAACCGAAGAACAGCAGGCCGCCCACGAGGCCAGCGAGAACCGAGAAGAGCACGCACGATCTTCGCCTGACGTGGACACTGCCTGGCAAGACGCGGAGCAGGCATATCGGGATGGACAGATTGTCGAGGGCATTGTGACCGGGTGGAACCGTGGGGGCCTGTTGGTGCGCTGGAACGATCTACAAGGGTTTGTGCCCGCATCGCAACTCAAGGAGGTGCCCATTTTCGAGGACGAGGATTCGCGCGATGAGCAACTCGCACGATGGGTGGGTGAAGAGCTGAGACTGAAAGTCATCGAACTGGACCGTAGGCGGAATCGGCTGGTATTCTCTGAGCGAGCCACCATGTGGGGACCGAAAGACGGCGAACGCCTGATGGCGGAGGTCACTCTGGGTGAGACGCGGCGCGGCTACGTGAGCAATCTATGCAACTTTGGAGCCTTTGTTGACCTTGGCGGAATCGATGGTCTCATACATCTTTCTGAGCTTTCCTGGGGGCGGGTCAGCCACCCGCGCGAGGTGCTGTCTATCGGTCAGCAAGTCCAAGTCTATATTATGAATGTGGACCGGAGCAATCGACGCATCGCTTTGAGTCTCAAGCGCTTACGGCCCGATCCCTGGGCGGTGGTCGATGAAAGGTATCACCTGGGCCAGCTAGTATCTGCCACCATCACCAACGTGGTGGACTTTGGCGCGTTTGCTCAAATCGAAGAGGGACTGGAGGGACTTGTTCACATTTCCGAGCTTTCCGAAACAAGGGTTACCCATCCCAGCCAGGTCGTGAAACCGGGAGAGAGAGTGCAGGTCCGCATACTGCGTATTGATAGCGCCCATCATCGCCTGGGCCTTAGCTTGCGCCAGGCTGCCGAACACCAAGCCCCGAACATGGGGTTCGAGACCCGGCCGGCTGATCCCGAGTGGGGTCGCAACGTGCATCTCTTGTACTAAGGACCCCAAGCCTTCCGAGCCGAGAGGTCCAGGTTCGATCGATGACGACAGAGAAGAAACCACTGTGGTCTGGCCTTTCCTCCCATGACACTCGCATCAAACCCAATCGGCTCTATCGGTCAGTTTCAGATGGACTGAGTGCTAGGACAAGATGAAGCGAAAGAGGACCAAACGCAAACCCGTGCGCAAGGCTGCCCGCAGAGCCACTACCGCCCCCAGGTCATCGCGAGGGATCTGGCGCTGGCTCTTGCATCGGGAGGTCTGGGGCCTGACCCTGATCACTATCGGCGGCCTCAGCACAATCTCCTTGGTGTGGCGCGGCGAGGGGAAGCTGAGCCAAGCCTGGGCGCTCGGCCTTAGACAGATGTTTGGCGTGGGAGCCTACGCTATCGGTCTACTCTTTGTCGCCTGTGGCGCTGCTCTCTTGTTTTGGCCTGCGCTCCGCAGGCAAGTCATATCGAAGTGGCAGACGATCATCGGCTGCGAAGTGGCCTTCTTCGTCGCTCTCGGCCTGGTGCACATCCTGGCCAGCCAGCCGCCCCTGGAACTTGCTCGATCGGGCAAGGGTGGGGGATATGTTGGCTGGTTGCTGTGGAGAGTAACCGTGCCCCTGCTGGGCAAGCCCATAAGTGTTCTGCTCTTGCTGGCCCTGGGGGTAGCAGGTGTCTGTCTGGCGACGGGGGTCAGCTGGCGTTCCTTATCCTGGCGTCTTTTATGGCTCCTGGCGAAGCTGGGCAAGCATCTCAGGGCGTCGGTTGCCGCCCGCCAGGCCGTGGAGGCAGATGCCGGGCCCGACTCTGTGGCGGCTCCCTCAACCGCACGACGCCAATCGGTGCAGGCCGGACCGGCCCCGTTTCCTTCCCAGATCGGTGTTCACGGGGGCAGCTCGACCGGGAGGGAGGGCCAGGAGAGGATCAGGACTCCCAGCCGGTCACCTGGTCTGCCTCCGTTGGATCTGCTTGCGCCTGACGAGGCCGACGATGGTGATGACGCAGACGCCCGCCTGAGGGCACAGATCATCGAGGAGACACTGGCTGCCTTTGGTGTTCCGGTCCAGGTGACCGGATGGCATAGAGGCCCGGTGGTCACCCAGTTCGATGTCGAGCCTGGCTATGTTGAGCGGCAGGACCGAGATCGTAACCTGCGCCGCTACAAGGTTCGTGTGAGCAAGATACAGGTGCTGGCCAACGATCTGGCGTTGGCCCTGGCTGCTGTGCCGATTCGCATTGAAGCCCCAGTGCCCGGACGCTCCGTCGTGGGAATCGAGGTGCCCAACGCAGTCAAGTCATTGGTCGGGCTTCGGGGTGTGCTTCGGTCGGATGCCTTCCGCAAGATGAGTGCCCGATTGCGCATCGCCCTCGGACGCGATGTATCGGGCGGCGCCGTGGTTGCCGACCTGAGCGCCATGCCCCACCTTCTTGTGGCAGGGGCCACTGGATCGGGAAAGAGCGTTTGCCTCAACGCCGTCATCGCCTCTCTTCTCTTCTACAGCACACCCGACCAGTTGAGGCTTCTGTTGATCGATCCCAAGCGCGTGGAGTTGACCAGGTACAACGGCATCCCCCACCTTCTCTGGCCAGTGGTGGTTGACGTCGAGAAAGTGATACCTACTCTCAGATGGGTGACCCGTGAGATGGATCGGCGCTACACACGTTTCGCAATGGTTGGTGCTCGTAGCCTGGGTGGCTACAACAGGATTGCCAGGTCGAAGGATCTGGAACCGATGCCGCTCATCGTGATAGTCATCGACGAGCTGGCCGACATCATGTTCATGGCACCCGACGAGGCCGAGCGTAGCCTTTGCCGTATCGCACAGATGTCTCGGGCCACTGGCATACACCTGGTCATCGCAACCCAACGCCCCTCGACGGATGTGGTGACGGGCCTGATCAAGGCCAACTTCCCTGCCCGCATCAGTTTTGCGGTTACCTCGCAGGTTGACTCCCGGGTCATCCTTGATAGCCAAGGAGCAGAGAAGCTGCTGGGGCGCGGGGATATGCTCTTCATGGCCCCTGACTCGGCCAAACTGACGCGTATCCAGGGCTGCTTCGCATCGGACAAAGAGCTTGAGGCTCTGGCAGCGTTCTGGCGTCGAACGGTGGTCAAGGGCGGGACCGAGGCGGAGGAGAGCCCCCCGTGGGATGCTGCGTCTCGGGAAGAAGGCGATTTCAGGGACCCCCTCCTGGAGAAAGCCATCGAGCTGGTGCGCAAGCATGAGCGTGCTTCGGCATCTTTCCTGCAGCGCAAGATGCGCATCGGCTATCCCAGGGCGGGCCGCATCATTGACCAACTGGAGAGGCTCGGCATCGTGGGCCAGTCCGAGTCGGGTGGGCGCTCACGGGTCGTCCTCGACAAAGCTCCCGCGGGTGGGGAGAAGAAGGAGCCATCTGCTGAGGAGAGAGAGGCATGATCCGGATTGGCACCAGTGGGTTCAGCTACAGAGACTGGGAGCAGGTGTTCTACCCCAAAGGGTTGCCCGCGCGGGACAGATTGTCCTTCTATGCCCGGGAGTTCGACACTGTCGAGGTCAACTACTCCTACTATGCGATCCCGACGGCGAGCACCCTTGTGGCCATGGCCCGCAAGACACCTGCCGATTTCGTCTTTGCTATCAAAGCGAACAAAGGCATGACCCACGAGCGAGAAGACAACGCCGAGATATTCGAGCGTTTTGTTGAAGCGCTCGATCCTTGGGTCGAGGACGGCCGGCTGGGCTGTGTATTGGCCCAGTTTCCGACTTCTTTTCACAATACGCCAGCCAACCGCGACTACCTGCGCGTTTTTCGCGAGAGGATGGGCACCCTCCCCACGGTCATCGAGTTCAGACACAGGGAGTGGATCGCCCAGAACGTCTTTGCCCTGCTGCGCGACCTTGGGCTTGGGTTTTGCTGCGTGGACCAGCCGCAGCTCAAGACTCTGATGCCACCCATCGCTGTGGCGACGTCCGACGTCACCTATGTGCGCTTTCACGGCCGCAACTACCAGAAATGGTGGCGCCACAAGGAGGCCTGGGAGCGCTACGACTATTCCTACGAGGAATCTGAGCTGGCCCCTTGGGTGCCCAGGATCAAGGAGCTGGCCGAAGAGTCGCGGCAGACCTTTGTCTATGCGAACAACCACTGGCAGGGGCAAGCCGTGGACACGGCGCGGCAACTGCGTTTGCTTTTGGGGCTGGCTTGAACGCGGAGGACTGGCCGCTTGTGCGGCCTGATGGTATAATCGAGGCATATGCACGTGTGAAGCTGTTGCGATCGGGAGGTGAGTGATGTCTGGACACAGCAAATGGGCCACGATAAAGCGCTCGAAAGGCGCGACCGACGCCAGGCGTGGCCAGTTGTTCACCAAGATCGGCCACGAAATCGCCGTCGCAGTTCGAGAGGGGGGACCCAACCCAGGCGCGAATTTCCGCTTGCGCCTGGTTCTAGATAGGGCCAGGCGAGCGAATATGCCCAAAGCTAACATCGAACGCGCCATCAAGCGCGGCTCCGGAGCACTCACGGGAGAACGAGACCTTACTGAGTGCACGTACGAGGGGTATGGTCCCCACGGCATAGCCATACTGATTCTTGCTTTGAGCGACAATAAGAACCGCACTGTTTCAGATGTGCGTCACGTGTTGTCGCGTCACGGTGGGAACTTGGGTGCTGAGGGATGCGTCTCCTGGCTATTCTCTCGCAAGGGATACCTGGCGATTGCTCCGCGTGACGAGGATGCTGAGGAAATCGCCCTTATGGCCATCGACGTAGGTGCAGAGGATGTTGAGATCGGCGAGGGGATCGTGGAGGTGTACACTCGGGTCGCGGATTTCAAGAAAGTGCAAGAAGCCCTATCAGCAGCCTCGTACAAGACCACGAGTGCTGGACTTTCCTGGGTGCCTCAGACAACGATGTCCCTCGGCGAGGCTGAAACGGTGAAAGCCATGAAGTTGCTCGAAGCCTTGGAGGAATTGGACGACGTACAAGAGGTCTTTTCCAACCTGGAGATCGCGGATGAGATCATTGCCACATACGAAGTCCAGGCCGCCTGATAAGAACCATGTTGGTCTTGGGGCTTGATCCCGGCTTGGCCAGCACCGGCTACGGGCTCGTGAGGGGGGATGGCCAGAAGCTGGAACTGGTTGCCTACGATGTTATTCGTACCCCAGCGAACATGACCACGACCGAGCGGCTCATTCTCCTTCGCCAAGAGCTCTCAGAGGTCATTGCCGCGCATCGCCCAGATGCGGCTGCGGTCGAGCAGGTCTTTTTTGGGGCCAACGCCCGCACAGCCATGATCGTGGGCCAGGCAGTTGGCGTATTGCTTCTTACTCTCGCCGAGGCGGGCCTTCAAATCGCAGAATACACCCCGCCACAGGTGAAGCAAGCCATAACCGGATACGGGCGGGCCAGCAAGTCTCAAGTGCAACAGATGGTGGCCATCCTCCTGGGTCTGAGCGATCTCCCCCGCCCCCAGGATGCCGCCGACGCTTTGGCGGTGTCTATCTGCCATCACCATTCGGCGTGGCTGGCGACGCTTTCCCGGGCCCAGTCAAGGGTGGATCAGTGATTGCAAGCCTTCGAGGCCAGCTCAGAGCTGTCCGCGATGATTCGGTCATCATCGACGTGGGAGGAGTTGGCTATCGGGTTCACGTGACTGGCCCCACTCTCAGCGAGTTGGGCGACATCGGCCAGGTGGTGGAACTGCATACCCACCTCCACGTGCGTGAGAACGACATCGCGCTCTATGGGTTCCAGTCTCTCGCAGAGATCGATCTCTTTGTGATGCTGATCAGTGTCAGCGGCATAGGTCCTCGCACCGCCATGGCCACCCTCTCTGTATTCTCGCCCGAAACCTTACGCAGTGCACTGGTGCAGGGGGATGCTCCGGCCCTCACTAGCATTCCGGGCATCGGACCCAAGACCGCCCAGCGTCTCATCTTTGACCTCAGAGACAAGGTCGGTGCTGCCGTTGACGTGTGGGTGGCGCTAGGCGCCAGCCCTGAGGACGCCGATGTCATCGATGCTCTCACCTCGCTGGGCTACAGCGTCGTCGAAGCCCAGAGCGCTCTGAGAGCGGTTCCCAAAGACCTCCGCGAACTGGACGAACGCATCCTGGCGGCCCTGCGCGCCCTCGGCACCAGCTAAGGCCATCAGACGCCAAGCGCGGCCAGCCACTCCTTGGGCAGCAAGGTCAGTAGTCGTGGGTAGAGGCCCAATCCCAGCAACACGAGGCTCAGCAGGAGGGCCAGCAGTCCAGGCAACAAGGGCTCGCGTCTAGCGCCCGAGGTGGGCGTCGAGACCAGGGTCGCCACAAGACAACGGGTGAATGTCCACGCGGGCCCGATGCTGCAGGCCATGACTGCCAGCGCCCAGCCAGGGTGGTTGGCTGTGAGCGCGCGGTAGAGCACGAGCCGAGTGGTGAAGCCGGCGGTAAGCGGCAATCCGGCCACCGAGAACCCGCCAATGATCATGGCGATCGCGGCCAGGGGGGCTCGCCGCAACCCACCGCGCAGGTGCTCCAGGTCGTCGGCGCGAAGGATGTCCAGGGCCATGCTGACCGTCGCGAGGCCGATCCCCCGGTAGGCAACATGCAATGTTGCTGCCCCAGTGCTTGTCCGCGTCCCAATCCCCAGTCCCACCAAGATGAGTCCCAGGTCGGCCAACGCAGCGTAGGCCAGAGCGCGCCTGATGCCACGCTGGGGAACGGTGATGAGTCCGCCTACGATCGCAGTGGCAACGCCACCGGCCAGCGCGAGAATCGAGAAGAACTCCTCTCCACCGGGCCAGATGGCGGCGCGCACCGCATTGTCAAAGTGAGCGAGCACGCTGGTGCCGAGAACGACAGAGAGTACTACCGCAGCAAGTGAACTGCCGTAGCGAAAGATGGGCGGTAGCCAGACATGAAAGGGGACGATACCCAGCAGCAGGGCACAGGCGATGGCCAGAGCCATGCCACTCATCCGAACCAGCTCTACGCTATTCGAATCGTCAGCACCACCTTCCATCGCCCAGCTCGCCAGCAAGAACAACGGAGCCGACAGCATGAGCAAGGCGAGGACGCGACTGCCGGTCATCGCTGCCCCCGGGTGCCGTGAGGGAACAAGCATGACGGCCGCAACCACGCCCGCCTCCAGCAGCAGCGCCGCAATGGCCATGTTTCTCACCATCATCGCACCCGCAAAGAAGCCCGTTGCTACCAATGTCAGCGGGAACAGTCGCGAATCCCCCGAGACTCCGTAGGCATGCAACACCATGAACGCGAGCAGAATGGCGCAGAAGGCCAAAGCCAAGGCCCCTTGGGTTGACAGCCCCACGGACCGCCCCAGGATGACGATCGTTTCGTCGGGCCCGAGGGTTGCCGCGAGGATTCCTACCGCCACAAGCGTGGCTGTTGAGACCAACGCGGCAATCGTGCGAAGCTCACGCAAGAGGAGGACGACCAGCCCCATGGCAACAGGCAAGATGGCCAATGCCAAGATCGTCATCCAGATGTCTCCGCCCTAAGCGATTCCAGCCAGCTCTCAGAACAGGTGGCGATAGCCAACGCCGCGAGGATGTTTAGCACGCCCAGCAGACCGATAACTACCAGGCTCTGCTCGAGGTACAGATAGATTCCCTCAAATCCGTTGACGAAAGTCAACACACCGAATCCCATGCGCAACGGGTCAACGCTGGTCAGCGTGAGGAGCAGGCCAATTGACACCAGCCAGTATCCGGTCAGATTGATCGACGCTGGCACACTCGTCAGTGGATAGGCCCTCCATATGCCAAAGGCGGCCAGCCCAGCCAGAGCAACAAGGGCCAGACGAAACACAACTCGCATTCCTGTGAAACCTGTGGGGCGCAAAGCGAGTGCAATCGGCACATGCCAGATCTTGTTGCCGTTGGCGGGCGAACGCGCCAAGGCGTCAAGCTCGCGCTGCACGTGTCTGGCGGTGACATAGAGGATCAAGCAAACGGCGACGCCCAAGCCAATACGAGCGAATATGACAGGGCGATAGATGCCGGAGGAGGCCAGAGGACCGGCGAGCAAGTACTGCATCAGTAGTGGCAGCAGAGAGAGCCTCCGCTCCTCGATGACCAGCAAGGATGCTGATGCGGCAGCCACCACCAGGGCAACCTGATGCGGCGCCAGTGAAGCCAGGAACTCTGACAGTTGGTCTACGACGGACATGCGGACTCCTCATGCTCCCCCGAGATACAACACGATCACCAGGGTCCAGCCAAGGGTCCAGCCCAAGT
>SDBU01002314.1_pt1 | contig 25575 bp, 24 predicted proteins | sample 2277071 | NCBI WGS metagenome assembly SDBU01 (sample SAMN10397929, study PRJNA504765) | marine sediment metagenome | isolation source: marine sediment core GS08_GC12, 126 cmbsf | place: Arctic Ocean: Gakkel Ridge, Loki's castle | collected 2008
ATTGCCGAAAAAGAACAGGCAGAGGCTATTGTTCATGGCTGTACAGGTAAGGGGAATGATCAGGTAAGATTTGAAGTATCTATTGCTGCTCTAAATCCTAAATTGCAGGTAATTGCTCCGGCTCGAGAATGGGGATTTACCCGGGACGAAGAAATTGAATATGCCAAAAAATATAATATTCCTGTCCCAGTAGATATAGAAAATCCATACAGTGTGGATCAGAATTTATGGGGTAGGTCTATCGAATGTGGGGCATTGGAGGACCCTTGGGTAGAGCCACCGGAAGAAGGAGTTTACGAATGGACGGTAAGCCCGGAAAAAGCTCCCGATAAGCCGACTTATCTGGAGATATATTTTGAAAGAGGAGTGCCGCAGAGTATTAATGGAGAAAAATTATCTTTGGTAGGATTAATTGATGAGTTGAATAGTATAGGCGGAGAAAATGGAGTAGGTCGGGTAGATATGGTAGAAAATAGATTAGTTGGTATTAAGTCTCGAGAAATTTATGAATGTCCGGCAGCTACTATCTTGTTAAAGGCATATCAGTCTTTGGAAGGGTTGGTTTATCCTCGAGAATTATCTCATTTTAAACAGATGGTTTCTCAAAAATATTCTGAATTAACTTACTATGGTTTATGGTTTTCTGCCTTAAAAGAGGCCTTGGATGGTTTTATAAAAGTAATTAAAGATAAAGTAACCGGGACTATAAAAATAAAATTATTCAAAGGTAAGTGTGTGGTAGTAGGAAGAAAATCTAAAAATTCTCTGTATGATTTTAACTTGGCTACTTATGACCAGGGAGATACCTTCAATCAAGATTTTGCCAAGGGATTTATAGAGCTTTGGGGTTTACCTACCAAAGTGTATTCTTCGGTGAATAAAAAGTGCAGTAATGAGTAATAAGTAACAAGTAACAAGTGATGAGTAATAAGATGTGAGTTGCAAGTTACAAGTTTCGAGTTTACAAAAAAAAGTGGGGGCGTATTACCACACGCCCTTTGACTTTAATCTGTGTAATCTAAATATAATCCGGGTAATCCGTGCTAGTAATCTGTGTAATCAAATATTGTGTCAGGAGGGAAAAAATGGAAAAACTATGGGGCGGAAGATTTAAAAAGAATATAAATAAAGAGATGGAAGAATTTACCTCTTCTCTTTCTTTTGATAAAAAATTAGCTAAATATGATCTATTAGGGAGTAACGCCCATGCTCAGATGTTGGGAAAATGCAAGATTATCACTAAAGAAGAAAAAGATAAAATTGTTAAAGGATTACAGGAAATCCTAAAAGAAGTGCAAGAAGGAAAATTGGAAATTATCAATAGAGAAGCAGAAGATATTCACTCCTGGGCAGAGAATAAGTTAAAAGAAAAAATTGGAACTGTGGCCGGGAAATTGCATATTGCCCGCAGCAGAAATGATCAGATAGCCCTCGATGAACGGATATATTTAAAAGAAGAAGTTCTAAAGGTCCAGGATTTATTGAAAGACTTACAGAAATCGCTTTTATCATTGGCTCAGAAAAATTTAGGGATAATTATGCCCGGGTATACCCACCTTCAACATGCACAGCCCCTTCTTTTTTCTCATCACTTGCTGGCTTATTTTTTTATGTTTGAACGGGATAAAGGAAGGATGCAAGATTTATATAAAAGGATAGATGTTCTACCCCTGGGCTCTGCTGCCTTAGCCGGCACTTCTTTCCCTATTGATAGAGAATTTGTAGCTAAACAACTTGGTTTTAGCGAAATTTCAGATAATAGTCTTGATGCAGTAAGCGATAGAGATTTTATTTTAGAATTTCTATCTGCCTCGGCTATATTGATGATGCATTTGAGCCGCTTAGGGGAGGAATTAGTTTTATGGTCTTCTCAAGAATTTAATTTTATTGAACTGGATGATTCTTTCTGTACCGGAAGCAGTATTATGCCTCAAAAGAAAAATCCTGATGCCGCAGAATTAATCAGAGGGAAAACCGGGCGGGTCTATGGAAATTTAATGAATCTTCTAACCACGATGAAGGCATTACCATTGGCTTATAATCACGACATGCAGGAAGACAAAGAACCTTTATTTGATACTGTATCTACTTTAGAGAGTTCTTTATTTTTAATGAGTAAGATGATAGAGACTATGCAGGTCAATAAAAAAAAGATGGAAGCAAGCACCAAGGGCGATTTTTCTACTGCTACTGAATTGGCAGATTATTTAGTAAAAAAGGGCTTATCTTTTAGAGAAGCCCATAAATTAGTAGGCGGTATAGTTATTTATTGTTTGGAAAATAAAAAAATCTTAGAGGATTTAACCCTTACAGAATTGAATTCCTTCCATAAATACTTTAATGAAGATGCTTTAAAAATTTTAAAACCTGTGTCTACTATTGAGGCCAAGGGTTCTTATGGCGGAACTTCTTTAGAGAGAGTCAAGGAATCTATCCAAAAAGCAAAAAAAATATTAAATCAAATATAATAGTTTTCATTATTTAAACTAATATTATTTTTCTATTTTTATTATTTTAGCAGAATACTTTGATTTTTTTTGTATTTTTAAATTATCATTCTCTCATCGCTAAAAGGTAGGTAAAATAAGGATTATAGAACTTTCAAAAAAATTGACTTTCAAAATAATTTATGTTAGTATAATGTATACATTATACTAACATAAATTTTAAAGGAGTTCTGTCCATGTGGGAAATATTAGCGAGTCATTTCAATGATCTATTGCAGTTAGAAATGATTTTTTTATCTCAGTAGGTACATTGGTTTGATTAGTAGTTGAGGTTATCCCAGGAATAAGCGGAAGCTTAGATGTTACTTTCTTGTTACAGGTTTGTTAATTGGAGTTTATAAAGCTGGTATGTTTATTGGACCCATTTCAGCAATAAGCTTTGGTACACCGAGAACACCAGCCGCTGGCCTTGATGTGCTTAATGGATACCACCCCCCCCCCTTAGGAAACAAGGGAAATGTAAGAAGGTAAGTCACATTGCCCCATATGCGTCGGTTCTAGCTGATGTTGGTAGTGACCTAGTTCTTTTGTTTATAATAGGACCGTAGGTAGCTATTGCCATAGCTTTTGGCTCAAGAGAAATGCTTGCATTATTAATTTTTTCCATGGTAACAGCTTTCATGTTTGTCCAAGAATTCCCTGTACGAGAGCCAGTAGCTTTAATGATTGGAATACTTGTCTCTCTGATTGGAAGGGACGTAATTTTTGCTTTACAAAGATTTACCTTCGGTCTAGCTCAATTAATGTATAGGATACCACTTTTGCCTTTTCTAATTGGGTTGATAGCTTCTTCTCAAGTATTGGTACAAAAAATTGTAAAGGCTTTCAAGGGAAAAGACCCTAGGATTGCATATCGTATTTTATCTCGTAGGGATATCGGCGATAATCTTACTTTAAGTCGGGGAACAGCGGATGCCACTGAACGGGTATATTATCAGTATAAACAGCATAAAAAATTAGTGTTACAATAAGTAAAACTGTTTCAAATTGGCAAAATGCACAAGTATGATAAATTTGATGACTTTTTTAGGCAAAAAGAATTTGTACCTGGGTATGAGCCATGTAAAGGCTCATACCCAGGTAGACTTAATATTTAAAAGGAGAAAAGGAAGTGATAATGATGTCGACTCAAATGCTGGTTATCGTAAATTCCAAGGTAGTCACCCTTGATGGCCAGGACACTATAGCTGAGGCAATTGCTATTAAAGATGGCAAGATCTATGCTATAGGTAGCAATGATAAGATTAAAAGTGTGGTTATGAAAGATAAAAATACTAGAGTTCTTGATGCCAAAGGAAATGTTGTTCTACCTGGATTAATTGAGACCCACGGGCACCTTGTTGTAAATGCAGAATTTGAACGATGTGTTGATGCAGGTAGTCCTCCAAATAAAAGTATAGCTGATGTAGTAGCCAATGTTACTAAATATGCCAAAATAACACCCAAGGGCGAGTGGATTGTAGGTAAGGGATATGATCCTACACGTTTAAGTGATAAAAAATTGATAGATCGTTTTGACCTAGATAAAGCTACTACTAATCATCCTGTAGCCATACAACCTTTCTCGGGTCCTATGGTTTTCGTAAACAGCGAGGCGTTAAATAGAGCAGGGATAGCCCGAGAGACGCCTGATCCTCCAGGTAGTGAAATTATGCGTACTCTTGGGTCTGGCGGTGAGCCTAATGGAGTGCTGAGGGGTTATAGCGCTATGGGAATGGTATTTCAGCTTATTCCTTCTGTGGATTGGGATGGTTTAAAAGTTGGTTTAGGCAAGGCGCAAGACAAATACTTGCGTCAGGGGATAACTTCCTTCCACGAACCAAAGCTCGCTAGATTTATCTTGGTTACTGGGCATGATGCCTTAAAAATATATCAGCGTGGAGTCAGAGAAGGATTTCTGAAGCTACGGGTAAATATGATGATTCATGACAAGACATTAAAAGATCTTAAATTTGCTCTAGAAACAGGTTTGGGCAATGAAAGAATCAGAGTAGGCGGTGTTTCTTATATAGAAGATGGGGCCCACATCTATCTCAATGCAGCTGCCTTATCAGAACCTTACCTTAATAAACCAACGGAAAAGGGATATTTGGCTGAACCACTACTAAATGATCTAACCGCTGAAATGCAGCGTCAGGGGTACCAAATACTTATTCATGCTATGGGTGATCGGGGTATTAGCACAACTCTAGATGCACTCGAAAATGCTCAAAAACTATATCCTCGTCAGAACACCAGACACCGTATTGAACATGCCTTGATGGCTCAACCAGAGCATCTGCAGAGAATGAAAATTATGGGTATAATGCCTAACTTCTCAGTACAACAGATTGACTTTTTTGGGGACCGTTTCTTAGATACTTTCCTAGGTCCGGAGCGAGCGTATAAACTAGCCCCAATAGCTACAGCTTTGTCGGTAGGCCTCAAACCTTTAATGCATTCTGAGGCAGGTACTCCTTCCCCGTTACTGTGTGTTCAATGTGCGGTATCACGTAGAACTAATAGTGGGCATGTTCTGGGTGAAGATGAAAAAATATCTGTTAAAGATGCTCTAAAAATGGTAACTATTAATGCAGCCTATGCCTCCTTTGAAGAAAATTTAAAAGGAACTTTAGAGATTAATAAACTGGGTGATGTAACTATTTTAGAACAGGACCCATTCCACTTTCTACCGGAAAAAATTGGTCAAATTCCAGTCGCGGCAACGATAATTGGCGGTGAAATTGCTTATCATACTAATGCCATTTCTCTTAGTTAGGACGGAGTTTAATCATTTGATTGAGTAGTAGATGTTTTATAGACTCTCTTATTTTTTGAAACCAGAGATTTTCTATATTTCTAAGATCTAAGATAAAGAATAAAAACTTACTACGGGTAGAATCTTTGTTCTTGGCTTAAGGCCTAGAATAAAAAAAGTTGGGTTGCTTATTTAAATCTGCTACATTGCTTAAAGTTGGCAAAGATCGCAAATTTTTGAACAAACATAAGTGCCTTGATAAGGGCATCTCGACTAATCGATCAGCGTCCCAAATGTTTGACAGGCTCTAAGCAAGAAAGATTAAGTAAAGAGAAAAATATCTTATATTTTTTAAGAGGTTCTTTAAAAATCTCGTATAAATTAAAAAGAATTTTTTGATACATGATGACTTCACTCTTGTAGTGAAAGACTTAGAAGGACTATATTGTATCATACTACTAATGTTGAAGGTAATCAGGAAGGAGCAATTAAGGGTTATAATCCTGGTCACAAAGGTAACAGCTGTTACAACATTCTGATGGCGTTTTGCAATGAATTAAAGGCTTATATTACAGGCTTTATGCGTTCTGGAAAACATACACCTCTAATGTAGTGCTATAAAAGAAATCATTGCAAACCTCCGAGATGAAGTGGACAACATCGTTTTTTAAAATGGAGAGTGGTTATGAAAGCGAAGAGATCGCAGAAGTTATTAAAGAAGTAGGATACCAGTGTGTGGTAAAAGCCAAGTAATACTCTAAATATGCTTGATAAAGCTTATGACAGACCAGTTAAAATTTGGGAAGATTGTGGTTATCAAAAGCAGAGTATGTTTGTCTTCATGAAACTTGACCAATGGAGCAAGCAAGGAAGTTTGCAATGGTCAGGGAATTAAAACCGGAAGAAGACAGAAAATAACTAAGCCTTTTAGAAAGTAGTGATTATACCCATGCCATTTATGTCACTAGTACTAAATGAATACTAAATGGGAACTTACCGATACAGGGAAATACTATGAGAAACGTGGACACTGAGATAATTACAACAAGGAAACCAAGCATGATATAAACATTGGCTCTTTAAAAATGAAATCTTTCCCTCGCAAATGAAGTCTTTTTCCAGTTCATGATGCTGGTGTACAATATATTTCTGCTATTCAAAATGGATAAATTTCCAAGCGAGTGAGTATAGGCAGTGTGTATTGACCTTCAGATTAAAATATGTGTTTGTGGTTGGTAAGATTATAAGGAGTGTAAGGTAGACTTTATCTAAGTTTCTAGAAGGGTATCCTTTTAAGGAAGTATTTCAGTAAAAAGCTGTTGAAGAACAAGACCCGTGGATAAAGGAGAGCTTTTTAAACAGACTATTTTTGGATAGTTTACGGGTTTTGTTGTTTTTAAAGAAGAAAAAATAAGAATAAAACTTTACTTCAAAGGTGGTGAAGAAAATATAATAGAATTTGAATGTAGATCCGCAGATTCATCATGAAATTTATGAGGATTTTAGATGAATTTAGCAAAAAATCTGCGTAAATATTTTAGATGCAGATTTCGGGTTTAAAGAATAAGGAGGTGGTTAGTATAAGTCGATTAATTAGTTAGGGTCAAGTATTAATTAAATTAAAAGGAGATAGAGTTCAAATGAAAAAATTATTATTATGTTGTTTTTTGTTAATTATTTTTCTTGTAATAACAGTTGGAGCCAGTGCTCAATATATGTGGAGTGCTGGTAGTGCTAGCGAAGGTAGTATGTCTTATGTATGGGTTGGGGTTTTATGTGAAATGGTAAGTAATTACTCGGACGATATTTTTATGACCCCGATCCCTTATACTACATCTTTAGCGCAATTAAAGGGATTTGACCAAAAAGAAGTTGATTCTGCATACGGAAATTCTCAAGTAATTAGTAATATAATTAATGGAAAAGGCCCTTTTGACCCCGAAACCTATAAATGGACTGCACCAGTTTCGCAAATGATGTGGGTGTATAATCAAGATTACTTTTTTTTAACTAGAAAAGAAGATGCGGATAAAATTAAAAGCTGGAGTGATCTTGCCAATAAGAAAGTGTGGGCGATGACGGCAGGATCAGGTGCTTATGAGATATTTAAACTTCTATCGGGCCCAACGGGTTTAAATATCTGGGATACTCTTGATATAAAGTCTTTTGAAAAGTCACATGCTGCAGATGCTTTAAAGTTAGGGCAGGTAGATGCAATTCTTGCTTATAGTGCTTCAGGACAAATTGTAAGCTGGGCGGAAGAAGTAGTTCAAAGAACAGATTGCGTAATGTTAGCCCCAACCCCTGAAGAATTAGAAGTAATGCTGGAAAGTAATAAATTTGTTTTTGTAATAGAGACCGAGCCAGGTGGAAAAGGGCAAGATTTAGGTCTTACAAAAACTGTAAAAAATCCTGGTTTGGCTTTCCCTATGATTGTTCACCCGGATTTACCAGAAGAAATTGTTTATGAGGTAGTTAAGACAGCTTTTGAACATAGCTCGGAAATGGCTGATTTAGTGACAATTTGGAGAACATTTGCTAAAGATCCTGCGGAGTTCAATCTTCCATATTTAAAGAAATTTAAAGAATTGGGGATGCCAATACATCCCGGAGCTCTTCGTTATTTTAGGGAACTAGGTTATGATACTATAGAGTTAGGATTAGAATAAATTATAGAATAAATAATATATAAAAATAATTATTTATAATCAGAATACACACAAGTATAGCGGCTATATTTAAAGAATAAGGATTAGATTTAAATAATTTAAAACTAATCCTTATTCTTAATAATTTTTAAAATTACACAAGGAGCGTCTTCCAATGAATGATAATGTTAAACTTAAAAAGAGTTTTTTAAATTTAGAAAATATTTATACCGTGGCATCAATCATTTATGTGGGCATGGTTATTTTATATATAGCGACATTTTTTACCGATCGGCCTCGATATGGAATTCTCTTCTTCGGTGGATCAATGATAATATTTATTTTAAGAGCCTTAAGAAAGGATTTTAAAATTTACGAAAAAGCAGTTGATTCATTTATAGGTAAGATAATCGCGATCACTTTGATTTTTATTGTGATTTTTATAACTTATTATTATTGGAAAGATTTTTATCTGTTAATCTACGAACGCAGCGGATCTCCAATTTTACTGGATAGAATTTTAGGTAGTATAGCTTTAGTGTTAACTATCGTTGCTGTTTATTCGTTTTCGGGTTTGCCTATTGTCATTGTTAGTTTAATTTTTATGCTTTACGCTCTTTTTGGAAATTATTTTCCTGGATTATTTAGATTTAGGGGATTTACTATAGCACGATTAATTGATATTACCTCTGTTCAAATATTAAGGGGTATTTGGGGTGACTTATTACAGATAGCCGGGACTTTGGTCGCTATATTTATTATATTTTCCGGATTTGTAAGCAATTTAGGAGGGTCTGATGTACTTCTAAAAATTTCATTAGTGGTTGCTAAATTATCTAAAAATTTAGTAACCCAATCGGCTGTAATTGCAAGTGCTACAATGGGCATGTTTACAGGTAGTGGACAAGCTAATGTAGCAGCAACAGGAAGCTTCACAATTCCCTTAATGAAGAAATATAATGTCCCTTCGCATATTGCGGGGGCTATTGAAGCAGTGGCTTCAGCGGGGGGGCAAATCACACCACCAATCATGGGAACTGCAGCTTTTTTGATGGCTTCAACTTTAGGGGTTCCATATATAAGAATAGTTGCAATAGCAATATTGCCTGCTCTTTTGTTTTATGCCGGAGTAGCTTTTTCAGTAAGTCATCTTTCTATAGGAAAATTTAACATAATAGTACCCACTGATGTAGAAATAGAAGATAAGGAAGGAGTGAAAAAAACACAAGCAGGAATTTTATTGATTTTTATCCAAGGGATTCCTTTGTTTTCCAGCTTAATTTTTCTAATTTATTTTTTGGCTGTAGTACAGTTACATGCTTTATTGGTGGCTTATTATAGTATTATTTTTTTTCTTACTGTGGCAGTTTTACAAGGGATATTGAGAAATCTAAAGGACATACCTAATTATTTAAAGGAGTTTATTGCAACGATAATAGAATCAGTAAAAAAGTCAGCGCGTACAGTAATGGAAATTGGATTAATGTTATCTTTGTTTGGAGTGATTGTTGTTATTCTTTCCACAAGTGGTTTGTCTTCAAAATTAAATTTTTTATTGCTTTCATTAGGGAAAGGACAAATTGTGCCTTTACTTATTCTTTCAGCGATAATTTGTATTGTATTTGGATGTGTTGTATCGACCTTAGCAGTATATATTCTTGTTACGATAACGGTAGTTCCTGCATTATTAAGAATAGGAATTAACCCGATTATATCTCATTTTTATGTATTTTGGTTTGCAATATTGGGTTTGATTACTCCCCCAGTAGCGGCGAATGTGGTAGCTGCTTGCAGGATTGCAGGTTCTAGTTTTTTACTTACCGCAAGAGAGGCTATGAAAATTGGTATAGGACTGTTTATTATTCCTATTATGATGGTAACTCATCCTGAATTGCTTATTTGGTCTAGGTTCACTATCCCTACTTTTATTATGGCTTTAATTGCAATGTATGCTGTTACTATATTTTTTTATGGTGCATATCTTCTGAAAGGTATATCTGGAAAAATTACTAGGTTGATTATTGGTATTCTAGCGTTAATAACTACTGTAGGTATTTTTAAACAAGACTATATAAATTATATAATTTCTTTAGGTTTACTAATATATTTTATTTTTTTATATTTTAAATATAAGAAGAATATGGAAGTCAAATGAAGATTACAATTGTAAATGTATTAATTATCTTACCTTAAAAATATAATTTTAGTTAATACATCTTTATTGTATAGAAAAAGTATTCATCTCTATCACAGACCGGGCCAAGTGAAGTACTGTTTTGATTTATAGTGCTAATGTTCTTATTGATACAGAAGGAGGTAAATTTGTCTGTAGTTAAATGAGTAATTATTTTTATAGATTTAACATAAATCTTTCTTTCTAATTGCAAATTAACTCTTGACTTTTGAATTAGTTATTTCTAATTAAAATCGTCACTTATTTCAAGGTATAACAACTTTACTGTACTTGGATGGTTTTGTTTTAATTGAAGAAGTGGAGACTGTGAATAAATTACATACTATTAAGATTAAAACTGGAACTACGCACTTACCTTGGGGCTGTTGTAACTAAAGCCCATAAGGAAATGACGGAAGTAGAAATGCTAGAGGGAGGCTTCAGTTATAGGGAAAGTAGGCGCAGGATCCACTTTGGGTGGAGGTAGCCAGTTATTATTTGCTTCCTCGAGCTATCGAGGAAAAAATAGTAAGATAATTCAGCGGCTCAAACTAAAAAGCTTAAGCGAGCAGTTCTAGGTCGGTATACCGATCCTTTCTTTACCGCTAAAGAAGAGTAAAAGTTTTTTTTAAAGGAGTCAACATTAGAAGGATATCTTGCAATAGAGGAAGCGATAGAAATTATCGTGAAAGTTGTCTATGCTCTGGTAGAAGTAGCTCGAGAGGGGATTAAAGAAGCTGTAAAAAAAATTTGTCAGAGTAATGTAAACTATTTTAAGTGACTTTGAAATAGTTTTTTGTACTGTCAAAAACAATATAAAAGAATATGAAAACTAAATTCCCCAGATTATGGAAAAAAATGTATTAATCGTTCTTTGAAAAAAGAAGATCTCGTTTGGTGGATTTGCTATTCCTTTAGGCTGAATAGTCAGCTATCTACAAAAAGCATAAGGCTACTTAATTAATTTACCCATTCAACCAAAAAGGGTATTAACCTCCAAAGAACTTAACCAAAATAAGATATGAAGAAAATTAACTAAGCTAAGGTAGCCAGCTTAATAATCTTAGCCCATTTACCCCGAAGAGTAGCTATTCCCTATTTGAACTTTTAAAACTTAATGAAAAGCTCGAAAATATAAATATGAAATTACCTGTAGAGTAAGTAATATTTAAAAATATTTATATTTTGGATAATGTCGGCCAATTATATCATTAAATTTAAATTATTCGTATTCCTAAGAAAAACAGCGATATTTAAAGATTATATTTCAAAAAAAGAGATAGGAGAAATAATAAATGAAATTATTAATTATGGAAAAAACATTGGCAATCAAAGATTATGTTACTAATGCAAGAAGATATATACATGAAAATCCTGAACTAGGCTTTAAGGAATTCAATACAACTGTGTTTATTAAAAAAGAATTGACAGAAATGGGCATAGAGCTGCTTCCATTATCATTACCTACGGGTGTAGTTGGAATTATTAAAGGGACTAAGCCCGGTAATAACATAGTAACAGCAATAAGAGCAGATATTGATGCGCTTCCAATAGCAGAAAAAACAGGGAAGCCATATACTTCTAAGAATGAAGGGGTTATGCATGCTTGCGGTCATGATGGACATACTGCTGTATTACTTGGAGTTGCTAAAATATTAAATTCAATGAGAGACAACTTCTCTGGAACTGTAAAACTTGTATTTCAACCTGCTGAAGAAGGCTTGAACGGATCAAAACATATGATAGATGCTGGAGTCATGGAAAATCCTAAGGTAGATAATATAATTACGCTTCACGGTTGGCCGCAGTTTAAGGTTGGTGAAGTAGGTTCCTGGCCAGGACAATATATGGCTTCTGCAGACAGATTTGAGGTTAAAATTATGGGTAGGGGCGGACATGGCTGTAGACCATTTAAAGCTGTAAATCCTATTGTTGCTGCATCGCAAATAGTTGCCGCTTTACAAAATATAGTAAGCAGCGAGATTAATACCTTTGATTATGCCGTTGTAACTGTTTGCAAATTTAATGCAGGTACAGCATTTAATATTATACCTGATGATGTTATATTTGAAGGAACTGTACGTACCCTGGATGAAAATGTAAGATTAGATGTAAAGCAACGTATGGAAAGAATAATTAGTGGAATATCTACCTCTTTAAATTGTACATATAAATTCAACTATAGTTTTGAAGTTTCCTGTCTTGTAAATACTCCAGAGATTGTTGAAGATTTATTGAAAGCCGCAAATGATTCGCTTGGAGAGGGTCATATAAGAAATTTGACAAGCCCTACTATGGGTGCTGAAGATTTTTCTAATTTCGTCAATCATGTAGGTAAAGGAGCCCTTCTAAGACTAGGCTTGGCAAATGATGATGAAAAAGAAATTGTACTCCACAATAATAAATTTGATTTCAATGATGACGCACTTCCAACAGGAATTGCAACATTTGTTCAATATGTTTTAAATACAAATAAATAAAAGCTAGTTTTAAAAAATTATATTTACTAGCCTAGAAAAGCCGAGATCCTATAAATTAAGGTGATTAAAGAGCCTGTTCCCTCTTCTCGGCCTCATCTACTGTATCACATTGGGTGAGGATATTTTTGATGTTCTTATCGATATGTTTTAGAGTTCTTAGGGTTTTCCCTTAGTCCAAGTATTTTTGCTTGAGGCATTGGCTCTTATTCTAGTACCTGAACCTCCCCCGTTTTACCGGACACCAACTTAAGAGCTATAACTAAATGACAGGAGATTCAGAAAACATAGAAGGAAATAGGAGACAATACAGCGAGGAATTCAAGAAAGATGCAGTTGGGCACAGCCTGACCTCAGAAAAAACAGTGGCAGAAGTAGCCCAAGATCTGGGGATTGCCCATAGTAATCTAAAGGAAATGGAAAGCCAAATATCGCAACAACGGGGATTTATCCGGGAACACGCTGATAGGTTAAAGTGTCACGAAGATGTGCCAGGTGCTAAAGGTTTCCCGGTCTGGGCATTATCAGTGGGTCAAAGATCCTAACAATAAGAGAAAGATAGAAGATATGGATTTAAAACAAAAAATAGTTACAATATCCCACAATAGTCTCAGGATCTTTATTATTAACCGGTAAAAGAGGATAACCCTTCTCCTTCTCGTAATTAGACAAAAGCTCTTTCCAATTTAACCTTGGGGCCTTTTGGGGAGGAGCTTTAAGTGGTGGTTCTGGGTCAACAAAGAAGTTGCGGTAATTAGGGTGTTTCTCTTTGAAATCATCTTTAGGCTTAACCTCAGGATTGCGGTTGGCTAAGACCTCTATGAGACCTTGAATAATTTGTTCTATCTCTTTACGGGTGAACTTAGAGCAGATCCAGATAACAAAACGAGTAGTCTTTTTCATTTGGCTTGCCTCCTTTTTTGGGGTAGTTCTCTTAAATCCTACTAAAAAAGTGGGGGGGAGGCAAGTCAATTTCACTAAAACATTTGAGAATAAAGAGTTTAAGAGAAAATTAGTATATTATTTTTGACATTACTTAGTTTTTTGAAAGGAGAAAAAGAATGAAAAAAATTTACTTATCGCATATGAGCTGGCCTGAAGTAAAAAAGTCAGTTGAAGAAAATCCTGTAATTTTAATACCCATTGGTAGTACTGAAACCCAAAATTTGCATAATCCAACAGGCTACGATTATTTAATTGCACAACGTTTAGCAGAAGAAAGCGCTAAAGTAGCTCATGCTTTAATATGCCCGGTTCTTCCATTCGGGTATTCAGAAATATTTAAGAAATTTCCTGGTACTATCACACTTCGACCAGAAACACTAAGAATGGTTTTGGAAGATATTGCTAGCTCTTTGGTAGAGACAGGTTTTGACCATTTGTTATTTATTAATAATCATGAACCTAATCATGCTCCTTTAGGGTATGCATTAGACCAAATTAGAAAAAATTATGGAATTGTTTGCGCCTCAATGTGGCCAACTACTATAGCTAGAAATTTTTCTCAGGATCTTTTTGAAAAACCGGAAGAAGTATTAAATCATGGTAATGAACCAAGCACTTCTTTATTAAAATACCTTTATCCGGAATTGATAAGAACAGATTTGATTAAATTTTACTCAAAACCCGACAAATTGCAAAATTTCGATCTTGCCTCACCCTTAGCTTTTAACCATCGGGGACAAAAGGTACCCATATTTTTACGAATGAGCGATGTTTCCAAACAAGGAGGATGGGGAAAAATAGAAGGAAGTGCAGAAAAGGGAAAGATAATGTTTGAGAGAATGACCGATTTTATTACTAGTTTTATTAAAAAATATCGCGATTTTAATACTAACATTGGTAAATAATAATAGTATGGGGAAAAGAATTTTTAGTAGGAGGGATAGATATTTGAATATTGATGAGATTAAGAAAAAGGTTTTGATACAATAGAAGAAAATGCTAACAAAATAATTAATGACGGAGAGCAAATTGCGAAAAATCCCGAATTAGGATTTAGAGAATTTAAAACAAGTGATTTTGTAAAAGATAGATTTAGATCTCTTAATATTCCTTTTAAGGATAATTTGGGAATTACTGGAATAAGGGCAGATTTAAAAGGTAAAGATAATAAATGCCGGGTAGGCTATTTAGCTGAATTAGATGCTTTAATGTGTCCAAATCATCCAAAAGCCAATCCCGAGACAGGAGTAGCCCACGCTTGTGGTCATAATATCCAAATTGCTGTTTTATTAGGGGTATTGGAATCACTTATGAAAGCTGGCATAAAAGACTATATAGATGGAGATATTGCTTTTATGGCAGTGCCAGCAGAAGAGTTAGGCCAGTTTGAATATAGAAAGTCTTTAAAGGAAAAAGGAAAAATTGAATTTTTTACCGGAAAGCAAGAATTAATAGCGGAAGGTATTTTTGATGATATTGACATGGCCCTCATGTTTCATTTACAGATACCAAAAGTTGAAGGGAAAATTGTCACTTCGAGTGGAACAATGAATGGCGCATTGGCAAAATATGTACAGTATAAAGGATTAGCTTCTCATGCAGGTTCAGCGCCCCACTTAGGTATTAATGCCCAAAGAGAAACATTTAGAGAGGAAGATTGTATTAGGATACATCCCATTATTACTAAAGGCGGAACTGTTGTTAATACAGTTCCAGATGATGTAAGATTAGAATTATTTGTGAGAGCTAAAAATTTTGAGGCCCTTGCCAATACAAGCAAGAAAGTAGACAGGGCCTTTAAGGCAGGAGCTGATGCGATAGGCGCAGAAGTAAAAATTGAGAATATCCCAGGATTTATGCCTTTGAATCCAAATAAATTATTGGATAAAGTATTTTTGGATAATGCCAAAATAATTTTTGGTGCAGAAAAAATCGGGAAATGCCCCCATATTAATGGATCAACGGACATGGGAGATGTGAGTCAAATCATACCGGCTATTCAGGCTTGGGTCCATGTGGCAAAAGGGAAATTACACGGGGCAGATTTTGGGATTACTGATTCATATATTGCTTATATTCAAAGTGCTAAAATAATATCCTGGACCTTAATTGATCTTTTAGCTAATGGGGCAAAAAAGGGACTAGAAATTAAGAATAATTCTCAAAATCCGATGAATAAAGAAAAATGGCTTGAGAATTGGTTAGAATTGGTTAGATTAGAAGGGATATAAATATATAACCGAGAATCTGCTGAACCTTTAGAAAAACAGGCTTAACCCATTGATATATAAGGCTCACAAAGAATTCAAATTTTCACTCAAAAAGTGAAGAACTTTTTGCGATGTTCGGGAAGCTAGGCCGTATAAGCGTTGGAAGGAACACAAAAAAAGATTTTACCCCATAATAAAACGAAAAATACGGTTTTGCGGGGTAGAAATCAGGGGTTACTGAAAAATCCACCCTAGGATAGAAAAAAAAGACAGGTGAATATTTCCATGGTAAAATAGTAGCAACAAACAACACATTAAACCAAGGAGGTTCACCCGTATGGCTATTATACCATAACTTCGCATTTTTGGCTGGAAAGAGATCGAAGAATTAGGTGATTTAAAAAGGCTGCGTCTTGTGCTGGAATATATGCCGGACGAAGAACTTATGAGACAACTGGAACAAGAGCGCTATAAAGGTCGAGATGATTATCCCGTACGAGCCATGTGGAATTCCCTATTGGTAGGAATAGTCTTCCAACACGAAACTATAGAAAAACTGCGTCGGGAATTAGCTCGCAACGGACAATTACGAGAAATGTGCGGTTTTTTTAACCAGGTACCCCCGGCATGGGTAAATACACGATTTTTGAAAAAGATATTAACACATACCGAAGAAGCGGATAAGATTTTCGAAAAGATAGTTAAGCAGATACAAGAACTATTACCTGACTTCGGTAAACACCTGGCCGTAGACAGCAAAGCTATCCCTTCTTTTGCTAAGCACCAGAATGGAAACCAGACCACGGATGGCCAGCGGGATACGGATGCCAATTACGGGAAAAAAGAATACCGGGGACAGCACAAAGATGGTAGCCTTTGGGAAAAGATCGTAAAGTGGTTTGGCTACAAACTGCATTTAGTCGTGGATGCCATCTATGAATTGCCCATAGCCTATAAAGTCACCAAAGCCTCGGCTTCAGACACTAGAGGAGGGCACGCCTTACTTGAACAGCTAAAAGAGAGAAGCAGCCGAAGATTTTACAGATAACAGAAACCTGGACCGCCGACAAAGGCTATAATGATACCAAACTAATTAAGAAATGTTGGGATCAGTATCAAATCAAACCGGTGATCGACATACGCAACATGTGGAAAGACGGGGAAGAAGCGCTCTTGCTTAGCAGAAAGAACAATGTAACTTATAACTATAAAGGCAATGTTTACTGTTATTGTCCAAAAACAAATACTCGGCGAGAAATGGCCAATGGGGGATTTGAAAAAGACCGCAATACCTTAAAGAAATTATGTCCGGCCAGGCAGTACGGAATCATCTGTCAGGGCCAAGCGCTATGTCCGGTGGCGCAAGGACTTCGAATCCCGCTATCGGAAGATCGAAGAATCTTCACGCCGATTGATCGGGCAAGTTACAAATGGAAAAAGGAGCATAATAAACGCACTAGCGTAGAACGGGTGAACAGCCGGTTAGACGTCTCCTTTGGCTTTGAACTGCACACCATCCGGGGAATGAACAAGATGAAAATAAGGTGTGGATTGGCGCTAGGTGTCATGCTGGCCATGGCTGTAGGGCGAATTAAAGAGAAACAGAAAGAGAAAATGCGAAGTCTGGTGGCAGCAGCCTGAACTATTATCCGCCTTAAGGATAACTTTTCTGCGAAGAGATCCACAGCCCTAAAATGTGGACAAGGGGAGAAGTGCGCCCATTATTAGGGTAAATTAAGGAAAATAATTAAATTAATAAAAAATAGGTCATTACTTTCTGTAGACTTGTTTCAATTTACCCCTTGAGAAGGCTTGATCAATAACTAAAAACTAAAAAAATCTTACAAAGCAAAAAGCTCGTGAAGCAAATATATATAAAAAGTGCCCTCAAACTGGTATAATTAATAGTTTTGATCTACTAAAAAACCAAAGAAAAGGAGCACTTAATAGCATGATTAATAAAGTTGAATTCACAGCGAAAAACCTTACATCCAATGCGGGAGTTTTGCTACTCCCGAATTATACAGAGAGCCAGAGAGCATCTTAAGATTTCTCTACAATTTCAGTTTTAAAACAACGCAGATAGTAAGAGACATAAACTTGAAAACCTTTAAGAAGTTGTTCAAGAAGAAAAAGCTCAGAAAAATAGTGATTGACCTAGATAGTAGAGCAATTAATGTTGAAGGAAATCAAGAAGAAGCGATTAAAGGATATAATCCTAGGGGGGGGGGTCGCAAAGGGAATAACTCTTACCACATTCTGATGGCATTTTGTGATGAATTAAAGGCTTATCTTACAGGCTTTATGCGTTCTGGAAATACATACACCTCTAATGGTACTGCCGAAATGATAAAAGAAATCATTGCAAACCTGAGAGATGAAGTGGACAACTTAAAATTTAGGAAGATTATGGTTATTAAAAGTAAGTTATGTTTATCTTTATGAAACCTGACCAATGGAGCAAAGCAAGGAAATTTGCAGTTGTCAGGGAATTAAAACCAGAAGAGGAAAGAAAACAACTAAGCCTTTTAGAAAGTAGTGATTATACCCCTGCTATGTAGGTTACCAATACTACATAGGAACTCGCAGACACAGTGAAATTAGTGCAAAAATGAGAGAGGGACTTTTAACTAAATATGGAATGAATATCTATGAAATTGATTTAACACCTTGGAGAGAAAAAGTTGAAGAAATTTATTCAGAGCTTGAAAAAATTTCTAAGACTTACCAGGAACCTTTAAATATGTAAATATCAATAAAAAAATAATTACAAAAATAAAATATTTTATAGAAAAAAGTGTGTTACATGTTTTTTGCATGTCGATTAATATTAGCAAATAAAGTAAGGCGTTTAATTGAAGATGTTTATGTAATTTATTACTACATAAAAATAAAAGTTTTTTAAGGAGAAACATAAAAAAATGGATTTTAAAGTATTGATTACAAGGGCGATTCCCGAGGAGGGTTTAGTTGAATTAAAAAAATATTGTGAAATAATAGTGCCTGATAAAGATTCTTCTTTTTCACGAGAGGAAATGTTAAATTTTGCACCTATTGTCGATGCAGTCATATTGGCTAAAGCAAAGATTGATGAGGAATTTATAAAATGCTCAAAGAAATTAAAAATTATTAGTGTTCTTGGTGTAGGTTATGATAATGTTGCCATGGAAGCAAGCAAATCAAAAAAAGATTTTTATAACAAACAATCCTAAAACTGTTACTGAAAGCACTGCAGAACTTACTTTTGGAATCATGCTAGCCTTAACTCGCCGAATTGTAAAAGCTGATAACTATGTAAGATATAAAAATGATAATAACTGGCATTTATATCTTCTTAACGGAAATGAATTAATTGGGAAAAAAATTGGTATTATAGGCTTTGGAAGAGTTGGAGAAGCGGTAGCAAGAAGATGCTTGGCTTTTGGCATGAAGGTATATTATTTTGATTTGTTACCAAGGCAAAATATAAAAATTAATGTAAAAGAATCATCCTTTGAGAAATTAATATCTAATATGGATTATATTACTTTACATGTTCCTTATAATAAAGGAACTCATCATTTAATTGACTAAAAAGAATTAGCCAATATGAAAAAAAGCGCTTATTTAATTAATGCATCTCGTGGAGCAGTTGTAAACCAGGAAGCTTTAATTAACGCTTTAAAAAATAGAGAAATAGCGGGTGCAGGTTTGGATGTGTTTGAGGCTGAGCCTCGTGTTCCGAAGGATTTGCTAAAACTATCCAATGTAGTCTTGACCCCCCATATTGGTACTTCAACAATTGAAACTAGAGTAGCTATGGCTAAGGAATCTGAACGCAAAGTGATTCAAACACTTAAAGGTTATATACCTGATGACTTAGTTAATAAGAAGGAGATAGGTATAGTTTAAATAATTAGAGCAGGTAAATTGATAGAGATCGCCTTATAAAATATTTGATGAAAGTGACATAAAAGGTATTCTGTTAAATGTGATTACTTGTATGATAGGAGGCTTTTATATTTTATGTAGCTTTTTCTTTGCTTCTTTTAAGTACTGTTTATAGTAACCCCCAGACTAGACAATACTTAACCTGTTAGTGTAACTGAACTTCCCCCGCTTTATTGGACACCAGGTTAAGAGCTATAACTAAATTAAAGGAGGTTCAGAAAACATGGAGGGAATCAGAAGACAATATAGTGAGGAATTTAAGAAAGATGCAGTGGGGCACAGTCTGACATCAGAAAAGACAGTGGCAGAAGTAGCCCAGGATCTGAGGATTGCCCATAGTAATTTGAAGGAGATGGAAGCCCAATATCGCAACAACGGGGAACTGGTTTATCCGAGAACACGCTGATATGTTCAGTGTTATGAAGATGTGCCAGGTGCTAGAGGTTTCCCGGTCTGGATATTACCAATGGAATAAATATCCTAACAATAAGAGAAAGGTAGAAGATATGGATCTAAAACAAGAAATAATTGTAATATATCACAATAGTCGAAAGACCTATGGGAGTCCCCGAGTCCATCAAAAACTGTTAAGAGAGGCTTATCAGGTGAGTAAAAAGCGGGAGTAAAGATTAATGAAAGAAGCAGGAATTCAGGCTATTGCCAAAAAAGAAATACCGAGCTACTACCGACTCTAAGCACTCACTGCCGGTGGCAGCAAACTCTTTAAATCGCAACTTTAGTGTGAATAAGCTCAATCAATTCTGGGTGGCCGATATCACTTACATCTATACCCAGGAAGGCTGGCTCTACCTGTCCACCATTATGGGTCTGTATTCCCGTAAAATTGTGGGATGCTCCATGAAAAATCGGATAACACCAGACTTAGTCATTGAGGCACCAAATATGGCCATCGAGCAGAGAAAGCCCTCTTGGGGTTTGCTCCTGCATTCAGACCGGGGTAGTCAATACGCTAGCTACTGCTACCAGGTATTGCTGGGTAAAAAAGGTATCCTATGTTCTATGAGTCGCAAAGGGAATTGTTTCCGATAATGCAGTGATGGAGAGTTTTTGACGGACCTTAAAGGTAGAACTCATTTATCAGAGAAAGTATGAAACGAGAATCGACGCCCGAAGAGATATATTTGAATATATAGAAACATTTTACAACAGAGAAAAATTACATTCTTCTATAGGGTATCATAGTTCTGAGGAATACGAAAAAATGACCATGATCGCTTAGCTTAGTGTCCGTTTTATGGGGGGGGAAACCAGGTGCATGAAAATGCCAGAAGAAGATTACAAATCAGATAATAATGAAGTTCCCATGAGAGAGATTAATCAAATAAAATAGAGAATCAAGACTAAGGAGGAATTGTTTCAACTTAATTTTACAGAAAATTTTAGGATTGGCTCAATATTTTTTAATTTAGATTATAAAAAAATAAGTTTATAAAGATCATTTTACCTATAGAAGTGATTAAATAGTGAATATTGACAATTGTTTCGGTGACTGAAAATAAATTGGAATTTGGGGGAAAAGTTAATGTCCCAATTGAGAAGTAATAAAGTTTTAAAAGGAATTATGGGAGCCTATGCCCGGGCAATGTATCGTGCTATAGGTTATAGTGAAGAAAGCTTAAAAAAACCTAAAATTGCTATTGTTAACTCCTTTAGTGAAACTAATCCTGCTCACTATCCTTTAAGAGAACTTGCAAAATTTGTTCGTGAAGGAGTTTATATGGCAGGAGGTATGCCAGTTGAATTTAACACTATAGCACCTTGTGATGCAGTCGCTCAAGGTGAAGGGATGCATTATATTCTTCCTTCCAGAGATATTATTGCAGCTTCTATAGAATTAATGGTACAAGCTCATCAATTTGATGGAATGGTTATGTTATGTTCCTGTGATAAGATTGTTCCAGGAATGTTGATGGCTGCTGCTCGCTTGAATTTACCTACGATTTTTATGACTGGTGGAGCCATGATGCCTCGAAAGATAGGCAATAAATATTTGGTAACTTGTGATATTAAAGAAGCGATGGGAAAGGTTAAAGCCGGGTTTATTAGTAAAAAAGAGTTTTATGAGATTGAATCGACTACCTGCGCTACAACTGGCACCTGTTCTATGATGGGTACTGCGTTTACCATGAGTTCGATTGTTGAGGCTTTAGGTTTTTCTTTCCCTGGTAGTACTACTGTTTTGACTGTTGATTCACGGAGATACCAAATTGCTCAAAAAGTAGGAGAAAGGTCAGTACAATTAGTTAAAGAGGATTTACGAGCTACTAAAATAATAACAAAAAAATCTATAAATAATGTAATTCGAGTATTGATGGCATTAGGTGGTTCAACTAATGCCATTTTACATTTAATCGCAATTGCTGAACAAATTAACTATAAAATTTCCTTAGAATTCTTTGATAAACTTAGCCGAGAAACCCCACTTTTAGCTAAATTCAAGCCAGCTTCTGAATATAACATTTCAGATTTTGATGAAGCTGGAGGGGTTCAGATGTTATTAAAGGCTTTACAGCCTTTACTTTATACTAAAGATTTAACAGTTACTGGAAAAACCCTGGAAGAAAATTTGTCTAAAGTTAAATTTATTCCTAGTAAAGTAATACATTCTTTGGATAACCCTTTAGCGCCAGAAGGCGGAATTGCTATTTTAAAAGGAAACCTGGCTTCCGAAGGAGCAGTTATTAAACAAAGTGGAGTATTGCCAAAAATGATGATACATTCTGGTCCGGCAAAAGTAGTTGATTCTGAAGAAGAAGTAAGAGACTTACTTCTTCTGGGAAAAGTTCAACCTGGCGATATTTTAGTTATTAGATATGAAGGGCCAAAGGGTGGACCAGGAATGAGAGAACTTTCTTTACCGGCTGCTATTTTAGTTGGAATGGGGTTAGGAGATTCGGTTGCAATGGTAACTGATGGCCGCTATTCGGGTGCTACCCAAGGTCCTTGTGTAGGTCACGTATCGCCTGAGGCTGCAGTGGGGGGAACTATAGCCTTAGTGAAAAATGGGGATATCATTGAAATAAATATTCCTAAGAGACAATTGGAATTAAAAGTATCTCCTGAAGAATTAGAAAAAAGAAGAAAACAGTGGAAGCCAAAAGTTTCAAAGATTCCTCAAAATAGTTTTTTACATACTTATTCTAAGGTGGTAACTTCGGCAAGTTCAGGCGCACTCTTTAAATTATGACCTGTACCCGATTAGCTGGACACATAGAAAGTCTGCTCTGGCGATGCCACTGATAGATGTACCTTTTTATAACACTGAGTACAGCATTTTCCTTTCTGCTTACTCAAGTATTGTACTTCGTTATTGAACTGGGGAATATAAAAAAAATTTCCAAAAAAAAAAGATTTTTAAAATAGATGTAGTATAATATAATGTATAATGTATACAATCATATAATATATATAAATTTGAATTTATAGATATAAAAAAGGAAAATATTATAAATGGAAAATAATTTAAAGATAGAAGGATATGAACTATTAAACCAAAAAGTTTATCGCGTATTGAAAGAATCGATTATTAAAGGATTTTTAGAACCAGGAACTAAATTATTAGAAAATAGAATTGCTGAAAAAATGCATGTAAGTAGGACTCCTGTTAGAGAAGCTATGCAAAAATTAGTGGCTGAAGGATTTGTAAAGACGACTCCAAATCAGACAATGGTTGTGACCGAAGTTTTTCCCGAAGATGTAAAGGAAGTTTTGCAAATTCGTGGAGTATTGGAAGGATTAGCTGCTCGTATTGCCGCTAAAAAAATTAACAGACAAGAAATGGATGAATTAGAGAATGTTGTTGCGCAAATGAGTCTTCATGTTACTAAAGAAAATTTATCATCTTATTGCAAAGTAGATGATGAATTTCATGATCTTATCTTAAATATCTGTGGGAATAAATGGATAATTCAAATACGTGATAATTTAGGTAGTTTCATCTATAGATTTCGAATTAAATCACTTAGTATCCCTGGAAGGCTTAAGCATTCTTTAGAGGAACACCGAAAAATTATGGAATCTTTAAAAAAGCATAATTCAGCAGAGGCAGATAGGTTAAGTCAGATACATATGGAAAATACAGTAATTAACATATTGAAAAATGTAGTAAAAGAAAAAGATAGAGATAAGAATGAATAAAGTTAAATCAATTCAGATTAAAGAATAAAAAAATTGCTTTTGATGGATAATTATCATTTAGATAAGTATTGGTAGACCGATTCAAAGGCGAGTCAGGTTCTAAAGGAAGGCTCAAAAATAGTATTCCTGAAATTCTCTGTAATAATATATAGTTTTTGAATTTAAAAATAAATGAAATGAAGGTATTATTTTATCGCAGATGCCTGTGACCAGCGGGTAGTAGAAGTAGGATCAGAAGCAGTACTCAGGTGGCGATAGAAAGTGGAGTAGCGAGAATTTAGATTTTCTAAGTAAAAAATTAATTATAGTTAAAATAAGGCAATATCATTTTTATAAGAATATTTTTTTTAAATTTGCAATAAAATATATATAACTAAGGGAGTAATTATGTCATTGATTATTGTTAATAAAGAATGGTGCAAAAAATGTAGGATATGCATTGATTTATGTCCAAACAATGCTTTAATTTCAGACGAAGAAGGTTACCCCAGATTAATTGATGAAAATTTATGTACGAAATGCAAGTTATGTGAATTGAGATGCCCTGATTTTGCTATTGAAATAAAGGAGGAAGTTAATGTCTAAAAAAGTATTGATGCAGGGAAATCAAGCAGTTGCAGAAGCAGCACTTGTTGCAGGAGTGAAAGTTTGTGCCGGATATCCCATTACCCCATCGACTGAAGTTGTTGAGCTTTTATCCAGAAAATTACCTGCTCATGGAGGAAGATTTATACAGATGGAAGATGAAATAGCAAGTATTGGAACCATCATTGGTGCATCAGCTGCCGGAAAAAAGGCGATGACGGCAACTTCCGGGCCCGGTTTTAGTCTCATGCAGGAACTTCTAGGTTATGCTGCGATGGTAGAAATACCTATCGTAATATATAATGCGCAAAGAGTAGGGCCAAGTACTGGAGGTGCGACTAAACCTCAGCAAGGAGATATCATGCAAACCAAATGGGGTTCTCATGGAGAAAGCCCACGAATTGCTATCTGTCCTTCCAGCGTTGAAGAAGCCTATAAATTAACCATTACCGCCTTTAATTTATCTGAAAAATATATGGTTCCGGTCGTCATTTTAGCGGATGAAATTTTAGCTCATATCAGAGAGAGCATTACCATCCCTGAATCAGATTCATTCGAAATTATAAACCGAAGAACTGATGCGCCCCCTCAAGAGGAATATCTCCCGTATAAAGTTGATGATACCGGCATACCGATTCTACCTCCTTTGGGTGGTGGCTATCGGTACAATATTTCCGGGATGATTCACGGGGATAAAGGTTTTCCTGATTTAGCCCCGGAGACTATCGATTACTGCATCCAAAGGATAAATAGTAAATTAAAAAAATATTACGACGATATTGTTATAGTCGAGAAAATAGAAGAGGAAGGCTCTAAAATTGCGGTTTTGGCTTACGGATCAACCGCCAGACCGGCAAAAGGTGCAGTAAGAATGGCTATTGAAAAAGGAATCAAAGTTGACTTTATTCGTCCTATTACCATTTGGCCATTTCCGGAAAAAGAAGTTAGAGAAATAGCTCGTAGAGTAGATAAAATATTGGTACCGGAAATGAATTTCGAAGGACAGGTTGCCGGCTTGGTAAAACAGTCGATTGAAGGGGAAGCAGAGGTAGTGCAATTAAATAAAATCTCTGGTTTACCTTTTTACATTAAGGAAATATATAATCAAATTATAAAAATAGATAGAGGGGAAAAATGAGCAAGTTAGATAAATATTTAAGATTGGATCAGTTTCCGCATTTTGCCTGTTCCGGTTGCGGTCATGG
>SDBU01002315.1_pt1 | contig 25563 bp, 26 predicted proteins | sample 2277071 | NCBI WGS metagenome assembly SDBU01 (sample SAMN10397929, study PRJNA504765) | marine sediment metagenome | isolation source: marine sediment core GS08_GC12, 126 cmbsf | place: Arctic Ocean: Gakkel Ridge, Loki's castle | collected 2008
TTTAAATTCAAGTTTCCAGATTATAAAAGCGCTACTAAGGACACTGTAGACTGGTATCTAAAAAATAAATGGTTGGAGAGTGAATACTAAATGGGTTTTATAGAAGGATTAATTCTAAGTTTTGTTGCTGGTTGGGTAAATTCTTATTTATATCGAAAATATTTGCGTAGAAGAAATAAAGACTGGATTGTTTTTCTAGCAATAATTTTTCTCTTAGCGATATGGACTATTGAAATCTTAATATATTTTGAAATTTTTGATATGAGATGGTTAAATTTTCTTCCATGGGTAAATATCCCTTTGATCGATAGGGGAAAATACTTTTTATGGAACTCATTTATTGTATTTGGACTCGATTTTACAATTACTCAACAACCTGGAATGGAAATAATTGCTAGCTTTTTACTAATATCATATTTATTCTGGTATTATTTTGGCTCAAAACTTGGTAAAGTATTTCATGGTTATAGACCATATCAACAGGGGCATTACTTAATATTCAGGCCCATGAAGAAATTTATTAAGGATCGCAAAAAAGAATTAGAAGATTCTAAATAAGATATGTTCTTAGGATATTATGCTTATATTTATGTGGAAGAAATTCCAGTATTTATTCCTAAAATATTAAAATAAATATATTCTAATTTTCCAGAATATCAAAGTTTTTATACTTCGGTTACCGTTATATTATAATCGTTGTCGATGTATCGATAACCGTTGTAATGGGTCACAAGTTGGAGTTTATGATTGAAAATATAGCAGACAAATTTGAGAGAACCATGAAAAAGGGTTTTGTCAACATTTTTGTTCTTTTAGTCCTAAATAAAGAACCAACACACGGTTATAAAATCAAGAAACTGATAGAGCAACGTACGCTAGGTGTATGGTCACCCACAGACTCTACAATGTATACTATTCTTAAGGATTTACGAGATAAGAGCTTGATTAAACAACAAAAAACTCAAAATCCAGATGATCCTAAAAAAGTATATGAACTTACAAAAAAAGGTAAAGACACATTAGATTTAATGTTGAAAAGAGAGAGAGAAATAAGAGAATCAATGAGAACTATAATATTCTCCACATCTGAAGTTGGTGAGGATTTTCTTAAGGAAGATTTCCAAAATCTTATTCTTAAGGGCCCTTCCTTTCTAAAGGCGCCAATGCAAGGACTTCCAATGAAAGGACCTTTTATAGGACCATTTAAAGGTGATTTCATGGGTAGACTAAAAGATAAACCTAAAAAGGAACAACTAGAAATATTAGATATTCAGAAATTGTTCATTAATAAACAGATTGAGCATTTATCTCGACGTTTAGAGGGCATCGATAAAAAGATTTCAGAATTAACATCAGATACATAAAGTTAATTAAAAAACTTAAATCAAAAAATGAAAATAATGTCAGAAATAATAATCAAAATTGAGAATTTAACTAAAAAGTATGGGAATTTTACAGCCGTTAAGGATCTTTACTTAGAAGTTCATAGAGGCGAAACTATTGGATTAGTTGGACCTAATGGTGCAGGAAAAACGACGACTATTAAAATGATTGCTAAAATTTTGAGACCAGACTCCGGGAGAATCTTAATCCGAACAAATCATAGTGAATTAGAAGATTTGCAACATGTTTCTAGTACAGCTACGCGGATTGGATTTTTGATCGACATCCCAAATTTTTACAACATGACCGCTTATCAGCTCCTTAGATATTTTGCCAATCTTCAAAATTATCCAAAAAATAAAAGAGAAGCGCGAATCGATGAATTATTGGAACTTTTTAAACTTACTGACTGGAAACATGAAAAAGTTAAGACTTTTTCTAAAGGAATGACACAGAAGTTAGGAATTATACAAGCCCTTATACACGATCCAGAGATAATTATATTAGATGAGCCACAAACTGGTTTGGATCCACTAGCTCGAGTAGAAATACGTAAATACATCCGAGAGCTTCAATCTCAAGGAAAAACAATATTTGTTGCGTCTCACATGTTATATGAAATTTCTGAAGTATGTGATAAAATTGCTTTAATCAATAACGGTTCAATAATTGGATTCGATACCGTAGAGAATTTGGCGCTTACTTTAAAAACTAGTGAGCTAAACTGTGTATTGCTTGACCCTATTGCTGCGAGTGAATTAGAATCGTTATTAAATCGAGTATCTGAGAAACTTATTCAATATTTAGACAAAGACTTAGATCCTAATATATCAAAGATTCCTGTGAAGTATTATCCTGAACAACAAGGATTTAAAATATTTTATGATGGAAAAAACGAGTCAAAAGGAGAAATCTTGAAAATTTTAATCAAGGAATTTGAATTAGATTTTACCGTGATCTCATTTACTCAGCCAAAAACCTCTCAATTGGAAAGAGTATATACACAGATGGTAACTGATGATGATCCAACAACAAAAAGTAAAAAAAATGGAGATGTCTAGAAAAATGAGAAACAAAAATGAAATTCTTATTGGAATAAAACCAGTAGTTTATACAGTTGTTTTTGAGATGAAAAGGCAAAAAAAGAAATTTTATTTCTTTTCTGCAATTGCAATTTTAATTGGTATTTTATTAGGCTATGTTTTACCACTAATTCCATCCTTTCTTCTTTCGAACACACCAGCAGAGTTTGTTTCCAACGGATTACAGTTTATTTCTTTTCTAACCTTATTTGCCGCCTGTTTATTTTTCTCGGGAATAATCTGCTCTGAATTTAACAAGAAAACGGGTTTTATAGTTTTTCCTAAAATTAATAAATATAAATTGATACTAGGAAAATACATTGGAAATCTAATTTTAGTTGTCTCCATCATCTCAATCTATTACTTTTTACTCGGACTTCTGGGGTTTTTCTATTATGGCGGGCCAATTAGCATCCGATTGTTCTATTCATACGGTATTGCGATTTTATATGTAATTGCGTTAAGCAGCTTCATAACATTTTTTAGCTCATTTATGAAAAGTGTAAATCTAACAATCATTTCTACCTTAGTACTCCTCCTCATCGGATTTAACATAATAGATCAAATTGTCACATTAGTCTTTGCTGGAGGTTTTGAACCTCTATACTCACTAGCGTATTTAGGCAACCTTATTACTGGAATTCTTACAAGTCCCTTTCCAAATCCAAGGTATGTTGAAATTTCATTTAGTGGTGGGGGTGGCCGATTTGGTTCGGGAGGAGATTTTACATTTGGTCAATGGATAACACCTACAGTTACGATGGGAATTACATTGCTACTTGTGAACATAATGGTTTTTTTCATTTTAGCAGCAATATTATTCAAAAGGAGGCAATTATAGAAATGAAAAAAACAAGAAATAAAACCAAAACTAACATTCTGAGAGCAACTCTATTTGGCCTAATTATATTTGGAATGTTAGTTACAGTGGTAATTGCTAGTCCAACTTATCAATTAACTTTAGCGAAAGGAACGGATGTTTTAACTGTAAACCAATACGATGATGCTGATTGGAAATCAACAGTTAATGCATCTACTAATCCTAGCTTCTGGTTTGAAGGGGATACAAACATCGCAGGTGCAAAGAGCAAAACTACCATACTTGGTTGGAACGATATTGCATGGCAAACATGGGATGCTTTCATATCTCTATTTATGTCAGAATATTTTAGTTTTGAAGATTTAATAATAATTTTAAATATCATGGATAATATCGGATACAATGAAACAACGATTAATGCAAATTATACAGATAGTTATAATCTTTGGTATGGTGTACGGGCAGTATGGAATTTCACGGTTGGTGCTTATTTAGAACAACCAAGTTATACTGAAGATATTTTAGTATTTAAGGACCCTCTAGATTTTAAAACCATTCTAGATGATTATAATACCATAGCAGCTGAACTTAGTGGTTTCATTCAACTTGCTGGTTTTAATTTTCCATACCTTACTGCTGACGACTTTTTATGGCATTTTGCTTTAAATGGATTTGCAGTTGCATCCCCACGTCCTGTATATTTAACTGAACTGATAAATGAGCTTGGATGTGTAAATGTCTCAGCAAGCGGTAGTACTCTTGTCTTTGAGAGATCTGGCGAAACAAATTATACTATTGAAATTTCATATGGGGAAGATGGTACCATGTCTTTTTTTACAGTAAAGGACGTTAGTGAAAGTGTAATCTTTCAAATTATAAGTGCAAACTCAGAGTGGGTATTTTATTTGATTCTAGTGATTTTAGCAGTATGCGGAGCTGGATTAGTTGCCTTTATAGTTATTACAAGAAGAAAGCCCAAAAAATAAATTTTATATATTTTTTTTTATTTTGAATTTTATTTAAGGTTCTTTTATCTTCCCTAATTCAATTTCTAAAAGTTTTAAAAATATTAAGTTGAATTATTTAACATGCCTTTCCCAAATCTTCCAAATAAATATCGTGGAATTTCATTATTTAATGGAAAGGATTTTTGGGAGTATAAAAGGAATATAAAGAGATACCCAGAGATCTTCCCTCCTAAAGGAATAATCTTTACTTTTCAACCTAATTTAATGACTTTTATAATAAAAAATTATCCGGTTAAAAAAATTGAGTATGTCTTTGGAGATTTCTATGTATTAGAACAAACTCAAGGAAATATTGGAATATGTGGAAACTTTGGTATAGGAGCACCTAATGCTGCAATCTTGTTAGAAGTATTTGCAGCCTTTGGAGTAAAACAGTTTATTTCGATTGGAACAGCAGGAGCTTTACAAAAAGATTTAAAGATAGGAAATATAGTCGTTTGTAAGCGAGCTATTCGAGATGAGGGAACGTCTCACCACTATATACAGAGTGAAAAATATTCTCACCCTTCTCGAGGATTAAATCAAAAAATAAAAGAAACTATTGATAAATTGGGATTAGAATTTTGTTTTGGTACATCGTGGACAACAGATGCCCCATATCGAGAGACTATTAAAGAAATAGAACACTATAAAAAAGAAGGTGTGTTAACAGTAGATATGGAAGCGTCAGCAGTATTTGCAGTGGCTCAGGCTCTAAATATTGATGCCGCTTCAATTTTTACTATAAGTGATTATTTAGGAGAAAGAGAATGGAAACCCTACTTTCACTTAACTGATGAACATCTACAAACGTTATTTAAAGTCGCTATAGAGACGTTGAATTCTATTTAATTAAAGAAATTTAAAAAAGACGAGACTAGGGATGAAGATAAACTTTCGTGAAGCGAAGAGTATTATAACGAAAAGTAACATTCCTCAAGTAGATTATGTTATCAATCCATATACAGGGTGTCAACATGGTTGTATTTATTGCTATGCTGAATTTATGATAAGATTTACGAATCATAAAGGGGATAAATGGGGAGAATTTCTAGACATTAAGCAATTTGAGTTAGATAAAATTAAACCTCAACGGTATAACGGTAAGAGGATTTTACTAAGTTCTGTAACAGATCCATACCTCCCCTTGGAAAAAAAATACCGGAATACTAGAAAAATATTAGAAAAACTTGTTGGAACAAGTGCTGAAGTAGTTGTTCTCACAAAATCTAAGTTAGTTGTAAGGGATATTGACTTATTTAAGAAATTTAAAAATATTGAAGTGGGAATCTCAATCAGTACACTAAACGAAGAATTTGCACGAATATTAGAGCGAGGGGCCTCGAAACCTTCAGAAAGATTTGCAGCTTTAAAAGAGATTTACAAAAGTGGTATTCAAACATATATATTTATTTCACCTTTTTTCCCTGAAATTACTGACTTTAAAGCAATTATTAGAGAAACAGTTGACTATACGAATAACTATAGCTTTGAAAATTTGAATTTCAGACCTCATAATATTCCTAGAATTATGAGAACAATAAAAAAATATTATCCAAATTTTCTGTCCAAGTATAAAGAAATCCGAAAAGATAGTAGTTATTGGGATTTCCTTGAAGAGGAGATCAGAAGCCATTGTGAAAAATTGAAGCTTCAGTATAAAATTGCATTTCATCATGGTGGCTTTTCAAAAAGCTAAAAAGTAATAAAAAAAAATTATAAAAATGAAGTAGGTAAAATGGGAGAAATTAATAGTCAAATTGAGGAAATAGTGAATAGGGAAACCAAAGCCTGGGATACTCAGGATGTTGATTTGTTAATGACAATATTTCATCCTGATATGGTATGGCCTTGGCCAAAAACTCCTCATTCTCATGATCCGATGGATTGGGGTTTAGAATGGGGTAGATATGATTATAATCGTTGGAAAAAAGGTTGGTTAAACCTATTCAATACATATAGGTTAGAACATAATCATCGAGAAATTAAAAAGATTGAAATTTTAAAAGAAAAAGATGGGGCTTTTGCTGTGGTTGATATTGATACCTTATGGATTGATAAAGACGGCATTCGAAATCATTGGAAAGGAAGAACTTGTAAAGTTTATTCTAAAATCGATGAAGATTGGAAATTAATCATGCACACAGGAGTTCTTGAGTATTAATATATAAGCAATTCCGCAATCTTCTTCCTGGTCAATATACATGAAAAATAAAAATAAGGCTTTTGTAATGTTGTTTTGAAATTTAGTATAGAAAAAAAAAAAATTATATTAGATGTTACTTTTCAATTTTAGCTTTTTCTGATGCTTCCACTTTATCTTTCTTTACCAATCCTGGGGGGTAAATATTAGTTAAGTCTCGAGGAGTCGTGTTAAAACCAGCCTTTTCCATCATTTTCAACAATTTTCTCGTATTCACGTCATTCGAAAACTCCATTATTTCACCGGCAAACAGGACATATGAAAATGATGTGAGAAAGGGCATTCCCCAAAACAAGACGATAACAATTAATATTCCAAAGATCAAGAAAAATTCATTGCCGGGCTCTACTCGAAAGAAGCCAGAGAAGTCAACACTCAAAAAGAAAGTGCCAAAAGTAATTAAAGCTGAAAATCCCGCTATTCCTTTAACCATGGATTGTGCCCAAATGCTTATTGGTTCAATATCTCCGGGTGACCGATATTTCTTCGATTCCTTAAAGTATACTATTCCTGCGTCATCTAATAAAAAATTCCCTGATATAAAGAATGAAAATAATAGATATGACAAAACCATTGGAAAAATACTTAACGCCATATAACCGATCATGAATTGGAAAAATTCAGTCGAACCAAATTGCTCAAATCCCTGTGGATACCCTAATGCTGGAGCAAAAGTACTATATATATAAAAACCAATCGCAATTGAAAGAAGTAAAGGTAATACTACTCTTTTAATTTGTCCCACGGTTCCTAATTGCTTCCTTTCTTTCATATCAACTACAAATATCTCGTGATTATACCCTCTTGAGATTTTAAAAAACAAGTTGCGTAGTTTAATAAAAAGAAAAGCAAAATTTGGAGCAAATTGGTTGTAAATTGCTGCTGTCAATGGGAGGATAGCGTACCATAGAATAATTATTGAAAGAAAGATAACAATTAAACCAGTCATTCGATTGTTTGATATAAGAGTGTTGTTAAAAATATTTAACTGTGCTAAAAAGAGTATAAAACACAACGTCATCAGAATTAATACTACTGCATTTACCGTAATTGTAAGTTTACTCTTTTTGAGACTTTCTCTAATTCTTCCTCTGTGAACTCTCAAATCTCGACCTTTTAATATTAATATGATTACCCCGCCTGCTAACATAGCTACTAATGCAATGAATAAAGGTATTCCCATAGTAAATTCTGAGGAAAGCCAGATTCCAACCGGTTTTTTAGTAGATAAAGCCACTAACCTTCCATCATCGTTAAGTAGAAAATCTCTCCTATCATTACCATCAAAATCATCAATATTTGTCATGCGTTCTGGATTATATTCCAAGTTTAGAATCCCAAAGACTTTTCCTGTCATAAAACTATATATTCTATACCGGGAAATAGGCTGCATTGCACCAAATGGCATAAATCGCTCATAATATACTATCTCATTAATATTGTCCCCATCAAGATCTACATCTAATACAGATGCAATAGAACCAGAAGATTCTGTATTATCGACTAGACTCCAAACCGAACTTTGAGAAGTTATATCTATTGAGTAAATGTCAATAAAAGCTTGATTTGTCTCCGTACCCGAACCATATTTATTTGAACTAACTAAAAAATATGTCATACCATCACTTCCAGGATTCGGGACCTCATTTATTATACTCTCATCAATTTCGTGAGAGAGAAAAAAACTACGGATTATATCTCCATTAATCCCGTTTATTAATAAAATCTCTCCTGAACGATGGAATATTAATATTTCAGAAATTCCATCAGAGTTTAAATCTTCAATAATTTCATAGTTATTAATGTCACCAGATAAGGGCTTATTATATGTTTGATTCATAAAGTTTGATGAGCTAAGGTTATAAAGTCTGATAGAGTTACTATCAATGTAAAGTAAGTTGGGTTGAGGTTGACCTTCAAATTCAAGCAAATTAAGAGCTGGAATGTTTGACTGCATATTAAAATTTAACTCAAACGATCCAACATATAAAGAATTCGATTTAGTTCCATTGATAAAATAACTAGATATACTCCAATTATATGGTGGTTGAGTAACATTATGAAAATTCGCTTCCAAACAAATCAAATCAGGGATTTGATCTAATAAATCGTTTAAAGAGACAAGATCTATAATCGATCGGTTTGTAAAACTTATTCCATTTCCTGTACTAATCGGTATGTTAGTTCCATTAACACCACTAATGATCTGATTAATATTCATGTTAGGGATTATATTTACCGAACCTTGGCTTTGCCCTTCACCATATGACCAGTTTGGGGATGCAGTAGCTCTATCCACAAAATAATCTTTTATATTGTCTGAATCTACATCCATTATTTGAAAAACTTTTTTTACTGGGGTAGAAAATTCTCTCGACCAAAACGGAGCACCAGTACGCCCATTTATTAAGAAGATTCCACCATACTGGGGCGTATTATTGGCAATTTCTTCCCGTTCATGTTGAATATCTACATAAACTAAGATATCATTTATTCCATCACCTGTCACATCATCACTTTCAAGAGAATATATACTTGCTGGATATATTTCATTGAGATCATCCCAAACCCATCCTGGTTGAAGTTCCATCTGGGTAACAAATACCAATCCTAAAGCTCCAAGAATTAACATGGATATTGCAATAAGCACCAAATTAATAGATTTCGTCGCTCTGTCTCTACTTTCTTGTTCATTCATAATTCTTCATTTTAGTTTGTTTTAGATTTTTATAATATTTTTAAAAATAAGTATAACTATTTGATAATAAATTTTAGCATATAACAAAAAGATGATTCAGGTTTTTCCTTGATTCATAAATCCCTTAATTACTAATAAATTAAAAAGAAAAAAGATAAATTAAAAAATAAAAAAAAATGATTAGTTATTAGGTGCTTGGGCTTATTTTATACAGTATTGCTCCTAGTGGGAAAATGCTGTTTAAAAATCCTAAGCGCCACTTTTTAATTTTATTGACGAGGTTTAACCTAACTCACGTCAATATTTTTGGCTGGTTTTTTACCAAATGTAATCTTTAAGAGACCGTTAGCCATTTTAGATACAATCGTATCTGTGTCTGTATCAGCCGGTAAAGCGATATCCATGTTTACATCAATAAATGTAAAACCATGCCGGAAGTTTGGAGCACAACATTCTTGACCAGCTTGTTCTTCTTCTAGTTTTTCTTTTATGCTCTCTCGCTCAGGAATCTTTGGTTTCTCAGCTTTAATATTGAGATTTTTATTGATTAAAGAAACCTTGACTTCTTCCTTCGTCCGACCTGCTAATGGGACAGTTATTAAATAACTTTCTCCAAGATCTTCAACATTGTGAGGTATTTGGTTACCCATCATCCCCCTCATGAAATGATGAGCCATCTTTGTCATTTTTTGAATTTGTTGAGGGTTAAATGGAAAACAACCTGCCATGCCTCTTCGTCCATGTCCACGACCGCGTCCATGACCTTGGCCATGACCCTGGCCATGACCTTGACCGTGTCCATGTGGACCTTCACTACTCATGTTTTAATTTCCTCCTTTTTTTATTATTACATATATATTTTTTAATTCAGGAATACATATCATCACCGAATATATCAATAGGTTTAGATTCTTGTTCACGTTCCTCTTCGATTTTAGCTAATAAAGATTGGTGCTTTACGATTTGACTAGTTATTCTTTCAATTCTTTGTTTAAGTTCTTTTTTAGAAGCTTTCAATCTTTTGATAAAGTTTTGTATATGCTGAATGTTGTTCAGAGATAAATCACTCTCATCAATTTCCATTTGTCTGTGATGAGGGAAACTACAAAACATTGTTTCCACATTATGTTTGACTCTTGGAATATCACCAATTAATGTAAATATGGAATCCATAAAAGAGTGCATGCTGGGATAAATGTTTTTACTTAAAGCATCTTTAAGTGTATTAGAACCTTTTTCAGTTATATAATATTCCTTTTTAACACGTTTTTTATCAAAGATTTCTTCAATCGTTACTAGGCCTTTATCTGCTAAGTTTTTAAGTAATGGGTATATCGATCCTGCTGTTCCTCTCCATAATCCTCCCGGTTTACTAGTTATCTTTTGAATAATATCATACCCCGTAATTCCTGATGCATTGTTTTGGATAATCTTTAAGACTAAAATCTCTAAACCTGTTCGAGCGCCTTTTCTATGTGTACTGAAAATAATTCATCACCAATATAATTTTTTACTATATCGAAATCGATATATTCTAATATATCGGAATCGATACACCTTTTTAAACTTATGGGTGAAAATTAAGTAATTATAATAAAAACCCTCAAACCATAAATTAAAAATAGATTTCTTGAATTTTCAGTACTATCATGACCATTAAAGGAATAAACATTGATAAATGCTCAAACTGCCAGGCTTGTATTAAAGAGTGTACAACTGGAAACTATACATTGGATGAGGAATTAGGTCAAGTTAACTTCAAAGGTTCCACTTGTATATTGTGCGGTCATTGCATAGCAGTGTGTCCTGAAAATGCAATAAATTATGAGGGTTTTAAAGGAGTTGCTCTTGACTTTGAAGATTCTAGTGATTCTGTGACTCCTGAAACTATGTTTAAATTAATTCTTTCTAAAAGATCTGTCAGACAATATAAGAAGAAAGAAGTTCCGATTGAAACTCTTAAGAAAGTAATTGAAAGTATCAGGTATGCACCAACGGCTATAAATCTAAGGATTATGAAATGTATATTGATTTCAGGTGAACAGAAAATGGGGGAGTTTATCGATTCACTAATTGATGAAATATATACTGGAGAAGAGAGAAACAATCTTAAAAAAAGTAGAGAAAATGGTGAAGACCCTTTTTTTCATAACGCACCTCACCTAATAATTCTCCATTCGAATAGTATGTTTTATGAAATAGACGCTACAATAGCAATAACATATGCAATGTTATATGCTGAAACATTGGGCTTAGGATCTTGTTGGATTGGAGGGATTCAGAAATTTTTAGCAGCTAATAAAGAGAAAACAAAAAAAATACTTGGCGTATCAACAAAAATTTCTGCTATTATGACGATAGGATTTCCTGGAGTTAAATTCAAAAGATCTGCGCCTCGACCCCCGATGAAATTAAAAATTATGGCGTGAGGGAGATAATTTATGCCTATTACAGGAATTGATTTAAAATTATGTACAAAATGTAAATTATGCCTTAAAGATTGTCCAGCTCTCTGCTTTAAAGTTGATGAGCAAATGGACAATATTCTATTCGACAATTCCCGGGGTTGTCTTTTATGTGGACATTGTATAGGAGTATGCCCTGAAAATGCAATTCTATACAAGGATATGAAAGGAGAAGCACTGAATTTTGAGAATAAACAAGATCCTACTACTGCGATATCCTATGAAGTGTTACACCCCTTTTTGCGTGCTAAAAGATCAATTAGACAATACAAAAACAAAAAAGTTCCTAAGGACATAGTTGATAAAGTCGTGGAATCCATGCGTTATGCTTGCACAGGTGCCAATATTCGAACCTTAAAGTGTTTAATAATCTCAGATGAAGAAAAAATAAAAGTATTATCCGATTCTATTATCGACTTTATTGCCTTAGAAAGCCCAGAAACAAATTTGATTAAGAAAAGAAATATGGGAATTGATCCTATATTTTTTAACGCCCCTATTGTGGTAATCATCTACTCAAATAATCAATGGAATGCGACCAATGCGACTATTGCCATGACATTTGGAATGTTAAGTGCCCAATCTTTGGGATTAGGTAGTTGTTGGATAGGTTATGCCCATGGTGTTCTTATGGAAAATTCCGAAATCCGAATTAGACAAACGGGGATTGAAACTTATATATTGGGAGTGATGACTCTTGGATATCCTGGGGTAAAATATCCTCGAGCTCCCCCACGACCTCCTTTAAATGTAAGAAAGATTGAAAAATAATTTTATTTACATTTTTTCTAATCTTTGGGACGAAACAAGTATTCTACAATTTCGTGAAACAGTGTTTTCACGAAGATAGTCCATTTTTTATTTTTAGATTTGAAAATTTTTAATAGGAAATGATGCTAAATACCCATAATAGATAAAAAAACTCGATAAATTCATTTTGAAGGTTAAAGCAAGATTAAGGAAAAAATAATTCAGATTTTAGAAGAGACCGGTGCGTTAAAATTTGGTGATTTTACTCTTGCATCGGGTGAAAAATCAAAATATTATATTGATTTACGAGTCATTCCTAACTTCCCCGGAGCATTTGAAGATTTAGTTAGATTTGCAGTTAAATATTTACATAAATATTGCCCTGATATTGAGGGTGTGGTTGCGATCCCACTTGCTGGCATTCCCTTTGGTACTATGATTGCTAATCAACTACATAAACCTTTTTACCTTTTAAGAAAAGAACCTAAAAAACATGGACTCAAAAAATTGATTGAAGGGGAAATCAAAAATGGGCAAAAAATACTAATAGTTGACGATTTAATCTCAAGCGGTTTTAGTAAACTCTTTGCAATAAATGCTCTGAGAGAAGAAGGGGCGAATGTGGAAAATTTATTTGTCTTTATTGACAGAACTTCAGATAGTCTTAAAGATTTTGAGAAAGATCATTTAATAAAAGTTCACTACCTCATAAATGTAGAGGATATTCTAACCAAAGTCAATAATTAGAAAAAATAGCAAAATACCGTTTTTTAATTAACAAATAATGGTCAAGATAAAGAAATTAACCAGCATTAAAGGAATATTAATTGATTTAGATGGAACTCTTTATTTCAAAGGAAATCCGATTCCTGGAGCTATCGAAACACTTAAAAAGCTGCGTCAACTAGGGATAAAATTTCTTCTTTTCACTAATACTGACAGCAAATCTCCTCAAACGATTCTAAAAATTTTGCAGGATTATGGATTTACGGTAAATAAAGATGAACTTTTCACACCAATCATAGCACTAAAAGAATTTTTAACGAAATACCGAAACAAGAAATCATTTTTTGTGACTACTGCAGAAGTCGAGAAAGAATTTCAAAATTTTCCTAAAGTTGAAAGTAATGGTTCAGAAATGCCTGACTTTGTAATAATTGGGGATTTTCGAGATAACTGGGATGTGAATCGCTTAAATTTAGCATTTAAATTTGTTTTCAAAGGTGCTAAACTCTTGGGAACGCAAGGTAATAGATATTTTCTTGACCGTAAAGGAGAACCTGTCTTAGATACAGGATCTTTTGTTAAATTAATAACCAGTGCTACCGGTGTTGTCCCTCAGATTTTTGGGAAACCGTCAAAAGAATATTTCTTACAAGCGTTAGACATGTTAGATTTAGATTCAAATGAGGTGATTGTGATCGGAGATGATCTTGAAACTGACATTGCGGGTGCTATAAATATAGGTTTACTTGCTTTTTTAGTACGAACTGGTAAAGGTCAATTTTATGAGCCTAATCGATCTCAAATTTCTCCCTTTACTTTAATTGATTCTCTAAATTCTATTTTAGATTATTTTTAAAAGAAAGTTTAAACAAAGGAAAATTGCTAATGATATTTGGTGGATATTTTGTACAATTTTAACGACGAAAATCTAAATTATAAAATAAGGAATTTAAAAGATTTATAGTCCGATTTTTATTTTCTTCTGTAAAATCCATGTACATTGATTTAACAACAACATTTATATATTCTGTGTTGGATATCATTCATAGAAAATTAATTTAACTTAAAAATAGGATGCATAAGACATGGTTTTAACTAAAAAAGAATTTCTTGTACAAGATCTTGTTATAGATGATGAGTATGGCGTAATTGACTCAACCGCAACAATTCAAGAAGCTGCAAAAAAAATGAAAGAGTTAGGGGTTCCAGACTTAGTCGTAGTCGAGGGAGAGGCAAAAAAAGTTCTTGGTGTTATCGCAGATATTGATATCGTACAGAATATTGTCGCAGAAGGAAAGGATTCAAAATCTGAGAAGGTAATTACCACAATGTATAAAATTACACCCGTATCCTTAATCACATCAGTAGAGCAGGCATTTACGAGTATGCGTGATTTAAATGTAAACGTGGTTCCTGTTGTTAAAAATGAAAAACTAATTGGTGTATGCACTATCCAAGATTGTTGGAGCTACATACCTGACCAAAACGTAGATGAAATCGGTTTAATTCCGGTAAGAAATACAAGGGTAGCTGAATTTTGGTTTGCTAGCGTATGTGCTATAATTGCATTTACTTTAGGTGTTATCCTACCACTTTTGGGAGTATTTGGCTTTTTTACCGGAAGTCAAACAGGTCTATGGAGCTTGTTGGGATCTCCACTTATTGGGGGTGGAAAAGTAACTTACTATTTGTTTGAAGCTAGGGGCTTAAGTATAATAGCACCTTTTCTTGAAATTGGCACTCTCCATCCAATATGGATAGCAATAGTGATATTTAGCATCTTCCTACTGATTTTTGGATTGATTAGTTTGTTTTCCATAATCTATGTAAGTTTTTCTGATACTAGAAACTTACAAACGGGTAGAATTGTAAGGATAATAATTCCTGGACTTATCGTTTTCTTTATGGTTTTTGAATGGATATTGTTTGGTGTTGCTTTTGCAACTGCAACCCCGAAGCCTAGTGTGACAATTGATGCCATTGGATTAGGGATGTCAATCCTATCGATGATTTTATTCTTACTGGCAATAAACAGAGATTACATGTTTAAGGAAAAAGAAACTGCTGGTTCTTTGAAGAAAGAGGTGTCAAGTTAAAAATGCCTCGAGGCGGTGGCGGTGGATTCCGAGGTGGTGGAGGCTTTCGCGGTGGCGGTGGATTTGGTGGTGGTTTTCGAGGCGGCGGGATGCGAGGTGGATCATTTGGTGGTCGAGGGGGTTACGGAAGACCAAGTGGAAGGCCATTCGGAAGAACGGGTGCCTCTCGAACAGTATCTAGATCTCCACGTGGACCATATTCTCATAGAGGGTATAGACCACATCGTAGATATTATAGACCCTCGTGGTGGTACATGCGACCTTGGTATTACCGTTGGTGGTATAATCCATATTGGGCAGGGCACTATTATCGTCCTTGGTACTATTCTCCGGTATATATTGGTGGAGGTACTGTACTAATAATCGCTTTAGCTCTAGTTTTGCTTCCAATATTCGGTATTGTCTTCTGGTTCCCGTTTAGCGATGCAGATGTGGATGGCAATGTGTCATATCGAGCCACAGAGACATTGTATTATAATGAATTCTGGTATGAATATGAGTACATTAAAGAATTTAATGATATAACAATTAATAATGTCCAATCTTCACAAGCCGAAATTAATTTTGGTATTCACAATGGTCCCTTTGAATCGTTACCCACGAAATCATTCCTTACAACTGAAATCGGTCCATTTACTCTCCAGAGTGGTGAATATCAATATCTATGGTTTTTTCTGAGACCAGGATCATCAATAGATTATGACTTTAACTCGTCTGGGCAGGTGGATTTTTTCATTGGTGATGGTAACGATCTATACTTATGGAATCAAGGAGGTTCACCAGCCTTTTATATTGATGTGCCAAACACCAATGGCGACACCGGAACCCTTGCAACAATTACAAACGCAGATGATTATTATGTGGTTTGGTATAACGAGGGGGTTTCCAGTATTGATGTTGATTTTACTGTAGATTTTACAGAAAATGGCGTTGTAGATTTCACCCAGGCGTATTTTCATCTGAATGAAACTATGGATATCCAGGATAAATTATTTGAAATACCCTCAGGATTATCAGGAAATTGGTATTTCTTTATTTATTTTGATCCGATGAATTCTCCCGCTGAATCTACTACCATTACTTTTGATGTGAGTTATGAAACAGGAAAATCTTCTATCGAGAGATGGTCTGAAATTCAATGGATTTTCATTATAATCGTGGTTATCGCTTTAGTATTGTTGGTTGCTGCAGTGGTGGCAAGAAAAGGTCAGAAGAAACTGAAACTAAAATCTCCAACAACAGCTACACCAAAATCCACAACAGCACCTACAACTACGACAACACCGTCGCCAAAAGTCTCTCCTTACAAAGTAGTTCCCAAAGCGGAACTCAATTGTATTCGATGTGGGGCTTCAATTCATAGCGATTCTAAATACTGCCCTAAATGTGGAGGTAAAGTGGAAGGGAGACAAATTGGCAGTTCAACAGTGATTACAAAAGCAAATGCAAAAACTTGCTCATTATGTGGGAGCAAACTAACAGGTTCAGAAAAATTCTGTAAATGGTGTGGTACTAAAATCGAGGCTTAACTTTTAAAATTTAACTTTTTTTTTTTTAAATTAATGAAATTGAGTATTAACTACTTTCTTCCGAAGAGTTTGCCTTTCCATTAATAGAAAAAGGAGTGTATATACCTTTTACTTCAGCAAGATCTACTGTCATTATAGTATGGCTTGCATGTTTTCTTTCAAAAGTTTTAATATCAACTTGATTAATAGGGTTAGCTGGATGTATTACGAGATATGATTTACATTTTATACAAGCTCTACATCTAACCATACTCAAATTTATCTCTCCTAATACTTTAACCATAATATTCTAAACTACCTAAATATTTCAAATTTATGTTTTTAGGAGATAAATGTTCTTGAAGAACAAACAATCTAAAATTTTAAATTATAACTACTTTTCTTGTACGAGCTCAAGAATTATTGTTAATCGTCTATAAAAAATGGATTCCCTAATAATTCTAATATAATTAAAACCTAAACATCCATTAGATTTGGGATAGTAGAATTAAACAATTTATACATTTTTTTGATATCGAGCTTTATCATCTTTTCCTTTAATCCTGTAATAGTTAGTTCTGGTTTTGACGTTGTAACTCCAATTTTTTCTATATGCACATTATACTTATTAGCTATTTTTAGAATTGATTCGTAATCTTTTGGGTTTGTTTCTAAGATGAATCTCCCAACTGATTCACTAAATAAAACTTCATCATTTCTTAGATCCTTATTAAGGCTATTTGATAAGTCAAGATCTGCTCCTAATAAATTCTTGAAGCACATCTCTGCTATCGTAATAATAAATCCTCCTTTACTTACATCATGATTTGCCATTACAAGGTTTCTTCTATACATTTCATAAAGAAAATCCCAGATGTTTTTTATCTTCATTTCGTCAACAGATGGAGGAATTCCCCCTTCTAAATCATAAATAACTGAGTGATATTCACTCCCTCCTAATTCTGCTTTGGTTTCACCTAATAGAAAAATATCATTATCTGATTCTTTAAAGGGTAGTGTAATTATATTGTCTTGTCCTTCTATTATCCCAACTATCATTATAACAGGGGTAGCTTTGATAGCGGTTTTTTTTACATCATCTTCATTATAAAATGAGACATTTCCTCCCACAATGGGAAGCCTTAAATTTCTACAAAATTCATTCATACCATCTACAGCTCTAGAAAAATACCAAAAAGATTCTGGTATTTCAGGGTTTCCAAAGTTGCAACAATTTACCATTGCCATAGGTTTTGCTCCGGTTGCAATAAGGTTTCCACATTCTTCAACTAATCCCCCTTTAACACCTTCAAAGGGATCTAAAAAACAATGTTTTGAATTTACTCCTGTGGAAGCTGCAATAAACTTGTCAGTCCCGATAATCCTAAGAACACCTGAATCTCCCTCACCACATTTTACAACAGATCGAATACCTACCTCGTGATCATACTGCCTATAAACCCATTCCTTACTACAAATGTTTTCAGATGCTATTAATTTATAAATTATCTCTTCAAATTCAAGAGAGGGGTTAGGAGTTTTCTGAGCTAATAAATTATCTAAATAATCTGGTCTCTTTTCTTGCCTTTTAAAAGTTGGGGATTCAGAAAGGGCTTTTGAAGGGATATTTACCACCATTTTTTCACCATTAAAGACTTTCAGAACTTTAGAATCATCAGTTTTACCGATTACTGCAAACATCGTTTCATATTTTCTAAATATCTCGAGAATTTTTTCTAATCCTTCTGGTTTAATGATGAAGGTCATTCGCTCTTGTGATTCTGAGAGCATTATCTCATATGAATTCATTCCCGGTTCTCTAGTAAAAACTTTTCCTAAATCTACTTGTGCTCCTGTGTTTCCATCTCCAGTTAGTTCACTAGTTGCACATGTTAAACCCCCTCCTCCAAGATCTTTTAAGCCTCTGACATATCCCGTCTTTACAGCCTCTAATGTTGCCTCAATCATCATTTTTTTGGTGAACGGATCCCCAATTTGAACAGCAGGTCTATCAGCTTCAGACATTTCTGTTAAAGCACGTGACGCAAAAGTAACTCCGTGAATACCATCTCTGCCAGTGGAACCACCCATCAGGACCACATAATCCCCTGGGTTGTAAGCTATGCTAGGGGCATGTTTAAAATCCTCGATTGTTCCTAATCCAATACACGCAACGTTCACTATGCAATTATTCTGAAAACTTCTATCAAATTCAACTTCTCCTCCAATCGTTGGAATACCTGTGCAATTACCATAATCTGATATTCCTTTTACAACATATTTAAATAACCATTGTGAATGGGGGTTATTCTTAAGAGGACCAAATCTTAAAGGGTCTAATAATGCAATTGGTCTCACTCCCATACATAAAATATCTCTTATTATTCCTCCAATTCCTGTTGCCGCTCCATGATAAGGTTCAATAGCTGAAGGGTGGTTATGTGATTCAATTCGAAATGCCAAGGCATATCCGTCACCAATATCTATAACTCCCGCATCTTGACCTGGACCCGCCAAAACATAATCATAATTTTCTTCAGCATTTTCAAACAATTTTAATTTAGGACGTGAGGATTTATATGAGCAATGTTCGCTCCACATTACATCAAACATTCCAATTTCAGTAATGTTAGGTTCCCTGTTTAGCAATTTTAAAACTTTCTCAAATTCATCTCCAGTCATTTCTACATCTACTTCTTGACCATCAAGATTTATTTTTGTCATTAGGATACTCTCTGTTTAATAAATTCTATCATTGAGTCAAAAATTTTCCTCCCATGGTCAGTTTTCTTTGGGCTTATAATAGCTTCTGAAGCCCGTTCTGGATGAGGCATTATGCCAACACAATTTTGTTCTAGGTTACAAATTCCACCAATATTATCTAAGGAACCATTAGGATTAGCATCGTTACTTAGTTCCCCTTGTTCAGTGGAATATCTAAAAACAATCTGATTGTTTTCCTCAAGTTCTTTTAAATTATCAGTATAAAATCGTCCCTCCCCATGGGCAATTGGTATATCAATAACATCACCAATTTTCATCTTGTTTGTAAATGCAGTTTGATTATTTTCTACTCTAAGATTAATCCATTTACAGACAAATTTGAGGGATTCGTTTTGTAATAATGCCCCTGGAAGAAATTCCGCTTCTGTTAATATTTGGAAGCCATTACAAATTCCTATCACCGGTCTTCCATCCTTAAGCATTATTCTTGCTTCTTCAATTGCAGGACTATGAGCAGCAATAATCCCAGCTCTTAAATAATCCCCAAAGGAAAAGCCTCCTGGTAAAACAACCCCGTCATAATTAGATTCCTTAAAATGATTGTGCCATACTAAATCTGCTCTCACATTTACTACGTTGTTTAAAACATGGATGGCATCTAAATTACAGTTACTCGCAGGAAAGTCTATAACAGCAATTCGTATACTCATGGTTTTGTTACTTTTAATATAGTTAAATTTTGGGTCACAGGATTAAAAATTCTGAGTTCATTACACATTTTGTTTACGGTTTCCTTTGCCTCAATTTCATTAGTAGCTCTAATATAAATTCGTAAATACTGCCCAGAACGAACTCTGGATACCATATCGTATCCATTTTTGGCCAAAAGATCTTTTTGAATTGTTTGTCCTACGGGATCTCTAGCTGCTGGTTTATTTTCTAGAACAACTTCCACAATATAATCTGAGAGATCCATTTGTGAAAAAAAGTGCTATATTATAATTAATAATTCTTATTAACTTAAAAATAATTGCCACCGACAAAAACAATACGAGCTCGTTGGTAAATTAAATTTCTCGTGCAATTTAATCTGATTAATCTCTAAAATGTTAAGAAATTTCAATGCATTCTTGAAGAAAATAGAATTACATCTATAATTTTGGGATTTTGTACTACAAATAAATTTTTTAATAATATCCTAGACTAATGACTACTGATAGTAAGAGCGCTAGTAGACTAAATAAGAAGCTATACGAACTTTGTTTAGGCAATTTATTCTTTTCCAAATTTTTATATATATTTTTTTGATGATTTTTAGCATCTCGTATTATAAAAACAAAACTAAGGATAAATAAGGTGAAATTAAGGAATAGAAGAATTAAATTGAGCATAATGCAATAAAATACTAATGTTTATATTAAATTTTTCTTCGATACTATAGGTAATTTGCTTCCTTTAAATTTTCGAGTATCCTATGATTAACGTCTATGATTTCACCTTTAAATTCTTTCCCAGTTATTTTTTCAAAGCTCTTTATATATCTTTTAGCCAGTTCAATCTTGATGTCTTCCGAAATTGGGGGGATAGGTTCATCTGGTTTAATGTTAGGAAAAATCTCGGGATAGGTATTCATAAGCCATTCTCTAAAAATTTCTTTATCTAAAATCTCAGGTTCCTCATTTTTTTCAAATAACTCTTCGTATGATTCAAGCATCCAAAATCTTGAAGAGTCTTGAGTATGAATCTCATCAATAACGATTAATTCACCATCTAATAATCCAAACTCATATTTTGTATCAACCATAATAAGACCTTTTTGTTTACAGTACTTTTGACCAAATTTAAACAAATCTAGGGCAGCTTGCTCCATTTCTTCATAGATTTCTTTTTCTACTATGTTTTCATTTATTATTTGCTCTTTAGCGATATATATATCGTGTCCAGATTTAGCTTTGGTTGAAGGTGTAATGAGAATTTCTTCTAACTGTTGATTTTTTTTTAGTCCACTCGGTAGTTTTAATCCTGAAATTGTTTCCCCTTTCAGATATTTGCGCCAAGCTGTTCCTGTAATATAAGCTCGAGCAATTATTTCAACCGGGAGTGTTTGGCATTGGTGAACTATTGCTACATTTGGATCGGGAACATCAATAATATGATTCTTAACTATATTCTTTGTTTTTTCAAACCAAAATGAAGAAATTTGATTTAACAGCTGCCCTTTAAACGGAATAGTTGTAATTACGCGGTCAAATGCACTCAGTCTGTCAGTAGCGATAATTATCCGTTGATCTTCTCTAATGTAATTGTCACGAACCTTTCCTCTATATAATTCTCCTAAGGAAGGAAAGTTCGTCTCTTTTAAAGTGTTTTTCATCTGATTTTTAATATTTTCTTCTATTGAACCCATAATAGATTATAAATTAGAGAAAGTTAAAATTATATTTATTAATAGAAAAATAATCTTAGAATACTAGTTTTGTTACATTTACTTCTTATAATATTTTCCATCATTGAATTCTTTAATAGGATATTTTACTCTATTTTTCTCCATTTTTCTAATAAAAGAACCAGTTAAATCTATATTTAATTTATTAACTAGGCTTAATAAATAAATAAAGACATCAGCAATCTCATCTGATAAATTTGTTAAAAGAATATTATCTTTCAAGATATTTTCAATCTTGTCATCTTTAAATAGAAGACATTGAGACAATTCTGATACTTCAATTGAAATAGCTTGGATTAAATTTTTTGGTGTGTGATGTATCTCCCAATTACGTTTTGTAACAAATTTTCTTATTTCTTCCTTAAAATATGAAATTGAAACATGGGAATCATCAAAATTAGAAATTCTTTTCATTTAAAAAAGCCTATATTTAAGTAGAGAAATCGACGTGTATTATTCACTTTAGATTTCTAATAAACTCACTTATTAATTTGTTAATAACAACTTTCAAGAGAACAGCTTTAAATTAAAAAGAGTCTTGTTCTCGCTTAAAATAGCTTAACTCTAAAAGTTTTATTCTTTAATTTAATTAGTAGATAAAATTAAACATTTTTATGAGAAAGAAAGTGAATTAAAATAAAACATAGGTAAAGTTCCCCATCATATGGATCCTGCAGATACAATGTCTAATGCGTTATATGATCAAATTCTTACAAACAATAATTATAATCCGACATATGGAACAATCGCCACAGAAGAACAGATTGTATTAAAAGAAGGCATTCAGAAACTTATTCAACTAGGTATCGACGGAAAAGGCACCACTGTTGGCGGATATATCAGTAAAGATGATATTAAGCGTATATTTTCTGGAAAGACTTTTTCAATATTATCTAGAAAGACTCATAACCAAGTATTTAATATACCCATTTTGACAGGTTATCAAACTACAATTAGTGGTGAAAGAGTTTTAGTGGAAGGATTATGGGATTATCATTTCAGTGTCAGTAATAATGAATTCAATGAAAAACTTATTAAGTTTAACGATAAGATTAAGACCTTTAGAGATACACTGCAAGCTACGGGTAGTACAAGATTGGCTTATCGAGAAGTTTTGTCCGTGTTTTATGGTCAATATGCTATGACCAGGTTCTTTGATAAAGCGACTCAGTTTGCAATCAGAATGAAGGTTGCGGCTCTGTCGGGAGCTGCATATCAAATGAGATACCCTCTCTCAAGCCTCGCAGATTACTATCATATTTATCTTAATAAAGTAACTTTCGATTTGGAAAATATCTAAATTTTTAATCCCCTTCTTTTATTATATTAGTATATAATTGTGATCATTAATGAAAAAAAAGAAGACTATCACGCTTAAGGATACACGCTTAAGAAAAGTACGTACAGAGCTTAGGTCATTATTAATTCTAGCTAAGGAAGGAAGAATCTCTGAGTTGTATGACCAGATAGAGGCGATAGGACAAGATAGATCTTTAGACCTCGAGACCAAGATCCGTAGGAAGAATCGCGTTAGACAGATAATAAGTTCTCTTGAGTTTGCTTTCAACCATTCAACTCTTAGATGCTGCTTATGTGGGGGAGTAGACCTCGACTTAACATATAATCCTGGGGATGATTTATGGTATTGTGAAAAATGCTACATGTTTAATCAGTCCTACTATAAACAACATCCTAATGAAGCTGATTGGAAAAAACTCTACCCTTAACCTTTTTATTATAATTGTAAAAATCGTTCGAAATTTAACTTTAAAAATAGGATATGATTCAAAATTAGTTAAATTTTCCTTTCACTCATATTTTGATAGAATATAGATGTATGAGTCGGAAAACTTCAATTATTAGATAGACATTGTAAATAACAAGGCAAATGATTCTCTGGTTTTATTTCAGGGAGTATTCTTTTCTATTAATTTATGTTTTTATTTAATAGCTTCTCGATATGATCATCTTCCAATGTCCTTAATGAAGTTCACAATGAACGAGTTAACCAGGTCTCCCCTTTGACTAGGAGCGAAATGACCCGCCATGTCGATGATTTTCAAACTAGAATTAGGTATTTTCTTATGTAGTTCTTCTGACATGATTTCGGGAGCAAAATTATCTAACCTTCCCCCAATTATTAAAGTGGGACAACTAATATGAGAAGGGTCATACTCATTTATTTCGTTTATCATATTAAAAATTTGTTCTTCAATTTTCATAAATAACTCATCTTTAGTCAGCTTAATTCCAGCTAAAGTATCAGATAAGGCAGTAATGATAAAAGGAATTGTTTTATCTAAGATTTCTTCTATAGAATTCTTAACAACATCTAGAAAATTCATGCGAATAAAGTAAGGGAGTAAATTATAGAAGATATTCCTTATTACATTGTCGATAATTATGTATCCTGAATTCAGTAAAATTAAGAATTTTATATCTTCGGGGTGTTTCATTGTATAGAGCTGACCTATCATACCTCCAACAAGGGAATGTCCTATAATTCCAATATGACTATTAACTCCTAGATATTTAAGAAGATCCTCCAAATCTCTTATAATATCATACCTTGAATTTTTTGAAAGGTTAATTTCTGTTGGATGATCGCTTCTTCCATGCCCTAATGCATCAAATGCGATCACCTGATGGTTTTTTTTCAATAACTTTATTTGAGATTTGAAAAATGAGGCAGAAGAGGCGAATCCATGAAGTAAAATGATTGTATGGTTCTCTGAATCAGGATTTATATTTTCGTAATAAAGATTATAACCCTCTTGGTTATTAAAGTATGGCATGGAAATTTAGATTTAAATAAATGTTATAAGTTCTTAAATAACTAATTTAAAAAATACTTTTCTAAATTTCTAAACTTAGTTAGATTGGCATATTTACCTCAAATTCACCTCAATTTCACCTTAAAATAATTTAAGGAATTAAAAATTGAAGAATTCTAGAAATCTTTAGTTATACGTTTCTTTCCATAAATTTCAAGAAGTGCTGGCATGAAAATTCTTTTTAATTTCTTATATATCCTTACATTTTCTTTTATTGGGTCTTTGAATGTAGGGAATCGTACCATATTTTCAACTGCTTTTTCAATAGTATCATATTTCTTTGTTCCGAAAAACCCTAAGATTGCAGCACCCATTGCAGCACCGTCAATATTCTCAGGAATATATACTCTTTTTGATGTAGCATCCGCAAAAATTTGTGTCCATAAATCACTTTTCATCCCTCCCCCATCTACTCGTAAGTCAGCAGTTTTAGCACCACCTATTCCTTCCACTAATTGTAAATACATTGAGGCGGCAAGTGCTGCAGATTCCATTATTGCTCGTATCATATGTGCTCGGGTATGATTCCAACCTAACCCGTGAATAGTTCCTTTTCTGAACATATATAATGGTAGGAACAACAATCCTTCGCTCCCAGGGGCAATTTTCGTTGCCTCAGCAGTTAGTATATCATAAACATCTAGATTTTTTTCTTGACTTTCTTTAGCTTGTAATTGTGAAAAATTATCTTTAAACCATTTTAATGCCATACCCGTTCCAGGAGTAACCCCCTCAATATTCCATTTTCCCTTGATAACAGAGGGATATGAAAAAATTGGGAAATCTCCAGATATTTCAATGGGTTTATCTACAACATAATC
>SDBU01002316.1_pt1 | contig 25553 bp, 26 predicted proteins | sample 2277071 | NCBI WGS metagenome assembly SDBU01 (sample SAMN10397929, study PRJNA504765) | marine sediment metagenome | isolation source: marine sediment core GS08_GC12, 126 cmbsf | place: Arctic Ocean: Gakkel Ridge, Loki's castle | collected 2008
ATAGCGCTCTTTTATCATTTGCCCTATTACTGGCATTGAACCTGAACCGGTGCCACCAGCGGTACCGGCGATAATCAGGAAGGCATCTGTTTCATAAAACCGCTCAGCCGACCTTATAGCATCTATAACCTTGTCACTATCTAGCCTGGCTACTTCAGCTCCCAGCTCATTTATTTTACCGACGCCGTGACCACTGGTCTTGCGGCTTCCAATTACGATTCTATGCCGGTAGTCTGATTTTATGCAAGAGAGGCCAGTCAAATCAGCAACATCTGTGTTCACCGCGAAGGTGCCAGTGACTATCTCAATTCCACGATGGGTCCGCGCCCTGTTGTTTAGTCGAGCAAACTCGTCAGCAATTCTGCTACCACATTGACCACAGCCTATGACTATTAGTTTCATTTCTCACCTCACTGTCTTTTTTTATTCTAGCTATGTATATAGCGATATAATTCCAGTGTATTTGTCCAATGATTAATTTGCAGATGACCTCCTTTCCTCCTCAAAGCTAATCCTCTTCTCCGGTTTTGTGTGCATTCCTTAGGTAATTCTAACTCATATGAATTAATTGTAAATGCGGAGATAGTAACATTTGTCGTGGTACTATAGAAGGGGGTACAACTGGTGTAGTTAGATTGCGGAGGGCGCTCTATGATGGTTCAGACCTTTACCTGGCTTCTCATCTATGTATTCGGGTTATTCTCATTCGCTGACTGGGTAACTGTATTTCCTAGCTGGACTCCAAGAATAGTGCCTGATGTAGTGTGACCACTTTCACATCAGATTATTATCATACAATCCCCAAAACTATAAAATCGGTAGTTCTGATTGGTGGCTTCCCGGTAAGCCTTCTGGATAAAATCCTTACCAGCAAAGGCAGTAACCAGCATCAGTAGTGTTGACTTGGGCAGGTGGAAATTGGTAATAAGTGCGTCCACCATACGGAACTGGTATCCGGGTAGAATAAACAAACTTACCCAGCCCTCAAACGGCTCTAGAAGAGATGCCCTGCTGTTCTGAGTTGCCTGTTCTACGATTCTCACCGTGGTGGTGCCAACACAGATAATCCTGCGTCCTTCTGCCCTGGCTTGAGATAACTGACTGGCTACCCCCTGGCTTAGCACCCCGTATTCCCTATAAATAGGATGCTCAAGTGGGTTATCCTCTCTAACCGGCCTGAAGGTGTCAAGCCCTACGTGTAGAGTAACAAACAGGCAGTGAACCCCTTTCTGTTTCATTTCACTAAGTAATTGAGGTGTAAAATGCAAGCCAGCAGTAGGTGCCGCCACACTGCCGGCTACCTTGGCATAGACTGTCTGATAACGCTCGGGGTTAGTCAAAGGAACATGTATATATGGCGGTAGAGGAATCTCGCCCAGCTCTGGTAGCTGGGTTTCATCAGAGAGGCTTATTATTTTTATACCACTCTGCTGCACCTCAGTTACCTCAGCCAGAACCTTTCTTTCCTGGCCACTATAAGCGGCTGAACCATTGGTTATCTCAATCCTAGTGCCAATTTTAGCCCGCTTACCCGGTTTGACCAATGCCTCCCAGACACCGGCATCGAGCCGACGCAGCAACAAAATCTCTACCCTACCACCACTACTAACCTTTCTTCCACTGAGACGAGCCGGCATTACCCGGCTATCATTAAATACTAAGACATCCCCAGTCCGTAAATAATCAGTTATTTCAAAAAACTTGCGGTGAACTATTGAGCCTTCGCTGCGGTTTAGCACCATAAGCCGTGAATGGTCTCGCGGCTCAACCGGAGTTTGAGCAATTAGTTCAGTAGGAAGAGGGTAGTCAAAATCACTGGTTTTCATTCATTTATAGTATAACCCACTCCCAAAAATTTTGTCTAACACCTTAATTTGTTTATTGACCTCACCCCCTTTACCCCGTTAGAATTCCCTCTGGGCTTTCGCCCTTTAGGGCAGAGCCTTAAAAGGAGAGGGGGAAGAGATTTTAGAGAGGGGCGTGCCTCTCTTATTCCTACACACCCCCTTCTTATTAGAAAATGGGAAAAAGGGGATAGGGTTTCCTAACAAAAACCTGCGGAGATAGGTCGCTAAACAACCTCTAACACTTAATTTGACCAGCTAAAAGGGCGAAAGTATAATGCCAGTATAGAGGTGGAGAATGATTAATCGGCCACAAAACACCAGGGTTGCTTTAGATACCCTGGGCTGTAAACTCAATCAAGCCGAGACCGAGCTTTTGGCTAAACAACTTGCCGAGGCCGGGTATAACCTGGTGCCCCTGACTGATGGGGCAGATGTCTATATACTCAACACCTGCACGGTTACTCATATTGCCGACCGTAAAGCTCGCCACCTGCTTAGATTAGCCCATCGCCGAAACCCGACAGCTAGGCTGGTGGTTACCGGTTGCTATGCTCAGCGGGCACCCCAGGAGCTGTCTCAGATTGAAGGGGTGAGTTTAGTCTTGAGTAATAACGAAAAACCAGATTTACTACGGCTACTGGAGAAGTCCGGTGGCGTAAGTCCTGTTCAAGACTCAACTATCAGCCGGCATATTGGTTTTCGGACTCGTTCCTTCATCAAGGTTCAGGATGGCTGTGATAGTTTTTGTGCCTACTGCATTGTGCCTTTCGTTCGGGGCAGGGAGAGAAGCGTACCCCTTGACCAGATTGTAGCTGAAGTCAAACATCGGGTTCGTGATGGCTATAAAGAGGTGGTGCTAACCGGGACTGAGATCGGCTCGTATAATCATAATGGTGTTAGTCTAAAGGGACTGCTGGAGTGTATCCTGGCGGAGACCGATGTGACCAGGTTGAGACTGTCCTCCCTCCAGCCCCAGGAAATATTCCCGGAGTTTATCCGGCTATGGCATGATAACCGTCTATGCCGCCATTTCCACCTCTCCCTGCAGAGTGGCAGTGACAGTGTACTTAATCGGATGAAACGGCACTACTCTGGCGGTGACTATCAACGGGCGGCATCCTTAATTAGGGCTGTGGTGCCGGAGGCAGCTATCACCACCGATATTATTGTTGGCTTTCCCGGTGAAACCGACGAGGAATTTGGGGAAAGCTACAATTTCTGTCGGCAGATGGAATTTGCCCGAATTCATGTCTTTTCCTACTCTCCCCGCCAGGAGACCGAGGCGGCCCGAATGCCCAATCGGGTAGGGGACAGGGTTAAACGAGAGCGAAGCGAGCGGATGCTGGCACTGGCTAAAGAAAGTGCCCAAAACTTCAGCAAGCAATTCCTGGATAGGACGATGACGGTATTATGGGAAAAACAGTCTGCTGATGGCCTCTGGTCTGGACTCACCGATAACTATATAAAGGTATATACTAAAAGTAATGAGGATTTAACCAATAGACTGCTGCCAGTAAAGCTGGTGGAAATTAGAGGGGATGGGGTGTGGGGGGAGATGGATTTGATAGATTTAGTGGAATGACCCCGTTTATATTTCTCTATCTATAAGGGTTAAGGTCTACCTTGTATATTGCGTCGGTAATCTCGGCTAATATCTGTTCAAACTCAGTAGCGCTGGGATCCTTCAAATGTACGGGTTTCAAATCTTTCAAAAGTTCTGGCATATCGCAATCTTCTACCAATATAGGTATAACCGTAAAATTCTCTTTAATAGCTTTGGTAAGAGCTGTATTCATCTCTTTGGTACACCAACCCGATGAACTGTATTGGCTCTCAAGAAATACCAAGCATGCATCACAATCTTTGAAACCCTCTCCTATCTTACCAGTGACGGAATCTCCAGCCTTAATCTCCCATTTATCAAACCACACTGTTATACTCTGCTGAGACAATCGATGAGCAACATTTTCTGCATCGGACTCTGCTTTGCTTCGCCGTTTATAGGATACAAAAACTTTGTGAGCCCTTATTGCCCCAGCTGGTTGACCACTAATCGCTCTTATCCTATTTGCTAGGCCTTCCCACGCCTGCTTCTTGACCCAAGAAGCTACATTTTTTATAACAAGTTGCTGAGACCGAGACAATGAATCCCATTCCAAGTTTGCTTGAGTCGTCTGATTCGGCGCAGTTGAGAAAAAATATATAACGCTTAGTTGACTGGGTATTCCCTTAGGCGGCTTAGTGTAGTAGTTACAGAAGATTTCACGAATAGTAGGTTGAATCTTCAGAGAGCCGCCGACATTAATCTCATATGAGGGCAGAAACGACATGACTACTCTCCGCAAAGTCTCTAATTTTTGGTATATTTCAGGCGGGAGGTTTCTTCCCCAATCCACGCTAGCATAGCCAGATAGCTGACTGACCTCAGAGAACCTACCATCGGTTTCTTGAATCAAGGGAGTGTATCTGATATTCAAGCACAAAAAATTCTCACCCTTTTCTTCTGCATAAAAGTCATACCCAAATGAGAGGTCAGAGATTTTCCTAGGTGAAGCAGCCTTGATATTTTCTACGGAATTATGGTTTTCTATGTTCATTTTGGCTTGCCTCTTAGGTCCAAACTAACTCGTGCAGCTATGTGCTTATCAGTATTATACCACTCTTTTGATAAAGACGACTTCACTTTCTAATGATTCACCTTTCTACCATGCCTCTGCCCCATCCCCACCCCCACCAAAATTTCAACCTATTCCCGATATATGCTAATATTATGTTTATATTTCTAAGGAGGTATAAGCTTTATGGAGAGACATAGTCTGGATTGGATAGATGGCGCCAAGTCCAGGGAGGAGTTCCAGAAGCGGTATGATGAGTGGGCTAGCACTTATGATAAGGACCTGGAGGAGAGCTGGGATTACAGGTTGCCGGCTTTCATTGGTGACCTGTTTATGGAATATGTTAAAAATCGTGATGCCTGTATTCTGGATGCCGGCGCTGGGACCGGTCTCAGTGGTGAGTATCTTTACCAAAATGGCTATAAAAATCTTTTCGGGGTGGACATGTCCAAAAGGATGCTGGACGAGGCTGAGCGTAAGAGCATATACCAAAGGCTAGACCAGATGGTCCTGGGTGAGACACTTGATTTTCCTGATAATTACTTTGATGCTGTCTTGAGCGTGGGTACCATAGGTCATGCCCCACCAGAATCAGTTGATGAGCTAATTAGAATTACCAGGCCATCAGGGTTCATCGTCTTTAGCCTCAGGGCAGCATTCTACAATGAACCTCGGTTTTATGGAAAATTAGAGTCACTGGAGGAGGCTGGGAAATGGAGGCTGATAGAGAAGACTGACCCAATCCTGGCGCTGCCGGGCGAAGCGCCTGACGTATATCACTATGGCTTTGCCTATGAGGTCTTATGAGGCGTTATACTTATGCCTGATTACTTATCCCCCAAACACCACCGAGGTTTCAACCTGGCGCTGGGGATGTTGAGGATGACCTTTATCTGTCACTCCTCTTCTTCAGGCTCGTATGAATGGAAAATGAAGTTCAGGTCGTCTTGCAAAGCTGCGACCTTCTCTTGAGGGAAAAGTTCATCGTTTATATCCAGCATTAGCTTTGTTTCGCCTCTGGCTGTTCCCACGACATGGGCTCTGAGGCACTCTTTTGTAGCCTTGTCTTGCTCGTCCCGAACCCTGAAGGTCAGGGTACCACGAAAAGTGAATGTTGAACTATTATCCGTTACGAGATATGTTTCCAGCCTTGACTCGTCGATGATTGTCCCCTGCTTCAGAACAAAGTCCTTCACCTCGTCGTATAGCAACTGGGGGTTTACATCGTTGTATGTTTTCCTAATTTTCATCTATCTTCCTTCCTTGCACCCTGTCTTTTACCCGTAAATGTACCCAGGGAGACATAAAGTGGGCTCGGTAGGGTTCGAACCTACGACCAATCGGTTATGAGCCGACCGCTCTGCCACTGAGCTACGAGCCCATCGAACTCACTAAAACCTGTCACGGATACTAGCGGCACAGAATTCCTGTCTGTTACCTAAAAAATTATACTTGACTTAACCTCTGGTGTCAACTTGATTCATATTCTTTAGCGTGTCGTTTATCTCCCTTGTCAACAATGTAGGGTGAAGTCACATACCGTAACTCAGGCGAGTTACCAAACGCATAGGTAATTTATACTCCACCATCCTGGCTTGGGTAGCACCTATATCATAGGGAATGCGATAATGCGTAACAGTTCTGGGTTCACTATCATAGATAGCATAGCTGGCCCGGGGGTCACCATCCCGAGGTTGTCCTATACCTCCAGGATTAATAATTAACCGGTTTTTAGTCAGCGTAAGCGCAGTATCCGCCGGGAATTCATTAAGAGAACAAGCTCCAGCTTCATTATGCTCAAATATTAGCGGCACATGAGAGTGCCCCACCAGGCAAAACTGTGACTGGAAATAAGCAAGGTTTTCCCGGGCGCTGCTGGTTGAAACTAAGTATTCCCAGATAGATTCTCTTGGGCTACCGTGCACCAGAGTAAAATCACCTTTTGGCAAGACTGGTGGCAGGCTCTCAAGATACTCCACATCCGCTGGGGTCAGTTGTTTGGCTGTCCAGTGACAGGCAGCGGCGGCATCACGGTTAAAATAGGCGGTGTCTATCTTGCCTATTGCTGCCCAATCGTGATTCCCAGCGACACAGACATGATTATATTGGCGCAAAAGCTCGATACACTGGTGTGGGTCTGGTCCGTAGCCAACGACATCTCCCAGGCACCACACCTCCTTTACCCCTCCACGGCGCTCAATGTCATCTAGCACCGCAGTAAAGGCAGCCAGATTGGCATGAATATCAGCCATGATTGCGTAGTGCATCGCACCAAACAATATAGCAGCTTTTACCAAGTATGGCTAGGGCGCTAGGTTGTGGCTGAAATACAATAATGCTATAATTTTGTCAAGAAGGTCTCAGAGTTGGTGGAATTTCTAAGAAGAATATTCGTTATCAGCTAAACTGGAATTAAAGGATTAAGATGACCCAAGGCTTGTGGAAGAAATTGTTAATCGTAACCATAGTTCTGCTGGTGGCTTCGATTATCTTTGGCGGAAGTTTGTGGCAGCAATTGAATGTCATTAAGATACAACTGAACGAAACCATTGCCCGGCTCAATACTAGCCAGCCAGAAATTGACAGCCTTAAAGCTGAACAAGAGCAGATACTTAGTGGCTATGCGAACTTGAAAGAGCAACTAGAGCTCCGATTAGGTATTGGACAAGACGCTCAGCTTTTTATTACCCCGGATGACCCGGAAATTTCAGCTAAGGTGCAAGAAATTACCGGTGGTTATTCCCAGGATGTAGATGAATTTTGGAGAGACCAACAAAGGCTGTTTCAGTGGGTAATAAGAAATATTGACTACGGTGCCGATAGCCCTCTTCCTCTCCTTCCTGAAGATACAAATGGAACCTTGGAGTGGAGAACAGACTTCTGGCGGCTGCCAGTTGAGACCCTGAGAGACGGGGCGGGGGATTGTGAGGACATGGCACTACTGCTAACTAGTATGCTGCTGAATTACACTCAGCGGAATTATACCGTCTGGATAGTGGGGGCCCGGACCTTTGGTTCCACGCCCAAAGCACATGTTGCTGTTGTCCTCCCTATTTTGAATAATCAGCTTACCATTTTTGACCCGGCATCCCGGTATTGGACTCCTTTCCCTGACTTTGGTGGTTACGGAACCCAAGAAGCTTCTCTAGCTATTGATGACTGGCTAGCTCATCTGGAAAAAGGAATGGCCGGTGCCCAAATATACGTTGCCTTTTCTGAGGATTTTTACCAGGAGTTTTCCACTACTCAAGAATTTGTCGACTGGGCATACCGGCTTTAAACCAAGAAATTACCTCTCGCTTATTGTTGTCCAAGCACAAGCCTTGCATAGTGCTAGGAATAACCAAGTTTCTGCCATTAGACAATGCGTTTATTCTGTTGTATAGTTTTGATATGCATCCACTTGATGGCTCGTTTCTCAAATTCCGCAGGGCAGATGAGCATCTCCAAGTCGTAAATGACCTGATGCAGGGGTTCTTGAATGGTAAGCCCTACCGAATCATTGATGAGTTTGTAAGAAATGGTGATACAAGAGAGCGCGTGCTCCGGCTTGAGCAACTTGAAGACATCCCTACCAAGCTTCCGTTGCTCATCGGAGATGCCTGCAACAACCTGCGTTCCGCACTCGACCTTCTGATCTGGCAACTTTGGCTCCTCAAAGACCCTGCTTTCGATAGGAATGTTTACTTCCCCATCTGTGATGGTCCTGTCGCTTTCAACGACGAACGCACCACTAGATACATCGAAGGATTGAGCAATGTTCAAAGGGCAGCTATTGAGAGCTTGCAACCTTATAAGACAGGGAATGCTGCATTGTCCTTTCTCCGAGATGTTAATAACTCCGACAAACATCGGCTTATCCAAGTTATTTCCCTCATTGGTAATGTCAAAAAAATCCGTGTCACCGCTAATACCACTAATGCTTTGCTTGAAGTTCCTTTGCCACCCCAAATCCCGATTAAAAGAATCCGCAATACCAAGGTAGAAAACGGCGCAATACTCGCTCGGATACCCCTCGATAGTTTCAGTCGTGGCACGAATGTGCGCGTGCAATCTTATGCCAGTATCAACTTCGCTTTTCAGGGTTGCAAGACTGCAGACGGACAAATTATTTATGACTCGATCAATGCTATGCTTTCTGAAGTTTCTCGTGCCATCGTTCTGTTTGAACCTGAATTCGCCAAATTCGGGACTTCTAAATTTAAATGAATTATTCAATTATTCTCCCCCTTATACAGTAAAGGTATACTCACCTTACCTATAGAGTTTCGCAACAGCCTCCAAGTTGTTACTCAAATAGAGAGCGTGCTATAATCAATCCTGCTATGAAAGTCTCAGAGCTGGGGGAATTCGGGCTGATTGACCTCCTGGCTAAAATGGCTTACCAGGCTCAGGATAATCAGCAAGCATCGTGGCAACAGCTTATTATTGGTATTGGTGATGATGCTGCTGCCTGGTATGGTGATGCGTCGATCCAACTGGCCACTGTCGATTCATTTATTCAGGATGTCCACTTCTCTTTGGATACTATCTCTTGGGAAGACATGGGCTGGAAGGCAATGGCGGTTAACCTGAGTGATATTGCCGCCATGGGTGGCAAACCTAAATATGCTCTGGTATCGTTAGCCTTGCCAGATGATACCGAAGTGGACGATGTTACTACCTTATATAAGGGAATGATTGAGCTGGCACAGCAGTTTGAAGTAGCCATAGTTGGTGGGGATATTAGCCGTGCTCCACTGGTGGTGATTAATATTACTATTCTCGGCGGCACTAAGAACCGGGATAGCCATATGCTCACCCGCTCAGCAGCGGTGCCCGGTGAGCAAATAGCAGTTACCGGTTACCTTGGAGTTGCTGCCGCTGGCTTGGAGATGATTACTGGAAAGCTTCAATTTGACCCTGAGGCAACTGCTTGTTTAGCCAGGGGATTTCGGCGCCCCTATCCCCGAATAGCTGAAGGACAGCTATTCGTAGAGCAGGGTGTGAAAGTGGCTATAGATATTAGCGATGGCTTGATTTCAGACTTAAGCCATGTCTGTGAGGCCAGTCAGGTTGGTGCCCGCATAGAGGTTGACCGTGTGCCCGTTGAGCCTACAGTCAGAGCTAACTTTGGCGCTAAATCTCTAGAACTGGCACTATCCGGGGGAGAGGACTACGAACTATTATTTACTGGAAGCCCTGAGGTTGTTGATAAGGTCAAAAAGGCAGCTTCTTGCCCCATAACTGTGATTGGTGAAATCGTGGCTGATAAGAGGTATGAAATAACCTTAGTTGATGCCAGGGGGAATCCTTTTCTTCTCAACAGGGTAGGATGGGAGCACTTCACTACTAAATGAAGATAAGCTATGAACTTAACTAGCCATAGTCCTGAACAGACCCAAAAATTCGGAGTTAGTATTGGTGAGTTAGCCCTGCCCGGTGATATTTTTCTCCTGGTCGGAGGCTTAGGGACGGGAAAAACCTGCCTCACTCAGGGTATTGCCTGGGGGCTAGGCATTAAAGAATACGCTGTCAGCCCCTCCTTTGTTTTGGTTAGGGAACTTTATGGCCGACTACCTCTATATCACATAGACCTGTATCGACTTGACGATACAGAGGAAATTGCCGAATTGGGCTTGGACGATTATCTATATGGCAATGGTGTTTGTGTTGTGGAGTGGGCAGAGAAGGGGCTATCTGTGCTGCCGGCAGAGCACCTGCTAATTCAGATAAACTATCTTTCTGATACTGAACGCAGCTTCCAACTCAAACCCAGTGGCCAACGCTATTTAGAAATGCTTAACCAACTGGAACCTTTCCTTAATTGATAGAGGAGACTATTAATGCTTTTGGCTATGGATACCTCAACCGACACTGCTAGTCTGGCTCTGGTCGAAGATAGCCATGTGTTAGCTGAATTGACCTGGTGCTGTGGGCAAAACCATACTGTTGAATTGTTGCCGCAACTGACTCACTTGTTACATCAGACTAAGTCAAGCCTTCAATCCATCAGTGGCATCATTGTCGCCAAGGGGCCAGGCAGCTTCAATGGATTACGGGTAGGGATTAGCACTGCCAAGGGACTAGCCTTCAGCCTGAGAATCCCGGTAGTCGGAATTGGCACTTTAGAAGTAGCCGCCTACCAGCATGCTGAAACCGGCTTGCCTATCTGCCCGATATTTAACGCTGGTAGAGGGGAGATTGCCACCGCTGTATACCAGAAGAAATACCATAAGTGGCTTAAACTCGCTGCCGAACACATAACCACTGTTGAAGCCTTATGCTCACGAACAATTACCAAGACTGTGTTCTGTGGGGAATTCCTGCCAGCTATTGCTACCCAGCTAAAGGAGCGGCTCAAGCGAAGAGCCATAATACCACCTCCAGCTACCCAGTTACGGCGAGCCAGTTTTTTAGCCGAACTGGGGAAACAGCAATTAGAGGCTGGTAATTATGACAACCCAGCCACTTTACAACCAATTTACCTGCGGCGGCCACCAATTACTAAACCGAAACACCCTTAAAGAATGGAGATAAAAATGGTAACCTGGCCCAGGGTATCAATTGATGAAAGATATAGCATGTGCTTTGGCTGTGGACAGGATAATACTATTGGACTCAAATTGAGTTTTAAGTGGGATGGCAAAACCGCCAGGGCGGAATTTACCCCAACTAAGCTCTATCAAGGCTGGTCAGGAATGGTTCACGGTGGCATTATAATCTGTATCCTTGATGAAGCTATGGCCTATGCTGCCTTATTTGAGGGTGTGACTGGCATCACTGCCAGAATACAAGCCAAGCTTAGACGCCCGGCTTTAATAGATGAACCTCTCATCGTTACCTCGTCGGTAACCAAAAAGACCCGTAGGTTGATTGAGGCCAAAGCCAGCATATCATTGGAGGATGGTACTCTGATAGCCGAAGGCGTAGCTACCCAGTTCGTCGTTAACACAAGGTCAGCCAGGGTAAATAGCAAAAAAGCGATTATTTGGGACATGGACGGAGTAATCGCTGATACTGCCCCTTATCACTTCAAGGCATGGCAACATGTCTTCCAGAAAAGGGGGATTAGATTCACCAAGGCTGATTTCCAGCGTAACTTTGGTCAGAGAAATGACACAATAATCAAGAACGTTTTAGGTGACGGTATATCGCAGAGCGAGATAGATGCCCTTGCTGGTGATAAGGAGGAGAATTTTCGCCAGAAAGTAAGGCAGAACATAAAGCCATTACCCGGGGCAATAAAACTAATAAAATCACTCAAGGAACATGGCTTTAGCCAGGCACTGGCTTCCTCAGCCCCGGTGGAAAATATCCAGTTAATTCTTGGGAGTTTAGATATAAAAGACTGTTTTCGGGCTATCGTCTCAGGTAGGGAGGTTAAGGAGGGTAAGCCCAGCCCCCAAGGCTTCCTGCTGGCAGCTAAGAAATTGGGGATTGTGCCAGGGAGCTGCATTGTGATTGAGGATGCAGTGGCTGGTGTTGCTGCCGCTAAAAGAGCCGGGATGCGCTGCCTGGCGGTCACCAATACCCACCCCAGGACAAGTCTGACAGAGGCTGACCTTGTAGTTGACACACTGGAAGCGGTAGGGGTGAATGATTTGGAGGGACTTTTCAGCCCTCAAGGGGATAAATACTAAAGGAGAGTCAAAGAGAGGCGAAGCCTGTCTTGTATAACCAGTCCCTCTTCTCCTTATTAAGGGGAAGGGGGATAAAGAGGGATAGGGGTTAGTGCGCAAGACCTAAAGGGGGCGAGGTTACTAATTAATCTCTTAACAGATAAAGGAGCTTAACAATGGAACGGTCTTTAGTTATTATCAAGCCTGATGCAATGGATAGGTGTCTGGTGGGCGCTATTATTGGTCGCTTAGAAAATCTGGGACTAAAGCTAGTGGCGCTCAGGATGCTCCAGATGGATAAGGCATTAGCTCGAGAACACTACTCCATCCATGAGGATAAGCCTTTCTTTAACAACTTAGTGAATTACATTAGCTCTGCCCCGATAATTGCCATTGTTTTTGAGGGGGAAAAGGTGGTGGAGGTAATCAGGGAAGCAATAGGGCCAACTGACCCGGCCAGGGCTGAGGTGGGAACCATCAGGGGAGATTTCGGGTTAGATATTGAACGCAATACAATTCATGGTTCTGATTCAGTGGAAACTGCCGAAAAGGAAATCAACCTATTCTTTTCCGGGAACGAAATCTCTGGTCACTGAATCCTGACTATCGGGATTGCCTGGCTCCATAGCTTGTTAAGCTGGTAATACTCCCGCTCAAAGGGAGCAAAGATGTGCACAATAACACTGCCAAAATCAAGTAGCAGCCACCCTGAGTCCACAGTACCTTCATGGTGGTGAGGTAAAACGCCTTCCTTCTTTAATGAATGACCCACCTCATCGTAAATAGCCTGAATCTGTCTCCCGCTATCACCACTGCATATCACAAAGAAGTCGGCAAAGCTACATATCCCACGGGCGTCCAGCAGCACAATATCGGCTGCCTGCTTGTTGCTAGCTGCTTCCACCACTTTGTGTGCGACTTCTATTGCTTCCAGAAACTACCCCCAAGCGCAACATGTTTAATTACTTTATTATATCATAAGTGCAACCCATAGTATGCCAAGTTATTGGACAAAGCAGAAAGCATAGGAATCACTAGGGAACAAGCAGTATGCTATAATATTAATATGTTAACTAATCTGGTAAATTAGGTGACAGAAATAATGGCCGGGTTGCTTTTTGGTACTGGCGGTACTCCTCACAGCTCCAAGACCAACACCACTATAGATGGTATTAGGCGTATTGCCGAGCTTGGGCTGGGCTGTATGGAGGTAGAATTTGTCCAGGGGGTAAGAATGGGCGAGGCTGGAGCTCGTCTGGTTGCTGAAATAGCCGCTAAGGAAGGAGTAAAACTATCGGCTCACGCCCCCTACTTTATTAACCTTAACGCCCATGAGACGGAGAAGATAAGGGCGAGTCAGGACCGGATACTTCAGACCGCCCGCATTGCCTCATTGTGTCACGTGGAAAGCGTTGCCTTGCATACTGCTTTTTATCTCGGCGACTCACCAGATAAAGCCTATAATGCGGTAAAGAAACATCTGGAGGAAACACTGAACCAGCTTAAAAGGGAGAATAACCGGGTGTGGATTAGGCCAGAAATTATGGGTAAGCCCAGTCAGTTTGGAACTCTGGAAGAAATACTTGACTTGTGTACTGAACTAGAGAGGGTAGCCCCTTGCATTGACTTTGCTCACTGGCATGCCCGAACTGATGGGTTTAATTCCTACCCCGAGTTTGACGCTATTCTGCAACAAGTCAAAAAACGTTTGGGCAGAGCTGCCCTGGATGATATGCATATTCATACGTCTGGCATTGCCTATGGTAAGAAGGGGGAAATAAAACACCTGAACCTGAAAGAGTCGGATTTCAATTATGTTGGACTTCTCCAGGCATTAAGGGATTACGACGCCAAGGGCATGGTAATCTGTGAAAGTCCTAATCTGGAAGAGGATGCCCTGCTCCTGCAAGAAGCCTATAATAGCCTCTAGGGACAGGTTAGTACCATTATCCTATATAACTGCCTAAGTTTTTACTTTCCCCTTTACTGCAATTTTTGGTATAATGTAAATAGATAAAGCTAACTTGTTATTTGAGGTAACGGATGAGCTCAAGTTGGAGACGTAGAGGTTTAGTATATTTAGCTATTCTAATTGCCGGGATAGCTCTGGTGGCCACTTTAGTGCCGGCAGCCAGTGAACCTGATGAGGTTCCTCTAAGTGAAGTTATCGCAATGTCGCAGAATGGAGAGATAAAGGAGATTTTCGTGGAGGGCGATGAGATAACTGTTATTAAGATGGATGGCACTGAGGTAAAGACCTTCAAAGAGAGTAACACCAGTATATATGATATTGAGGGGCTTAACCTGGAAGGAATTATATATGATATAGAAGGGTCATCAGGATTTAACTGGGGTGGGCTACTGCTTAACTTCCTTCCCCTTATAATCTTTGGCGGCTTACTCTTCTTCCTGTTCCGTAGTGCCCGGGGGGCTAATACTCAAGCTATGAGTTTTGGCCGTAGCCAAGCCCGCCTAGTCAAGGCCGGTACACCCACCGTAACCTTTGACGATGTTGCTGGGGTAGAGGAAGCCAAGATGGAGATGCGCGAGGTGGTGGACTTCCTCAAATCACGGGAGAAGTTCCAAGCTCTGGGAGCCCGCATTCCGAGAGGCATGCTGCTAATAGGTCCACCAGGTACCGGCAAGACACTGCTGGCCCGGGCAATAGCTGGTGAAGCCGGGGTACCTTTCTATTCAATCAGTGGTAGTGAATTTGTGGAGATGTTTGTTGGTGTCGGTGCTTCTCGGGTGCGTGACCTCTTTGAGCAAGCTAAGCGCAATACCCCATGCATTATCTTCATTGATGAGATTGATGCTGTCGGTCGTCACCGTGGCGCTGGGCTAGGTGGTGGCCATGATGAGAGAGAACAAACACTGAATCAAATCCTGGTGGAGATGGATGGCTTTGACACTAACACCAGTGTGATTGTTCTCGCGGCTACTAACCGGCCAGATATTCTTGACCCGGCACTACTTCGCCCCGGTCGTTTTGACCGACGAGTAATCCTTGACCGGCCAGATATTAACGGTCGAAACGCCATTCTTAAGGTTCACACTAACGGTAAACCACTGGATGAAACAGTTGATTTAGAGGTGCTAGCTAAAGCGACAGCTGGTTTCAGTGGTGCTGACCTAGCGAACTTGGTTAATGAAGCCGCCATTCTAGCTGCCAGGCGAGACAAGACAGCTATTGGGATGCAGGAACTTGAGGAGTCTATAGACCGGGTGATAGCTGGACCGGAGAGAAAGAGCCGCCGGATAAGCCCCAGGGAAAAGGCGATTACCGCCTATCACGAGTCAGGACATGCCCTGGTTGCCAAGATGCTACCCAATGCTGACCCAGTGCACAAGATTTCTATAGTGGCTCGGGGGATGACTCTTGGTCACACCCGGCAACTACCTACCGAAGACCGATATATGCTAACCCGCGCCCAATTTACGGATATGTTAGCCACCTTACTTGGTGGTCATACTGCGGAAGAAATAATCTTTGATGAAATCACCACTGGCAGTCAAAATGATATTGAGAATGTCACTAAGCTTGCCCGTAAGATGGTAACTGAGTTCGGCATGAGCGAAAAATTAGGCCCACGAACCTTCGGGCATAAGGAGGAGCTAGTCTTTCTCGGTCGTGAAATATCTGAGCAACGGGACTATAGTGATAAGGTAGCGGAACAGATTGATGATGAGGTTTATGCTATTATCCAGCATGCCCATGAAACAGCCAAGAAGATTCTAACTGAAAATAAGCCAAAGTTAATCCAGATTGCAGAAGAGCTCATTATCAAGGAGACCCTAGAAGGTGGAGGGCTGGAGACACTGTTTAACGAGCCTGTCCCGTCACCACTAGAGACTAAAAAGAAACCTAAATTGGTACCAGCAAAAGCTGAGACCGAAACTAAGCCCGTGTCCAAGAAATCTCTAGATATAGTCCAGCAACCAAAGCAGGCTCCAGCTACATCTTAACCACCTAGAATTAACTGAGCTGGTCTTTTAAGACCAGCTCTTTCTATTTATGAATGTGATGTAATTTTCTCTACTACTTTAAGCAGAGGGCTTTTATCAAGGGAAGTTTGAAGGGGGTGAGGTTGACAAACCTCGCCGAAGGCGGATAAACAATTTCTTAAGTAAGAGTTAGTATGATTGAGATTACAAGGGAGCCCATTTCTCCTGAACTTGTGGTTAATAAGGTTAAAACTGATAGTAGCGGTTGTATCGTTACCTATATCGGGTTAATCCGTGAATACTCCCGGGGAAAACCGGTTCTCTCTGTAGAATATGACGACGCTCAGGGAACAGCTGAGACGAGGTTACAGGAGATGGTTAGTAGGACTAGACAAAAATGGCAACTGAACAATATAGCTATATGTCACCGAATAGGCAAACTAAAGGTAGGGGATATTAATTCAGTGGTTGCCGTTGCTGCTGCCCACCGTCGGGAGGGATTTGCCGCCGGCCAGTATGCTATTGACCAATTCAAGCAAAAATTACCGATGCAGAAAAAGGAAACCTACCAGGACGGCAGCACTTGGGTTGAGGTAGAATAACTAAAATTATCTATTCCTTTTAATGATGTAATCTGCCAGTTCAAACAGTGCCCGACGGCTGGCATTTTCTGGTAGCAGGGTGAGGTTTTGGCAAGCCTTGGCGCAATAATCTGAGGCAACTTTGTAGCACTCGTCAACAATTGGTGAGTTACGAACTATTTCTATTGCCAGCTTTATATTTTGCCACTCGTTCCTATTATGAAATAACCTCTTTACTGGGTTGTCCTCGGGGTACCGCTCTAAGAGAAGCATTGCCGGTAAGGTAAGGGTACCTTGTGCCAAGTCTGAGCCTATTGGCTTGCCCAGTTCCTCCTCACTGCCAACAAAGTCCAGGATGTCGTCCACAATTTGGAAGGCGATTCCTAAGTTATAACCATACTCATTTAAAATCTTGATTGATGCCTCGGGGGCCTCGCTTAAGACGGCGCCGGACTCTGTAGCTAGGATAAAGAGGGTGGCAGTCTTATAAGAAATTCTCTGAATATATTCCTCGTATGTTTGCTCCAGTTCAAAAGCATTAAAAGTCTGGGCCAACTCCCCTGTGGAGATAATCCTGAGGGTCTGAGCAAAGAGCTTTATGGCGCGCAGATTCTGAGTTGTCGCCGTAAGCTCTCCTGCTTTAGCAAATAAATAGTTTCCTAGAAGTACTGCCCTATCCTCCCCCCAAACCTTGTAGATCGTTGGCCGGCTTCTGCGGACCGCGGATTTGTCAATAGCGTCGTCGTGAACCAAGGTAGCCACGTGCAGGAGCTCGACGGCTGTTGCCATAGGTAAAAGAGTATTAAGGTTGTAGTTGTAAAACTTACCCGATAGCAGAGTAAGCGCTGGGCGAATACCCTTGCCACCGTTACCCAAGCTGTAATCCAATAGTTCAGCCAAGCGGGAAGAATCGACCTTGCTGAGTAACCTTAATTCGTTCTCCACCTTGGCCGAATCTTCCTGAATGGGTTCATAAATAGTGTTAAGCTGCAAGACACTCCCTTCTTAATGCCCTAGCCGAGCAGTCTCTTTGGCTACTAACTCTTCATCCAGCTTGGAAAATAGCGGCTCGGGGGGCAGTAATTTTTGTCCCGGTTGTGGTTCGGTTGGCCGCCAGCCATAATCTTCTATCTTGCCCTCGAAACCAAGCATCTCATGCAGTTTCTGTGAGCTAAACGGCAAAAAAGGATACAGCATTGTTCTCAAGTGAGAAATGACGCAAAGAGTCACATACAGAGAATTGGCAGCCGCTTGCCTGTCCTCTTTGATTACCTTCCAGGGAGATTTCTCATCCAAGTAGCGGTTTGCCTGGTGGGCTATGGACATGGCTAAGTTTAATGCTATCTTGAAATGGCATCGGGAAAGCTCATTGCCTACATCATTAAGCTTCGCAAAAGATTCTATTTCTAATTGACTAGGTGTCCTTTCTTGAATACTGCTAACACCCATGTCCTCACACGTGGGCACACAGCCATCAAAGTTACGATAGACAAAAGTGAGCACCCGATGAACCAGGTTGCCGTAAGTAGCTACCAGCTCATCATTGTTACGGCGAACGAATTCATGCCAGGAGAAGTCAGTATCTCCCGTTTCTGGCATGTTTATCGATAATAGATAGCGCAGGGGGTCAGGCTCATAGCGGGATAGAAAATCAGGCAGCCAGACCGCCCAGTTGCGGCTGCTGGAGAGCTTTTTCCCCTCAATAGTTAAGTACTCGTTAGCCGGCACATCGTAGGGTAGATTAAGGCCGTCATAACCCAGCAACATTGCTGGCCAAACAATAGTATGGAAGGGAATATTATCCTTACCAATAAAGTAGTAGCTCTTTACCTCACCCTGCCAGAAAGAGCGCCACCTTTCCTTATCTCCGGTGGACTTAGCCCACTCCTTAGTTGCGGAGAGGTAACCGATGACAGCCTCAAACCACACATAGAGGCATTTGCCCTCAAAACCGGGTAGGGGTATCGGGATTCCCCAGTTTATATCACGGGTAATAGCCCTGTCCTTCAGCCCCCCCTCCAGATAGCTTATAGTAAAGTTGAGTACATTCTGCCTCCAGTGAGTCTGCTGCCTCACCCAGGCTAGGAGTTGGTCTCTGAAGTTAGACAGTTTTAGAAAGAAGTGCTCCGAATCCTTAAACTGGGGAGGAGTGCCACAGATACGGCAACGGGGGTCAATTAACTCAATCGGGTTTAGCGGTTTACCGCATTCATCACACTGGTCACCTCGGGCCCCCGGTGAGTTGCAGAATGGACAGGTACCCTCAATATAGCGGTCAGGCAAAGAGCGCTGACAATGAGGGCAAAATGGTTGTGACACAGTAGCCTTATAAATATAGCCCTTATTAAGAAGAGTAAGGAAGAAATCTTGTGATACCTCCGCATGGTTGGTGGTGCCAGTAGTGGTGAATAAATCAAAGGAAATACCTAGCTTCTGCCATGAATCAAGAAACTGCCGGTGGTACTGGCTGGCTATTTCGGCGGGTATCTTCCCCTCCTGCTCGGCTCTAATAGTTATTGGTGTGCCGTGCTGGTCTGAACCCGATACCATTAATACCTCATTACCTTTGATGCGATGGTATCGGGCGAATATGTCAGGTGGTAAATATGCCCCGGCAATTTGACCTAGATGTAATGAACTATTAGCATAAGGCCAAGCTACCCCAATAAAAATTCTCTCGCTCATAATTTATTCTCGGCTAATAAACTGCCTGATATTCTACCACGGCCCAAACGCAGGGAGTAATCCTTATTCAACAAAGAAGGTTAGCACTCGCTTCCCCTTGTCCTGTTTATAGCTAGCATAACCCCTGTTTAGGGAGCAATCAATACATAAATATAATCTAACCCCCTCCGCATCCTCGGCAATTAAATAACGCTCAAGATATGGGATAATACGGTGGCACTCATCACACTGGGCTTCTCCTAAAGATATACATCCACGGCGCATTTATTAACTCCTGTCAAATTTTATATGTCCAGTGGTACACAGTGGTACATAATTCTTGGTTACATATTTATAAAGTAGAGAGCCTGTCTCTCTACTTAGATTTAGCCACCTCAAGCCAGGTTCGGTACAGCTCCTTTTTTGATAAACCTGTATCCCCAGCTACCTTGGCTACCGCCTCTTTAGCCGTTAACCCGGACTGGCGCATCTGGCGTAACTGCTGTTCAATATCTACTGTTAACCGTGGCTTCTCGTCTCTCGTGCCCTCAATAACTAGAGTAAACTCTCCCCGTGGCTGGGTGAAGTGTTCCATAGCCTGGCTTATCCGTCCCCGGAAAACCTCTTCGTGAATCTTGGTTAGCTGGCGGCAAATGGCTACTCTCCTATCTCCGAGAACAAGCATTATATCATCTAGTGCCTCCTTTAGCCGATGGGGTGTTTCTAGAGTTACAATAGTGCCAGATTCACCAGCAACTGATTCTAGGAGACGCCGGCGGTCACCAGACTTTCGAGGCAGAAAGCCAATGTAAATAAACCTATCTGTGGGTAGCCCGGAGATAACCAGTGCTGTGATGATAGCCGAAGGGCCTGGAATAGGCACCACCGGTATATCTCGCTGGCTGGCGGTTACAATTAGCTCATAACCCGGGTCGGATATGCCTGGCGTACCGGCATCAGAAACAAGAGCCACATCACCCTCTTCAAGCTGCCCTAAGATATAACCCAGTTTGGCCCGCTTATTTTGCTCATGATAGCTTGTCATGGGAGTCTTGATATCATATGCGGCAAGTAGTCGTTTTGTCCTGCGTGTATCTTCAGCGGCAATAAGCTCCACTTCACGCAGAGTACGCAGAGCACGCCGGGAGATATCCTCTAAATTACCAATAGGAGTAGCCACAACATAAAGAGTAGGCATTGTCCCTCATCTTTCCCAATTAGACTATATTATAACCTATAACTTGGTTATCAGTCTACACTGGTGATTTCTGTTAGCCTCACAAGGGGTTAGGGCATAACCAAATATGTAGATAAACATCCTCAACGGTCAAGAGTTCATCGATAGTGGGCGAATTCAAGCAACATTTTCATTGCGATACTTAAGTGCGTAATACCGGCTTTTAAGAATTCCTTGACTTACACTATGGCTTCTGATATAGTTTCCTGTTAAGGAGGAGCAGTAGTGACCATCCCCCAGTTCAGGCAACTCCGGCGTGCCTATGGATTTGATGAGGTGGCTATAGTCCCCGGTGATGTATCCGTCAATCCAGACCAGGCAAACATAGATTTTAAGGTGGGTAATCTTACCTTCTCCATCCCCATTATAGCGGCCGCAATGGATGCGGTAGTTGATGTCAACTTTGCCATCCTGCTGAGCAAGCTAGGTGGATTGTCTGTTCTCAACCTGGAGGGGATACAGACTCGGTATGAAAATCCCACAGAGGTGCTGACTGAAATTGCTCAAGCCTCGGACGCTGAGGTTACCTCTTTACTCCAGAAGGTCTATTCCCAACCAATTAAAGAGAAGCTTATTGGCGAACGAATCCGAGCAATCAAGCAAGCGGGGGCGGTATGTGCTGTTTCAGTGGCACCGGCCAATACCAAACGATTTGCTCCAATAGCTGCTGAGGCTCAGGCTGATATTTTTGTTATCCAGTCTACTGTTACCACTGCCCGGCATATATCCAAAAGCTATCGTGGGCTAATCTTCTCCGAGCTTCGGCAGTCTATACCCATACCTATCATTGTTGGTAACTGTGTCAGCTATAGTGCCTGTTTAGAGCTGATGAGAACGGGAATCTCCGGGGTTCTGGTGGGTGTGGGACCAGGGGCTGCTTGCACCACCAGGGAGGTTCTGGGAGTGGGTGTCCCTCAGATAACCGCTACTATGGACTGCGCGGCAGCTAGAGATGAATATTTACGCGAGTCTGGACGATATGTGCCAATAATTACCGATGGTGGTTTCCGTAAGGGTGGAGAGCTGTGCAAAGCCTTTGTTGCCGGTGCTGATGCTGTTATGCTCGGCTCCATTTTTGCCCAAGCCAGGGAAGCTCCCGGGCTAGGTTACCACTGGGGTATGTCCCACCCACACCCGGCGCTCCCGAGAGGAACCCGGATAAAGGTTGGCACCACTGGCACATTAGAGCAGATTCTCTTCGGGCCGGCTTCGGTTACTGATGGTAGCCAAAACCTGGTCGGGGCTCTCCGTACTGCCATGGGTGTCTGCGGTGTTTCCACCATCCAGGAAATGCACCAGGTTGAGATGATAATTGCGCCGGCTATTGTTACCGAAGGGAAAGCATGGCAACTGTCAGCACAAACCAGAACAGTCTGAAAGCTCTTCTTCCTCTTCAGTTGCTATCTCTGCTTCTTCACTAATATGGGTATGAGGCAGCAAAGCCTCTGCCTTCTTTCGCTTACGTGGTAATGGGAAGGCTAATTTATTAATTGCCTGACGCAATTCCTTTAGTCTCCCTATCGGCTGCCCGGTTCCTATTTCAACCACTACCCCATTCACTCCGGCTTCCCATAGAGCCTGAAGCTCACTAGCTGACACATTTGACGGCGTAGAGACCAACAATGGCTTGGTCAATAAATCGGCACAGTGCTGAAAGAGCATAAGGTGATGCCAGGTAAGAAAATGCTCCTCCTGTTCACTAGCCACGAGCACAGCGTCCACAGGTAACTCACCAATCACCCGCAGCAAACCTTCACTGAGTGATGCCTCCACCTCTAATATCTTACCCACTTTGTCGTCTTTAATTGCCAGCGGTGTGTTAGTTGGTTTGAAAACCACAAAATCAAAACCAACCTTTGTCACTGGCTCTACTTCTCCCCCGGCAATACCTCGCAACCAGCCACCCCAGGGAATATCAGAGACAGCTTGTGAGACTGCCTTAAAGGCTCTAGCCCCTGAACTTAACTCGGGAATGCGAAGTAACCCAGCATCAGCACCAATTACCCGCTCAGCCAAGCCCTCAATATTAGCCTGAGTCAAACTAGCAATGAGTAATATCCGTGGCTTCTCCGAGGCTGGTTGGCCGGCTCTAAACCCCATAGGCTGGGGCGTAATCTGTGAGACTCGATTTAATTTGTCAATAAACTGGCTCATTTGCCCTCCATGGAGCTGGCACTCAGATACGCGCCTAGAGGGATTCGAACCCACGACCCTCGGTTCCGAAGACCGATGCTCTGTCCGCTGAGCTATAGGCGCCCGATAATGGGTGAGTGGAGGGATTTGAACCCTCGCTCTCCAGGGCCACAACCTGGCGCCTTAGACCACTAGGCGACACTCACCATTGCATAGATAGTATAGCTAAAAATCCTTACTCTTTCAAGGAGTTGTTTTGCTTTTTGCATCAGAACACTTTTACCCGGCTTATAAAATATTATTAAGTTAGTTGAAAAGCGCCAGTATTTTTCACTAGGGGAAACAAAGAGTTCACATTTCACAGTATGATACCAGTATGGCGTCAGCGGTGTTAATCATTCTCCTGGTATGCTTGCTGGAGCACAGGACTCCAGGGAGATTAGGCCTCAAGGCATAGCTGCTGTCCCTTGCTTTGATGTTTAACCTTTTGTTGTGAATGCGGCATTCAAAGCCTTAGATGGATGGCACTCATTTTCAAGATAATGCCAACTGGCAATTTATCAAGCAAAGGTATTGACAAATGTCCCCAAATAGTTTATAATCATATTCAAGTGCCATATAAGTCGCAACTTCAGTTACTATAGTTTATGAGGTATAATCATAATGGAGTGGTTTAAGAAAAAGGTAAAAGCACTACGGCAGAAGAGAGGCTGGTCACAGGAGGATTTGGCACGGGAAATAGAAGTCAGTCTCTCTACAGTTCAGCGCTGGGAGAAAAAAGACAGTAAGCCTAATTACCTAGCCCGCCGAGAACTTGAGAGACTCTTCAAAGAGGCAGGAATTGAGATTGAGGAGAAATAACAGCAGAGCTAGCAAAAGTAGGCTGACGTACAGGCCATAGAAAGAACTTCTGAAAAGGAGAACCGGTTAATGCAGAACATACCCCTTTTCAAGATATATTGGAATGACCAGGATGTGGAAAAGGTCACCTCAGTCGTCAGAAAAGGAATGTACTGGGCAATAGGTCCTGATGTTAAGGAATTTGAAAGGAAAATCGCCGAATATGTCGGTATAAAATATGCCGTTGCCGTTAATTCGGGCACCTCTGCCTTACATGCTGTGCTTGCGGCATATGATATTGGAGCGGGAGATGAGGTAATCATCCCCGCTTTCACCTTCATCGCCACTGCTAACGCCCCTCTCTTTGTTGGCGCTAAGCCAGTATTTGCCGAAATAGAAGACGAGACCTACGGACTTGACCCTGCAGATGTAGAAAGGAAAATTACTTCCAGGACAAAAGCCATTGTTCCCATCCACTATGGTGGCTCACCCTGCCATATTGAGGAACTGAAGCGAATTGTCCGGAAGCACAACCTGATTCTTATAGAAGATGCTGCCGAGGCTCTTGGTGCCATGGTGAACGGAAAGAAGGTGGGAAGTTTCGGCGATTCCACTATATTGAGCTTCTGTGCCCCTAAGGTAATTACCACCGGTGAGGGTGGTATGATTTTGACAGACTCCAGGGACATATATGAAAAGGTGAAATTGATATGCTCTCATGGTAGAGCCGAAACTGAGAATTACTTCTCTTCGACAGAACAGATGGACTATGTGACCCTGGGATATAATTTCCGGATGTCCACCATGACTGCCGCCCTGGGCGTTGCTCAGATAGACAAGATAGATGAGATTATCCGCATGAGAAGAGAAAACGCCAACTATCTCACCGAAGGGCTGTCAAAAATGGAAGGCATAAAGATCCCTGAGGTACCACAGGGTTATTTCCATGTCTACCAGCTATATACAATCAGGATTGACGGGAAAGAAGGCGTCAGAGACAGGCTAAAGGGATATCTGGTTCAACACGGAATCGGTACAAAGGTTTACTTTGAGCCTGTCCACTTAAGCTTATTCTATCGCCAGAAGTTTGGATATAAAGGTGGAGAGCTACCCCTAACGGAAAGAGTTTCTAAGGAGGTCTTAACCTTGCCAGTGTATCCTGGTTTGACCAAAGGTGAAATGGACTATATTCTGAGCCAGATAACCGATTTTGTGCAATTGGAGAAAATTAAGAGATAACTATGAAAGGTAAACGGATATTTATCACTGGGGGAGCCGGTTTTATTGGTTCTTCACTTGTCGGGAGGTTAATCCAGGACAATGAAATAGTAGTCTACGATAACCTGCAGCGCAATGCTCTCAATGACACAGTTTCTATAAATCACCCTAATCTCAAGCTAATCCAAGGAAATGTCCTAGATGCACCCAGACTAAGTGAGAGCATGAAACATAGCCATATTGTAATACACATGGCAGCGGTGATAGGAGTGCCGATAGTAATAAAAGACCCTATGGGAACGTTAAAAACTAATATAATGGCAACTTTTAATGTGCTGGAGTCAGCGATGAGAGTAGATGGTTTAGAACGACTAATAAATTTTTCTAGCAGTGAGGTATATGGTGAGTATGCCTACAAATTAGGGGAAGGTGAGCTAACCTCACTGGGAGCGGTAGGTGAAGCTAGATGGACTTATGCCATTAGCAAGCTGGCTGGTGAGCATGCGGCGCTGATCTGTTACAAACAGTTTGGCTTACCCGTGGTTTCTGTTCGCCCATTTAATATCTACGGACCGAGGCGTGGTGAGGCTGCCATTTATTTATTCATTAGCAAGGCCCTTAGGAATGAAGATATTGAGATACACGGTGATGGCGACCAGATAAGGTCATGGTGCTTTATAGATATCATGGTAAAGGAGAGGATTAAGACTATCAAGCCGACGCTAAGTACCTTTAATAGCTTGCCGCTAAAAGAGTGATAGATTAAGAATATACCCCAGGCAGCCACCACAGAGAGAGGCACAAAGATAAACACTTCCCATCTATCGGGAAGTATAAACTCACCCTGGCCAGATAAGATAGCTGCGTATAGA
>SDBU01002317.1_pt1 | contig 25546 bp, 20 predicted proteins | sample 2277071 | NCBI WGS metagenome assembly SDBU01 (sample SAMN10397929, study PRJNA504765) | marine sediment metagenome | isolation source: marine sediment core GS08_GC12, 126 cmbsf | place: Arctic Ocean: Gakkel Ridge, Loki's castle | collected 2008
TTATGAACAGTATGACCGCTTGCTAGAATTAGCCAGGGAGTTTGATGTGACGCTGAGCCTTGGTGATGGCATGCGCCCCGGTTGTCTGGCTGATGCTACCGACCGAGCCCAGGTGGAGGAGTTGCTTACTTTAGGGGAGTTGGTACAGAGGGCTCAGCAAGCTGGAGTTCAGGTAATGGTCGAGGGTCCAGGGCATTTGCCCTTAAATCAAATTGAGATCAATGTTCAGTTACAGAAGGCTATCTGCAAGGGAGCTCCTTTCTATGTGCTCGGTCCGCTAGTGACTGATGTTGGTGCTGGCTATGACCATATCACTGGGGCTATTGGTGGTGCTATTGCTGCCGCCGCCGGCACCGATTTTCTATGCTATGTAACCCCAGCCGAGCATCTTTCCCTACCAGACCCTGAGGATGTAAAGCAAGGGGTGATAGCCTCACGTATTGCCGCTCATGCTGGTGATATAGTTAAAGGGGTGAAGGGCGCTCAAGAGTGGGATAGGGAAATGTCTGTAGCTCGAAAGAGGCTTGACTGGCAGGAGCAAGCCAGGCTGTCCTTAGACCTTGAACGGTCTCGCCAAGTTCATAGTAAGCATGCTTCGGTTGGGGCAGCTTGCAGCATGTGTGGGGAGTTCTGCGCTATGGCGCTAATGGAAAAGTTCTTAGGCATCTCAGCAAAAAGGTGTTAGATATAGAATAGGTAGCTTTTTGCGCCAGCTTGAGGAGTATGTTGATAGCGATGTCATTATTGTTGGTGGTGGTCCCAGCGGGCTCGTAGCTGGCAGAGAGCTAGGTAAGACTGGACTTAAGGTTCTAATTATAGAGAGGAATAACTATCTGGGTGGTGGCTTCTGGATTGGTGGTTATTTTATGAATAAGATTACCCTAAGAGCACCAGCCCAGGAGATTCTTGATGAGCTGAATGTGCCTTACTCCAAGGCTAGTGAAGGGCTTTATGTAGCCGATGCCCCTCACGCCTGTTCTAAGCTCATTGGTGCTGCCGGTGATGCCGGGGTTAAATTTCTCCAGCTAACTCTTCTGGAAGACCTGGTGGTGCGTGACGACAATAGGGTAGCTGGGGTAGTGGTTAACTGGAGTCCTATTGCCTATCTGCCTAAGGAGGTTTCAGCCCTTGACCCAATACCCTTGGAGACAAAAGTAGTGATTGATGCTACCGGTCATGATGCCTGTGTGGCTAAGAAGCTGGAGCAGCGGGGTGTACTCAAGCTGGCTGGAGAGGGAGCATTGTGGATTGAGAAATCAGAGGAGGCTGTGGTAGAGCATACTGGTGAGGTCTATCCTGGATTAGTTGTAGCTGGCATGGCAGTGGCTACTGTTTATGGGCTACCCCGCATGGGGCCTACCTTTGGCAGTATGCTTTTCTCGGGGAAGCGGGCGGCTGAGGTTGCCATAGAGATTTTGCAGCAGTTAAAGGTATCTTAGTGAGAGCCGAGATTATTTCTATTGGCACTGAGCTTCTTTTGGGAGAGATAACTGATAACAATGCCCCTTTTCTTGCCAGTCAGCTACCTCTCCTAGGAATAGACCTCTACTGGATTTCGCAGGTGGGTGATAATCAAGCCAGGCTGGTAGAAGTGCTAAAGCGTGCCTGGCAGCGCTCAGAGCTTATCCTGACTACCGGTGGTCTGGGACCAACTGAAGATGACCTGACGCGTGAGGCAATAGCTGAGCTGTTGGGTGAGAAACTGGAGACCGAGCCAGTTCTGGAGGGTGAAATAAGAGGTTTTTTTGCTCAGCGTGGTATAGAAATGCCGCTTAGTAATATAAAGCAGGCAGCCCTTGTTCCTTCGGCTTACCCTATCCATAATATACGGGGGACTGCTCCCGGGTGGTGGGTGGAAAGAGATGGTCGCATATTAATAGCTATGCCCGGTCCGCCTGGAGAGATACAGCACATGTGGCACGAGGAGATTCTGCCCAGATTACACCGATGTTCTACCGGAGCCATCATTTTTTCTAAAACCTTTAAGACCTTTGGTTTATCTGAGGCAGCAGTAGGGGAATTGGTTTCTCCGCTGCTTTCATCAGCCAATCCCACCCTAGCTGTTTATGCTAAGACTGATGGTATTCATCTACGCCTTACGGCTAAGGCTGGGAGTCAAAAACAGGCTGGGAAAATGATTGTTGACAGCGAGGCTGGTATTAGAGCCATCTTGGGCGAATATATCTGGGGTACTGATAGTGAGACACTGGAAGCTGTAATAGGTCATCTGCTGGTCAAAAAAGGATTGAGCCTGGCAGTTATGGAGTCCTGTACCGGGGGCTTATTGGCGACTACTATTACCGATGTTTCGGGAAGCTCAACGTATTTCAAAGGGGGGTTGGTTGCCTACTCAAATGAGGCCAAGATAGCTTACGGGGTTGATGCCAAGATTATTTCTGAATATGGTGCTATCAGTCCAGAAGTAGCCCAGGCAATGGCGGGAGCAGCTAAAATGCTCCTAGGTGCTGATGTGGGGGTTGGCATAACCGGGGTAGTCGGAGCAGAAGAGCTGGAGGCTAAGTCGGTGGGCATGGTGTATATCGACATAGATAATGGCAAAAGCCGAAGAGTAATTAAAGGTAATTATCCAGGAAGTAAAACTCAGGTGAAGCGTCGGGCTACCACCGCTGCCCTCTTTGAGCTGAGAAAAACACTCACTAAATAAGTAGAAATGGGTAACGCATTTAATTTAGGTAAAGTCTTTGGTATACAACTTAGACTGCACTATTCTTGGTTCATAATATTTGTTCTCTTAACCGTCTCATTGGTTTCCCCTCACTGGTTATCGCTGCTTTGGTGGGTTATTGGTATAATTACCTGTCTGCTCCTTTTTGCCTCGGTATTAGCTCACGAATTAGCTCACAGCCTTGTCGGTAGAGCCCATGGTATCCCGATAAAAAGCATAACCCTTTTTATCTTCGGTGGTATTGCTCAGATGACCAAGGAAGCAACACGCCCTGGCGCTGAGTTCAAAATGGCAGCGGCCGGTCCTGTCTGCAGCTTGGTAATTGGTGGCTTGTTTGCTCTGCTTTACTTGTTCACCCCAAGCACGATTGAGCCCATATCAGCTATGTTTTATTGGCTGGCTTATATAAATGTGGCTCTGGCTGCATTCAACCTGATTCCAGGCTTTCCTCTGGATGGCGGGCGTGTTTTCCGCTCTATTCTATGGCGGGTTACTGATAACTATAGGCGCTCCACCCGAATTGCCGCCCGAGTAGGGCAGGGCGTAGGCTACTTGTTCATTCTGGGTGGCATTTTAATAATTTTACTGCATCCGTTTGGTTTGGATTGGTTTAGCGGTCTGTGGTTTTGTTTTATCGGCTGGTTTTTAGAAAACGCTGCCTCAGCTAGCTATCGCCAGGTTCAATCTCGTGAAGCTTTATACGGATTTACCGTTTCACAGGCTATGACCGCTGACTGTCCGGTAGTTCCTCCAAGCACTACGGTTAGTCAGTTAGTTCAGGAATACGCCTTCACCACCGGGCACCGCTGTTTCTTGGTAGCTGAAGAGGGTAGACTAATGGGGGTTTTGACTTTACATAATATCAAAACTGTTTCCCAGCCAAACTGGGGAGCGACTCAAGCGAAAGATATAATGACCCCGGTTGACAAGCTAAAGGTAGCCTATCCTGACCAGGATGCTCTAAGCATACTGGAGCAGATGGATGAGAGTAATATAAACCAGATGCCGGTAGTAAGCGAAGGTAGAGTTATTGGGCTCATTACCCGTGATAACCTGATAAGGTTTCTCCACATCCGCTCCCCGTCAGGGATGTAGGAACTTCATTAACCGCACCCCGTTAATCCCCCTCGGGGAAGAGGATTGGGTTGATAAATGGCCTGAGATAATATGTGGGTTGGTGCGACTGAATAGGAATGAGAGAAGCCATAATTTATCTATTGGCTATTGTCGCTGCTGAGGTAGTTACTACCATTACCATCCAGCCGCTATGGGGAATGGTGTGCCACATTATAATATTAGTGGCGGCAATAGTCCACTCAGCAATAGCTAGTGAGTCTCGCTACCGACAGTTAGTTTTGTCGCTGGCACTGGTTCCTTTAATAAGAATAATTAGTCTGGCTATGCCTCTGGCTAATATTCCCCAAATATGGTGGTATCCTATCATTTATGTCCCATTACTGGCATCAGCCTTCATGGTAGTGCGTATCCTCGGCTATAGAGCCGGGGAGGTAGGGCTTAACTTTAGATTGTTCCCACTTCAGCTAGCGGTAGCCTTGTCCGGGCTCCTGTTTGGGGTGGTCGAGTATTTTATCCTGACACCGGAGCCTATGATTACTGAGCTTACCTGGCAGGGAATATGGCTGATGGCGCTGATATTTCTGGTGTGCACCGGGTTTGTGGAGGAGTTTATCTTTCGTGGGGTGCTACAGCGAAGTGCGGTGGAGGCATTTGGGGGGTGGGGGATAGTCTATGTTAGTCTATTATTTGCCCTTGTTCACCTGATACACTATGTGGAAGTAGGGCCGACCGGAATCCTGATAGACATTACCTTCGTTTTTATTGTTGCCCTGTTCTTTAGTTGGGTGGTTAAAAAAACGGGGTCACTCTTCGGGGTGAGCCTGTCTCATGGCATAACTAATATAATATTATATATGGCAATGCCTTCTTTTTTAGGTTAGTCCCTCAGCAACTTCAACAGCAACATAACATCTCACCTTCTTGTTCTAGTATATACAGATAAACAGAATGCTTGTGGTGGGAGTATTGGGGACTAGATGAATTTCCTCAATATAGCAATAGCTAACCCCACAGCGAAGCTTGCGACTATTATGGCAACTGCTAGTTCAATTATTATATTCGGCATTATCCAACTCCTTATGAGGCTAACTCTTCATCTTTAATATCCTAGCCTGGAAAGGACTTCTGTCAATAATATAGCATAAAATAATACTTTTGTCAACAGGTAATTTCTGTGAGTTTTCTTTCTTGGATTAATGTTGCCTTCCTTTTTTAAGTCAGCGAAGTATTGACATTATACACGAAACCGTGTATTATATTACTAAGGTGGTCTTGATATGCCGATTAAAGTTTTACAAAAGGAAGTAGTATCCCGGATTGCGGCTGGCGAGGTGGTGGAGAGACCAGCCTCGGTGGTAAAGGAACTGGTGGAGAATTCGCTGGATGCTGGCTCAAGCCAGATTTCTATTGAGGTCAGGGGTGGTGGGGTGAGCCTGATCAGGGTGATGGATAATGGGGTGGGGATTCCATCGGCGGAGGTGGAGCTTGCCTTTGACCGGTATGCTACCAGCAAGATAGGCAATCTGGAGGACTTGGAGTCTATTAAGAGTCTTGGCTTTCGGGGAGAGGCGCTACCCAGCATAGTGGCGGTAGCTCATGTGGACATTGTTACCTGTGCTGTAGGCGAGTCGGTAGGCAGTTACCTCAGCTTGAAGGATGGCATTGCTGAAAATAAGGGAAGCCGAGGATGTCCTCAGGGGGCTACGGTTACAGTGCGCAATCTCTTCCGCAGAGTGCCGGCAAGATTAAAATTCCTTAAGTCGCCAGCTACAGAAAATAGTCATATAGCCAACGTAGTAAGTCAGTATGCTCTTGCCTTCCCTGAGGTTAAATTTGCTTTGTTTATTGATGGCAGGGCGGCGCTGAGAACACCGGGTAACGGTCAGCTAATTGATAGTGTGATTCAAGTTTATGGTTTAGAGGTAGCCCGGAATATGCTAGAGATTAGAGGTGGAGATGGGGAATGGGAAAGCGGGACAGCAATTTCATCATCCCTGATAACGGGTATGATAGGCTCGCCGGCAATAAGTCGTTCAAATCGAAGCTACCTCAGTTTCTTTGTCAATCGCCGCTGGATAAGTAGCCGACTGCTGGCTTGGGCGGTAGAGGAGGCTTATCATGGGCTTTTGATGCTGGGGAAACACCCGGTAGCTATTATCAATATATCACTGTCACCTAAGGAGGTGGATGTTAATATTCACCCCACCAAGACTGAGGTGAAATTCCAAAATGAGCACACAGTCTTTGGTGCTGTCCAGAAGGCAGTGCGAGGGGCTTTAATTGAACTAGCCCCGGTGCCTAAGATTGAGGAGGTAGCTATCACATATGGAGCACCATCGCAGCCAAGCCAGGTATTGTGGGCATCAGCCGGAAGTGGTGGCAACTCTATCTGTTCGCTACCAGTGGCAGAGCAAACTCCTGCCGTCTCTCTGCCTGTTCTACGGATATTAGGGCAGCTATCCAGTAGCTATATTATAGCTGAGGGTCCTGATGGATTGTATCTCATTGACCAGCATGCCGCCCATGAGCGTATCCTTTCTGAACAGGTCATCAACCAGAGGTCACATCAAGAAGTAGAGGTTCAAGGACTACTTGAGCCGGTAACATTTGAAGTTAATCCCAAACAGGATGAGGCTCTGAAATCTGGCTATGAAAGCCTAGCCGAATTCGGTTTCTCTATCGAGCCTTTTGGTGATAGAACCTATCTGGTTCGGACGGTGCCAGTTTTGCTTCACCAGAAAGACTGGATGGGAATGGTAAGGGAACTATTGGATTCCTTCTCTGGAGGGGATAAAGGTGATTGGATAGAAAAGATAGCTATATCCATTGCCTGCCACAGTGCGGTGAGGGCTGGGCAGACATTAACTGATGACGAGATGCGTGAACTTATACGGCAACTGGAGCAAGCAGCCATTCCTCATACCTGTCCCCATGGCCGACCGATAATGATTCGCCTCAGCTCAGAGCAGTTAAAACGGGGGTTCGGTAGAAGCTAATTTACTTTGAATACTACAGATGGTCTGTTCTTCTCGACGTATATAAACCCAGCTGCCTCTTTCAGTACCCCGTACTTCGCTTCTAGTTCATCAAGTGGGCCAGCATCCAAAGCCCGCATAGGACAAGCCTCGACACAAACGGGCTTTTTATCTTCCTCCCACCTATCCATGCAAAGGTCGCACATTTGCATTTTGGCCCCCTCTTCGGCACTGAATTGTGGGACATTATAGGGGCAAGCCTCTTTACAAAGGCCACACGCTTCTTTACCTAGGCATGCTTCTTGGTTTACTACCACAATGCCATCTTTCTGCTGTTTGCTGATAGCGTTTGCCGGACAGATTGACATGCACGATGGCTCAGCACAATGGAGACAGGAAAGAGAAAGGAAGGCTACAACCACCTTTGGGTATTTCCCCTTCTCTATGGTTAGTAGCCTGCGCCATTTCACTGGCCCCTCTGGTATGTTATGCCAATCCTTGCAGGCTATAGCACAGGTGTGGCAACCTGTGCATCTTGATTGGTCAGTATAGAATCCTATCTGCATGTTAATAATACCTAGGCTTTTCTTACCTCAACCAAGACGGTGTTTGCCGACCAGGCTCCTCCGGGGGAGTGCTCAGTAGGCGTTAAGGTATTGGCACAGCCACCGCGGTCTATGCCCTGGTCGTCAATGTCAAACCAACCACCCTCGCCAATATTGACCACCCCTGGCATGATTCTCTCCGTAACCTTAGCTTTTATCAGCACTTTACCTCTGTCGTTGAAGACTAGCACCTCGTCGCCGTCGGAGATGCCACGTGCCTCAGCATCTGTGGTGCTAATCCAAGCACGCCTCGGTTCTGTCTCATCGAGCCATGGTATTTTCTCCAATGTACTGTGAGCCGCCGTCTTGTGGTGTGTGGTCAGAAGTTGCAGAGGATATCGCTGTGACAAGGGATCATCGTAGCCTTCAGGTGCAGGCAGATACTTGGCAATGGGTGAAATTCGGGGATTGTTCATCTCCGCAAGGTGTTGGCAGTAGATTTCGATTTTTCCAGAAAGAGTGGGGAAAGGATGATTAATTTGGTCTTTGATTTGCTCTCTGAAAGCCACGAACGGCTGAGCTTCCTTGAGCTTAACAACCCCTTTCTTCTTGAAATCTTCGAAATTGGGGATGTCGCCAGTGCGCTCAGTGATTATCCTCAGCCACTCTTCATCAGTCCGTCCCTCTCTATAGTCGGTGATGCCTAAGCGGGGTGCTAGCTCAGCACAAATATCACGGTCGGATTTGGACTCGTACATAGAGTCTATGGCTTTGGTCAGGTAAAGATAATAAGGTGCCCCCAGCCATGGAGAGATTATATCTTCTCTCTCCATAAAGGTGTTTACTGGTAACAGGATATCGGCAAACTTGGCAGTAGGTGTCATCCGTTGCTCATGTATGACGATGAACTCAAGGCTTTTGAAAGCGGTTATACCTTTATTAACATCAGGGTGAGAATTGAGGAAGTTCGAAGCTACGATATAAGCTAGCTTAGGGTCACAAGGGTAGCCACCAGCTTTACCCTTTAGTATAGCATCATATACTTCTACGCTATGGATACGGGCACTGGTAGGACTGGCGGCCCCGCGCAATTTGTACAAGGTATTTGGGCGTTGTGGCGTTCCCTGCTCCACAGGATTACGCACTCCCTGAGGCATCCCCATTTCTCGGCTATGAAAGGCGCGCATGAAACCACCAGCATAGCCTCCTTCTTTGCCCACATTACCAGTCATAGCGATAACTGTATTAGCCGCCCGACTGAATTGTTCTCCCATGGCACCGCGGGCTGGTCCCCAACCCGGTATGAGTGCTGCTGGTTTAGTGCTGGCATATTCAACGGCTAGCCGCTCTATTGTATCTCGTGGTACACCAGTTATCTTTTCAGCCCAGGCAGGAGTCTTGGGTGTACCATCCTCTACTCCTGTGACATAGTTCTGGAACTTGGTAAAACCAATCGTATAGGTGTCAAGGAACTTCTGGTCTTGGAGTTTGTGTTTGGTTATAACATAGGCCATAGCGAGGAGCATAGCAGCATCAGTAGCCGGCCTAATTGGTATCCACTCAGTGGCAAACACGGCTGTGGATTCGGTGAGACGTGGGTCAATGGAGATTATCTTGATGCCTTTTTCCTTAGCCTGGGCCAAGGTGAGGGATGTGTTGGTATCCCAGACGGTGACGGCTGGGTTCCAGCCCCACATGATGATCATTCCAGAGTTGAGGAGGTCTTCCCATGCACTGCCAGTCATCATGGTTCCATAGGTTGCCATAGAGGCGAATAGAGGCCCCTCGAAGGAGGCGGCACCCCAGTGTCGGGTATAACCACCGAATTTGGCCAATAACTGTTCTACCGTACCAGGCCCATGTAGTGCTGCTTGATTTCCCGACCCCCGAAGCAGCAGGATGCTGGCATTACCATAGGTGTTCTTGACTCGAATCAGTTCTCTGGCTACAGTATCTAGAGCTTCATCCCAAGAAATCCTCTCAAACTGGCCTTCACCACGTGGGCCTACTCTTTTCATTGGATATTTTAGGCGGTCAGGGGCATATACTCGTTGCCGATAGGCTCGTCCTCTCAGACAGGCTCTGAGTTGAGGCTCCTCTCCATCATCAGTTTCCATTTTGACAATCTTGCCTTCATGCACGTGAACCTTGAGTATACATCGGCCGCCACAATCGTGGCTGCAGCTGGTGATAATCGTCTCCGTTTTACCCATTTTTGTTATCTCTATCAGGAACCTGCGCACTGATTATTACGGTAACATTTCTATTAGGATCGCTGAAAAAGCTCTGGAGGCGTTTTTCATGGAGGGTGGCTGTTAGCCTTCCATCTCCTTTATCTTGTTTAGCCTTGGCCAGTGTCTTCCACCCTCAAACTGGTAAGTAAGATAAGCCCCCACAATTTCACGCACTGCATCTGGCTCTTCCCCTGCCGCTAAACAAAGGATATTGGCATCATTGTGCTGACGGGCTCGGCAAGCGCTGAAGGCATTATGACATAGGGCAGCTCTTATCCCCTTAACCTTGTTAGCAGCAATACTCATACCAATGCCAGTATCACATATCAAAATACCTCGTTCAAAAGAACCTGTAGCTACCGCTTCAGCTACCTTCTTAGCAATATCAGGGTAGTCTACCGAGTCAGTAGTATAACCGCCAAAATCTTCATAGCTATGCTCAGCTTCAGTAATTAGCTTTATAATTAATTGCTTGGAATCTAGTCCCCTGTGGTCGCAACCAATAGCAATACGCACTATCTAGCCTCCCTGAGCACAATGCTCCCGCATACCTTCTCAAGCTTTTCCCTTGATATAGCACCTTCCCGCAAAACTACAGGCGTTTCACCGGTTACATCAACTATAGTAGATTCTTTACCCCCCGGACATCGTCCACCATCAATAACTAAATCTATCTTATTGCCAAACTGAGAGTAGACCTCGTCAGCAGTTAGTGGACTTGGTCTACCGCTTAGATTAGCACTTGTGCCCACAATAGGCGCCCCCAGACCTTTGGCAAGGGCAACGGGAACAGGGTGAGCTGGAATACGGACGGCTACTGTTACACCGCCAGCAGTGATAATGTCAGGGACTGAGCTAGACTTGTGTAAAACTATGGTCAAGGCACCAGGTAAGAAGTTGTGGATTAAAAGCCAGGCAATTGGCGGCACTAGCTCAGCAACATTACTTATCTGTGATGTATCAGCTAGCAGCAAAGGGAGTGCCATACTCCGTGGTCGTTCCTTTACCGCATAGACCAGCTCCACAGCCTGATGAATACTAACACAAGCCCCCAGGCCATAGACAGTATCGGTAGGAAAGGCAACGAGTCCCCCCTGCTTAAGAATGGAAATGCCTCGCTCAACCTGCTTTTGGATGTCTGAAGGCGGCTTATCTAACATTGCCTTTGATGACCTACTAAGATATTATATCACAGTATTTAGTGTATTTAGTAACCACCAAAAGCGATAAGATAACTGGTATCCATTGTGCCTCTTTAGTTGATTGATGTTACAATAAAATAAGGAGGCTTAAAATGTTGGAAACTAAAATAGATATCGAGAAGACGGCTCTGTTAATCATTGACATGCAGAATGACCTCATCAAAGCCAAGGAGGAGCCCTTCGATGGGGTAACCAAAATGGTCGAATCAAAAGGGGTAATTACCAATACTGCTAAGGTAATAGCGGCAGCACGGAAGGTAGCAATGCCGGTCATATTTGTTTGTCATGTTCACAGGAAAGATAATGCTGATGTTGTTCCCACCATTACCGATGAGATGCTTGAGGGGCTTGCCCCTCCGCCTATAGAACGGATGGTGGAAGGGACAGCTGGTACCGAGGTGGTGGATGAGCTCAAACCTGCCCCAGGAGACCATGTTATACATAAGCGCCGGTCTAATGCGTTCTATAACAGTGACCTTGAGCTAATACTGCGAAGCCGAGGAATAGATACAGTCATCATCACTGGAGCAGTAACCAATGGTTGCGTTGCCAACACCGTCAGGGGAGCTCGTGAGCGAGATTTGCATGTTATCGTCCTCAGCGACTGTTGTGCCAGCATGATGCCGGGAAGCGATGAATATTTTCTCAAGAAAGACTTCCCCAGAGTAGGACGAGTCAGAACCTCAGACGAGATTATAGCCGCAATGGCTGAGGCAAGCACTTAAGACCTCACCATAAATCGCTTCTTGAATCTATCTAATATAGCTATTGTCTTTATGCCGAAAAACCCCAGGAAGATAGCATTGCCTATAGCATGGAAGGTATCAAACCAGAGGCTATTAAGCTGAGTTATAACAAAGGTCTTGGGAGTAAGGGGATAAACGAACGCAGTCCAGAACCAAATATTTATTATCCAGCCGAAGAGATAACCCCAGATAGTGCCGAAAATTATCAACCCTATCCGGTTCAGGTGAAGCTGTCTGGCATAGGCAGCCGAGATGCCGACCATTCCCCAGGCAAACATCTGATATAGTGTCCATGGTCCCTGACCGAGGAAAAAGTTAGAAACGAGCGGTGTTATGGCCCCAACCATAAAACCAGCTATCGGTCCGAAGACATACCCGGAGCAGATTATTAGGTAGGTAGACGGTTGCAGGCTAGGTATCGCACCAAAAGGGACTCTTAACACTGCCGATATAGTTCCCAGCATTGCTATCAGGGCTATTTCCTTAGAGCTTACGGCGGTGGCTTCAAACTCAAAGAAGAAGGCTAAGATAGTTAGAGTTATTAGTATAGTTGCTACAAGTCCCCAGTTGATGAAGGCGTTTAGCGGGCATGAAGGAAACGCAGGAATGACAAAGGCAGCTATACCAGTAGCAAATATGAGAGCTAGGAAGATGTAGCTTTTTCTCATAGCAATAGCTTTACAGCTTCATCAACAGTCAATATATTGTCAGGAACACCATACTTTTCAAACGCCTGAACCAGGCGATTTATCTGAGGTGAAAACAGAAGTGCCTTGGAGAGAACATCCCGCTTGCTGCCATCAACCACGATTCTCCCCTCGCTCAGCAATATCACCCTATCGGCATGCTCAGCTACTGTTTCCACATCATGGCTCACCAGAACTACGATGTTACCCTGGCTTCTATATTCATTCAGAAAGTCCATCAACTCACTTTTTAACCCATACTCCATTCCTCTGGTCGGTTCATCAAGGATGAGCACCCTGGGTTGAGCAATGAGAACCGAGGCTAGAGCTACCCTCTGCTTTTCCCCGCCGCTTAAGGAGCGAGGATATTGCCTTCTGTATTCTTTGAGGTTGAACCTCTCCAGCATCTCGTCAACCCGTAACCTCGTCTCGTTGCTGTCAAATCCTAGAATTTTCAAGGTAAAGGCAAGCTCCTCCTCAACTGTATCGGCGAAGAGATGGTCGTTGGGATTCTGAAAAACAAAGCCAACCTTCCTGGCTAACTCAGCAATGGTAGCCTTTCGGGTATCAATTCCATCTATGTTCACATTCCCCTTGGTTGGTGTTAATAGACTGTTAAAGTGCTTAACCAGCGTCGTTTTTCCCGAGGCATTTCTCCCCATAATAGCCACGAACTCCCCTTCATTTATCCTCAGGCTCACATTCTTTAAGGCAGTGACCCCCTCAGGATAAACATACCACAGGTTCTTTACTTCAACTACTGACTTGCTATCACCCTTCTTATCACACTGATGAGGCAGTTGACCACAAGCTTTCTGGAAAACTCCATTGAGTATAGTTCTGCCCTCTTTGACCGTCAGTGGAGTCTCATCTACGCTGATGCCCCTGTTTCGCAGCTCATGAGCTAACTTAATTATTGGGGGTACACCAACACCAATCTCAGAGATTTCTTGATAGCTGTTGCTCAGGATGTCTCTGGTGTTTCCATCAGCAATAATTCTTCCCTGGTCAAGCACTATTAACCTGTCAGCATACTGAATCACCCTATCTAGTCGATGTTCAATCAGTATTACTGTGATGCCCAGCTCATCATTCAATCGCTCTGCTATTGAAAGCACCTCTTCAGCACCCTTGGGGTCTAGCTCAGAGGTTGGCTCATCCAGCACCAGAATATCCGGGTGCAGGGCTAAGACAGAGGCTATAGCGACCTTCTGTTTCTCACCTCCAGAGAGTTCGTGAATCTGCCGATGGCGGAGGTCAGAGATACTAAGCGTGTCCAACGATTCCTCTATCCGCTTAGCCATGAGGTCTCCGGGGAAGGCGAGGTTCTCCAAGCCGAAGGCGATTTCTCTCTCTACATCCAGGGCAACGAGCTGGTTTTCTGGGTCCTGAAATATCATACCTACCTTAGTCGCTAGCTCCTTAGTTGGATGTTTTATGGCATCAAGCCCCTGTACCTCTACCCTACCGACTACTTTTCCACCGTAGAAATGTGGTATTAAACCATTAAGACATCGGCACAGGCTCGATTTCCCCCCACCCGATGGACCGGTGACCAGCACGAATTCCCCATCCTGAATCGTAAGGTTTATGTCCTTGAGAGCTGGCTTTTCCGCATCGCTGTAGTAAAAGGTAAAGTCCTCTATCCTAATCAAGGTCAATCCTCCCCTTTAGACAGGCCAGGGGTAGCATAGCCAATAGAAGAAATGCCAAGGTAACTAATATAGACCAGTCTAGACCACTAAGATTTATTCCCTCCAGGGTGGGGTAATATTGATAATCCCCATATCCTGAAAGACACACAAAGATACCAAAAGCACAGGTGAGGAATCCAAATATCAGGGTGATAACATCGATGAGGCTGGTTCTAATCTCACTGTAGAAGGTTCTTTTTTGCCCCGACCCAAATGCCCTCGATTCCATTGCCTCGGCTACCTGGACTGTTCTATCCAGAGAGTTAGATAGTAAGGGGATAATGATTGCCAAGCGGCTCTTGATTTGTTGTGGTAGTTTTCCCTTATCCAGCTCTAAGCCTCTTGACCTCTGGACATCACTGATGCGTTCCGCATCATCAATTAGGGTAGGAATAAATCTAGAGGAGAGCGAGGTTACCAGCACCGATTTATAGGGTAGTTTCATCTTTAACATTGCCAGCATCATGTCATCGGGGTGGATAGTGAAAGTAAGTATGGTGAAAGCAGAGATTATCGCCAGCAATCGCAGAGACATTGCCACCCCGAAGAATATAGCCTCTAAAGTTATTATAGGGGTGCCCATTACTGGAATTCTGAAGGGGGCTTGCCATAGAATGTGGGAGCCATGACAACTTACTAGAGCGTTTATAATTATTATTGCCAGACAGAGACAGAGGGTGAACTTCATAAGGGAAATCCACTCTTTCCATACCCTGGCAGCTATTATCAGAGGCAGTGTGGATAGAAATAGCAGAAGGATATAAACTGGGTTATTGAAGATTAAGACCAAGACGAAGATACTACCAACCCACACCAGCTTGCAGAAAGGATTGAGCTTATGGATGGCAGTTCCCTTTTCCTTATATCTAAAGCTTATCACCGAGGTAACTTGATTATCCCCCCGTTGGCTATTACTACCGCATAGGTATATCGGAATTCATCACAATGGTTAGTCAGCACATCTATGGCATTTTTTACCCCGTCCTTGTCAATGCCCGATACCATCCAGACCACATTTTCACAAGCCCCGATGCCCTTTGGGTTCCAGGGACTCTGGGTTGCCTGAATCAACCCAGCCCCAGCCCCATACTCAGCGGTTGTCTTCCCCTTTGAATTGAGAACCACTAAATTGTCATCCTCGAAATGGGCATAAAAGCCCAGCCGCCTCCAGACCTGGTTCAACTCTGATACAGGCTGGCAGTCCATAGTGCCCAAAAGAAGCAGATTGTAGAATTCCTTCTCCTTTTCTGATAGTTCACTGATGCTCTTAGTAAAAACGCTGTCTACACCAAGCTGGTTTAATCTACTGGCTATATGTTTGGCATCCCCCTCCCAACCATCCTGGTAGGCAATCATAGTGGGATAGACTACATCCTTATAACCGTGCCCAAATGGCTCAGGAAAGTCGCCTATAATTGCCGGTATGAAAGTATGAAAGCCCCAATCGTGGAAGTCCCAGTGCTCGATGTCGTCAGGGTGAAGGCTATAGTTAAGCGCCCCTACGTTGGTGAGGATGCCGTTAACATAAAGGAACCAGTCTTTCTGGGCATGGTGCTCCCTGGTATAACCCGAGCGAACACCGTTTATGGCATTAATAAATCCTCCCCCATAGGCAGTCTCAACATCAGCCACCTGTTTTAACGCATCTAGGGCACAGATGCCAGCCTCTACCTCCACCGTTTTATCGAATATCAACTCCTGACCAAAGTTATGAGTAACCACCACCCTTACAGTTGCAGTGCCGGCTTCTTGTGGAGGCTGAGCTGAGCAGGCGCATAGAGCAGTAACGGTGAAAAGAAGGAGCGCTGTAATCAAAGCCAGTGACTTATACCACTTCATAATTACTTCCTAAAAAGATTGATTAGCTACAATAAATTAAGTTCTTAGATGCTAATAGCTCCTTTTTCTAGCCAGAAGGAAAATGAGCAATCCTATCGCTATTACCCCAGCAGCTATGACTCCACTGAGGGCAGGCCAGTTAATCGGCTCGGCGGGAGGTGGAGCTGGTGGAGGTGGTGGGGATGCAGGCGTGGGCAGTGTGGGTGCTGATGGTGCAAGTGTGGGTGACGCTTCTCTAACCGTAAATGAACCGAATAGGCTGTTAATGCCCACTGTGTAGGTTCCAGCAACATCCTTAATTATGTTAGAGCTGACCTTTTTACTATGACCACCGGTAACTTCAACCGTTTTGGTTTCTACTGCGGCGTCATTTATTTTAAGGGTTACTTGACAGCTTCCAGAAAGGTCACCGGTATTGGTAACAGTGACGCTAATGGTGACGCCCTCACCAATATCAACCTCATTGGGGGTTATAGTCAGATTAGCCACGGTGAAGACAGCGGGATGAGTATAAGCTAGCACAGCGAAGGCAGTAAAATGGCTTGCTGGTGCGCTGATGGTGTGTGCTACTGGGTCAACAGTGCAGTCTTTAAGCACGTCCCACTCGTCAGCTTCTTCATCCCACATAGCGATGACCAGAGCTTCTTCGTTAACTCCTTCAGGTATATCATCGGGGTCATAGGCAAAGCTGAGGGCTATTGGTGGCTCAAAGGTAGCCCCGTCAGGTCCGAGGTCATAGGTCAAGCCAATGGCATTGGAATCCTCGGGTAGGTCTGGCGGGTCTTCCATCTCAATTATGGTTATTTCCTCCAGTGGCTCTCCCTCCTTGGTTAAGCCTTCGGTGCCCTCATTAATGATAAGCTCAACTTTGCCGTCCTCGGATTCAGTGGTAACATCCTCAGTAAATACGCCATCGCTACCAACGATGTCAGAGACATCAATAGTGCCCGGTGGTAGCTCGCTGCCAGTGGTTAATGATAACCCACCCCATCCACCTGAAACCTCCTGGACTTGGAAAGACCAACTTTGGCTTGCCTCATTGCCAGCCTTGTCGCTAACTGTAACCCTTACCGAATGAGCCCCACTGGTCAATGTGGCTGGAGTATAGCTAATACTTGAAGCAGTAACTGTGGCACTGTCGGTAATATCAATATTGTCTACCAGCATTGTAGCTGTTGCCTCATTGATGCCAGAGATAATAGCATCGGAGTAGCTGGCACTGATTGTCGGCGTCCTTGTGCTGACTGTTGCCCCTGATGCTGGCGTCAAATTAGTTATTACAGGCAGGGTTGCATCTACCGGATATGGTTTTCCCAGCAAGGCTGTTATAGCATAAGCTGTCATCCATTCCGGATCTGAACTCAGGCTCGCTGTCCAGTTAAAGGACCCATCGGCAATTTGCAGGCTTAGCAGATGACCTACCGGATTGTTCCCACTCTTCGTCCAATAACTGCTGGTGGGGTCTTGTCCCACAGCCCTAATGGCGCTAATCACCCAGGAATCTACGGCTGAATTGGTAGAGCCCTCTGATTGAAACCCGCCATCATTCTGTTGCTGTGTTTTTAGGTAGGCTAAGGCGTTGATTATAACCGCAGAACTGGGGCTCTCTCCAGCAGCCATCAGAGCCATCACCGCTGCTGCCGTATTATCAGTGTCACTTATGCCACCAACAGCCTGACCCCACCCGTCGTCATTATTCTGGTTATCCTTAATGAAAGCCGCCGAATCAGCAATAATCTCTGAACCCTGGCTTTCACCAGCTGAGATTAGCGCTAGGACACCCCAGAAATCATCATTCAATAAAGTTGTAGAGCCTATCTGATTGCTATTATAGTATGTCTTCAGCTTGGCCACATAATCAACCCCGCCGAAGTTCCGGGGATTCTCACCGGCAGCGGTTATAGCCAGTATCGACCTCTCCCAATCAGTGGCAATATCACCCAGACTATCAGCGCTACCTTCTAGGTAGCCAATAATGGAATCAGTTCCCACTTTCCAGTCATGGGGATTCTCACCGGCAGCAGATATTGCCATTACTGCCCAGGCAGAAATGCCTAATCCACCAATGCTGCCATCAGCATTCTGGGTGCTTCTCAAGTAATTAAGGGCATTAGTTATCCGCGCATTGTCCGTGCTCAGTGGGTATGTATATGTCTGGATTACCGATAAGTCTAGCTCTTTTGATTCACCAGGCTCATATACCGCTGTCTGGCTAGCCTGAGTATCATTTATCCAGAAGGTTATAGTGTGCCCTATATCATCCTCATTCCCACAAACAACTAGCCTCTCATCAAAGGTTCCCGTTCCACCATATTCCCCTGCCTCGGTGATGATGAAACTGCCGCATTCTACACCGTCTATCTTGGCTATAATCTTAGCCCCTACCGGTGCCGGAGCACCATTCATAGTAATATCCCCACGAAACTCCTCGGGGAATGTGGTATCGGCAGCTACGCTGGTTATAGGGGTAAGGCATGTAGCGCCGAGCAGGACAGCAATCAACGCTAATAGATGAAACTTGTGTCTAATGTTACCTATAATCATTTTTCACCCCAATATCGTTACATTCCTATCGCTGCTAGTTCGCCATCAGCGGTCATATAGAGCCAGTAACCCCTTCCCGGATACATCAGCCTGCTTTCAGCATGGTCTCCGCTGGTAGTATTGTTTATAATTGAGTCCTCATATTTCTGGGTGCTGGCATTGAACCCAAGGAGATATGCCCACTGTGCTTCTACTGAGGTCAGTGCCGAGTTTGCCGATGTCTCAGTGAGAGCTGAGAAACCGATGGCACTCCAGCCAGCATACAGTTGTTTGGTTGGTGGGACCCGCAATGGGTCTGTGTCAAAGACAAAATATACTTCGCAGGAACCGTTTGAATAAATCCATATACCATCCAAGGGGGCAACAACATTATCTGTTGCTAAAGCCTGCCACCCAGTTGGTGCTGCACACACGAATATAGAATGATTGTCTGTATTTACCTCTCCAAATACCTGCTGGGCTGTGTTACGACTAGCTTTGAGTTTCTTCGGCGTAGAAATGAAGTTCCAGCCATTAACTAGGTTAAGCTTCATCTGAGGCACCGATACCGACTTGGTCAATTCGTTGTTCTCATCATTCGGCTCCTTTATGGCGTTATCAGGGTCAACTGTAACCTTCAGGGTGTAATCGCCTATTGTCGGTGCCCAGTCGGTGAAGTTAGCCGTTGCCTCAGCACCAGCAGTCAAGGTGGCGATAGTCTCGGTCTCTATCAGTGTGTCATTTGCCTTGAGGGTTACCTTAATACTTGTAGCTGTTCCCGTGCCATTATTCTTAACTACTGCCGTGATGATATTAGCTTGCCCGTCATTAATGGAAGTCGGCAGTCCTATCTGCGTTGGGACAAGTTCTGCAAATTCGGCTGCCGGCATGCCAAAGGCAAATACCCGTCCTTGGCTAATGGTGAACACCCTGCCATTGGCTACTGCCGGTGATGAGCCGCCATAGGAGGAACTCCATATAGTGGCGCCAGTATCCGGATTGAGGGCATATGTCCCATAGCTTCCGCCGGTCCAAGGGTCTTTCACATTACCTACAAGCACTGCATTGTCTGCCACTGCCATCGAGGAAGTCCATCCACCAATGTTATCCCTCTTCCATACTTGAGTGCCATTATCGGTATAAAAGCTGTATGTAGCCAGGTCCCAGTATCCCGGGCAGCCGCCACTGACATACACCTTGCCATCTGCCACCGCCGGGGTGGAATCGGTACTCTGAATAGCGATTGATTCCCATAGAATGGAGCCACTATCGGTATTCAAAGCGTAGAGCTTCCCCTCTCCACCAAAGTTATAGGTGGCAACATAAACCACATTATTGTTGACTGCCGCTGAGCCAGCAACGGCAAGAGGGAAGGTCTGGTGCCATATTTCAGTGCCATTGTCTGTGTTCACGCCGTAGACATGACCATTGCCACCATAGACCCAACTGGTGAAGTAAACCTTTCCGCTGTCATAGGCTGGGGTGCCCTGAGCATAGCCGCTCACGGTGAATGACCAAATAAAGGAGCCGTCTGTCTCGCTTAGGCTGTAGTAATGGTGCCCAGCCCAATCACCGACAAAAACCTTACCCTCAGCAATGGTCACGCTGCCGTTCAATGCTTCTGAGGGCATAGTGTAAGTCCAGTTTAGAGTTCCGTTATCGCTTATGCTGTATACCTTGGTTCCACTAGCTATAAATACATTACCGTTGTGGTAAGCCGGCGATGACCAGGAGCCCCACGTTGGGGCAGTTATATTATCGTAAGTCCACACCACCTCCCCAGTGGATTCACTAAGGCTCTTTATATTATTGTTACAATATACAAACACATGGCCATCACCTACCACCACCGATGAGGAATCAACCGCTCCTATATCGTCAGTGAACCACGATATGGTATTGTTAGCTGATACTGTTGAAGTGGCGTTGCCTGTGTTAGCAGCGTCTTTATGAAATTGCTCCCAATCAGTTCCTCCCGCTGCCATCATCGGCACTGTGGTCACCACACAAACAGCTAGCACTACCACCAGCAGACAAACAAAACTCCTGGCTATCCTATTCATTTGACACCCCTTCCTTATAATATCAATTTTACTTGTTTATAAGCAAGCTAACTTGATTATAATACCTTCTTCTGGGGATGTCAATACCTCAGCACGGCAATTTTTGAAGGGGATTAAAAAACCGGCGTAACAGATTTTCCTTTGATGCCCTGTCACGCCGGTGGTGTTACTACGAGGATACAGCTACTGGAGCTAAGTATTAGCGGTTTTCACCCTTTCTTCAAGTCTATGAGTTCGTAGTCCATGTTCTCCTCCTCCAACCTTTGGAGCAGGTCTGAGGTCTGGCTATCAACGCAAACCACTACTGGCGAGAGTCCAGTGTAAGCCGCCTCAACAACTGCCTCCTTCACACCGTAGAAGTAGTCAGGCTCAGCATCTATTTGTCTCAATGCCACCAAAGCCTCAATCCCTATGGCGCCAAACAGACCTCTGTTATTGATTTCCTTTTTTAACCGATTAAGGTTAACACTCTTAGACCCACCTCCCTGAATGTCAGGCACTTTCAGGATGGTTATCTTCCCTATTTCCAGCTCCACTATTCCCTCTATATTAGAGACGCCCACATCCTCACCCTCTTGGGCACTGGAAACCGCCATCCCCCTTGCTCTCTCTCCTACAGTCTCGGTAGCAAAGAGCAGCCCGTCCTTTAGCTGTAATCCCACTGTTTGACCTTGAGATAGATTACAATCTGCTACCGCCGCTGAAACTGAAATATTTGCCACCGCCCTCGCCACAAAGGAAGAGTAACCCCGCAGCTCCATGAGTGCTTTGAGAACCCAGTTCACGCCCTCAGTAGTTACTTTATACCTTGACCGTCCCGTAGAGGTAAGCGAACCTTCTTTGATTATTTCTTTAATATATTCTGAAATCGCCTGAGGGGTAATATTAAGCCTCTGGGCAATATCCCTTTGCTGTATATTGGGTTGATTGGCAGCTATCTCAACCAGTATTTGAAATTTCGTTGCTAGGTTTTTATTTCGCAGCACTTGTGCCATGTCTAAACACGCCCTTCAATCTATCTTTAATGAATGACTTTGGTTTCCCCCTTGACGATAGTATATCATAGTGGTAACCTTTGATAAATGGATAAAGCAAAAGGCAAGTCAAAGCCAGCCTCAAATGATAGTCATCGAGTAGCTACCAGTGGCGATATTGAAGTCTCCATTTATCAGAACGAATAAAGAGGGTTGAAATGTGAAATCCATTAGTAGCTATTGAAACGGGAGGTTTCATCTGGGTTGATACACCACGGGGTATTTGTGGGGTGGGTGACAGGTCGTCTTATAACCAATAATCAAGGAAGTTGAATGATGAAATTGTTTGAACCGGGCAAGATAGGAAAGCTTTCCTTAAAGAACCGAATAGTGATGGCGCCTATGGGTATTGGGGGGCTTGTGGAACCGGACGGCAGGTTGTCGCAAAGGGGTATAGACTACTATGTCACTCGGGCTAAGGGGGGAGTAGGGCTGATCATAACCTGTGTCGCTAGTGTGAGCCGACGGATTGAACAACTGAACAACATACTCTTGGTCCGCCATCTGTATATAGACCGGCTTAACGAGATGGCTGAGGCTGTGCATGACTACAGAGCTAAGGTTGCTGTCCAGTTGACAGCTGGTGTAGGACGTGTCGCCGGTCTCGACCTCCTGAGGAGTGGTGGGGTGGTAGCGCCGTCTCCCTTACCCTGTTTTTGGAATCCTAACGTCACCACCCGAGAGCTAACCACAGAAGAGGTCGAGCGACTGGTACAGAGTTTCGAACGTGCTGCTGAAGTACTGAGGACGGCTGGAATAGATGCTATAGAGCTACACGGTCATGAGGGGTACCTCTTTGACCAGTTCCTCACCCCACTCTGGAATAAACGAAGTGACAAGTATGGTGGGGACTTGGAGGGCAGGCTTAGATTCCCTCTGGAGGTGATTAAAGCGATAAAGAGAGGAACTGGAGCTGACTTCCCCATAATCTATAGACTCGGTCTTAAGCATTATTTGGAGGGGGGGCGGGGGGTTGATGAGGGGCTTGAGATAGCCCGCAGATTAGAAGCAGCCGGGGTTGATGCCCTTGATGTTGATGCTGGCTGCTACGAGACCTTGTATTGGCCTCACCCTCCAACAACTCAACCACCGGGTTGTATGGTTGACATGGCAGAGATGGTAAAGAAGGTGGTCAATATCCCGGTTATGTCAGTAGGTAAACTTGGCTACCCAGAGTTAGCCGAGAGGGTTTTGCAGGAGGGAAAGGCTGACTTTATTATTCTGGGGAGGGCTTTGCTTGCTGACCCAGAGTGGCCAAATAAGGTAAAAGAGGGGAGACTGGAAGATATTTGCCCTTGTATTGGGGACCATGAGGGTTGTCTGAGAAGGGCATCGGAGCTTAAGTCCATCAGTTGTACGGTGAATCCAACAGTTGGGATGGAGAGGGAATTAGTCATAAGACCAGCGGAAAGAAAAAAATCTGTGCTTGTGGTCGGTGGTGGGCCGGGTGGAATGGAGTCAGCTAGGGTGGCAGCGCTGGGAGGTCATAAGGTTACCTTGTGGGAGAGAGGCGATGACTTGGGTGGAAATCTGATACCAGCCTCGGTACCTGATTTTAAGCAAGATTACAGGAACTTGATAAATTACCTTTCCACCCAGATAAAAAAACTTGGGGTAACTATCGAATTCGGCAAGGAAGCTACACCACAGCTAATCCGGGAGATAAAGCCTGAGGTTGTCTTCGTTGCCACTGGTAGCACACCGATTATTCCTGAGATTCCGGGGGTAGAAAAGGAGAAGGTGGTCACAGCTGCCGATTTACTTCTGGGTAGGAAGGAAGCCGGTCAATCAGTGGTCGTAATTGGTGGTGGTCTTGTTGGTTGTGAGACCGCGCTATACTTGGGGCAACAGGGCAAGAAGTTGACCATTGTAGAGGTTTTGCATCGCGTGATGCGTGATATGTTTGGGACCAACCGGATACATCTGCTGAAGCTGCTTGCCGATGCCAATGTGGAGATTTTGACTGATACCAAGGTCTTAGAGATAACAGATGAAGGCATCGCTATAGCCGATAAGGACGGTAGGAAAAGCACATTGGAGGCTGATACTGTGGTGCTTGCCGTAGGTTTGAAGTCCGATGGGAGGCTTTTTGAAGCTTTAAAGGACAAGGTGCCGGAGGCATATGCTATCGGTGATTGTGTGGAACCACGTAAGGTAATAAACGCCATCTGGGAGGGATTCCGCACTGCCCGCCTGATTTAGACTACACGAAGTTGAGAATTATTGACAACATATCGCTTGACTTTGATAAATGGATAAAGCAAAAGACAAGCCAAAGCAAACCTCAAGTGATAGTCACCGAGTAGCTACCAGTGGCGATATTGAGGTCTCCACCTATCTAGAGATTGCCAAGGAGATAGGTGGTGAGCAGCCCATTGCGCTTAAGGAAGCTATATCTGATGCTGAGCGTGAGGTTATAATAGTCATTGACTTTGGCTCACAATACAGCATGCTAATTGCCCGGAGAGTCCGCGAGTGTCAGGTATATTGCGAGCTACTGCCTTATGATACTCCCTGGGAAAAGATAGCCCCACTAAATCCCAGGGGATTTATTCTCTCCGGAGGACCAGCCAGTGTCTACGAACCTGGCGCTCCTCTGGCGCCAGCTTATATTTATGAAAGCCATTTACCAGTATTGGGCATCTGCTACGGCATGCAGGTTCTCACCAAGCAGCTGGGGGGAAAGGTTGCACCAGGCACGAAGCGCGAGTATGGTCATGCTATCCTTCACCTGAGCGATGTAGATTCACCTTTATTTACTGATTTACCTGTCTCCTCTCCGGTATGGATGAGCCACGCTGATAAAATTGAAGAAATGCCGCCCGGTTTCAATGCCTTAGCCTATACTGAAAATTCACCCATTGCTGTCATGGGTAATGAGGAGGGAATATTCGGTCTCCAATTCCACCCTGAAGTAGCCCATACCCCTGAAGGGAAGGCAATCCTGGAGAATTTCGTCTACCAAGTATGCGGCTGCAAGGGGAACTGGACGATGACCAACTTCATAAGTGATAGCCTAGCTAGAATCAAAAAACAGGTAGGTAAAGGCAAGGTCATCTGTGCCCTCTCGGGAGGTGTTGATTCGGCAGTAGTTGCCACCCTCATCCACCGGGCTGTCGGTGACCAGCTTACCTGCATCTTTGTTAACAATGGGCTGCTGCGTCGTGAGGAGGTGGAAAGAACCTTCAATGTCTTCCGACTCAACCTAGGGATGAATATTGTCTATGTTGACGCTAGTGAAAGGTTTCTTCGCCAATTAAAAGGGGTGATAGACCCTGAAGTAAAGCGTAAGGTTATAGGTGGGGAATTTATTAAGGTATTTGAGAAGGAAGCTAAAAAGGTAGGTAAGGTTGATTTTCTGGCTCAGGGAACCCTCTACCCCGATGTCATTGAGAGTGCTTCCTCAGGAAGCCGAGCCTCAGCCAAGATAAAAACTCACCATAATGTTGGTGGACTGCCAGCTAAGATGACGCTTAATCTGCTTGAGCCCCTGCGCTATCTATTTAAGGATGAGGTTCGTCAAGTAGGACTAGCTTTAGGTCTGCCTGAAGAGATGGTGTGGCGACAGCCTTTCCCTGGACCGGGCTTAGCTATTCGTATTATCGGTGAGGTAACTAAGGAGAAACTTGAGATACTGCGCGGTGCTGACTGGATTGTAATGAACGAGATTAAGAAGGCAAAGCTATACCGGCAATTATGGCAGAGCTTCGCCATACTCACCGATGTCAAAAGCGTGGGAGTAATGGGTGATTATAGAACCTATGGCTATCTTGTTGCTATCCGTGCCGTAACCAGCGATGATGCGATGACAGCTGACTGGTCACGCCTTCCCTATGACCTGCTGGGTCGGATTTCAAACCGCATAGTTAATGAGGTCCCTGGGGTAAACCGCGTCGTCTACGATATTACCTCCAAACCCCCATCAACCATAGAATGGGAGTAAAAACAGTTCCTAAAATGTATAATATACTGGTAATAGCAGTTTTACTCCTAATAGTGTTGCCTGCCCTTGGGGCATGTGCTCCAGTGCCTGCCCCAACACCAACGCCTACACCTACGCCAACACCGCTACCCGCTACCACACCACCATCTGCCATAACTGGCTTAGTTGCAAGTGATGCCTATGATGGGAGAGTAAACCTGTGGTGGGATAAGAGCACTGCTCTGGACTTCGACCACTATGACATATATGTGAGCAAAGCGGAAATAGTAGATGCTAGTGGCATGACACCTACTCATCAA
>SDBU01002318.1_pt1 | contig 25539 bp, 23 predicted proteins | sample 2277071 | NCBI WGS metagenome assembly SDBU01 (sample SAMN10397929, study PRJNA504765) | marine sediment metagenome | isolation source: marine sediment core GS08_GC12, 126 cmbsf | place: Arctic Ocean: Gakkel Ridge, Loki's castle | collected 2008
GCTGGTTAGAAAATACTTGGCATGACAGAGTAAATAACAACTTGAAATCATACTTTTTGAATCTCCTCTCATTTTAGAGTGCTTCCTGCTCACTGTCCGGATCTATCTCACTATATTTAGGTAATGACTTCTGCTATTGTTCTTCAAAAAGTGTCCAGTATCATTCTAGCCAAGAGAATTATTTAATCTGACAAAAAGCCCGCAAAATGCTACGCTGTGTGTGTATACCATGAATGAGGTTATCCATATAGGGAGGCAAGCCAAGACAAAGATTATCGGAAACAGGAGGGGGAAAAATCAAAATCTTCCAGCCAAGGCCATTCTGGGTTCAGAAGCTGCCAAGAAAAGTGAGAGCAAGTCTCAGCCCTTGTCAATCTGGTTTTGCGAAGACATCAAAAGCACTTTGCATTTTTGGGGTTCGATAATTTGTTGATTTTTAAGAACGGACTATAATTCTAAAGAAGGGGACCTCTTTATTTGATTATTACGTCTACATGCCCAGGAATCCCAGCAATCCGTGAACAAGAAAAGCTGGCCAGACAATCGCTTTTAGAAAACCTACAACTCCCATCCCGAAACCTGTAGCATGAGATATGTAATATACTGCTGCACCAATAAAACCTGCACAATAGACGAAACCAGCTAGACCGGAATCATATTTGGACTTCTCTTTCTTCATTGTTTTTCACCCCCTTATCATTTAGTGTAGTTTTGATAATTCTTTACAAAGTATTTCTTGTCTTTTTGCCTGACTCTGAAACCTCCTTTTTCCAATAATCTCTTATCTACTTCCACCCCACCAGCAGGTCAATATTAGACCAAATCTCAGTACTTGTCAATCTGGGTTTTGAGGACACTGGCTTGATGAGATTAGTTCTACCCAAGCTGGTTACTGATCCGTGCCTATGTCTTAAACTGCCCATGGTCACTATGTTATGCTCGTAACTCAACATATGAGTTTGAGCTAGTAAAACCCTTAGTCAGAGTGTAATTCGATAACTTCAAACAAAAGACAACCTAACCCTAATCTCAGCACTTGTCACCCAACTTTTGCACGAAATTAATTGTATAGTTTTTTCTCTAAAGGAAAAGACTTTAGGATAAAATGAGAGAGAAAGGAGAGCGATCTTATCTTTCCGGCTGTGCTTTGATAGTCTATAGAAGAGATAAGTACTATGATATCTTCAGTGGACTTAGCTACGCTAATTTAGTAGCTGAACGGACTGCTAAAATTACTGCCAGGACTACTGCTAAAGAAATCGCCCGGGAGCTAGAGAAAATATTAGCTGAGAAAGGACAAAAGAAGAAAATAGCTGAGTTTATAGAGAGACTAAAACAAGAGTAATTTTCCTATAGCTTCCTTTCAAATTCAAGGGACTATTTCGCCTACAATAGGATAGGTATTGCTTTTTCCCCACCTTTACCCATTATAGATCATCAGTAAAGATAGAATCCTTTCAAGTTACTTTTCTTTGTTTCGTTTTCCTATCAAGAATCTCTCCTTTGAGTCTATTTTTCCCTGAACTCTCGAAATTACCGTCTACTTTCAATTTTTCAGTGATTTAACGCGGTACTTGACAGCATTAAGAAAATATATTATAATATAATCAGACTTCAGACTTCAGACTTTAAGGGTATGCGAAAAAAGGCTACTATGTATTATTTTCGCTTATAGAGTTTGAAGGTAGAGGGTGACCTTTCGTTAAAAGATATTCAACAATATATGAAGAGATAATAAGTACAAATCAGGAAGCAGGGATGGACGAATTAAAGATAGAAAAAATAAAGCAACTACCTCTACCAATTCTAGTTAAGGAAAAGATAGAAAAGCTGATTAAGGACAAAAACCTCACCCCGGGTAGTAAACTTCCCACTGAAAGTGAACTTGCCAATATGATAGGTGTAAGCCGTGCTACTTTAAGAGAGGCATTTCGTCTCCTGCAGGAAGAAGGTGTTATTATCAGTCGTCATGGTGTGGGAACTTTTGTGAGGAGCATGGATTCTCTTGTACGGAACCCCTTAGAAATAAATTATGGTGTCACCCAGATAATTGAGTCAATGGGCCTGCGTGCGGGAACCGCAAGGATCAAAGCTGAGCGTACCAAAGCTGATATATCTGTTTCTGAGAAATTAAGAATTGATGTGGGGTCTTCCCTTATGGTTATACAGAGGATAAGAACAGGAAATGGAAAACCTGTTGTCTATACCATAGACATTATGCCAGAAGCTACTTTGGGTAGAATCGACTTGCCTAAGAAATTTAAGAGATCCTTGTACAAATTCTTAGAGGAAAAATATGATCAGAAGATAGATTATGGTATAGCCAGAGTAATCCCCACTTTGGCTGGAGCCGAGGTCTCTAAAAAACTAAAGATCGGGGCTAGATCAGTCGTCTTGCTGATTGATCAGGTTGACTACAATATGGAAAACTGGCCAATTCTATATTCTCAAGAATATTGGCGTAAGGATGTGTTTGAGTTCACAATTTTCCGGAGACGGAGATGAATCGAAGTCTTGTTGAATGAAATCCACTCAATCAGTAGGGTGGAAAGGGGTTTTTCCGCGTGAGTGTGAAAGTCAGCAAAGATATCAAATAATATTTGAAGATGGAGGCGAAGGTAATGAAAAAAGAGATAAGATTGCAGGGTGTTATCCCTGCTATGCTAACTCCTTTTACCGAAAACGAAGAGATAGATGTTGGTGGCATAAAGGAGAATGTGGATTTTCTAATTGAGAATGGCGTAAATGGAATAATGTGTAACGGAAGTACCGGAGAAGCGGTGGCGCTTACTAAGAAAGAACGCATTAAAGTAATAGAGGCAACTGTAGAGGCAACCGAAGGTAGGGTCAAGGTGATTGCAGGTACGGGTGTTCCCGCTACCAATGCGACAATTAGACTCACCCGGGATGCAAAAAGTGCTGGAGCAGATGCAGTGATGATTATTACACCTTTTTATGAGATTCCAACGCAAGAGGGATTGTACAAACATTACGAGACTATAGCTGAGGCAGTGGATATTCCCATTGTGATGTATAATATTCCTCAGCATACCGGTGTAGAAATAGGTCTTGATGCCTTGAAGAGGTTAGTTGAAATAGACAATATTGTAGCTTTGAAAGATAGCAGTGGCAATCTAAGCCAGTTTGCCGAGATAATTCGACTGGTGGGGGATAAGATATCCGTACTTACCGGTTGCGATGATCTTTTGCTCTCCTCTTTTGTTTTAGGGTGCCCCGGGGCTATTCTTGCTCTTTGTAACATTGCCCCTCGCTTGGTGGTGGATCTTTACAGGACAGTGAAAGATGAAAAGATGAAGAAAGCTAGAGAGTTGAATTATAAATTACTCTCAATAGCCCGGGCCATAAGTGCTCCGGAGAACTTCCCTGCTCCTGTGAAAGAGGCAGTGGGAATACTTGGTAGGCCAGCCGGGCCAACAAGAGGTCCAATAGTCAAAGCTAGTGAGAAGGAAAAAGAGGAGATAAAAGCTGCCTTGAAAGAAGCAGAGCTAATATAGTATATCGCCATTTTGGAGGTAATTATGTCCAGCATGACTGGGAAGAAAATAAGAATGAGTAGGTTAATTCAAAAGGAAACTAATACTTGTATTATCTTTGCTATCGATCACGGCTTGACTTCTCCTGTTCTCTTGAAGGGAATCATCGATACCAGAGGTAGGGTTCGCGAGGCTATTTCTGGGGGAGCGAATGTACTGATGCTCAGTAGAGGCCTTGCCAAGCAAGTGGCAGACGAGTTTAGGAGGGATACTTCACTTGCTCTTATGCTTTCGGCTTCAGCAGCAGGACATCCTAAGGCATCTGAAGCAAGCATTATCACTCTTATAGGTTCAGTGGATGAAGCTCTCAGGATTGGGGCTGATGCAGTTGTCGTCTTTGTAGCCCTAGGAGGAGAGAACGAGCCAGAAATAATTTCCTATGTTTCAAAGGTGGGTGAGAGATGTGAGCTCCTCGGCATGCCCTTTATCGCAGAGGCAGAATACCCTACTACCTATACAGCCAAGGATACCTCGAGCTTTCAAAAGTATGGGGTAGAGTATTTGAAGAGAAATGTTCGACTCTGTGCAGAACTGGGGGCTGATATTATTAAGACCAACTGGAGTAGTGATATAGAGTCTTTTGCCGAGATCATTGAAGCTGCTAATCGGCCCGTGGTAGTAGCGGGAGGTCCAATGACATCTGATGAGGAACTCCTTACTCGAATGGAAAAGGTAAAAAAAGCTGGTGCCATTGGATGCTCAGTGGGTAGAAATATCTTTGAGCATAAAAATCCAGAAGCTATGACCAGAGCTATTGTCCAAATCTTCAACGGTGAAAAGAGCTCTCAAGAAGCCTTATCAGAACTTCAGGAAAAACTAGCCACATGAGGGATAATGAAATAGGGAGATATAAAAGTTGTTTGTAAGCCGGTTGTCTTGCCGTTTAGAGCTCGATAATTTCAGGAACAAATTTGGGGAGAACAGATGAATTACATTCTGGGAGTTGATTTAGGGACTACTGCTCTAAAGGTATCTTTGTTCGACGAGGAGGGAAAACTTCTAGCCTTGTCCACAAAAGAGTACAAGTTGTTAACTCCTAGTACTCTAGCCGTGGAATTAGAGGTAGAAACTTATTGGGATGCCTTCAAGGAAGGAATAGCAGAGGTTCTTAAATCAACAAAGATTAACTCTGAAAAGATAAAGGCTCTAGGTATTTCAGCTCAGGGTGAAACACTAATATTAATTGATAAGGATGGTAAACCTTTGAGAAATGCTATTGTCTGGCTTGACAATAGAGCTCAAGAAGAGGCGGATATCCTAGCCAAGGAATTCGGACACCAGGCTAGCCATAAAATCACCGGGCAGGTCAAGATTGTTCCTACGTGGCCCGCTTCCAAGATTTTCTGGATCAAGCACAATGAAAAGAATATCTTTAGAAGAGTTTATAAGTATCTTCTAATTGAAGACTATTTTATCTACCGGCTAACGGCTAGATTTGTAGCTGAAGGGTCTCTTCTTTCTTCCACGGTATATTGGGATATTACCACCAAGAAATGGTGGCCAGAAATGCTTAAATTTTTGGGTATTTTACCTGAGCAGCTTCCTGAAATTGAAGAATCGGGGGAAGCGGTGGGTGAAATATTATCGGATGTTGCCTCAGAAATAGGATTATCATCAAAGACAGTAGTAGCTACCGGAGCTCTAGATCAGGCGGCAGGAACTATAGGGGCTGGTAATATCAGACCCGGAATAATCTCAGAGAATACTGGAGCAGCACTAGCCATCTGTGCCACGGTGGAAACACCCTTCTTTGATCCTCAGGGCAGAATGCCCTGCCATTATCATGCAATGCCCGACACCTACATGGCTCATACCTTTACCAGTGGGGGAATGGTTCTAAAGTGGTTCCGGGATGGTTTTTGTCAAACTGAGAGCCAGACAGCATCCCTGGCTGGTTTCGATGTCTACGATCTTCTAGGGAAGGAAGCAGAAAAGGTTTCCGCTGGGTCTGAGGGACTGGTGATGCTCCCTCATTTAACCGGTGCTATGGCCCCGGAGGCAAATCCCAAGGCAAAAGGCGTCTTTTATGGTTTTACTCTCCGTCATACGAAGCCCTACTTTATCAGAGCAACAATGGAGGCTATAGCTTGCATAGTGAAGAGGAACATAGATACTCTGGAGGAGCTAGGGATCAGGGTAAATGAGATTCGCTCCCTGGGGGGTGGGTCAAGAAGTAGATTATGGAATCAGATAAAGGCAGATTTGACCCAAAGGCCTGTTCTTACAATGGAGAATGAGGAGGCGGCATGTCTGGGGGCGGCTATTTTAGCTGGACTCGCCGTAGGAATGTTTAAGAGTTTAGAAGAGGCTTGCAAGGAGATGGCCGTAGTAAAGGAGAGATTCGAGCCTAATTCGTCTAATTTCAAGGTCTATACTAAGACTTATGAGGATTATGTCAAACTATATGGGGATCTTTGTGATCTTTTTTCCAAGGGATGAAGATTTAGATTCTTCTCATAGGAGATAAAGAATGTCAAAAGCTAAAGTTGGTTTAGTAGGGCTAGCAAGTCATGCCGAGAGTGGAGGAGAAAGAGCCGAGGGAATCCTTAGAAAAGCAAAGCAACAGTTGGAAAATTGTGGATTAGAGGTAAAAACAGGGGAAAGGATAATATGGGATCCAGCCGATGCAATAGAGGTGGCTGAGCAACTATCACAAGAAAGGTTAGATTTACTCGTGGTCATTCACCTTACCTGGGTCTTAGACACAATTCAATATATTTTAGTAAATACCGTAAAAGCTCCTCTTGTTCTATGGGCACTTCCTTTTATGGAAACTTTTTCGCTTGCTTGCGTTCAACATTTTGGCAGTATTCTGCGGGAAAGAGAAATTTTCTATAAGTATGTATATGGCTTGCCAGACGATCAAGAAGTCATATCATCTATTACTAATTTTGCCTTTACAGCGAAAGTTGCCCAAGATTTAAGGGGAGCCAAGATTGGTCTAATCGGTCCAAGACAAACCTGGCGAGCTGCTGGTCCTCAGGATATGACCCATGAAGAGTGGGATTTAACAGATTCTTTTGGTGTAAAGATTGTTCATATTGAAATGGAAGAATTAATCAAGAAAACTGAAAGGAAAAGCAAAAAAGAAGCAGTTACAGTTTTGCAACGCATGAGGGAAAATGGTAGGTTGGGGAAGGTTGAAGTAGATGAAGAACGCCTAATTTATGCATGCAAGGTATATCTAGGAATAAAGGATTTATTTGAGAGGTACAATCTTGCCGCAGCCACAGCAGAATGCTACCCAAGCTATAGCGGATTGGTAAACCTTCCCTCTTCCTGGTTGGCGGATGAGGGCGTTATTCTAGATACCGAAGGAGACGTAGGTCATACAACTCTTATGCTCATCCTGCAATGGTTAGGAAAAGCTGGTCCAGTAGCATTGGCTGAAGTAGGAAAACTTGATTTTAAAGAGAACTGCCTCTGGTTAGCCCATGAGGGAAGTTCAGCGTATTCTCTTGCTGAGGCTACTTCAATGGTTCACATAACTCCAGGGGGCGAAAAGGGCACAGTTGTTGGTTTCCCATTTAAACCAATGTCAGAGGTTACCATAGGAGGCTTATGTGGGAAAAAGAATACCTATAGAATGTTGATCGCTCAAGGAAGGACAAAATCTATTACCGAGAAAGAGTGGGTAGATGGTGGTAAGAAACTTTTAGTAAAGATTAGCTTAAACTGTGATGTTAAAGAAGCATTTGAGAGAATGCTCGCTGAAGGAATAGACCATCACCTGCTTCTGAAGGAAGGCAACGTAACTTCGCACCTTGTCGATTTGTGTGATGTATTAGGGATTAAGAGAGTGTGCCTTTGATCCGTACGGAGATGCTATATACCAGGAAGACATAATGAAAAGAGACATCACTCAATTCTCATTGAAGCTGTCTAGTTGTTTCTAATAACTATCATATGCTTTTCCGCTTGAGAATTGTTCTGTTATATGGCTATAGTGCAAGTGCACAGGGAAGATCAGAGGAGGTGTAAAACTTGAGTGAGAAGGAAAAAGACAAAGGAATAGTCTTTTTCTAGCTGGCCGTGAACTTGATGAAAGGTTCATTCGGGAAAGCAGGATAATCATTAAATTACCGTTTTTTCATTAGGCAAGGACTATCCAGTTAGATTTGTGAAAGAGCTGGTTGACAAAAAAATGCGCTGGTAATTAGTAATGAACTTAGATCTTTGCTAAGGGAGAAGCAGGAAATAAGCCAAGAGGCAAGTGAAAAGAAGCTAGGCCGTTAGTTGAGAAAGAAAGGACGATTTTCGAAAAGGAGGTTTGTTGAAAGATTACTTTCCCTTTCGGAAGTGTCGGTAGAAAAATGAACCAAGTCTACGAGGAGATGACAAATGAAAGTAGGGCTCTATAGTATTAGCTATGCAGGTCTATGGTATAAGGGACGTGCATTGAGTGTCGAGGAACTAATTTCTCGAGCCGCGGAATATGATTTTGAGGGCATCGAGCTGGACGGTAGACGTCCGCATGGTTTCCCTTTGGATTTTGATGCGCAAAGACGGGAAAAAATAAGAGATTTGGCTGAGTCGAAAGGTGTGGAAATAGTAGGAATCGCGGGGAATAATAATTTTGTGAGGCCGATTTTAGAGCAGCGGGAAAATGAGCTTCTGATGCTTGCCGAGCAGATAAAACTGGCGCACGATTTGGGAGGGAAAATTGTCAGAACTTATTTTGCCTGGAGAGGAGTGACAGTCATAGATGGCATTGGAAATTATAACATCCCCATAAAATATGATATTGATCATTTATATCCCGATACGACTCGACTGCAACAGTGGAAATGGGCAAAGGAATGCCTCAAGGAAGCAGCTGAGATTGCTGAAAAATATGGCGTTACTCTTGCTCTACAAAATCATGCACCGCTAGTGAGCAGTTACCGCGATATTTTAGCTATGGTCAAACAGGTAGATTCGGATTATTTGAAGTGTTCCGTAGACTGTTCTTGTTTAATGTCTCAAGATAACGATCATGTGAGGAAAGCAGTAAAGGAGACAGGAGATCTTGAGGTCATTAGCCATTTTGGTAATGAATACAAGAGAGATGATAATGGTGAGGTGGTGCAGAGAGAGGTTTTTGAGCCTCCTCCTTCGGTGGGAGTGGAAGGACCAATGGGACATCCCTTGGTCAATTACCCGACATTCGTCAAAGCCCTCTTAGAGATTGGCTACAATGGGTACATAAATTATGAGCTCTGTCATCCGGTGTTGACCGAAGATTATGAGATAGTAGACATCAAGCGAGTCAACGAACAAGTTCAGTTCGCTCTTGAGTACATGAGAAATCTTGTCTGTAACACATAGTGAGCTGAGGAGTGAGGATGAATAAGGGTAAGATTGTGCTGACGAAAGGTGAAGCTAATGTCAGTTGTGGTTCAACATTCGGGCATCCTCACTCGGCTGGTGAATTCACTTAAAAGGTAGTTGGAGAAATAACTGACAAAGTATTCCGGGTTTACATTCTTCAAAGATAATTATCGGAGGAAAACCATGAAAATAGGAATTGGTTTTGTTGGCTTGGCTCATGTTCATCTTGGGGCAAGAACAGATGCTGTAGTTGGGAGAAATGATATTGAGATTTTAGGAGCTTATGACGAGGACAAGGAACTATTGGGAAAGTTTACCTCCGCCTATGAGGTTTCTCCTCGCTCTTTGGATGACCTATTGAACGACGATCGAATCCAACTAATCTATGTGATAGGCCGTACCTATGAGAATCCTTCCTATGTAGTCTCAGCCGTTGAACACAGGAAAAATGTGCTGGTTGAAAAACCAGCCGCTCCCGATCGTAAAGAAATAACAAGAATAGTTGAAGCAGTAGCACGATTTCCTCAGGTCGTTCGAGTTGGCTATACCTTTGAATTTTGGCCTACTATTTCACACATCAAGGAAATACTGGATTCTCAGATGTTGGGAAGAATTACTCTGGCCAGAGCTCACATGGGTTATCCTGCCGGAGCCTTACTTAAAGATTTCTTTTGTTGGCCGCATGCTCTGGGCGGTGTTTTCTTCGAATGCGGATGTCACTGGCTTAATTTTTTCCTTCAATTTATAGGGAGACCAAAAAAGGTGTCAGCCCACATAAAGAAATACAATGATTTAGAAAGACATCCCTATGAAGATGTGGGAGTAGCCATTCTAGATTTTGGGGATAGCCTGACAATTCTTGACCTTTGTGGTTGGGAGGCCAACGATTGGGGGGAGAATCACCGTCTTGAATTATACGGAACCAAGGGGACTCTTTTTATTAGCATGAAGCCTCCCTCTTATGAACTTTATCTTAAACAAGATAGTGGCCCCTTCAAAGAAGGTTGGACTATTCATAAGAGTCCAGGATATACTACAGGATATCAGGAGGATTTGAATCGCACCCTGGAACTAATCAGGCGAGGGGAGATTTCTAATCCAGGGCCTTTGAATCGAGCTAAAGATGTTATTAGTATTATGGAAGCTATCTATCAATCTTCTCGGGAAAATAGCCGGGTAGTTGCCATTAATTATTGATTGGTAGTCTGAGTCTTCCTGGTCGGGTTTCTAGTAGGTACCTCATCCTGTGAGGAACCAAACTGGTTCCTGGCTAGGGCGGAATCTAAAAAATGAAGGAGGTTTAAAAACAATGGGCAAGGTAAAAGTCGGAGTTGTAGGGTGTGGCTGCGTATCACAACGGACTTATATGCCCACCCTTGCTCAGTTAGCTGCTACAAGGGTGGACCTGGTTGCTGTCTGTGATACGGTTAAAAAAAGGGCTGAAGAAGTTAGGGAAAAATTCCACGCTAAGGAGTGTTACGACGATTTTGAGAAGATGCTCGCTAAAGCTAGTATTGATATGGTGGTCAACTTAACTGATATCTTTCATCACGTACCCATAATTAGGGCGGCTCTGCGAGCAGGAAAACACGTTTATACTGAAAAACCTCTAGCTCCAACTGTTGAGGAGGCCAACTCTCTGATCGAGGAAGCAGAGAAAAATAAGGTTAAGCTAGCCTGTGCACCACCACTTCTCCTCCATCCTGCTATTCGCCAAGGTAAAGAAATTATCTTGAGTGGAACTATTGGTAAGATTTGTTTTGCTCGGGGTCACGGATCACATGCAGGAATAGATGTGATTGAAGGCTGGCCAACCGATGCCAGTTGGTTTATAAAGAAAGGGGCGGGGCCGGCATTTGATCTGGGAGTATATCCATTAACTGTTCTTACTGGGATTATAGGTCCAGCCAAAAGAGTTACTGCCTTTTCGGGTATAGCAATTCCGGAACGCCTCATCAAAGGGGGCGTAACTAAAGGTATGATTCAAAAAACAGAAGCAGATGACAATACTTTGCTGCTTTTAGATTTCGGTGACTCAACCTTTGCTGCCGTCGATGCTACTTTTTGTGTAAAAGCAATCAAGGGAGCTGCCTATGAATTTTACGGTAGTGAGGGAACTCTTGTGTTTAATCGCTCAACCGGATCAGACTTCTGGTTTGAGGCTTATAGTAGTAAAGAAGGCTTGCCGACAAGCGGCTGGTTTACCTCGAGGGCAAAACCCTTCCCAAGTTGGCGTGTACCACTTCACCAAACAAGGCCTTTTTGGGAGACTTCCGAGTCTTGGAATATCAGCGCCGGTCTTGTCCACCTGGTAGATTGCATACTGGAAGACCAAAAACCTTTGATAAGTGGTGAGCATGCTCGCCATATAGTAGAAATAATTACCAAAGCCTACCAATCGGCTGAGACTGGCAGGACGCAAGAGCTTGTGACCACATTCTAAAATTGACGCATTGCGCAAGGCTTTCTCATAGGAACTAACATAAAGAAGCCTGGGAAAGGAGGAAGAAGTTATGAAGGTAGGTATATATACAGTAACTTATGAAGGTATCTGGTACGATGATAGACACTTGACGATTCCTGAGGTTATCGATAGAGCAGCTAAATATGGCTATGACGGAATTGAAATAGAAGCTAGAAAGCCACATGCATTTCCTTTGTCGTTTAACAAGAAAAAGCGCCAGGAAATCCGTCAATATGCAGCCTCGAAGAACATTGAGATTGCAGCAGTAGCCGCCAATAACGATTTCACCAACCCGGTATTGGATCGAAGAGAAAGTGAAATGGTAATGGTAGGTGAGATTATACGACTTACTAGGGATCTCGGAGCAAAAGTTGTGAGAATCTTTACTGATTGGAAGGGGTTCATATTAGATGAGAGGGGTAGGGCAGTATATGACATTGCCAGAAATGCAAGGTTCCAGCCACCTTCTTCACGTTTTCAGAGATGGAACTGGTGCAGGGAATGCATCAAAGAGATGGCTAAAGTGGCGGAAGATTATGGCGTAGTTCTGGCTTTACAGAATCATGGACCCTTGATCAGAAACTACTACGATATGCTAGACATGGTTAGTGAGGTAGACTCAGAGTATGTCAGATGTTGTTTGGATGCGTCTCTTTTGTGCTGTCAGGATGATGAATATGTAGCCCAAGCTGTGCTAGATACTGGCAAGCTTACCGTCCATTCGCATATTAGTGGTGAGTTTGAAAAAGTGGAAGGTAGAGTTGTCCAAAAACGGTTGGATTTGGTATATCGTGATCAACTGGGACCAGTCTTTAATAATGAGATATTTATCAAAGCCCTGAAAGAGATAGGTTATGAGGGATATCTCTCCTATGAACTTTGTCATCCTTTTCTTTCCAAGGCTGATCAAAAAGCTCCTCAACAAGACAGACCAAGCAGGATAACCTCTCACAAGCTTGCCGGTCTCAAAGAGGTGGATGAACAAGTCAGGTACACTCTGGAGTACATAAAATCTATAATTAAGGAGAGTTAGAAGTATTGGGCCTGGTTTTTATAATGGCAATGCTGGGGATGTGAGTCTGTTGAAAACAGTGGTTTAGGAAAGAGGATATTCTAACTATGTTTACAAGCCAAACGCTTGGTAGCTGATGGTAGGGAGTATCGGGTAGTAGCATGTCTGACTTGGTTTATGAGTAAGCAAGGAGGATAATTCTCAGTATTAGCAGGCAATCTTTAACTGAAGTATATTCCGGAAAAACATTTTTTTCAAAGAATCGGGAGTGAATGGGGGGAAGCAAGGAAAGGAGAAAGATTCCGGGCAAGAAGGTGTTTAGGTTTAGACAGACAAGGAATTGAAGGCGAGCGGTAGAGTTAAGAACATTGGCTCAATCTCTGACACTCCTGACGCCTGGCAGTTACAGATGAAGTTAGATAGTTAAAAAAAGTCGTTAAAAATAAAGACGGAAAGGAGGTGAGAAGCTAGAGAAGCCAGTTTGGCCTACACCTGAAAACTACCCGAACAGAACCTCTTTGGGGCTTTCAGGCATAGGAAAAAATCGATTATGAGGAGATAAGAATGAAACGAATGTTGATGATGGTTTTTTTGGTTGGAGCAATGTGCCTTGTAGGAGCAATAGCTCTTGCATATAATGAGGCTCCGATGCTCCGGGCTAAGGTGGCAGCAGGAGAACTTCCGCCGCTGGATCAGCGACTTCCGGAAGAACCTACCGTGCTAGAGCCGCTAGAGGCGATCGGACAGTATGGCGGCGAACTTAATGTCTTCCATACCACTCCCAGGCCACATAATGATTTGGGAACAGAATGCGGCGCCGTCCTACTTCGTGTTTCAGAAGATGGGAGTACCGTGTACGGTAATATAGCTAAAGGATACAAGCTTTCAGAGGACGGAAAAAGCATTACCCTGTATCTCAGAAAAGGATTGAAATGGTCGGATGGTATGCCCTTCACTGCAGACGATATACTCTTTACGTTCGAAGATATGCTTTGGAATGAGGATGTGCCAGATACATGGAACCGACTGCCACTGTACAAAAGAATAGAGAAAATTGATGATTACACGGTGCGTCTTGAAGGTGATGTTCCCTATTACTCTGCACCCTTGCTCATCGCACCTGGTGAGGGAATTGGATGGAGATTCTTTAAACCCAAACATTTCCTGAAGAAGTACCACATAAAGTATAATTCTGATGCTAATGAGTTAGCCAAGGAAGAAGGTTTTGAGACTTGGTCGCAAGCCCTTAGCTATTGGAACAGCTGGTCGCCACAGAAGGTTGGTGTTCCTACACTGTCTCCTTGGGTTCTAACCAAGTTCACTCCTAGCACGAAAATATTCGAGCGCAACCCATACTACTGGAAGGTGGATACAGCAGGAAATCAGCTTCCTTATGTCGATAGAGTAATCTGCCACATAGTTGATACAGAACTGTACCACCTGAAGATAATTAGTGGCGAGGCGGACGTTGCTTTCACGCGTACAACCTTCGAGAACTATCCTCTCTATAAAGAGAATGCGGAAGCAGGCAACTATCGTGTTATACTGTTGGACTCGACAATGTGTGCTGATCCGGGCCTCCCACTTAATCTCAATGAGGAGAACCCAGTACTACGAAAAATTTACCGGGATGTTAGGTTCCGCCGGGCTCTTTCCCTGGCTATTAACCGCGACGAGATTAACGAGAGTCTCTTTTTCGGTCTCGCTGTCCCTCGTCAGTGCACAGCTCTTCCCTCTTCCAGTTTCTACAAGGAAGAGTGGGCACAAGCTTATGCCCAGTATGATCCAGATGGGGCTAACCGGCTTCTGGATGAAATGGATTTAACCAAGCGAGGTAAACAGGGTTTCCGTATAGGTCCGGACGGTGAGGAGTTGTTACTCATGGTGGAGTATGCTTCAGATCTTGTTTCCACCTCCCTTTTGGAGCTGGTAAAAGAATATTGGGAAGCTGTGGGCGTTAAGCTGATCCTTAAGACCAGAGAGCGTAGCTTTTGGAGTGAGCGGCGGCAGTCTTCTAAACATGGGATAATGGCTACACCTGTAAAAGATGCGAATGAACCAACCCTTTGGTCTTCCTCAATCGAATTAAATTGGAGCCGTGGCGGTTCTCCCTATACGAGCTATGCCTGGGAGTGGGGTTTATGGCTAGAGGCAGAAAAAGAGATAAAGAGCGGGGCAAAAAGCTTACAAGATTTCGAAGGGGACAAGATGCCTGGTGAAGAACCACCAGAAGATGTAAAGGAGTTCAACAGATGGGTAGACAAATGGATGGCGACTCCTTATGGTTCAAAGGAATATAGAGAACTGGCTGAGAAGATATTCGATTTTCACGCTGAGAACGTTTTCATAATCGGCACTGTGGGCCTAACTCCTTGGGTTTGGGTGGCGAAGAATTACGTGGGGAACGTTCCAATGAAAAGTGCGGCTCACGTCGGTTGGACTGGTGGTTATAATGTCTATGGGGAGCAGCTCTTCATTAAACAGTAAGGAGAGCTAATCTGGACGCGAAAGGAAGCAAAGAGCGAGCTACGGTTTCCGAATAGGAAACCGTAGCTCTAGGCATCACAATTTCAATGATTTAGAGAGACAAACATAATCAAGACGTTGGTAATAATTAGTTGAAAATAAGCTCAAGTGTCAGGACCAGATGCATTGTGACATCCTCCCCACCCCTTGTGGGCGGGGAGGATGTCACTAATAAGGTTTTGAGCTTAGTTTGGGATTAATTTTTGCCAAAGTCTTGGGGACGAAGGAGCGAGACTAGGTGGGCTGACAACAGAAAAAACCAGAGGAAACTATAGATGTTATCTTATATTATCCGTCGATCTTTTTATATGATTATTATCTTGGTGCTTGTATCTGTTGTTACCTTCGTTATTATTCAACTTCCACCGGGCGACTGGTTAACTTCTTATATAGAGGCCTTGAACGTGAGCGGTATAAGAGTTAACCAGGAGCAGATTCGCTTACTAGAAAAGCAATATGGCTTAGATTTACCCTTATATGCTCAGTATCTTAAGTGGGCGTGGAAGATGCTCCATGGAGATTTTGGTAGGTCTTTCGACTGGAATGAGCCGGTAAGCAAGTTAATAGGTGAGCGACTTATGTTAACAGTTGTTATATCTATGTTAACTATGCTTTTCACTTATGTTGTAGCTATACCCATTGGGATTTACTCCGCCACCCATCAGTATTCTATTGGTGATTATAGTTTTACTATATTTGGTTTTGCCGGTCTGGCTACTCCAAACTTCCTTCTTGCCTTAATCTTAATGTTTGTTTTTTACAAATATTTTGGCCTTAGTGCCGGCGGTCTCTTCTCACTCGAGTACCGGATAGCTCCCTGGAGTGTGGGTAAATTCCTTGATATGCTAAAGCACCTTCCTATTCCTATAATAGTTATTGGGACAGCCGGCACCGCTAGCCTTATTCGCGTTATGCGAGGCTGTTTGTTGGATGAGCTCCACAAACAATACGTCATTACTGCCCGAGCCAAGGGAGTTTCCGAAAGGACTCTGCTATTCAAATATCCAGTAAGAGTAGCTATTAATCCCATCGTCAGCACCATAGGGTGGACTCTTCCTCGTATTTTCTCTGGAGCGATTATTACGGCTATTGTATTGAATTTGCCGACTACTGGACCTCTGCTTTTTAACGCCTTACTGGCTCAGGATATGTACTTAGCCGGGAGTACCATTATGTTTTTAAGCGCTTTAACTGTGGTCGGCACTCTCATTTCTGATATTTTGTTGGTTTGGATAGATCCCCGTATTAGATATGAGAAAGAAGGAACACAGTAATGAGAAAGAAGAGGCAAGAACTTACCGCCGAAGAAAGATATTATGTAGCCTCTCAGTGGCAGCTTGTCTGGCGAAAGTTTAAAAAGCATAAATTGGCCCTGCTTGGGGGCAGTATATTGATTATTCTTTATGTTACGGCCATGTTCTCTGAATTCTTTTCTCCCTATGATGTCTACAAACGTTATCCAAAATATATTTATTGCCCACCTCAGAGGATTCACTTTTTTGATGAGGAGGGATTTCATCTTCGGCCTTTTGTCTACGGACTAGAGAGCAAACCTGACCCGGTAACTTTGCGCAGAAAATACCCCGTAGATAAAACTAGGAAGTATCCCCTCTACTTATTTGTTCGTGGCAATGAATATGAACTCTGGAACTTATTTCCTGGCAATATCCATTTTTTTGGGGTAGAAGACAGCGTAGTATTCTTATTTGGAACAGACAAATTAGGCAGAGACCTATTCTCCCGTAATATTTATGCCTCTCGTATTTCTCTATCCATAGGTTTAGTGGGGGTTGCCATCAGTTTCGTTTTAGGATGTGGTTTAGGAGGAATCTCTGGATATTATGGAGGAGCGGCTGATACGATTATCCAGAGAATTGTAGAGTTTTCAATATCTATACCTACCATTCCCTTATGGATGGCCTTAAGTGCAGCTCTGCCACCCCGTTGGTCGCCAATCAAGGTTTACTTTGGTATTACGATTATTCTTTCCATCGTAGGTTGGTCTGGCTTAGCTCGAGTGGTGAGAGGTAAGCTTTTGGAGCTGAGAGAAGAAGATTTTGTTATGGCGGCCAAGATTAGCGGAACCAGCGAGCCAGGTGTCATCCTAAGACATCTACTTCCTTCCTTCGCAAGTTATCTCATAGTGAACCTGACCTTGCGCATACCCTGGATGATTTTAGGAGAAACTTCCTTGAGTTTTCTGGGTCTCGGTATTCGGCCTCCGGCAGTCAGTTGGGGCGCACTCCTAAAGGACGGTCAAAACATAAGGACAGTTGCTCAGTCTCCCTGGCTCTTAATTCCCGGGCTTTTTGTTATTGTTACCGTATTAGCTTTTAACTTCTTGGGAGATGGATTACGCGATGCAGCTGATCCCTATAAATAAGGGGTCTCTGTTTGTGTAACAATAACTTAGTCTTAAAGGTAAATAACTCAAAGACCTATTTTTATTTAGATGAGGGTGTCTTAAAGGCGGTGGATGGAGTTAATTTAGAAACAGCGAAGGAGAAAGTTTTAGGTCTTGTGGGAGAATCTGGCTGTGGTAACACCACCACCGGTAGGTGCATCTTAAGGGCCATTGAATCTAGCAAGGATAAATTCTTTTTAAGACCGAAGACAAAGTCAAAGACTCTTCTGAGAGAAATTTGGAATGTCGGAATACAAGGCAGTACGGCTGATCTTTTGGTTTCCCCGTCTTCTTGGCGCTCGAAGAAATCCCGGTCATTTCCTTGAAAAAAATGGAATTGCTTCTTTCTGGTGTCGTACCATAGCATTTGATCTCTTTGTCGACAGAGCTCGCCCTGCGTCATCCCAATTTGCATGCCATTCATTGGACCCATGAGAAACCGCTCGACAATGGATTGATCGAAGAACTCAGGCAATTCAACAAGTTTAGCACCCTCTATCTCTGCACTCAAGACATCATTCACCCTTCTATGGGCCTTTCAATACCCAGAAGAGTAGCAGCTATGATTCCCATAAAGCTCTCGGAGTTATCAAATTTCGGCTTTCTCCTTATCTTTCCCCGCTCAAGAGGGACGGAGGATGTTACTTAAGACAGGTTACTATCTCATTGTTGACTCGGCCAAGTCAGAAGTCAAAAATCTACAGAACAGGAGGTAACGTTATGGGCTTGATAAAAGGAGGAAGGCCATTCTACGGTGAGGCCATAGGCATACTCTTAAACAAAACCCGGGCTCCTCTTCCGCCGGGTAATGTGGGTAACGCTTCCACCTATGATTTTCCAGTAAGGATCAAAAACGTGGAAGATTTCCCCAGTGATTGGTGGTGTGATGAGGAAGGGCCGTCACCAAGAAGACAGAAAAAATTCATTGAAGCAGCAAGAAGACTAGAACAGGAAGGCGTAAGAGCTATAACAACTGGTTGTGGTTTCTATGCCATCTTCCAACAAGAGGCTAGTAAGGCTTTAAGGGTTCCCCTCTTTACTTCCCCTCTTCTTTTAGTCCCCTTGGTCTCTCGGATGATTGGAGGAAAAAAGAAGGTGGGTATCCTCACCGCAGGAGCAAAATACCTGAAAGATTCATTCTTGAGAAATGTGGGTATCGACGGGTCAGTTCCTGTAGTGATAGCCGGCATGGAGGAGATGAAAGAATTCCCCACAGTCATGAATAGGGAAGAGAGGTTGGTTACCGATACTAATATCTTGGAGGAAGAAGTAGTTACGGTTGCCACACAACTGGTAAAAGAGAACCCAGATATAGGGGCAATAGTTCTTGAATGTAGTGATATGCCCCCCTTTGCTGCAGCTATTCAGGAGGCGGTTAATCTACCTATTTTTGATTTCATCACTTTCATCAACATGGTCTATCTAGCCACTGTCAAAAAAAGATATGAAGGGTTTATGTGATACATTCTAGATTTGCCTGGAGGTATAACCAATGTGGGAAGGAAAAAAGTTATTTAAAGGTATAGAGGGAGCAAGGCGCAGAGCTATATACAAAGCCAATGGTTACACCAGTGAGGATCTTGGAAAGCCTCATATTGGAGTTGTTAATACCTGGAATGAGGCTGCTCCCGGTCACTCTCATTTAAGGAGAGTTGCCGAGTCGGTAAAAGCGGGAGTCTGGCAGGCAGGTGGTACTCCTTTTGAATTTGGCACCATCTCAACATGCAGTTCTCTTTGTGTAGGAGCAGAAAATAAAGCTTTAAGATATGAGTTAGTCATAAGGGACATCATAGCAGGTTCAGTCGAGATAGTGGCTATGGAACATATGTTTGATGGGCTCGTTCTTTTGTCATCCTGTGATAGCATTATCCCAGCCGAATTAATGGCAGCAGCTCGATTGGACATACCCTCTATTTTGGTAACCGGAGGACCAATGCTTCCCGGGAGGCATCAGGGCAAAGATATAGTTATGTCGCAACTGGATGAGGCATTTTTAGGAGGAATTGAGGCAAAAAAAATTTCAGAAAAGGAAATATTAGAAATGGAAGATGTAGTCTGTTCCGGTCCGGGAGCATGTCCTCTTATGGGTACAGCCAATACTATGCAGATTCTATCTGAGGCTTTGGGAATGACTTTACCTGGTTCATCCACGGTACCCGCTGTCTTGGCACGCAAACTAAGAGTAGCCAAGGAGTCTGGTAGACAAATAGTAGAATTGGTTAAAAAAGAGATAAGACCTTCTCATATTATGACTAAGAAAACCTTGGTCAACGCTATAATTGTGGATTTAGCTATAGGAGGGTCAACAAACGCGGTGCTTCACCTACTCACTCTTGCCCAGGAGCTTGGCATTGAGCTTTCTCTGGATGAGTTTGATCGGCTAAGTAGAAGAACGCCCTGTATTTGTGCCGTTATTCCTAATGGCCCTTATACGGTAGTAGATTTTCACGAGGCAGGCGGGGTTCCTGCTCTGATGAAAGAGTTAAAGGACCTCTTAAATCTTAACTGTCTTACAGTTAATGTAAAAGAGATAGGAGAGAATATACAAGGAGCAAGGATATTGAATGAAAAAGTAATCAGGAGAAGAGATAATCCGGTTTACGAGGAAGGAGGAGTGGCTATTTTGAAAGGAAATCTTGCTCCTGAGGGAGCAGTAGCTAGACCTACCTCCTTTAGAAAGGAGATGCTTAGACATAGAGGATCAGCAAAGGTTTTTGACGGTGATGAGGATGCGCTAAAAGCAATATATGATAAAAAGGTGAAAAAGGGGGATGTTATAGTAGTAAGGTATGAGGGACCAAAGGGAGCACCGGGAATGCGGGAAGTGATGCTCTCTACCGATGCCTTGGTAGGCATGGAGCTAGATAAATCTATTGCCTTAATCACCGATGGGAGATTCTCAGGCTTTACCCGAGGAGCGGCTATAGGACATATTTCTCCCGAGGCTATGGTTGGTGGTCCTATTGCTATTGTAAAAGACGGAGACATTATTGACATAGATATTCCTAACCGCAACTTAAATGTTCGTTTGACAGAAAAGGAAATTAAGACCAGATTAAGGGATTGGAAACCTCCAGAGCCAAAAGTCAAAAGAGGGGTTCTTACCATTTATTCACGGCTTACTGAACAGGCGGAAAGAGGAGCAACGATCAATACGAATATATAGATTTCCCTTAGGAACCATTTTTTCCTCAACTGTTATACTCTCCATTTGATATATGAAAAAGGAGGCCTTTAATGCGAATTGTCGATCATCTTATCCTGGGGGTAATGAAACCAGGGAGAAAAGTTTACATAGAGGTAGATGGGAAGAAAATAGAGGCACTTGAGGGAGAGCCAATTCTTGCCGCTTTAGTCGCGAAAGGCATTAAAGTATGTCGGTATACGAAAAAGAGAAATGAGCCACGAGGGCTATTTTGTGCCATAGGTCGCTGCACAGATTGCGTGATGACTGTGGATGGTGTCCCCAATGTAAGAACTTGTGTTACCTTGGTAGAGGGGGGAATGAGTATAGAAACTCAAAGAGGATTGGGTAAGTGGGGCAAGGACAGCTTGTCAATTCAGAAAACCTCAAATAAATAGTCTCATTTTATAGAAAAAATGTTGCTATAGCAAAAGAGAAGAGAAAGGAAGAAGGTGCGAGAATATAAGGTAGAAGTGGCTATCGTGGGGGCAGGACCGGCTGGATTGGTAGCAGCCACAGAAGCTGTTAATGCAGGTGTGAAGAGAGTATTGCTAATCGATGAAAATGTGAAAGCCGGGGGGCAACTATTTAAACAGATTCATAAATTCTTCGGTTCTGAAGCACACTTAGCAGGAACAAGGGGAATTGATATCGGAGATAAGTTACTAAGAGAGGTAGAGAAGTGCGGAGTAGAAATTTGCCTAGAGACCATCGTTTTTGCTCTTTATGAGGATAAGAAATTAGCTATAATCAATGAGACCAAGGGGAGTGGGTTAATTGAAGCAAAGAAGATAATTATTGCCAGTGGAGCCTCAGAAAATGTTATTTCCTTTCCTGGATGGACGTTGCCAGGTGTTATGGGTGCCGGAGCAGCACAAACGATGATTAATTTGCATCGAGTGCTTCCAGGAAGGTTTATCCTGATGATTGGTTCTGGTAATGTAGGATTGATTGTCTCATATCAGCTAATGCAGGCAGGAGCAGAGGTAGTAGCGGTAATAGAAACTATGCCTAAAATTGGAGGTTATGGAGTCCATGCTTCAAAGATCAGACGAGCTGGTGTGCCTATTCTTACTTCTCATACTATAAAGCAAGCAAATGGCAAAGATTTTGTAGAATCAGCTACTATTATCAAGCTGGATGAGAAAGGAAAACCAATTCCCGGTACAGAAAAGACATTGAAAATAGATACCATTTGTCTTGCGGTGGGTCTCAGCCCCCTCGCAGAGCTTGCCTGGATGGTTGGTTGTAAGTTTGAATATATTTCTGAGTTGGGTGGATTTGTGCCTTTGCATAATGAAGATATGGAAACGAGCGTAGAAGATATTTATGTAGCTGGTGATATTACTGGCGTAGAGGAAGAAAATACGGCTATGGATGAGGGTCGATTAGCTGGTGTAAGCGTGGTGGAGAGTTTAGGTTATCTAAGTTCCCGAGAAGCAAGTGAGTGCAAGCAAGTCATTAGAAATAGACTTAAATGCCTTCGGATGGGACCTTTTGGGGAAGTACGCCAGAAAGCTAAAGAAAAAATTGTGAAATTATGGAGCAACTATCACGAATCAAGGTATAAAACATACGGGGTGTCCCAGTAGAGAAGAGTTAGAAAATTCATCCGGTTATCCTTCATCTGAGCGAGTTAAGAAAGGTCCGGTAGTGGTAATAGAATGTGTAGAGGAAATTCCTTGTAATCCTTGTGAGACTGCCTGTCCGCACGGAGCCATAAAAGTAGGAGAGCCAATTACTAACTTGCCAACTCTCTTAGAGGATAAGTGCACAGGCTGTGGTGTATGTATTGCAAAATGCCCTGGGTTGGCCATTTTTTGGGTGGATTTGACCTACTCAAAAAATGAAGCATTGGTGGCGATTCCTTACGAATATTTGCTTTTGGTACATCCAGGAGAAAAAGTAGAGGCGGTCAACCGCGAAGGAAAAACAGTTACCCAGGCAAGGATAGTCAAGGTAGACAATCGTAAAAGAAATGATAGAACTGCGGTAATATATCTGGCTGTTAAGCCAGAATTTGGCCAGGAGATAAGAAGTGTCAGGGTTTTTTCTAAACAACCCGATGGGTAGAGTTCCACGGGCTTGCCCGTGGGTATTTACGAACTCCCCCTTGGGGTACCTCCACTTCGTGCGTACAACTGGCCCTATGGTAAACTACCTCAATAGCAAGGATAGCATTTTGGAGGATGGTGACTATGACCAATATGCCCAGAGTTAGCCCTGAAAATAAGACGTTGACTGTTAGTCCAAAAGAGAGGTTTAATTTATCTTCCTACCTATTCATGCAGTTTATGGAACCACTTGGCTGCACTGACGGCTCTGTTGAAGCAGCGTGGAATTTCCGAAAGATGTGCTGGCGGCAAGATTTTGTGGATGTGACGAAAGAGCTTATGCCGACACTCATCCGGTGGCCAGGGGGATGCTTAAGTTCCTACTACCGCTGGAACGAAGCCATCGGCCCAAGAAATAAACGCAAGCCAATGTACAATATTCTCTGGGGTGGTATGGAGACTAATCAGATAGGTACCCATGAATTCATAAATCTCTGTCGTTTGGTTGGCGCAGATCCCTTGATTGCCGTTAACTTCGAATCTGATGGCCGCAAGCCGTGGGCCAATTTCAGGAGACAGATTCGATCGGCCGGGCCGAAGGAAGCAGCTAGATGGGTAGATTACTGCAATAACCCGTCAAATAATGAGAGGGAGAAAAACGGAGCGAAACAGCCTTTTGGCGTCCATCTCTGGCAAATTGGTAATGAGACTTCGTACGATGCAAATGGGTATGACTGTGAAACCGCTGCTCATCGTACCTTGGCCTTTGCCAGAACAATGCGGAAAGCAGATCCAAATATTAAATTGATTGGCTGGGGTGATTCTGGGTGGGCACGACGAATGCTTGAGATTGCAGGAGAAGAACTCGATTACATAGCTTTTCACTACCATTTCGGTTCTGGACTGGACGATTATTCGATTCAGTGGACTAACTACCATAAGGATCCCGCAAGAATTTGGGAGTGTTTAATAAACGCCTATAAGTCGACTGAGAGCAAAATTAAAGAGATGCGCATTGCGACCGCTGGCTATGACATAAAACTTGCCCTAACTGAAAGCCATTTTTCCCTTTTGGGTCGCAACAGAGGTGAAGTTCTTTCCACATGGGCCGCGGGTGTGGCAAATGCAAGAATTCTTAATATACACGAGAGAAATGGTGACATTCTTAAAGTGGCAACCTTGGCTGACTTTTGTGGCAATCGATGGATGGTTAATGCTATCATGCTGCCGACGCCGCCGGGCAAATTGAAAGCTTATATGATGCCTGTAGCCAGAGTCATGGCGCTTCGCAGAAAACATATTGGGAAGAAATCGATTGGGATTACAGCTTGTCCGAAGGATCTCGACGTGACAGCCAGTCGAACAGGAGATCGTATCTATCTCCACGTTGTTAATACCAATCGATTTCATTCTGTTCCTGTCCAATTAAGAATCGAAGGAAGGAGAATTATTTCGGGAGTAGTTTGCCAAATTGTCGCTGATCCAGAACTCGAAATTGACGAACACTCAGCCGACACTATTTCCCCTAGCACACATATCCTTCCTGAGGACAGAAAATGGGAATTTCTGGCAGCTTCGGTATCAGCTGTTGAACTGTTATCAAAAAAGAAAGGAGAAGTAGTTCAATGAAACGACTGACAAGAGAACATCTGATTCCATTGGACGAAAGGTACAAGGTCTTTGAACCGGCCATCGAAATCGAGCCCAGAGAGACCTTAGTGGTAGAAACGATCAACCACATGTCACCGATAGTCCATAACCAAGAGGATCTTCATCCTCATGGTTCACTGGAATACCAGGAAAGACAAGAGACTGGTCCTATCAGTGTTCGAGGTGCAGAACCTGGCGATGTTATTGCTATTCGAATAGATGATATTAAGATTGTAGGATTACCACACGCTCATGGGGGGGGTCCTCTAAAAGAGAAATTTTTGCAAAAGCCGCTTATTTTTCCAATAAAGGACGGACGATGCATTTTCCCTGGAGGTTTAAGTATAGCTACTCGGCCCATGGTAGGAGATATTTATACAACTCCTTCCTCCTCAAATCCACTCTATTTTGATCATGGAGGAAATATGGACTTTACGGAAGTTCGGCCGGGGAATACACTCTTTCTCCCTGTTTTTCGGCCTGGAGGCCTCCTTGCTCTGGGAGATGTCCATGCCATCCAGGGTGACGGAGAGATCTATGGGGAGGCTGCTGAATGTGCGGGAGAGGTAACGATAACCGTTGATATTGATAGAACCTATAAGTCGCCTCGTCCTCTTGTGGAAACTCCAGATACTCTCATTTCATTGGCTGGTCGGGGTAAAATATTTGAAAGTATTCAGCTCGTCATGGAAGATATGACTAATCTCGTCTCACGACTGTACAAAGTGAGCCAACAAGAGGCATATATTTCTTGCGGTATTGTTGGCTCTCTCCGCTTCGGTGCTTGTGTTGCCAAACAAACTCTCGTCGAGAACCGGTGTCTAGTCGGACTTAGTATCCCGAAGAAAATAAGATTGAACACATATGTTTCAGAAAAAAACATACTATAAACTGTCAAATTAGAACTTGTTCTTTCTCAAATTGAAAGAAAATCCTTTGAGGATCATAATCTTCTTCGTATTTGAGCATACTGTACATGATCGAGATAATCTTTTTGCCCACACAGATAAGAGCTTGTTTACTTTCTTTTCCTTCAGATATCTTCCTGTGATAGAGAGACCGAAGATAAGGGTTATGTTTCAAGGAAGCTACCGCAGCCATGTATAGTGAAGCTCTTAAGGCAGAAGGTCCCCTTTTGGACATCTTGGGATGAAGATTCTTACTCTCTCCGGATTCTGATATCCTGGGATGCCAGCCAATAAATCCAATAAGTTTATTGGCTGAGGAGAATCTACTTACATCTCCACCTACTTCTCCTAAGAAGGCAACTAGTGTCTTAGAGCCAACTCCGGGAATTTCAAGAAGTCTTTTCTGGGGAGAAGAAGGCTCGTTATTAAAGGAAAGAATCTCCTCAATCTTATCCTCGATCTCTTTGATCTTA
>SDBU01002319.1_pt1 | contig 25532 bp, 33 predicted proteins | sample 2277071 | NCBI WGS metagenome assembly SDBU01 (sample SAMN10397929, study PRJNA504765) | marine sediment metagenome | isolation source: marine sediment core GS08_GC12, 126 cmbsf | place: Arctic Ocean: Gakkel Ridge, Loki's castle | collected 2008
AGTAACACCAAGCTCCCACAGTTTGGGAAACAAATGTTCCTCGCAGGCATCTAGTGAATTAGTGAAGAAGAGAACTGAATCTGAATCCATATCCTCATCACGACTCCAACTACCATCAGGATAATAGAGACACGCATCATAATAAGGGCTAACTCCCATTCTAAACCCTGCCCACTCTGCCAACTTGCGGTTCAGTTTCTGTGTATCAGTCTGTGCCATCTCAGGTTCCCCCCTTATCTAAAAGATGTCTTGGAGTTTCTGACTGATGTATCCCATTAACTTCTTGAGATAAAATGCCTGTCGTTGATTTGGTGAAGTCTGGTGATATGCTGTGATGACATTCGGGTTATTTATGATTTGGTGGATTGCTTGCTTGCTAATATGGTATTGCCTTGCCATTTCAGCTTGAATACCTCTTGTCTTGTCGTGCTCCCAGCGGAATTTTATGGCTTTGTTTCTAGCTGAAGTTCCAGCCCTATCTTGTAAGATTTCGGATAGTGTTTTGTTCATTTAAGCCTTACCCCTATCGCAAATTCTATCACCCACACCCACGGGTTGACTTCTTTTAATTTTGGATTAAGTCGCAAGAATGTCTCGTTGAACTCTTTTACTTCACCGAATCCCTCAGCAATAGCATCCTCTAATGTGATGTCTAGTTGCCTCTCCACTCTAATCTCAGTAATCTCAAGGGTTATCCGTGAAGCCCAGCGAGGCATATGGATTGAGGGTCGCCATTTTTCATTGTTCGGTATAGGATTGCCATTAGCTTTGTAAATAATACCTAGCGGAACAAAATAGTCATTGAAAGTCTCCTTTACCCAAAGCCTCTGTCCTACTTGACCATAGGGGCATTGAAAGTATTTATAACTAGGAAATTCTACATAAGTATCTGTTGGCTGGGGTTTATCATCCACCCATTGCTGAAGAGGATATAGATTGTTAGGCTGTGGCTTAATCACCCGCCTAGTCTGTGTCTTTTGCCCATTAAGGATAGCCTTGACATTTTCAGTTGAGAATATTATTGGTCGCTCTTTCATTCCTTTACTCCCTGCTTGCTGGGGCTAGGGATTTGCACCACACTGCCTGCTTCAACCTAAACCCTAAGGGCTATTAGTAAACAGGACTTAAGTGGCTGGTGTCTTAGTCACCCTAGATGGTTCACGGACATCCCTCGTGTGGCTTATTAAAGCTCCTCTAAAGGGCTTACCAGCACCCCGTGTTCTAGCTGCGTCTACCTATTCCGCCACCCCAGCAAGCTCGTTTATCATTGTCAACAAGTATAATAGCACACTTTTTGGCTCTTGTCAAGGGGTCGCTAGATAGGAGGGCTAAACTATATTTTGAACTCTATTGACAATGATAAAAGGAGAAGCCCCCTACCTTTTCTACTGATAGGGGGCTTTGTTCTTGTTGTCCCTGGCGCCGGCATTTTTAATCTAACGTTACACTAAAAATCTTTGAGAACTTACGTTTCAAATCACCTTTACCTCCTTTGTGTGTTCACTACTTATCTTCAAGATAACACAAGTTGTAGGGTTTGTCAAGTGTTGACTAAGCAGTCAAGTAAACACTCTGTATCATTTTACCATATCATCGTGGCAATCACCACCAAGCCTCAGTTCAAATTAATACACTACCGAATTTTGGGGCGCTCTTATTAGTATGGGGTTTTGCTCCTTATTTTTATGTGCCCGTTCCAGCGCTTTCTTTGGGTTGCTTGCTATCCCCATCACCTTACTACTGTCAGCGGATAATGCTATCCACTTATTTGAATAGCCTTTTAATACTTCTCTTAAATCAGTGTTTTCAGCCATTTTTAACCTCCCTTCCATTTAAGTTACCAAGTTTTTCTACTTTTTGACTAACCTTCTTCAAAGCAGAATAGAAATCCTTCTTTGGCTGAGATAGGTTTTTTATTTCAGCATCTTTTATCCTGGGCATACTAGAACCCCAAAACCAAGCTTAACAAGCCAGCTGTAAGAAGTGCTGTTTGCACAGCTGAATTTTGAATGATTTGCACAATATTACTTTGCAATTGGTCTAAGTCCTTGGGATTGCTCTTTTTGTGACCCTTGAACTTCAGCCCAGACCAAACACCAACAAGCACAACACCAAGTATTATCCTCGGCCATACAATTTCCATTATCCCTTTCCCCTATTTTATGTTTGTTTTTGTAATGATTAGATAATTAAGGACGCTTCTTGACAAAGCACCCCTAAATGGCCCAATAGCATTATTAGGAAAGTGGGTGGCCCTGTAACGGAGGAATCGGCACGAGAATGGGAAAAGAAAGAGGGGTATAGTTAGTCTTCTTTCATTGGCCATGACGTTCCATCAAATTCACCAGTTTCCTTGTTAAAGTAGTAAGTTTTCTCACCCACAGTTACTTCAAGATAATGTGATGAAATCTCAAGCTTAATTTTATCTCCTAACTCATCGCACTCAATCAGTTTGGTTTCAGTTATCCCAACCATTTCTATTTATCTCCCTTTACCTGCCCCCCAAGGGATAGTTACCCTTAATTTATCAGGTTGATTATTCCTGTAACACCACCGACTAAAATACCCGCACTAACTAAAATCCTAACAATCCACTTTATACCTGTCTTGTTAGATGAGATTTGAATGGCGTGCTTCATCATACTATCATTGAGCTTGAATAGATGAGCTTCTTGCTTCTCAGTTAAGTGATAAATATTTTTCACAGTTTCATCCAAACGAAATAATAGCTCATCTCGTTCTTTTGCTTTCATTACACTATCCTCAATACTTTCTTAATCCGATTGGTTTCTGTCTTGGTTAATCCCCGTAAATCCTTACCACCTAGATGCCCAAGGGGGTCTGCTTCAGCCTGTAATTCATAGTGCCCAGATACCCAACCATCTGAGTAAAATCTCAAGTGTATTTGATGGGTTAAATCAACCAATCTTCTAACAGTGAATATCTGCTTTTTATAAGTTGTGGACACATAATTATACTGGTAGCCGGACGGTATTAAAAGGTTATACAATATTTGTGGAGGCATATATCCTGTTAGCCTAAATAATTTGTGCTTTTCCTCCATGCCCTTGTAGCCACCGAACAGTATCCGTATTTTTCTTGTTAGTTTAACTAATTTAAGTAGCAATTTGCACCTCTATAGTATCTTCGAAAATTTCATTTTCCCCTCAACTTCTTTATGATAAACCCTTTCATTTCCTTGCCTTTGCCCCAGTGGGTTCCCAGCCGTGTTTAATTGCTCTTAAAAGGTTAATTTGCCGTTGAGCCTTTATTCTGCTGTCGTGAACGCCCTTTACCTTCCCAGTGTCGGTATTTACCACTACAAATTTGTTGCCTGTCTCCCTGATGGTGTATGGCATATTACCCCCTCCCAGTTTTATTATAGCGCATCACCGCAACATTTCAACCCCTTGTAGTGCCAATCTCAAGGTTTCATTTGGTCTATTTTGAAGGTCATCGGCTAAAATGTCTACCACTACCCACCCCAACTCGGTAAGCATTTCCCTTTGTATTATATCGCTACCTTCTTTTTCCACCCCTCTATGCCAGTATTCTCCAAAGACACGCCACGCCAAGCGTCTATCGGGCAAAAGAAAGTCCACAACTGCTCCCCCTAATTGGTAGAACCCTCCCATTAAAGAGCTTTGAAACTGAAACCCAATTTTGCGTTTCACCAAATAACTATACACGATTGCCTCAAGGTCTGACATTATGAGTCCCCTAGTATTAGTTACCATCTTAAAATGCCCCTACAGCCATCCCAGTGCGTCCTGTTACCCTTCAAATATCTGCTCCAAGCGGACTTGAAACATCCCCTCTCTACCACCCATCTCTTCCCAATACTCCCTTGAGGGCATCTGAGTTAGTTTTACATTATACGATGACTTGGTTGTATCTCCAGAGGGGTAAAACGCTACCAATGTATTCGTATTGTATATCGTCTCAAAGTCGGTGAATCTCTTATCAGCCCATTCCCCGATAGCTTCAATGGCAAAAGACCACGCACTAATTCGGGCTGCTGCTGGATACCAGTAGAATAATAAGCTCTCTAATTCGGGGCTTGTGGTATTCCCACCGTTCCTGAATAGCTTAATGGCAAATTGAATAGTATAGTATTCCGTTCCTAGTCCACTACCAAAGGTTAGAATTGTGGCTCTTGGGGAGTCCGTAAAAGTGCCTAGAGATGTAGTAGGGGTAGCTCCATTCAGTCCATAAAAGACCTCTATGTAATCATCAGCATCACAACTCTTTGTAATGGCAGCTACCCCTAGTGCTACTTTGGGTATAACCGCTAGTTTTCTAAATATAGGGAGCTTTCCATAGCCACTATCATTTACATACTCATAAGTAGAAATCTGCTTGACATTTGAAGTGGTGTCAGGGAACATCATATACTTAACAGAAGTGCCTTCCCCGAACCACAATCGCCCATTAGTATATAGTGAAGATGGCGAATGGTGTAAGCAAGCTATCGCTCCCCCTGCTGATAGTATATGAATATTATAATCCGCTTTAATTTCGTTGGCTAGAGTTATCGCCGTAGCTAAATCAGTAGCGGTATCAGAAGCAACAATATTGTCAGGGTCAGTGCCTAGATGAACTCCGCTTAAAATGCGATGGGCGTTATAGTCAGCCTTAATTTCATTGACCAAGGTTAGTGCCGTAGCCAGGTTGCTGGCATTAGCCGAACTAACAGCATTGGTGCTGTCTGCTGCTATGTGGTAAGTTGTGGAAGCTATATGTGTATTATAATCAGTTTTTATTTCATTGAGTAGCGTTTCTAAAGTGGATTGGTCACTAGCATTGGTAGCACCGATTGTAGTAGAAGTATCTGCAGCTTTATGCCACCCACAAGTATAGACCTGTAAATTACCACCGAGACTAGCGTTTCTCTTTAGAATAGAGCTTCTATCAGTTGTGCCACCATTAACACAATAGACTAGCCAGTTATTGACTGTTACCATATCAAAGATACTGCCCTGATATGTGGAAGGCAATCCGTCATCTTGGTCGGGGCCAACATAAGTTGCTAAGCTAGGGGTAACCTTGAGTATCCCAAACCCTGTAGCTACCCAGACATTAGCGTTCCAGTACATTCCCTTATGCCCAGAGTAGGTCAGTGGCGGGTATTCCACCTCTTGCTTGTATGCCTTTTCGTTGGTTGTATCAATAGTAAATAGACCCTCAGTGCCACAGAAATATAAAACAGGCGTGCCATCAGCTAATAATTTCCCCTCAAACAAGTCATATACCGTGCCAAAGTGACCAGTTAGATTAAAGCTAGTCCAAGTGCCATCTATATTATTGGCGGCCGAACTATATACTAATCCACCATCCGTGTCTATAGAGCGGAGTTTAGTATCATAGAAAGCTAAATAGCCTTGACAGTTTGAGGGCAGATATTTCCACGTTGTGCCATCATAATACATAGCTACTTGTGCTGAAGAGACTACTAAGTAGGTATCGCTTTGGTCGGTGACCACTATGGCATCTATAGGAGAAGCCATATACCCATCAGCAACTATTTGGTCAATCCAAAAGGTCTTAGTATCTATGGATGCCGTATTCTTTATGCCAACACTAACTATCGCTGTATCCGAGCCTGGATTAGCTAGGGTTAGTTTAATTGGTGTTAGAACGCCACTCCCCGTATGAGCGGGAAAGTCTATTGTTTCAAGAGGGGAAGCACTACCAGGGGAATCATCCAGCACCAATTGGAGGTCGCCTGCATTAAAAGAGCTATTTGAATGAAACCAAAGGTTGATTTCGGTATAACCCGACAGGTCAATAGATGTAATGTCCTCATACATTATGAGACCAGTTTGCGCTCCAGTAGCTGCAAATTGAACACTATAAGTGCCTACTTTCTTGAGTGAACTTGAAGCTAGAGTTACATTACCGTCAACATTCCCCGTATCAACCCAGAGGTCTTCGCAGTCTTCAATCAAAAGACCCTCTAAATCCCAAGCCGAACCACTCCACTTGGAGATTTTAGCATTCCCGATAGCATAAGTGTTATTTTCAAAGTCTATAATCTTTACTGGAGCTACGCCGAATGAACCTGCGGTAGTTACAAGTCCACCCAGAACTGTCTGACCCTCAATGGTAAAGTCTATTCCCTCAGAGAATTGTAATCTAGCCTCTGAACCAACACCCCTATCTCTCCCAATACCATTCCTGAAGTCGTGATATTCCTCAAGTGAAGCATTTTGGAAGTCCTGATACTCTAAACTGCCTGGTGCTCCCAGTCTAGCTTTGAACGGATTTATTCTCCGTTGGTCTATACTGCCTGTGATTGGATACTGGACACCCGCCAAATTTACTTCACGCATTGAATCTACTCCTATAAAATCCTAGTGAACGTGGACTTGCCTTGCGTCTCAATACCCTTATCACTCCCTCTTGGGTTTTTATTAGGGCATCCTTTTCTTTTAACTCTTTATCCTTTTCCTTTAGCTTGTCTTTTTCTTGGCTCATAGGACTACCGCCTTCCAGGCAAAGTCAACATCCTGCCCTGGGTCTTGGTCAGCGTGAATTGTGAATTGCGTAGAGGTGTAGGTGTCTATGTAAAACTGTGTCATTGCCCCCCACGCTTCTATTGGTGTAACCACAATATCTCCAGCAACAGGGGTTACAGCAAGTCCGTGATTTACGGCTATTGATGTCGTGCCATTAACAAGTGTGGCTGTGCCTGAGTTCTCAGTGATATAGCCCTGATTATCCCGTATTTGCATATTTGTCATGGTTGTTGGGGTTTCATTGCAAACATTGGTTTGGGCATCAGCGAAATAATTATTGGCGATAATGCCGTGAAGATTCCCTGGATTCCGCTCAATGTAGATATTATACTTTGATTTATTGTCTTCAATAGAACCAAAAACATTGCCTATAACTTGAACCCCATGACAGATATTAAAGGGGTCGAAATAAAGGTCATAATAAGTGTCGTCTGTATCCGTGCCATTAGATGTAAAGAAATTCCCCACCAAGATTAAGGTGTGCTCCCTAGTGAGACCCGATATATTAACATAGCCAAAACCATGTTGCCCGCTGTGGTCTATAGTGCAACCTACAAAGCTACAGCCGTAAGGTTGGTATAAATAGACATTAAATACAGCATTTAGGTCAAACCAGCAACCCACAGCGTTCACTCGGCAACCATTACTGTAAACCCCATAGTTATTAGTTCCAAACCAATCATCTAAAAGGTCAACATCTCCAACATCTCCAACTGCATCGCCAAGCCGTAAGCCATCTGCACCATTGCCCGTGAGGTGGCAATGATGAATTTTGATACTGGTAGACACTTGCCCAGCATTGTCCAGAATACGGATGCCATGTTGCTTACAGCTCCCGACAGTCACATTGTCTATAAAAAGCTTTGTTACCGCCTTCAATTCTATCCCATTTACAGCGACAGTCTGGTTAGCCTTGTTTCCGCCTATTAGGAAGTTCTTTAAGCGAAAATCTATATTGTGGGCTGGGGATGTTGCCGTTGTTTCAATAACATGGCAATCGGCATTATCGACGAGTAGTAGAAGAGTCGAATTTCCTTGCCCCTCAAATGTTACTTGGTCTTGTGTCCCATCTCCTAAAACTATGGTGGCTGAGATGTTGAATTGTCCCTCTAGCAAGATTACTCTTCCACCAACAGCAGGCAAAGCATCAATAGCTGCCTGTATATCTACTTGGTCAGCAATGCCATCACAGACATAATCAGCACCAGCCTTACTTTTAGCTGAGCTATCGCTAGCAGCAACGATAAGGGTAGCAGTGCGGGCAAGCTCAAGAGCATTCCCCTGCGAATCTAAATGGGTAGTATCTGCCTTCCATTCAGCCTCACTAACCCTATGGGCGGTGGACATATCGGCAGCATCTTTATGTGTGATTTTCCCCATTACTTTATAGACTCCTAGTCGTAATAGTGCTACTTAAATCTTTTGCAATTTTATGGCTAAACCGAAGGGGGAAAGCCCAGGGAAATGGCTCAGACATACCACTTCCTTCTAATTCTTTGCTAGTGAGAGCACCGCTTATGGCTTTACCTGTAGGAGTAGCACTTATATCCTTACCCGTGGGTGTTCCACTTAGGTCTCTTGCCATTATTCCGCCACCTTCTTGGCCCTTGAGTTAGGATAGCTAGCCAGCGGATGTCTCAACACATAATCAACCGCTTTAGCAAGGGTTCTATCTAGTTTATTTGATAGGACTTTAACTTCAGGTAGGAATGTAATTGCTTTTTGAACTACCCAATCTGTCGGTAAATAGCAAATATCTGTATCGGTGGTTAAAACTGCTTGAACGCCCTGCCCCTCAAGCCTTAAATCCTTGCCTGCGGTTATAGAGTATCTATTCTTTTTTAGTTTTAGTTTGCGGGATGAGATGAGTTCCCAGTCCCTAGTATCAACAACATCTTCATTATAGAACTCGCCAGTAGCCGCTGTAGCTTCAATGGTAATCCTATGGACACAGTAGAAAGTCGTGGGCAAGGTATATTCGTATGTATCAGCAACAAGAACTATAGTTTCGTCAATCAGGTCAAGCAAGTATCCATTAAGAGCTGCATCTTCAATGGCTAGATTTATTGCCTTGCGATATTCGTCTTCAGTAAAGATATGGTGAAGCTCATATTTAGAGGTAACATCAATAGCTGAACTATAGGCTGGGTCAAAGGTTAAGGTGTTAGCTGGTGTGGTTAATGTCCAATCACTTACTTCTCGCTCCTCGCCAATATTAGTTCCCCCATAGATATAGGCTCTATAATGGTGTTCGTTATAGTAATCGTCAGCTTTGCGGAGCATCGTTGAAACTAGTGTTGTCGTAGTCCCGCTATCGGCTGTCCCATAAATCAAGTCTCCCACAGCACCTGAAAGATACTGTCGAACTACACTCAAGGCATTAGAATAAAGAGCCATTTAATCCCCCCTATTCTTCTTTGGATGTTTTGGTGTTGACTTATAATCTTTCCCTTGACCTTCCTTGCCATTATTCCTCCTTGTGGTAAAGCTAATTCTATCTAACTTTATTCCTCATAAGTTAATAAAGCCGTAATTGCACCATTTATGATACTGCCACTGTTACCTGCTGTCAGAACAATCCGCACCACAGAGGCAAGGATAAAAAACTCGTATTCGTGTTCAGCAACGGCTGTAAATGCAGGCGGAACTAAATTGTTAGAGGATTGAGTTACAAGAACCTGACATCCAATAATTTTACTTACGGTTAATCCGTGGGTTAAATTAGTTATATCTCCTTCAGTACCACCAGTTGTCCCACTCAGCTTCTTCATTGCTATTTTAGGAGCACCACTGCCAAGTGCTGCAAATCCTACTCCACATAGTATTGGGTCTCCCGTTTGAACAGTCATATTATACCTTCTTTAACTATTTGAACTCCTTGATGTTTCCACCCATTCAGTCCCATTATGAATGAACATTATTCTATCATCTATATGGTCTAAGACGAAGTTGGCACCACCAGCCAGTATGAATGTGTTAGAACCCGTTGCATTGGCTACTGTTACTATACCATTGGTGCCTGATAGGTTAGATTTAAGGATTAGAATATCACCCTCGGAACCACCAGTTGCGGTGTCAAGCTGGTCGTCAGCACCCCCCTGTGTTATGATTGAATGATAGGTTTGGGTTATTGCTACTGCACCACCTGTTATGGTTAAATCTGCTTCTGCCTTATAATTTAGCTTGGAAGTAATTAATCCAGCATCTAACCAGAGTTCCCCAACACTAGAGAGAGTCATAGCTAAGTTCTGTCCCCCAGTTGAAAAATTATACCATTCCTGTTTGCCTTTTTCTAAAGTGCTGGTAGGGTCTTCTATTAGCATACGCCAGATATTGTAATCTATCTCCCCCCCTATACTGTTTTTGCCTCGTACGTAGAGATTGACAAGTATATCGTCCACAGCGGGGCTAGCACTTATATGCTCCAACTGAATATTAGCACCAACATTTCCATCATGCGTGGTTTTTATATAGAGACCAGCTCCCTCACCACTCCCCGTTGTATCAATCTCAAGCTTCCCACTCCCAGCATCAAAGGCTTGACCGTTGAGGGTTACTGTTCCACCAAGAGTAAAGGCAGGCAGAGTAACAGTGCCAATAGCTTGCCAAGTTCCCTTCATATAGACATCGGCTAGAACCTCTTTACCATCTAAGTATAACTTCCCCATCTTACTTTTCCCCCTCTTGAGGTTTAGGCATTTGAGTGAAAGTCCAAGTGTTTGTATCTAAGTTCCAGTCTCCCTTTAAGCCTAAACCAGACATACAACCTTCCAGGAAACTCTGTAAGCGTATATCTGCTATAGACTTAGCAGTTGCCAGAGTTTGAGCTTTGATTTTTGCCTCATCAGGCATTTTTACACTTTTTAGTTCTTTAGTTACTTTCTTTTTCACAATTCCCCCTATTACACTAGCTCGTGAAGAGTTTGACAGCCCCAAGTATCACCACCAGCATTAGCACTCAAGGCAATCACTATTGAGTCAGAACTTTCAAAAAAGCCCTCATCTTTACCGAAGGTTTTAACCAAATCCAATGCTCCGAGGGTTCCCATATCCTCACTTAACAGTATTGTATCATAAGCCGCTCCTGTGGCATCTTGGGTAACTGTAAGTGTTTCCGTTGCTGCTAATACACCACCAAGATGAAACCTTATCTCCAATAGCTTAAACGCAGCACTTGGGGTAAGAGTTGCTACTGCTGTGCCTGTGCCTGTGGTCTTTGTGTGAACTGGAACTCTCTTGATATTTACCTTACCAATGGTATTACTTCCAGCAGCAATACTTAAAGCATCAACCTGTAAATGCCCATCAGAATCTACTAAAGCAAAATACCAAGTTCCTGAACCATCTTTTGCGGTATTACAGAGAACGGGTCTAACTAGTCTCCCCTTATTATCTACTAATTCATCGTTATAAGCTGTCATTTTTACCTCCTTGTTTATACATCTCTCTCTACCTCATTCTTCGGTCCAAATCTAGTATGCGAGCGTTCCGTAAGCCTCCAGCCGAAACTGTGATTAACTACAGATAAAACTTTGCCCGCCAGTTTTCCACACTGCGGACAATTAGCCTTATGTCTATCCTTCATTTTCTTAAAAGCCTCAAACTTAAATTGACAAGGCTCGCAAAAATACTCATACAGCAACGGCTTCCCCTAGAATTTCCTCTAAAGTTTCCTTGCCAATAGAATTGGAAAGTTGTCCCTTGTCTTCCGCCTCAGCCCGAATATAATCAGTAGTTGGGTTAATTATCGTGCATAAATAGTTACCATCGGAAGTCAATTCGCACGATTTGAGCCTTCGTATCTGCTCAGTTGTTAGTTTCTTAAACTCACTAATTGAATAACTTGGTATCAGTTCTGCCATTTATACCTCCTTGTAAAAGAGGGGGTGATTTAAGGCTCACCCCCAAAGCCTTTGAAGTTACCTACCTAGCGTTAAGAATACTAATGGGTAAGCAAGGGTAGAAGCATCATACTCCTGCATATAGTAGCCAAGTATCTGATTAGTAGTACTTGCTTCGCAATAACCAGCACCATTCTTACAGACTAACTGGCGTTCTGCATGAGCATCGCCTTGATGAGCTGTAGTGATTACCATAAAGGTCGGTCCCCAAGTCTGCGTCCAACCCCAATAGCCTTCACAGTCTGCTGTGGAGTAAGTACCATTATGAACTCCAACAACCTCATAACCCATGTTAGCAGATGCTCCACTGTGCCTAACCACATCCTTATATCTAGACTTGGTAATCATAGTAGTAAAGGATGAAGTTACAGCAAAAGGGATAGCTGCTTCCATTGTAAGTTCTACCTCATCAGCGGTTCCTGAAGCAGTATTGCTGACGATGTGTCCCATCCAAGTCTTACTACCGCTCTGGATTACGAGATAACCACCAGCGAAATCATCAGCAGCGACACTTGCCTCTGTAATTAAGGTAGGAGAGGCAAGGCTATCATTTGACTTCATGACGGTTGCCACCTCAAGCGCAGTAGACCCCATCAAGCAGCAGTTGTCTAGGGCTTGACCTGTTCCAGCACCCCAAACTGCGCCAGCATCCTGGTCACCATACTTGATGTACCGCCATACTCTGTCACCCTTTTCCAACTTAGTGCCTATTGGATACTGCTGGATAGTATCGTAGTGGGTAGCCCCATAGATTTGGGACATTTCGGGATGTGCCATATTCCCCCAACCTTCTTGGGCACCAATCCAGTGGGGCATCTGTAGATAGGTGCCATCCTTGACAATTAACTTGTGTATTACAGGTATAGTCATTTTACCTTTCACCTCCATTACTCGGTAAGTGAGAGCCTATTTAAGACCCACTCTCTCAGGTCTTTTTCGCTTATCCTTTCGGATTGCAACGGGTTTATGCAGCCTCGCCAACACCGATTAGGGCAGCTAGACTGTATTTCTTGAAGCACGCCAGACCGCAATACCAGATGTATCGGTTAGCGATTGCGTTATAGTCTTCTACGAACTCTTCCCTTTCGTGCTTCATTTCGCCAGCGTGTAGTCCCGTTACCTTGTCATCACCAATCTGTAAGGCAAGGATAACAGTGCTGTCCAAACTGCCAGCAGCATATGCTGAGTCAAAGTCGTAAGCAGTGATGTCAAGAACGCTGGATGAAGAGTCTGGGTAGTTGTTTAGCATCCAGTCAGACACATAGATAGGTATGCCATCGTAGAATGTAGCTTTTGTGCCGAACAACTTTGAATCCGTCTCCTGAACACCACTACCCGTTGAGCCAGTCGCCCTCATAAGAGCATTGAGCTTTCGCCTTGACTTTCTGGACATCAGAAGCATATCGGGTTTGCCTGGCTTAATCTGGTCAATCAACTCGTCCATCTTAGTCATACCCAAGACGTCACCACTGGCGTGGTTGACAATAACCTGGTCATTGTCAACACCATCAAGGTCAGTTGTAGTTGCGGTCTCCAATTCAGCCAGAATCCTTAACAGACCCTTGAACTGTAGAGAAGTTGAGTCAACCGAGGTCTGACCAATGATTAGAGTTTTCTCAAACTCGTGTGCCATAGACTGTGCAGCCAACGCAGCATCAATCGCCTCTGGATTTTGAGTAGCGTTTAAGACGATTTGAGACTTGTCGGTATATGCGGTTTGAATTAGAGTATAAACATCCGTGCTTCTCTGCTCAAAAGTGCCCGAGGTTTCTGAAAGCTGAGTGCCAACAGTCGTCCAAGACGCAGTAGGCAGAGCAGTTGAGACATTATACTTTAGAGCATTGCCTTGAATCGGCTTCATCGGGAGTGCCCCGATTAAGGGACTTTCCTTCACTAACCAGTCAACAACACCCTTTAGTATCATATCTTTATCAAGATACTCATACTGAGTTAATGTTTGCATTATTTAGCCTCCTATTTTTTTGATAATCGTTTGAATCCTTCTTTAAGTAGGTCATCGGGAGATAAATCAGATGGACTTACTCTAGCCGTAGAGGTAGCATTATCAAACTTCGACTCCTTAGTCTCTTCGGTTGCTTTAACTTCAGGAAACGCTTTGGCTACTGTTTCCATTTGCTCTTCAGTTATACAAGTATCAAGAACATTTTGTGGCACCTGATACTTCGCCTTCAGTTCAATGGATTTCAGTGCCATTGCCCCTGACCAAGCTAGTTTTTCAGCATCGTAGAGCTTATGTTCTGCGTCTGCCTTATCCTTAGTCAACTTGCGTTTCTCTTCAGCAATAGCCCGCCTATCAATGTAGGCTTGCCTAGCCTCTGGGTCATCAGCAAATTGCTTACTAACAAGGTCATCGTGTTGTTTCTGAAGTTCTTGAAGGTCAGTGCTTAGGCTTTCATAATTAGCTTTTACACTTTCAGCCTCTGCCTTAGTTGCTCTGACTTCAGCATCTCGCAGTGAAAGTTGCTTGGTTGTTGATTCCAGCCCCCTTGATACTGCTGTCTGTAAAGCCTTCTGGTAATCCTCCTCTGTCTTGTATACAGTTGGCTCTTCCTTTTGTTGAGTTGCTCCTTCAGCCCCTTCAACCTTCGTATCAGTCCCCTGTGTGTCATCCATTTTGTTTTTAGTCCTCCCTTTATTTTTCGTCAATAAAAAAAGCAGCCCAAACCCTTTCGGTTCAAACTGCCATTAGTTGTTCTATTAACAGTAGATTATTTAGTTGTTAAGGTGCTAAAGTTTTATACTCTCCTTAATCTTCTCAATACGCACTGGTTGCCCTGCTTCCAGGTAAATTACAACCTGCCCATAGCCGACTTTATGAAGAAGCTCTAATAGCTTTTGCTCCTTATCACTTAATTTCTCTTTCTCTAGCATATCATACCATAGAAAATCGACTTTGTCAAGTATTATCTCCAGGGTCTATCTGCCCAGCCCTGTCTACCTTCTGGGGGAGCTTCTTCAGGAGGGGTAGGAGTATAGGCTGGAGCTGTCGCAGGTTTGTATCCAAACTCACTCTCATATCCTCTAATTGCTTCAGGGGGGATATTGTATATGCCCATCATTTGCCTTACCAAACTACGAGCCGTCTCACTTTGTAGTGTTGTTACATATCCCCAGAAGAATAAATTGGCGTCAGTTACAGGGTTTTTCTCTCTATACTCATATCTTTTATCGGCAGGAGAATCCTTGTAATCATCAAACATTGCTTGATACTCTAAATAAGCCAGCGTTAATTGACTAAAGCCATTCTCTATAATAATCTCCGATGGGTCTATTCCATATAAGGCACTGTTTATATCGGAGCCGAGACTGCTAGTTGTATAAATAAAATCTTTAGGGTTATAACTAAAGGCTTTTCCTGCTTCAAAAGACTTCTGCTTTGCTTTATCCAATGCCTCTTCATCTATCTGTCCAAGATTAGTTTCCATACCGCTTAATTCCCTTAATGCTTGTTCTATATCTGTTGGGTCGGGAGTATTCGTTCCAAACAATGCGTGTTGTATCTTCTCTAGTAATGTTCTCTCTATATTGTAAAACTCCTCACTAGGCTTATATGACTCATCAAACATTGCTCTTACCTTGCGAGCCGCCTCCCTATCTATGTAACGACTATCAGCTAGAGACTCAATGAAGTTCATTGTCGAACCATAAAACGGGATAAATGAATCGCCTAAACCTGGTATCAAAATAGCCAACTCTTTCAGTGCGTAATCCTTACCCTCTTCTTCTTTGGCAAAGGCAAGGTTAGATAACTGCCGATAAACCTCTGTTAAGTTCTCAGTTGCTCCTACTGCCAGCCCACCAATCTGCCATTGTAATACTAAAAGTGGATTGTAGGCATCCCTCTTTTTACCCGTTAAAGCATTAAGCATTGCACTAGCTATAACTGAACCTATCACTAGAGCAAGCAGGGAATGTATTGCCCTTTTCCTATCACTGCCAGTCAGACCTCTTGATGGTCTTAATTTACTGAATAAGTCAACATACTTCTCTGCAATACTTCTAGGGAAGGCAACCAAACTTCCAAGTACTCTGCCCACTTCACCCATCTCCACTGAGGAACGCAAGAATCTGATGTAATTAAAATGGTTTAGTGTTGTTATACGGGCGGCTATATCCCTTATTGCCGCCTCACCACCAGACACACTGTCTAACACACCACCATAATCATAATTCCGCAATGATAGGTATTCTAATATCCTTAACTGCTCGGTCTGCGATAACTCATTTGCCCCAGAGTTTCGGAGGAACTTTTCGGCATCACCATCTTTAAGATATGCCTTTAATGCTCTGTCTGCCTTTGCCCCGCTACCTGCCATTGAGGCAGTTCTATTCAACTTATCGGACAAGTGATAATAGTCTGTTTTTCGCATCAGGTTTTCAAGGGGTGTCTTGCCCATATACCCCATAAGAAGTTGTTCTTGTATTACCCCTTTATATTGATGAACAAGGGTATTGGTATAATCTAATCTTCCATTGCGAGTAAGTGGGTTAGCATAAAAGCCACCTGTAAATAAGGCTTTGCCAATTTCGGACTTATCTGGGTGAAATGCTATGTTTTGATGTAGGTTTCTGACTGACATCCACGGAACTTTTGCCAATGTCCCAAATGACCATCCACCTATCCTCAATAACACCCTCACTACTGGACTTTCAACAGGGAATCCCTTAACCTCCCGTAAAAAGAGGGATATTGTATTGGCATCTCTTCTAGGATTGTGTAATCTCCCTTGCTCAACAATGCGATTGAATTCCCTATCCATCTTCCTGAAATATGGCTGAAGGTTAAGACCTATCATCTGTCTTTCATAAGAGACCAATCTTTCCCACGGAGTTCTTTCGTCTCTGAGAAAATCCAACCCCTGCCTTTGATGTAGCGAAGTAGTGGTAGCCCTAACCGCATATCTTTTACCAAGTCTTAATTGTGGATGGATAACTTGACTAAAACTATACCCCGACTCTACAACACCCCAAGTTTTAGTTTTGAGGTAATTGGCAAGTGCGGTTTCTCCTCCACTCTCATAAATCTTTATAGCCTCCTTAATATCTGCCAATGGTGCATCGGGGATAGCAACAGCGTCAGTCCCATCTTTTATCAGTTCTGGTTTGCCCTTGTAGCGATAATAGGCATCCTTGAACCTTTCTAATCTAACGACATCCTTCCATTGGTCGTATTCCGCACGGAATAACTGTGCGACCTTTAGTTCTTCGGGCGTTAAAACAGGCTTTTCAATTTTAACCACTTTCAAATCAGCATCAAGCCATTGCTGTATTCGTGTCATACTCTCTTTATTCTTGATAACTCTTGGTAATTCAGGCACTTCAGCCTTCAGTTGGCTAATTCTTTGTGCCAATCTTAAATCATTGAGTCGCCTTGTTTCTATCATCATCTCGGCAACATCATATATCCTAGTTGCCTCACGACCACCCAATTGCTCCTGAAAGCGTCTCAAGGCTCGCATAATGGACATCGTGCCGCTTAAGCCTACATCACTGGGGACTTCACTTATCTCAAGGGCAAACTTTCCCCAGTTGATGCTTGTTTTACCCCTTAATGTAGCTTTATTCGCTTGCACTATGCTATTTGATAACCTATCTATAACTGCCTTAATTTGTGGTTGAGATGATAACGCCTCGGCTACATTGGTATCCCACTCCGATATACCGACTTCAGCCTCATAGTTCATTTGCCTGATTAAACTACCAGCCTCGGACTCGGTTATAAACATCTCCTTGCTTTCAAATCTATCAGTTTTTAGCTTGAGGTCTTTCTTTATGGTTTCATATATCTCTGGAGTCATCTTCTTTTCAGCAATTAAGATGTCCTTAAGAGTCTGTATATTCCTTTCAGTCTGTAATTTAAGGACATTTTTAACACCTATCTTTACGGGTCTGGCTACTCTAACGGCATCCAGAACTTTGTTTAGCCCAGTATAAGTAACACTTGATAGTTGCCTTGAACCACCTTGAGCAAGGAATATCTTTCTATATTGAGATTGAGGAAGTCCCTTAGTTTTAACAACCGCCATAATGGTCTGGCGTAAGTGCTTTTCGGCAGGAACTAGACCAGCACTAACTTCACTAAATTCTCTGCGTAGGGCAACCTTAGTAACACCTTCAGGCAATTCTTTAGCGGGTCTTGTCAATAACTCCTTAATCTCTACCCGTCTATTCTCTAACCCTGCTACTTCAGATACTACCGCAGGTCTTTCAATGACTGGTGTTATAGTAGGTTCTACTAGAGGTTTAGTAACTTTAGGTGTTGGGGGAGTAACTCTAGGAGCAGGTGGAGCGACTGTTGGTTCAACTGTAGGGGTTACTAGAGCTTCGGAGACTACAGGTGGTGTTATGGGGACTTTGGGGGTTACGGGCGGAACTATTGGCGGCTTAGTTACCGCAGTTGGAGGCTTAACCCAATCATCTAAAAGTTTGGGCACTATTGCCACCGCAGATTTAGCAGTAGCATCCGCAGCAGTTCCTATCATTGTTGGAGTAACAGGCGCTTTACCCAAAGCAGCAAGCATTTGTCCTGCAGCCCACTTAGGAGAAGCGTGTGTAGTTAAGTAACTGATTAACTTGCCCTCTGTAGCTATTGGTATTTTAACACCACGCAGGGTTGCCCACGCCCTTAACTCTGTATCCAAATGTGCTGAAAACGCCTTTCTATATGCTGCGTAAAGTGCAACCTCTGTCTCTTTAGTTAGTTTAATTCCAAGCCTTTGAGCAGTTAGGCGTAGTTGCCTTCTTGTCGCTGCTGCCGTTAGTTTAACAAATACACCGCTTCTCACCCTACCGATAGTCTGTGATAAAGCAAAGCCAATCACTCTCTCATATCCAGCTACAGGGGCTAACGCAACCCTAGCAGGAACCCGAAGTGCCGCAGGTAATGCCTGAGCAGCAGCTCTAGCCTTTATAGCTGAAACACCACTTACTCCTAATGCTGCCCAGAAAGGTAGTTCCCAGAGTAATTGTTGCCACCAAGGTTGTTCTTTATGTTCTGTCGTTGCCCTTCTTTCTAATTCTGCCTGTGTCGGAACTTCATATCTTTCTCGGAGTAATGCTTCCTGTCGCCAATATTCTTCTTCATTTATTCTAGGTAGACTTCTATAATAGCTATACTCGTGCTTTTCCCTCAAGGCTGCTAATTCTTCACCATAAGCCGTAGCATCTTCTTTTGATAAATGTCCCGTAGGTGATGTTTGAATAAATAATCCCCTTACCCCCATTCCTGTTATTGTGGCAGGCGCAAAGGCGATTTCAAGTCCCTTTGCTAGAGGGGGTAAAATAGTGGCTCCTACCTTACCCCAAAAGGAAGGCTCCTTCGGAGTAAGAACCCCTGTCTGCGAGTCATATGAGCCAACCTGCTTATCCCCCTCCCAGAGTGTATAATCTGGTTTTAGCGTAAGGTCTAAGGGTTCTCCCTCTGCCGTAGTAACAGGAAAGGGGATGCCTTCAGGGGGAATCGGGGGAAGCATTAGCTCTTCTTCTGGGGGTTCAGCAACAGCAGTTACAGGAGGAACCTCAGGTGGCTCTTCCCCTGTAATAACGCCTCTAGGCAAAGTTGGTTCAGCAATAGTTACAGGAGGCTCCTCTAGGGGTCTTTTCTTCCAGGGGCGGTCTCCCCAACCCACTCTATCATCAGGCACTTCTCACTCTCCTAAAATCTAGTCGTTTGAATGCGGGGGGCAAAGACCCCAGGTCTCTCACCTCGTTGATAAGGCGATAATCTCCACCACTGCTCCCTGATTTCAGGTCTTATTGTCTTTAGATGTTCACGCCAACCCTTTTCTGTGCGTTCTTCTTCGGGTTTAGCCTTAAACTGCTCTATCAATCTACCATATTTAGACCTGAACCAGTCTCGCCAAGTTTCTGTCTGTGGAATTTCTCCTATAAATCCAGACCTTAACTCTTCTAAGACAGGCCCGTATTCTGTAAATGGTGGGAGTTTTGGGGGTTTTGCTGGAGGGCGCTCAAAAAGCATACCGTGTCGCCCAGCATATGCTAATCTCTTTTCTTCTTCAGCTGCTTCTCTTTCTGCTTTGCGTGCCTCCACATTCACAAAATGCTTTTTCATACCCTCAAAAGTCCACGAAAAAAGGGTAGTGATTAGTTGCCCTTCCATCTCACTAGCGATGGCATCAGCTTGAGCTTCAGTGATATAACCAGTCCCTATCCAAGTTTGTAGTTGCCTTAGCCCAAATTCAGGTTTGCCAACCCATCTAAAAAGCACTGACCAATCTACAGGAGTTAATCCGTGATGAATCCTAGTGTGCATCCACTCATTAGTAGTCATATCTAAAAGCCCCCTTTTGTGGCATTAAATCTCCTTCCAGTTAATGCTTTTCTTCTCTTCAGATAGGTTTCAAAAACTTCATTCCAATATGAGAAAGTATCTCCTCCCCATCCCTGCAATGCTGGAAGCTGATTTGGCTGATAGCCAGCTTGGGGGGGGCGTGGCTGTTTATTACTTAACTGCCTATCCCGCTGATAGTGATAAGGCTCTCTTTGGTGGACAATTTTCTCGTTAAAATTAACCATATCATCCTCCTAAATTTATTTCTATACAGGTGCTGGTGGGGTAGGTTCTTCAGGTACTACTTCCCCTTCAGGCATTGTTTCAGGTGGAGCACCTTCAGGAGCTACCTCCCTACCCGCCATTTGTTCTTGTACCTCCATTCTGTCCATATCTCTAATCAAGGATAATGCCCCAGCAAGGTCGCCCCTTGTTTCTATAAGAGCCTCAGCAGCCCTCTTCATAGCCCCTTTGGGACTATGCTCAAAGAGTTCTATTGCCGCTAGGTCAGCTAATCCCTTCGGGTCTTGAATCTTCGCAATATTTTCCCAGACCCAACCTTGTGGTAAGCCAATTGACATAGCCATTTGAGCTACTTGTAAAGTATCCATTTGTGTCCACGGGGTTCTAGCCATAAACTCAACTTTTATGATATGTGGCTCTTTTAATTGAACTGGCGTAATTTCTACTTCATCAAATTTGTTCTTTAGCAGGCTTTGGAATTTAACCTTTATTCCACCATCAATTAACTGCTCCTCTATCAATCGGCATATATCTTCAAAGGAATGATTAAGACTCCTTAATTGCGGATTGAAAGTCTTGTTAGCTGCCTCTATTCCCAGAGAATACCGAGTGCCAGAAGCTGGGGGTGCCTCCATCTGAAATGTGGGTAGTAATGTCTCTCTTACCTGCCCGCTTAACCAACTAAGTAGATTAACAACCGTAGGCGAAATTTCCTTCATTGGAGATGGTTCTATTGCATCCTCACCCATTGTCAGCTCTATCATACCCCCAGGGACATCCTGAAAACTACCAGGTATAGGCCTCCCCCCTGCCTTTGCTCGGTAATGAATTAAGGGCTGATTTGCCAAGAGATTAGCTTGATTTGCCATCATAGTCGCAAATCTATTACGGACTGCGTGTATTTGCCTAGCCGAGGCAAACATACTTTCCCCAAATCCCCTTAACTTAGTTCCAGTATCATCAGCAATTGGCGGGCGAGTAGATACGGGAACAATTGAGAAAGGCATTGAGCGTATTTTAAACATTTCAAACTCTTTCAGGAAGATATTCTTATAAACCACGGCATTCCATATTTTATACGGCTCTTCAAAAAACCAATACTCAATAACCTCGTTATCCTTTTCCCTTCCAACTAGACCTTGAAATTTAGACTTTACCTTATCGACAATTCCGCCCTCATAATTCCACTCGTTCTTCAATGCCTCCTTAGACTTGAAGGTCTTATACCATACCTTTGACAATCCGTTAGCACCCACTTCGTAGACTAACCAGCGCGGGTCTAATGGAGTGTAATTGGCTATAACCGTGTTGCCCTTCCCCTTGTTGGTAAGAATTCTAGCTGCCCTCCAACCCCTAACTAAAGCGTGCCAATCTGACTGCTCCCTCAAGGTTGGTAGTAATAGTCGCCTTAACCGTAAATCACCCTGCTCAAGCAAAAAGTAAAACAGCCTCTCCAGTTTACCCATCTCGGTTCGTCTATCTATTCCTTCTGGCTCTGCCATCCTAACCATAATCTGCATATCGGCTGAGGAGAGAATAGACTGAACATTATCACAGTTGGTGCGTAACTCATTGGAGACAATATTTATATCGGTCTTATGCTGTTTAGTCTTACTTAAAATATCCGAGTGGTATGAGGTTATATTAGCAGGAGATACATTCATCTCCCAGACCTCAAGGTCTTCGTCCATACGAGTGAATACGGACTCAAAGTCATCAAACTTCTTCTTGGCTTCTGCGGTTATTTCTGAGGCTTCCTTCATTGGTTTTTGCGTTTCTTCTACCACAATTTACTCCTTAAACTTAATTCTACCACACCTGAACACCTTTTACAAAGAGCTTTGCCTTTTCGGTGGGTCCAATCTTATCCCACACCGCACAAATAAGCTCTAGCGGGATTACTGTATCTCCGTGTGTTTTACCAGTAGGCTCAGGATAGGCATTTACCCATTGATACTCCATAAGTTCTTTTACTTGTGGTTTCCATTTAGTAATCAAACTCCCATTATTTATCAGCTCAACTAACTTTACTAATAGTTCCCTTTTATTGGCTCTAGTTAATGACCAGCCCGCCTTTTTCTTTCTTTCCAAGTCAGGGTAGTAGAGATTGGGATAACCCAGTTGCTGCAACTTATCAATCACCGCTCTACCTATCCCGATATTATCTACTACCAATAAGGGGCTATGGTAATCTCGGCACAATCTATCCACCTCAAAGGCAAAGGCGTCTGTGCCAACCGTATTACTATAAATCACAGCACTTACTTCTGCATTTAAGCCTTCTTTACCCACTATTGTCAAGCAGGAATAATCCAACCCTACCCCCTCTCCAACATCAACTCCCGCTACATATTGTGTCCCGACTCTCGGTGGATACAAGATATAGATAAAACCCTGCCTCACTTCAGGCTCTCCAGGTGATGGGAAGAATTCCCCAATAGCGTTATCCCACAGCCTATCCAACCGCTCTTTTTTGAAGCAGGACTGGGCCGATAGTGGACTTAGTGCTTCTTGAGCAGTTCTAGGATAATTCGCCTCCACCACCCAAGGTGTAGCCTCATTTTCCCTAACCATAGCCTGAAAAAATGCTTCATCTCGCCCTGGGCGGGCAAAAACACCATAAAAAAGTGCCTTAAACCCGTTCTGACCCTCCCCTGGATAGCCCGACCCTTCCCCTCGCTTCCAATGCTCCTTAAAATAGCTATTTGGTTTTGTTTTATCCACCGTAGAGACTATAATTAGCTTCCCACCAAGAGTATCAGCTACAGTCGCCCTGGTATGACTTAAATTTACCTCAAAAAAGTCGTGAAAATCAGCTTCATCGTGTATTACTAAGCCCGCCGTCTCACCAACTCCAGCCGTCTCAGTTGAGGGATAGGCAGTTATCTTAGAACCCATTTCCTTAAAGCCAAACCTTTCAGTAGAATTCGGCTCTAAAGTGTATATCTTCATCCATCTAGGTAAATTCTCATAAATTATCTTGGACTTTGACAGTAACTCTTGTGCCTCCCCTTGCCCCTTCGAAAACTCCAACACATTCCAGCCAACCTTGTTATAAATCTCCCATAACGCCCTCACCGCCAACCCCCAACTAATCCCTATCTTCTTTGACTTTACCAGGTCTATTAAATCGTTAGCCTCTATTTGCGTATGAAAGTCTACTAAGTGCGGCCATAACTCATAGCTCACTGCCAAAGAGCCTGGCTCCTGTATCTTTACATATTTTAAGAAATGGGGAAGACTACCCCGTATCCGCCCCAACTCAAATAACCGCTCCTTCTTAACCTTAATCAGCTCCTCTGAAGTAAGTCTCCGTTGCTTGCTAAGGTCAGCTAGACACTCTTCCCTGCTAATAGTTGATACCATTTTGCCCTAAAAGTCTTTCTGGTTATTTTATACCCCTTTGCTTTACATAATCTTTAATTGGGATTTTTAATGTTTCCGTTGTTTTAGGTGCTATCAAATATAGTGTCAAGAAAGCGTTTTATACGAAATAACTCGTCTCTGTATTCTGCCTGAACGCCTCCGTGTCCACACATCCTGCGGGCTAACTCACATACATCAATTAGAGTTTTGGCATCTTCTCCCTCAAGAATGATTTTTAACTCCTTTTCTACCGTTATCACTGTTCCTCCTTTACATAATATTATTTTGGTATTTTGTGTTATCCGCTGTGAAGGCTAGGTTCGTGTTCTTAGTGTTTTCTCGTAATAGTGTGGATGGGTATGATAGTTGTGGTGTTGGTAGTGGACAGAATAGACTCACAGACGCACTGTAGTCAACGACAGAGCTGTTTGAAGCGTAGGTTAATGGTAAACTACTCATTATCTAATCTCTCTAATTATATGCCCATTCAAGCAGACCTCTAGCCTTTGACCTAGCACTACAAGACCGTGAGTAGGACATATCCCCCCCACACATTGAGCTCCACACAAGGGACAATAGTTTACCTTCCCCGTTTCTTTAATCATATCTCCTCCTATCTATGGGACGCACTATTTTATGTAACCTTTCTCTTCCTGGGATGAAAGTTGTAACTGGCTTCGTTGCACGCCTGCATCCTGATGTCCCCGCTGGTATGTCCTTCGGGTTGATTGGCTCGGTCTAGCACCTGTCCACCTAATAAGGTCAAGAACCTGGGTCTTTCGGGTAACGCTGCATACATCCGACCATTGAGTCCCTGGACACAAGACGCTGGCACCATCTCTGTGTTAGACCCATCGCTGTTAGACCCCTCCTTGTTAGACCTCCTCTTCCTCATTAAGTCCTTCTGATACTGCTTCTTGGCTTCCCCTTGTAATGGCATATTCGCCCTCCTTTAACAATGGCCTGTCCATTAGCTTCCTGAACTCTAGTATCGTAGCTACGCTTAATAGCTCCCTATCTGCTTCATCTAGCCCTATCTGAACCTTCGGCTTCCCCTTTATCCTGTCTATTACATATTGAGCGTCTATACTGCTCCCGGTTAAGCCTTTCTCGTATAATATCTCCATTAGTTTGTCATAGGCTTCCGGATGCTTCTGCTCAAAGCGTTTTAGCTGTGTCTTGATTGAGGGAGTTCTACCTGCTTTTCCCAGTGTATTACCCCTTTGAAATGGCATAAAGTATCCTTATCCCCTCGTATCTATTATACATACCTTTCTTGTGTTTGTTTTATGTATAGCCAGTAGTCCGATTCAAATACTTACACTACTTGGTATATCAGGTTCCTCTGGTTTACCCATTGTTATCTTATTCATTAATTTGGTACAGCTGAGCTGATGATATGATTAGTTGAAGGCGGTAGACTCGTCATCTCTGACACACTATTCATACTTCTATTCGCTATAATTTCCCATGCTTTTTCTATGGCAGGGAAAACAAAGCCAGTGCCTCGTTGTTTATCCTTTTTCTTAATTACAACTGGATAAGCCATACTCTTTTAATATACCATAAACTAGCCAAGTTGTCAAGGAACGGCACCAGCCGATGATACAAAGCACATCTAATTAGACTCTCTATCTCCTACACAAGGCGGTCAACGAATACACGCTATCGGGTAGACAGCATATAGGCATACAAACATATGTCTTTATGAAATCTTTATGACTTGTTCTACTTTGTTCTATTGACAAGTGTTACTTTCTATGGTAACATGTGTTATAGAACTTTAAAAACTGAATAGCAGAAAACTCAGGACTAGCCCGATGTGAACCAAAGGGGGGGCAAGCTAGTTAAGGGTAAGTAAGCAAGGCTTAGTAGCTCAGTCGTGGGCGGGTAGGAAGGAGCTACCAGTTCCGTAAGTCTTGAGCGAATACAGCCAAGCAGGACAAGGAGACGATAATGACATATACAGAGCAAACTGAACTTATTAAGGGATTGATAGCCAATGTTCAGGATGACATCTTAAAGGAGTCTATTAAATATCCTGAGAATTGGAACGGCGTTGAAATACGCTGGAGGATAGCCGATATATTTAGCCAAGTAGTTTTTGGCGACATTGGCAAGAGGAAAGGCAAACGATACCTAGATTATAAAAACTTTGTTTATACTACTCCCTTAATCTAGACTCAAAAACAT
>SDBU01002320.1_pt1 | contig 25531 bp, 21 predicted proteins | sample 2277071 | NCBI WGS metagenome assembly SDBU01 (sample SAMN10397929, study PRJNA504765) | marine sediment metagenome | isolation source: marine sediment core GS08_GC12, 126 cmbsf | place: Arctic Ocean: Gakkel Ridge, Loki's castle | collected 2008
ACCGCCGGTTTCTTATGCGTGCTCTCCGCAACCGTTTAGAAAAGATCGCCGGGTCACAATCCCGACTGTGTCGAGATCAGGACCCGGCGAAACGAACTTTTGGGACAGCCTCTCCTCGTCTGCCCCTGTTGTATCCACGTGGCGCACGAGGACGTACACCACGCACAAGCTGCCTCACCCTTCGACTCCGCTCAGGATGAGGTTGGTGGAGGCTGCAGGGTGAGGCTGGTGGAGGCTGCAGCAACTGGAGTGGCAAAAAAAGAGCGGAGCCGAAGCTCCGCTCTTATATTATCGAGTCTTATAGGCGTCAGGTCCACAAGGGTCCTGACCTACGAAAAGTACTAGGCTACCGAGCCGACGCGCCTGCGACGGAGCACCCAAACGGTGGAACCGATCAGCAGCAGCGCCAGGATTCCGAGACCGTAATTGGTCATCGAGGGAACCAACTCGCATTCACTGACAATAGTGATGCTTGTGATCGTCCCGGCACCCCCCGAGTTGTTAAACACTAATACTTCCCAATCCGGCTGCGGGAAGATCTCGATTGTCCAAGTGCCAGGGGGATCAATAACAGGTTCTCCGTGGTTGGCGGGTACACCATCAGCGGTAGCGGAAACAAAATCCAAAGCCACAGCTCCAGCCGTCGCTATTGTGATGGTGATAGTCTTCATGTTCACCCAATAGTGTTCATTCTCGATCCCGACGTATACGTCTGCACCAGCTGCCACGTCCCACGCCGGATCTATCGGACCCGGTGCGTACGGTCCTTCCCACCCTGGTCCACCGGGCGGAATGGCGCCTAAGTCGTCATTGCTAAGGTACGTATCTCTTTCGATGGGGTCAGCCATAACTGCCATCGGCAGGACAAACAACATGGCGGCAGCGATCAAAAGTAGCTTCTTCATAATTTTCTCCAAATCCTAAGTTCTAATACACTGTAAACCTCGGGTACTTTGTACCCATGAACAATCATAGATGTAGTCTCGCCGACCAAGGTCGGCAGTCAACTACACGAACAGCAGACTTGGAGTCGGGGGACCGCGTCCCTCAGGGACAAGATAAATTTGTTTGAAGCAGAAATATAACGCTGGATCAACGATCCAGGTCGAACGGCCGACTGCGACGGAACGACTCCGCGCACCGGCCAACTTGATTGCTTTGTCAATTGCCAGGACAAGGAAGGACGCCACCAGAACGATGACGACGGAGACAACCAGAAAACCAAACAACGCCGCCATGCCGTGCAGGAACGGACTCGACAGCGACACGTTTTCAAACATCCCACCGGCCAGCCCTAACTTGATCAAGCCGAGTTCAAAGGCAACCCAGAGCAGCGCCACCAGGAAGGGATTGAACCCCCACTTTCGACGAGCCAGCCCAACGGCCAGGCCGAATAAACTGAATAAAAGGGTGCCGCCGGCAATCTTGAGAATTGTTGCCAAGGGAAAGAACAACAGGGAGTCTACCGACGATACTATGAAGAAAGACAGCCCCAGGAGAAAGCCGAGACGAAGCGCTTCAGGCACTCCGGCGCGCATGATCCGGTAGAGGAACGGCGTTAGCGCCACAAAGGAAAGATACCAGTAGGCAGGAAACAGCGAGGCCACCAAGAGCAGCAAAGCGGATGTTCCGGCATAGAGGAAACTCTCCGCCCATGGTGCACAACCACTCACCCAACTACGAGCGTTGGTTAGATGCGGTACGTTGTCATGTTCCAAGGTTTGTCGCAACCCTGTTCCCTTTCAGAACCTATACAGATACGAACGTCGAGTTATTATACATCTACGTTTCTTGTATCGGCGATGAAGGCCGGAGTAACTGTGAGGTACAACATGGCCTAATTCATTATGAACTTAACATTTAGGTGTATGTCTGTCAAGTGTTTTTCGCCACTATTCCTGCGCCGAATCTGCGTGGCTACGGCGCACTCTGTGCGTTTCGAGAGAGGACGCTGGAGCAGCGGACTACCAATGTCAACAATCACCCTGACAGTTTCATACTGACAGTCGACAGCCAACTGTCGATTTGCAGCAAACTACTAGTCACGCAAGCTACGTGGCCGGCGATCCCGGCTGGACGAGCACAGGCCGAGGCCGACCCGCCATGGTCGGCCTCGCTGTAGCTGATTGACAGTGCGTTAGTTACTGGCATTACTTAACCTGTTTGTTCAGCTACGGCAACAGACAAATCGGCCAAGTCCTGGTCAAAAGTCTGCTTACTACCTACGTGGGAGCTTCAGTCGCTGCTTCTTGTTTTCGCCGCCCGTTGTCGGACCGCCTCGAACAAACAGACGCCGGTGGCCACAGAAACATTCAAACACGACACGCCGCCGTGCATCGGTATCCGCACAAGATAATCACAGCGCTCAGCGGTGAGCCTTCGCAACCCCTTTCCTTCGGCCCCCATGACAATCGCCAAGGGACCGGTAAGGTCTGCTTCGTAGAGTGATCTTGCGGTCTCATCGGCGGTACCGACCAACCACAGACCGGCCTCTTTCAGCGCTTTCATCATCCTGGCCAGATTAGTCACTTGAACGAAGGGCACCCGTTCAGCCGCTCCTGCCGCCGCCAGTCGAGCCGAATCAGTCAGCCCGACAGCTCGGTCCCGTGGTGCTACCACGGCATGGACGCCGGCAGCCTCGGCGCTTCGCAGGCAGGCACCGAGATTGTGAGGATCCTGAAGACCATCGAGAATAAGTACAAGAGGATCGGCAGAAGCCTGGTCGATGATCTCAAGCAGGTCGTTTTCCGACTTCATAGATACCGGTAAACTCAAATCACTGTGTTGGTGTCGACGCTCTGAATGTGCTCGCGGCTTCTTACCCATGCCACAAGGTATCATCCCGACTTGCGTTGTCAAGCGTGGTTAGGGATCGTTACTCTTATTTCGCCGGTTTTCCTTTTTCCTTGCCCGGCCGCACCTTTTTGTCAATATTAACAGCCGCCTTGAAATGAAGAAGTATTGTTTTGGGGCGCACCGTCGACCGCCGACGGTATAAGGCGTAAAGAAGGAGCTTTGCATGTCTTTGACCAAACGCACACTCGGCTTTCTATTAGCGACCGCCATTCTGTTAACAGTGAATTCGTGCGGTGACGATGATTCGCCGACCGATACCGTTGACCACGAACCCGGAATCGTATGGACCGCTCGTTCCACCGGAACATCCAGTTTCATGATCGATGTCACCTGGTCGGAGACGCACGGTATGTTTGTCGCCGTGGGTAACAACGGGGTCATCATGACGTCGAGTGATGGCTTGGTCTGGACGCAGCAGGAGAGCCCCACTGACGAGTATCTCCTCGAAGTCACGGCCACGGCTTCAGAGTTCATCGCCGTCGGCGACAACGGTACCGTCTTGACCTCGCCTGACGGCGTCATCTGGACATTGGTGTCGCTCGACAGCGTCGGCGTGTCGGCCGGCTGGTTGTATGGCGGTATCGCTTCGTCCGGATCAGTAGTGGTCGCGGTTGGTCAGGACGGCGCCATCATACTCGCAAACGGCGATGACTGGCGATTAGCGGACAGCAGCCGCACCAGCCAGGATCTCTTCGGCGTCACCTGGTCGGAAGAACATTCAATCTTCGTGGCGGTAGGTGGTCTGGGCACGATAATGACATCGTCCGACGGCAATGTTTGGACGTTGGACACCCTGTCACCAACGACCGCCTGGCTCTACGATGTCACCTGGTCGGACGCGGCTGAGATGTTTGTAGCCGTCGGGCAGAACGGCACAATCCTGACGTCATCCGATGCGGTAGAATGGTCGGAGGAGGAGTCACGCCTGGGCGCTTACCTCTATGCCGTCACCTGGTCGGGTGGTTTGTTGGTCGTGGTCGGTCAGAACGGTTTGATCCTGAGCTCGGTTGACGGTGAAGTATGGACGTTAAGAGAGCATGGTTTGGCCGACAACCTGCGCTCGGTGACCTGGTCGCCTCTGCACAACCGGTTTGTCGCAGTCGGACTTTCGCAGACAGTGCTGGTATCCGACGACGGACTGGACTGGAACGCTCAGGTAACCGGGGCCGACTTCGACCTTTACGATGTTACCTGCGTTATTGACGACGATACTCTCTGCCTGGCGGTCGGGTCAGGCGGAACTATCCTGGCCTCTTCCGACGGAGTCGATTGGTCGCTCAGGCGATCGGGCGGGACCGATGTCCTGCGCAGCATCACCCACCGCGCCGGCGCCAACGAACTCTTTGTCGCGGTGGGTAACAACGGTCGCGTGATGCTTTCGTCCGATGCCGTCACCTGGGACAGTAGTAGCGCCACTGTGCACCACTTGCATGATGTCACGACATCATCGCAGTTGCTGGTAGCGGTAGGTCGCAGCGGAACCATCGTAACCTCCGAAGATGGTGCCGTTTGGACGCGCGTTCCCAACCTCGGCACCAGTGAGCACTTTGAGTCGGTGGCCTGGTCGGGAAGTGCTTTCGTGGCCGTCGGCGACAGTGGGATTGTAGCGATCGCCCAAGGCGATCAGGCTCCCACGTGGGACACTTTGCGCATTCTGACAGAACCGTTCCTGCAGGATGTCTTCTGGAATGATTCGATCTTCATCGCTGTCGGAGAACAGGGAGTGATCTTCACCTCGCCGAACGGCAGTGATTGGACTGAGCAGCTATGGGATGTGCCAGCCGAACAACTTAAAGGACTCAATGCCGTGGGCTCATCCGGATCGCTGTACATAGCGGTCGGCATCGACTTGACAATCATCTCGTCGGGGGATGCTACCGAATGGATCGGTCGCGGGCAGGCGGCCAGCGGCTCGCTGGAGGGAGTGACCTGGACGGGCACTCGTTTTGTCGCTGTGGGTTTGAATAATATCATCGTTACCTCGCCTTAGTGCTCAACGTAATGAAAAAGTCACAACGTCAGTTGCCTTACACGCTTTGCGCACATTAGCGTTATCCTGAGCGGCACAACCTCACCCTGAGCGGAGTCGAAGGGTGAGGCCTTGCGAGTACCGGGGCAGACGAGGACGTCTGCCGCCCACAAGCATCACCCAGCGTCGTTTATGGCTGGCGGAGACAGGCCCCGCCGCTACGCGACTGAAAGAGCAGCTTATAGACGATCTGCTCCCTCGGTGCTGTGGCTGGCAGAGGCCTTCGTCTGAACCATGACAAATCAATCCCCTCCCATCGCACCACAGAAAAAGCGGCAGACCGAAAAGTCTGCCGCTCATACTGAGTATCTTAGAACGCGCCAGTAGCGCGAAGGTCAGGCTCGCGTGCTACGGACAGTCCGGCGGCGGAAGGCCATCGTTGAACATATAATCCACCAGGTAAATGAGATCACCGATTTCAATAGTCGGGCCACCGTCAGCGTCGATGTCGGCCTCGGTGAAACACAACGGCTCCGGCCCCTCGTTGAACATGTAATCGACCAGGTAAATGAGGTCCGCGATATCAATAGAAGGACCATCATCATGGTTGACATCGCCGCGAGTGCGGCAGCAACAGGCATCCCCGACACCATCGCCGTCACTGTCAGCCTGGTCCGGATTCGACACATTGATGCAGTTGTCGCAGGAGTCACCGATCGCATCGGCATCGATATCTTCCTGATTCGGATTGATTGTCGTCAGACAGTTGTCGCACGAGTCACCCACCCCGTCGAGGTCCAGATCCTCCTGGGCGGTGTTGAACACTGTCGGGCAGTTGTCGCAGCCGTCGGGATGAGTATCGCCGTCGGTGTCGGCATTATCATCATAGCCCGGACAAATATCACAGGCATCACCGACACCATCAAGATCGGAATCGCTCTGATCGGTATTGGCAACAGTGGGACAGTTGTCGCAACCATCCGGCACCGTATCACTGTCAGTGTCGACGTTATCATCATGGCCGGGGCAGATATCACAGGCATCACCGACACCATCAAGATCGGAATCGCTCTGATCGGTATTGGCAACAGCAGGACAGTTGTCGCAACCATCCGGCACCGTATCACTGTCAGTGTCGACGTTATCGTCATGGCCGGGGCAGATATCACAGGCATCACCGACACCATCAAGATCGGAATCGGTCTGATCGGTATTGGCAACAGTGGGACAGTTGTCGCAACCATCCGGCACCGTATCGCTGTCAGTGTCGACGTTATCGTCATGGCCGGGGCAAACGTCGCAGGAATCCCCTACCCCATCCTGATCGGTGTCTTCCTGGTCAGCGTTGGCCACCGCCGGACAGTTGTCACATACGTCACCAACCGTATCCTCGTCGCCATCCGCCTGGTCCTGGTTGGCGTCACTGGGGCAGTTGTCACAAAGATCACCGACCTGATCGTCGTCGGTATCTGTCTGATTCGGATTGTAAACGCCCGGGCAATTGTCAATGGCGTCGTCCACGCCGTCGCCGTCGACATCAGGGTTGAAAATCGTATAGCAGTGCGGCCCGCTCCAGTCGGGCACGACGTTACCGACGCCGGTCCCGTAGGCCCACAGCCACAAACCGACCGGCAAAAAATAGCTGGCGGAATCGAGGCAGACTGTCTTGCCCATTTGATCGCCACCGAACTCGGTGGAGATCATGAAAGTAACGGCATCAAAGCCGTCCGGCATCCCCGGCCCCTCCATAACGGCAGCAGCCAGCGCTACCGTGTCGGCGGCTGAACCATTGACTCCGTAATAGTTGACCGAGACGATCAGATCATAAAAGTCGCCCAATCCCACGGCCGCCGTATCACCCACGATCGGCGTCCAGAGCGCGCCGTCGGTTGAATGCAGTTTGAACCCGTTGGTAAATCCCTTGAGTGGAGCACCGACGCCAGTGTTTGTCCAGCGAAGGTGAAAAACAATCGGGACGCCGGTAGTGAGTGTGTCGGGAGCATACAACCCATCGACATGGTCTAATGAAACTGACGCCGGGAGGGTGGTGGCCGGCATGGCGAAGGCACATACAGCCACCAGCAGCAGAATTGAGCGCTTTGTCATAAGATTCGATCTCCTGTTAGTACTTCAATGTAGTAGACGCTGCAATATAACCATTTGAGCCGGCAGGTCAACGCCGTTTTCCATCAGAAGTGGTCATTTGCGCTGATTTCGCGTAATGTCGCGCGAACGGTGAAACGTCAACATATACCTGTTATCAACCGGCGGTGGAGTTCGCTTGACACAACGACGACCCTGGCGGCAACTATTGGTGAGTATCTCAGGCGCAAAGAATCAGCGCTGCAACTCATCCGTCTCTACACGTATGACGGCCCCACCCGACGCATCAAAAAGGAAATCCACTCTGGTCGTGCCCGGCATGAGATACAGAACCGTGTCGGCGGCCTCGTATGTCTGCAGACCGTGGTCAAACGATCTGGTCGCGACAGTCAGGGTGTCGGTCACCGGGACATTGGCAAAGTAGTAGAAGCCGACAGCATCGGTGGTGTCGGAAAGCTGGTCGGGCACAATCTCGTCATTGAGATGCAGGTCGACGATGATCTCCGCCACCTCAACGGTATCGTTCGTTCCCGGTTCAATCACGCGCACCGCTCCCTCGAGCGACGAGGTCAAGGGTGGCAATGGAACCGTTAGAGCCTCAATATATGACATGTCACCGGGGTAAATGTCCAGATCACCTCTGAGTTCTTCGAAAGAAGGGATGTACACCTCCTGTGAGATGACGGCATATCCCTCCTTCGTATATGTGAACGGGTAGTAACCGGTGAGCAACCGATCAGGCACATGGAAGTAGCCGTATTCATCCGTCGTGTCGCTGCCGGCAGTCCCGTCAATCACCCACGATACCAGAACATCCTCCAGCCACGTATTGTCGAACCCATCCCTGACATCACCGTTGATTGTCCCGACAACCCTGTCTATATCCCAAAAGGCGGCAAGGATATTGTCATCCAGAGCGGGCGGCCCGCTGTTGAGCGTGTCATCGCTCGTCCAGTCGCTCTTGGTAAGAAGGAGACGAACGCGGCGGCCGCACGGCAGGTCCATAGAGAAGCTGCCATCGTCACCAATCACACGGAGAGTGCCGTAGTAGTGGCCGGATGTGGAGTACAGAACGATTTGGACATCCTCCACGACAACGTTATTGAGCCTCCCTGTCAATGCCGATATTGCATTTGGATCCGCCTCACAGTCGGCAGGCAATTCGACATCAAGCAGTTGCGCCAGCTGGCTGGTATCGCCGACAACATGACGTCCTTCCGATGTTTGTGGGTTATCATCACTGCACGCGACAAACATCAATACACTGAAGCTGAAAACCACACCAACAAGGAGTCTTTGCGTATGCTGACCGATCATAGTTGAACCTCTTTCCTTTGCATTCTATCTTTTGCGCTGGCCAACCATAAGACATTAAAACGGCGATGTCAATTAGACTATACCGGTCGATCATGGCCCCTCGGGGTAAACCCTACTACTTATACCGAAACCGCTTGATCTTGCGGGTAGACGTTTTCTTAAGCTCATCAAGCTGCACATCAAAGGCGACGATCCGTTTGTAGGCGGCAACGTTATCGTTTACCTGCCTGACCACGTCAGCGACCATCTTGTCGATCGTCACCAGGTCCGGATTATCGACACCAGCGATCAGACCGTCGGCTACCAGTTGCTCCAGGTCCGGCACGATCAGCGCTCGCACCTCTTCGCCCTGCCTGCCCTCTTTGGCCCGTCCGAACACGACGGCTTCAAGGATCAGTGGCGACTCGATCAACTTCTCTTCGAGTTCCTCAGGATAAATGTTCTTGCCGGCCGCCGACACTATCAGGCTTTTGCGACGTCCGGTAATCCAGAGGTGGCCATCACGGATTCGGCCCAGATCGCCGGTGTGCAACCAACCATCGACAACCAGCTCGGCCGTCTCCTTCGGCAGACCGCGATAGCCCGGCGTAATGTTGTCACCTTTGACGATGATCTCCCCCACGCCATCCGCGCCCGGTGTGTCGATGCGCACTTCGACGTTGTCAAGGGGCGGCCCGACCGAACCAAACTTGATGTCATCAGGGCATTGGAACGAGATGACGGGACTACACTCGGTCATCCCATATCCTTCTATGAAATCCAGACCAAGCAAATTGAAAAACCGCGCCATCTTCGGCTGTATCGCCGCACCCCCGGACACAAATATCCGTACTGATCCCAGACCGGCGCGGTTACGCACTGACCGAAACAGCGAGCAACCCGACTTGAGGCCGAGTTTCCACGCTGCCGATGAAAGCGACATCAGGGTCCTGAACATCAATCGTCGAAGCACCGGCGCGGCGGCCAGCTTCCTCTGGAATGACTGATACATCTTCTCATACAGAAGCGGCACACCGACCATGTGGGTCACTCTATTATAGGCAATATCTTCCCTGATCTGATTGGACTTGAGCGATCGAGCATAGACGATCGTCGCGCCGGACATTATCGGCGTCAGAAAACCGCAACTAGCCTCAAAAGTATGATGTAACGGCAGCACCGACAAAAAGACATCTTCGGGACCGAACGAAAGACGGCGGAAGATGCCGTCGAGATTGGCCAGTAGGTTCTTATGAGTAAGCTCCACCGCCTTGGGCGCTCCAGTGGTTCCTGAGGTGTAGATGATGACCGCGACCTCGGAAGGTGCGGGCAGCAACGCCAGCAACTCGGATGTTGCCAGCTTGGTCCAACCCAAATCGGAATCGTCCTCGAAACTGAAAGTATCGACGTTGACAGCGACATCATCCAGAAGCTCCCGGCCGCGACTGGAGACAAAGACCGACCGAAGCTGTGAGTGTTTTACGATATGGGCGACCTCAGTCGGCTTGAGGTTGATATCAATGGGCACCACCGTGCCCCCGGCGGCCAGGATCGATAAGTACGCAATCGGCCACTCCGGTCGGTTCTCAGAGAGAATGCCAATGCCACAGGGATCGACACAACCATGGCCGACAAGCCCTGCCGCCACCGCTCGCACGGTTTGCAGGACTTCATCGAACCGGTATGCCTTGCCCAGACCTCCTTCCGCTTTGAAGGCGATCTGATCGGGATATTGCTTGACCGCCTGTTCAAACCTTGAACAGAGGTTGGGCTTCGGTGTGTCTTCAGCGTGGTTCAGAGGCATGTCTCAATTTAGATATGTAGAGCCTCAAGACAAAGTGAAAAATGACCGAGCATGCCGTCCGTTATAAAGCTTCACCGCTCGGGTGGTGTCGGGCGACCCCGCCCGACGCCTGCCTTCGAACTTCATGGCTGTCAGGCGAGTCGCCTGACAGTCTCCGTAGGTCAGGAGCCCTGTGCTCCTGACGTAGATACCGAAACCATCCTTTGTCCGGGGTCACCATTCGACTCCGCTCATGCTTCGACTCCGCTCAGCATGAAGTTGGTTTGAATCGTTCGAGAGTGTATAGTGCGCGGTGGACCCCCCCGTCTACCGCGTCGGCCTGAGAGCGCCGGGGCACGAGGACGAACACCGGCCACGAAACCTGAGGGGTCTTTGACCAACTGCAAATACGCCAATAAGAAAAAACCGCCGGGGCGTGAACCCCGGCGGTTGTAGCATTCGTATGTTGTGCGAAGTATTGTCTACTCTTCAACGGTGATGGTCACGCTCATGACCAGGCCGTTGCCTCGCGGATCAGTGTCGGTAGCGCTGACGATGTAGTCACCGGGCGCGCCGGGCACGAGGTAGGAGAAGTAAGCCTCACCATAGGTGTTGGTCTCAACCGTGCCGCCACCCGATAGCAGGATGGTATGGTCGGCCAGTGGGTTGCCGGGACGATCTTTGATCAGTACCGTCAGGTACGCGGTCTCACCCGCTCCGGGACTACCCTGCACCTGCAAACTCGAATTGCCGCTGTAGGCGGTTCCGGTAGTAACAAGCACTTCGAATGTCGAGACAGCGCCGGCTGGATGCCAATACGTCACATAGTCAACGCCGCCGATCCCGTCGTCATCAGCGCCAGTCACGGAGTAGTCCTGCTTGAGCACTTTGGACCTGATTTCCACACGGTCCGAAGCACCGTAGCAGCCATCCTCCAACGAGCCTCCGCTTACGTTGAGCAGGTTGGCGTCGGCTCGGAACGAGGTGCCGCCGACTACCGGGTTGCCATTGAGGTCGATACCGGTAACCCACACGTAGACTTTTGATTCTCCGTCGGCTACCATTGATGCCGGTACGCCGACAACTATCAGAGTATCCGGGAACCAGGTATTGAAGAACATGGCGGTGTCGGCCACAGTGCCGCCAGCCGTCTCAGCATAGATGAACACGCGGCCGTCGGCCGTAGGGACGTTGTTACCCGAGAACCACTTGGTGTTACAGACACCCTCGTGATTCATGGTACGCTCCTCGTGCGATTTCATCGTTCCCTCATCGCATGAAAAATATACCACCTCAGAGTCGTTCACCGGATTGAGATAGATATCGGACACCACGGCGACAATGCCATTGGTGAAGGCAACACCACTCCAGTGTGGCATATTGCAGTCCTCGGCGCCCAGAACGATATAGGCCGGCGGACCGGCGGTTACCAGTACCTGAGTAGCGTTGGATAGTACGCCACCGCAGGTGGCACGAATTCTGATGGTTCCTGATATGGAACCGGAGTGTATGGTCGCCGTGGCGACACCCTGGCTGTTGGTCACAGTTTCATAGGGACCTTGGTCGACGTTGCCGAGATGCTCGCCGCCGCCGGGACCGTCAAGGATATAGAAGCTGACGTTCAGGCCTTCCGGCACCGGGTTAGCATTGACATCGTAGACGGTGGCGTGCAGAAGACTCACCTCGATGCCGCCGGTCTGGGTCACTGAGAGACTCATCGAGTCCGATTGCAGATAAATGAAATCCGGCGTGGCGTTAGGCGAAAGCTGCAGCGATGTCTCAGCCTCGCCGGTGATGCCGCCTTCGTTCACGGATACTTTCACATAGACCGTCTGAGCGTCGTTGCCACTGACAAAAGTAACGCTGGTGGCGCCATCTGAAGTCATGGCGGTCGACGGGATCAGACCAAAGGCATCCCAGGTCCCGTTGGCGTTGGCGTCAAACACCAACGAGTCGATACCGGCCGACCAGTAGCCGTTGCCGTCAATATCGACAAACTTCTCACCGGCTGCGATTCGGACAAGCGTATTGTCCGGGGCCGGTTGGCCGAGCGCATCCCGCACCGAGACTGTGACCACAGCAGAGTCCGTTCCGTTGGCCAACAACAGATTCGGCGTGACCGAGAGAGAAACGTTGCCGCTGGACTGCTGACTGTTGGTTACATCGACACTCGTAGAGGCCGACTGGGACGCTTGACTGCTATTTGTGGCGGTAATCATGATCGTGCCGACCGTAGTCGCCGTAAAGATCGTGGCAGCGATGCCGCTGGCATCGGAAACTGCTGTTTCAGGCGTAAAGTACCCTGCGGACGAGGGTTGAACACTGAACTCGATTGTCTCGCCGACTACGGGGTCGCTGCCTACAGTCAAGGTAGCCTCGACGATAGCGGTTGAATTCAGTTCCACCGCGGCCGGGCTGGCCGTTACCGATATGTTCACATCAGTCGCTGCTGGATCATCCAGGCGGCTCTTGGAATCACACCCGCCGAGGAACCAGAGCGAAAGCAGCGCCAACGACGCCGCTGCGAAATATGCTACGAAGCACTTCTTGTTGGTGAACATGACTTCTCCTGATTCTATCCGGTTTTGCTTCTGTTTATTCTACTTTGTTATCGTCGTCAGGTGGCTTCCTGTATCGGCATGCAATAACAAACGTCAGGACCCACATCGCTGCGGGTCCAACGCCGATATCGTCTTGAAGCGGATCGGATCAACCCCCACCCATAGCCAGATCACTGTCAACGATGGTCGGCGTGACGAAAATTACCAGATCGCGGCTTTCGATCCTCTTGGTCTTGTACTTGAAGAGCATACCCAGAATCGGAATGTCCTTCAAAATCGGCACGCCATGTTCACTTTCGATTTCGTCCTCGGTCGTCAGTCCGCCGATCACCGCCGTCTGACCGTTGGACACGATAACATGGGTCTCGGCATTGCTCGTATTGATGATGATACCGCTGGGGTCAAACTCAAACGTTGACCGCTCCGGCTTGAGATGCATCAGAATCCGGTTCTCCGCCGTAATATGCGGCGTGACCGTCAAGATCGTGCCGACCTCCTCAAACTGAATGACCACGTTGCCGGATTCGTCGAACTGTTTGATCGGCACCTTCGCACCCATCTGAATCCTGGCTTCGTGATTGTCAATCGTGGTGATCTCCGGATGAGCGATAATCTTACCCTTGCCGTTGCTGACGATAGCGTCGACGAAGGCTCTAACGTCCCAGCCATGCTGCAGGGCCGACACCTGATAATGGAAGGACGGTTTGGAGACGTCGGAGGCGTTGATATCACCCGACTGACGAATCTCACGCCCGCTCTCGGTAACAAAGCTACCATTGACGTTCCAGTCGAAGCCGAGTTCGGAGAAATCGTCGGTGTAAATTTCCAATAGTTGGGCCGAGATTTTGATCTGGTACGGCGGTTTGTCAAGCTCGGCAATGTACTCGAGCAGCTTCGGCATGTTCGCCGGCACTTCCTGGATGATGATCGAGTTGGAGCGGGAGTCGGCATCGACTCTGCCGCGTTCGGTCAGGAGTGACTTGACGGCGGTGACGATATCACCGGAAACTGAGTTGGAGATCCTGACGATTTTCGTTTCGAGATCGACCAGCTTGCGCTGCTCCACGCGATGTTTTTCCTGTTCGGTCAGTTCCTCGCGGTGCGCTTTGGCGCCGAGAATACGGATGTAGCCACCATCCTCATCGACCACGGACAGATTATAGGTGCGGCCGATAATATCCATCGCCTGCCGCCACTGAACGTCGCGCAGCTTGATGGTGACGGTTCCCTCGACGCCCGGAGCGATCACGACATTGACGCCGCCGTAGTCGGCCAGGAAGGTCAGTACCGAACGAATATCGGCCGACTGGAACTGGAGGTTCTCGATCGGCTTGCCGGCATCCGGCGTTTCGGCCGTTATGCCCGCTGCCGCGAGGAGCCCGAGCACCAAGCCGATTATGAGACGATGTTTCGAATTTGTTTTCCAAGCCATGGGATATTACCTGCCTTTCTTAATCCTCTATGTGAAGAGCCATTGTGCGACTCCACCCGTATTCGAATATCTGAAAATAGACACGATCGGACTCGATCCTCAGGACGTAGCCTTTCTTGACGCGGTCACCACTCTGGAGGATGTAGCCATAACCGGTGGCATCCTCCAGTAGGGCGCGGTTCTTACCGCCTTCGGATTCGATGATACCGACTAGCCTGAGACCTTCGACATTCGGCACTTTTTGTTCCACTGGATCATTGGAGACTCTGGCTTCGTTGATCAGAGTCTCAAACGGATCTCGGTAGCCACGCGCCTTGTATTTGACAATCAGACGCTTCGGGAACTCGGCAACCATGGTTCCTTTGATTTTCCGCGATTGAGCGGGCGTCCGACGGAACCGGGAGGTTGACTTCTTTGACTTGTCGGAATCAACCGCCAGCTTGGCGCCGTCTGATTTCTTGGAAGACTTCTTGGACTCAGTATCCTGAACAATTGTCTTTTCCGGCACATCCGGTGGCTTAACCTTGCCCTCCGTCTTATCCCTGGCTCGATCTACTTTAGCCACTGCCCCGGGAGTTTTCTGAGCAGGCTCATCAGCCGTCTTGGGCTGAGGGGTCTTCCTGGGTTCAGCCTTGGGTGTGGGCACGGTCTGCTTTGACACTGGAGCCTTCGTCTGGACAGAGGCAACAACAGGACCGGCCTTGGATTGGTCGACAGGTTTCACTGCCGGTTTGGCCTTCTCGGCCGCCTGCTTTTCGTAAAGATTGGCCCATTTATCTTTGTCCGTGAAGGCGGCCTTGGGCGTTACCGGTTTGACGGCCTGCGCCTGTTCCGGCTTCTCAATCTTGACAGCGACCTTTTCGGTCGGTGATGACGGCTTCTGGTCCACCGGCTGTTTGGTCTGAGGCCGAGCCTTGGGCGGCTCCGGTTTATCATTCGCAGGTGGCGTATCCGTTGACCCCAGGGCGGCCAGACGATCCTTGTCGATCGCAGCGTTCAGTTCCGCCGTTGTTTTGGCCTGGGTTGAGGGTATCGCAGTCGGTGCCACGGGCTTGACAGCAACTTTCGGTGCTACCTCAGTTTGGTTCGACTTCTTAGCCAGTTCGGCAACAACCACCGAGCTGGACCAGGGGGCGAAGGACCGACCGGTTTTGTCCGGAAACAACACTGTCACAGAATTCTGGTCACTCCGTACTTGGTAGGCGGTTTCTTTTCCCATATCAAAGACCACCCGCACTACTTCTTCAGGCTGTATAGCGTACTGACTGGTCCGAATCCCTTGCACCGGACAATGCGGCAGCGAGAGGAATTTCTTGGCGCCCAGGTAGTGTCTCGCTTTCAGAATATCGACGATCACCCGAAACGGTTTGCCGTCCTTGGCTACTTCCGTCTGGTGGCTAAACCTCACCGTGCCGTCGACATCAAGGCGCGCCACGGTCTGACCGTTCTGAAAGCTCAACTCGATGTCGGTCACCCGTGACGAGGCAAGAGCAGACGAGGCAGCCAGAAGAACCAGGACAGCAATTATGCAATAGACTTTATTCATCTGGTCACCTCCTAGATCGTAATCTCTTTGAGCCGCTCAGCCTCTTTCACAAAGTAAGTGGAGAGGGTGAAGACAGCGGAGACGGTTTCATTCTTCTTCCGCTCCGACGCATTATTGTCGGCCGCCGGTTGAGAAATGGCAACGTTGAGGGCGGTAAGCTCAAGATTGTCGACATTGGCGATGAAAGGGAAGTTGGCTACGTAGCTTATGAATGAACCAAGATCATGGTAAGCCCCGGTCAGACTGATTTCAAACGAGGCTACGTTGTAGAAATCATCCGTTTCAACGTCCAGTGGCTGAATCCCGGTTATCTTCGTTCCGGTCAGCGATGAGGCTGTGTGCAGTTGCACCAGGAATGAGGGGATCTGCTTTACTTCGGGCAACAGCGCCTCGATCTCGTTATAGCGATCCAGAAGGTCGACATATTCCAGCTTGAGGGCTTCCAGCGATTTGGCCTTCATCTCGACATTGCGCAGTTCGGTTGTGATTCTCTCAAACTCCTGGGTTCGGGCCGCGAGTTGCTCGTCGTAGTTGGAGTACAGCCTGGAATGCCAGAAATAGATAACCACAAAGAAAGCCATGACCCCCAGTGCGATCTTCTGAGTTTTGGCGTCCTTAAAATCCATAACGGTCCGTCCCTAATTTAGACTTTTGTGGCTGGTGGTCTTGTCTTTCTTCGGTTTGTCAGTATTAACCTGCGCCACCGACGTGCGCGTTTGCTGGTCGGCGAGTAGATGTACATCTAATGACAAAACGAAGTTAAACGCTGCATATTTATCAAACTTGACTTCGTTGGTGGATACCAGTTCCACGTTATCGAAGTAGTCGGAGCGCATAGTGTTGATCATGAAGGCGGCCAATGCATTGAGAGTAAAGGCATACCCTTCAATTCGAGCGGGCCTCACAACCGCCATAGTCGCAGGTCCGGCCGTGGAGTCACCCGCCGGAACCGGCGCTGCTTCCTCAGTGAACTTGGCCAGCCAGACGAATTCCGGCACGTTCCGAGCAACATCGGCGAGAATCTGCACCCAGACAGTCCGGTGTTGATCCAGTTTGTCCACCGCCGCCATCCGTTCGGTGATCTTGGCTTTGACGCTTTCCAACCCTTCGACGAGCTGAATGTCCTTCTGCAACATAGCGGCACGGCGTTGGGCTCTGGCGATATCGTTGTCGAGTTCGGTAAGCTGGTGTTTTTGGTAGAAGGTAATGGCGACCAGCATAATCATCACGCCAACAGCCCCGCCAATCACGTACAGCCCGGCTTTGCCCAGCGAAAAATCGAAGGACCGCTTAAGGTATTCCTTGGGAAGTAAGTTTATCTCTATCATATCTGATCCTACCTAACCTTCCTCATGGCCAGACCGACAGGAACGGTCAACAGCGGGGCTATTTTCTCCGGCTGGAGGTACTGGAACAGTTCCGGATCGTAGTCGATATTGCGCAACGGGTTGGCGATTTCCAACGGCGTCGACAGCTTCGACTGCAAGTACTCAGCCATATATGGTACTAAGGCGCCGCCGCCGCACAGTACGATCCAGTCGATGTTCTCCTGCTTGGACTGCGACTTGAAGTATGAAAAGGCTAATTCTATCCCGGAGACCAGTTCGTCGGTCGCCGATATGATAGTAGCTTTGAGCATGTCCTGATCGATTGATTCCGCCATCTCGCCTTTTATGGCTTTAGAGGTCAACTCCGGATTGAGCCTGAACTCCTTCTGGATGGCATTGTACACCTCGCGAGTACCGCTGGAAACGTCACGTGTCGAGTGATATATCCCATCCACTACGTAAGTGAGATTGGTCACGTCATGGCCGATGTTCAGCAGGCACGTGATCCGAGTGGGATCTATCTCGTAGTTGTATTCGTAGGCGTTGTAAATGGCCAGGGCGTCATCATCGACAATCACCGGCCGCAGCCCGCAGTCTTCAATCAACTGAAGATACACTTGCAGGTGTTCCTTACGAGCGGCTACCAGCAGTACATCCATTTTGTTGACATCATCGTCAACTTTGATGATGTGATAACCGAGCGAGACATCATCGACATCGAACGGCGCCCGCTGTTCCGTTTCAAACAGGATCGCCTGCTCGGCTTCAGTGCCGGTTTTCTTGTCGATGGTAAAACGGTCGGTTATGACACCATGGCCGGAAATGGATACCACCACATCCCTGATCTTGGGATCGGTTTGGTCGATCAACGACTGGATGTTGAAGATGACGGCTTCCCGATCACGAATCTCGTCGGCAACAATCGCCTCCGGGGGCAGTTCCCTGATCCCGATAGCCGCGACCGCATAACCCGTCTTGGTATGATCCAGTTTGACCAGTTTGATCGAATTGGCGCCGATGTCCAAGCCAACCGTGCTCTTGGCTGAGCGAGAAAACAACATTGGTCACTCTTTGTCTAAATGATTTGTAACTCTTGCTTCATTGTTAATCTATCGACATAACAGAGCTTCATTTTACGTTCGGAGCCAAAAAACCGACCCGGATAAGCAACCCGACTTACCGGGTCCGGCCTTGAGTCCTTCCGAAGTATTATCGGTCGACTGCGGCGCCACCTTTATAAGAATCGTATAATCTGTTGACGAATAAATGATTACAGGAAAACCCCTCCCGCCTGGAGAGGGGTTTTCAGAGGATGAGTAGCAGAGAGTAATCTAAGGCTGAGCTATAGGTGCCAATGTTGCCTGTTAGTAGGTATCACCGGCATGTTCCTGAGCCCATTCATCCCAGGTGTCATAGGACCGAACCCGACCGGTTGAGCGTAATACGTTGTGGAAATGCTCGAAGTACTGGTCTTCCACAACCCCGATAGTGAGAATATTGCCGCCACCGGTAAAGCCGGCCGAGCCATTCGGGCCGAATGTCATAGCGTTATTGGACACATCCGTAAAGAGGTAATCAACGTTACCCGTCAGGGTGTCCTGTCGTACCACCGGATCGCCATCATCATAGACGAACGACGTCGGGTCAACCACGTCCTTAAAGACCGTAATGATCTTTTCGGAATAATCGAAATAGACACCGTACTGTACCTTATCCGTGATAGCCATAGAACGGGCCAGTCTCAGCGAAGAGACGATATCTCGGTTAGCGGATCGGAACTGCATTCTCTCATAAGCTCGCTGGAATCTCGGCACGGCCATGCTGGCGACAACACCAATGATTACAGCCACGGTGAGCAACTCTATCATCGTGGCGCCGAATGTTGATCTAAGCTTTGATTTCATATCTGCACCTGAGTGTTAATATGTCGTTTCTGTTTCCCGGACCATGAGGGGGTCGCAACAACCGCGCCAATGACCGGGACCTGCCTGCACAGGTCATCATTCAGCACAGGCCGTGCCCTGCTCTAAGGAAAATCATGCTCATGCCACGCCCACCGGCCATGTCCGCACCGCACAACAGCTTGACCTGCACCCGAGGAAGTTAATCAGCAGCGACGGGAACAAATACCGCCTGGACGACCTTAAAAGGTGTGGGACACACCCCATACCAGTGGGGCGAACGCAATTTGCTGTTGACAATATTCAGTCTCAGCCTAACTTGATAGAAACAGTCGGTCTTACGATAGAAACCATAAGCTTCACTATTCCGAATTGAGGATTAGATCATTATGCTGAAACGACAGACGACTTTGTCCGAGGGCTCCACCGCCATACTTGCTATGATACTGATAACGCTCGTTGTCGGCCCGGTCTCTGCGATCGACCCCCCGGCCGTCTTGACTCCGGCGGCGGTTGTCTCACCGAAAGCTGACATTCCCCTATCTGCAGCGGTAAGGGAGGCTCTGCTCGACCGTGATGGTGACATTGTCAAACTGTGGGTTTTCTTCACCGACAAGGGGGTGTTCGACAACACCGAGTTTGCAGCCAGGGCGGCCACGGTTGTGATCGCGCCCCGAGCCCTCAAACGTCGCGCCAAGGTCGGCCGTGATTATGTTGTCTTTGCCGATCTACCGGTGCTGTCGGAGTATGTTGACGGTATAGTGAATCTGGGAGGTCGGCTGCGACGGGTCTCGCGCTGGCTTAACGCCGCCAGTTACGAACTCCCTGCCGACCTGCTCGATCAAGTAGCTGCTCTGCCCTATGCGGCCAGGCTGAAACCGGTAGCACTTTATAAGAGAGCACCACTGCCGGAAGAAACGCCCGATCGTCCGGAGAGTCCGCCGGAACAATCCCTCGGCGCCGATGCGCTCAATTATGGATTGTCCTTCAATCAACTCAATCAGATAAATGTCCCACCGGCGCATGAAAAAGGATTCAGCGGTTCCGGAGTCACGCTGGCTATCTTCGATACCGGTTTCCGGAAATCGCATAATGCTTTCGCTGCTCACTACGTCGAAGGCAGGGTTCTGGCCGAGTGGGATTTCATTTTCAATGACAGTAACACCGCCAATGAAGGGGCCGACTGGTCGAGCCAATGGAACCACGGGACTTATATATGGTCCACTTCGGGTGGGCTTGATGACGGCACGCTTTACGGCCCGGCTTATCGCTCCGATTTCATTCTGTGCAAAACCGAGGACATCAGGTCGGAGACGCAAGTTGAAGAGGATAACTGGGTGGCGGCCCTGGAATGGGTCGATTCACTTGGCGCCGACGTCGTCACCAGCTCTTTGAGTTACATGGGTTGGGATGACGGCACCGGCTACACTCCGGCCGATCTGGACGGATGGACCGCCGTCACCAGCATCGCGGCCAGCATGGCCGCCGACATGGGCATAGTAGTCTGCAATTCGGCCGGCAACAGCGGTCCGTCACCGCAAACGTTGGGGGCTCCCGCCGACGCCTTCGACATCCTCACCATCGGCGCCGTCGACGCTTCCGGATTCCTGGCCGGCTTCTCCTCGCGTGGCCCCACTGCGGATCTCCGCATCAAACCGGAAGTCACGGCCCGAGGTGTCTCGACCTCGTGCGCCTTGGCGACCTCCGACGCATCCTACGGCACCAGAAGCGGCACTTCACTATCGACACCCCTGGTAGCCGGGGCCGCTTGTCTGCTGATTGAGGCCAAACCGTATTACACGCCCCGGCAGATTCGGTGGGCCCTGATGGAGACAGCCAACAACGCCGCAGCACCCAACAACGATGTCGGGTGGGGCTTGATTGATCTTGACGCAGCGCTCAGTTGGGGAGCCAACTTCGGGTCTGATATCACGGTCGGCGACGCCCCGGCTACGGTTCAGTTTTACGACAGTTCGACTGTCACCCCCCTGGCGTGGACTTGGGCCTTTGGCGATGGTGACAGCAGTTCGGTGCCGAACCCAGCGCACTTGTACAATAATCCGGGCGCCTATAATGTGGCACTGTCGATTGAGACCGACAGTATGGGGACCATAATTGACGCCAAAGAAAGCTACATCATACTGTTAGCCGACACTCTGATTTTTGCCCCTGCCTCCGGTGTACCGGGATCAGAGGTGCTCATGTCGATCAACCTGAAAAACTCCCAGGAGTTGTCCAAGCTGACTATTCCTTTCAAGTTCGATAGTTCTCCATTCCTGGTCTTTGATTCAGCCACGTTGGGTGACCGCACGCTCTACTTCGAATATTTTCAACTGGTCGGGTTCATCCCGTCATCTAACAAGTACGCCTATGAACTCCGGGCCGACGACGGCGGCGGACAGCCTCCTTTGGCCGCGGGTGACGGTGAGATCATGCAGCTTCATTTCAGCATCGATGCTCTGGCGCCGATTGGTACGACGATTGTGGTTGATACTACCTCATCGCCAAAGATGCTGGAAGTAACATCTGAGTTTCTCGTATACGCTCCGGCGGTGATCGAGGGAACGCTCGAGGTTACGGGTAGTGTAAGAGGTGATGTCAACGGCGACCTGGTGATAGACATTGCCGACCTGACTTACCTGATCGAGTACATGTTTGGACAGGGACCACCCCCGGTGAGCGAAATGGCTGGTGATGTCAACGCCAGCGGCCAGTTGGACATTTCCGACTTGGTCTATCTGGTTGACTACATGTTTAACGAAGGTCCCCCGCCACCGGCGTAAAGGCCGCCTGTTAAGGGTGAAAGCCAGACTTTGTGGGCGGCAGACCTCCCGGTCTGCCCCACAGTAATATGTCAAGCAGCAGACGAGGACGTCTGCCGCCCACTGAAATGTAGGGCAGCATCCCTGTGATGCTGACTCAATCATGTCAGGTCTCAAAGAGACCTGACCTACAAAAGACTTTCCCCGGTCATGGATTCGATCTCGTCAAGCAGGGCGCGTTCGAGGTTGGATTCGTCGACGGTGCGGATGACCTCGCCCTTCATGATAAGTTGCCCCTTCCCCACACCGCCGGTGATACCGATATCAGCCGCCCGCGCCTCACCCGGACCATTAACGGCGCAACCCATGACCGCGACTTTCAGAGACATCTTGATGTGCCGCGTCCTGGCCTCAATCGACTCGGCCAGCGGGATCAGATCGATCTGGCATCTCCCGCAGGTCGGGCACGAGATCACCTCCACACCCTCGGTGACGAGTTCGCACGACTTCAGAATCTTCCTGGCGACGCGCACTTCGTGGATCGGGTCGGCGGTCAACGACACGCGCATAGTGTCGCCGATACCTTGCAGCAACAATGCTCCCAACCCCACCGATGATTTGATCGTCCCGGTTTCAAGCGTGCCCGCCTCGGTGATACCTATATGCAACGGATAGTCGCACTTCTTAGCCAACATCGAATAAGCCCGAAATGACGTGGCCGCGCTGCTGGACTTCACGGAGATGATAATGTTGTGAAAGTCGTTCTCTTCCAGGAGCGCTGCTTCTCGCAATGCTGCTTCAACAAAGGCGCGAGGGTCATCGTGACCGTACTTCTTAAGGATATCCTCAGGCAGCGAACCGGAGTTGACGCCGATCCGTATCGGGACCTCGGCCTCCTTGGCCGCCCGAGCCAGTTCGCGCACTTTCCAGTCGGCGCCGATATTGCCGGGGTTAATGCGTATTTTGTCGAAACCGGCCTCGATAGCCGCCAGCGCCAGTTTGTGATCGAAGTGAATGTCGGCCACCAGGGGACCTTCAATCTGCTTGCGGATGTCGCCGAGACATGCCGCCGCCTGCTTGTTAAGCACCGACAGCCGGACGATATCACAGCCGGCCTCGAACAATTGCCTGATCTGGCCTACCGTAGCACCGACGTCGCGGGTATCGGTGTTGGTCATTGACTGCACCGCCACCGGGAAACCGCCGCCAATCAGAACATCGCCGACTTTTACGGCGCGGCATGGTCGTCGTTTTGTAGAAAGCATATCGTCTATATCCAAACTTGACCGGCTGTCACAAGTCACATAGTTTAGGACGTTCTACGCAACGATGCAACAGGAAGTTGAACGAAATTGATCTGGTTGAAACGACTACTACCGCTGGTGTTGATCGTCGCCGGATGGATGGCCTACACCCGATACCAACAGCACACGGCTGAGCGGTTTTATGAAGATGCCGAGCGCTATGCGCTAGTAACGGCCCAGGTCTGGCTGGCTTCGGCTGAGTATCGCGATGACCCACAGCAGTTTCTCATATTCCGCGATTCGTTGCTTGAAGCCGCCGGGCTGTCGCTGGAGAAGGTCGATGAGTATCTGCGAAAGTATTCGAGTCGACCGGAGACTTACACACCATATGTGCGGCTGGTCAAACAGCATGTCGATTCGCTGACTGAGCTGATGACCGACAGTCTCAGTAAGCCCGGCCGGTCCCGGGCTATCGATTCTATGACTGTCGAGTAGTTATTCGGCGGCGTTGAAAGCGCCGGGGAAGTGCTCGATTTGGCCGTTGACAAAGGTAACCACATCGAATCGCAGATCGCAGTTGTCTACTTTCTTCTGTTCAATGAACTGCTGGGCGGCACGGGTAAGGTTGACTGTTTTCTTTTCGTCGACCCGTTCGGCCGGATGACCGAACAGCTTTGATGACGCCGACTTGACCTCGACGAATACAATCAAGTTGTCGCGTTGTACAATTAGATCGATTTCCAGGCGACCGGCGCGCCAATTCCGGGCAAGAATCTCAAACCCCTGCTCTTCGTAGAAACGGCCAGCCAGCTTCTCGTAGCTGCGCCAGGCCGGGTCCGACCGAGGCGCCCCCGAACGTTTCTTAGAAGAGGGCATAATCGGCGATTAAATCGGCCACCGGTTTGAACGTGCGGCGGTGTATCTCACAGGGTCCGTGCTCTTTGAGTTCATCGAGATGGATCGGGGTCGGGTATCCCTTGTGTTGGGAGAATGAGAACGACGGATACAGTGCTTGGTAGCGATCCATGATTCGATCGCGGGTGACCTTGGCCACTATCGATGCAGCGGCAATGGCCTGGCAGCGTCGGTCCCCACCGACAACGGCGAATTGCGGCTGGCTGATGTTCGGTATGGGATAGTTGCCGTCCACCAGAACGAAATCCGGGGCCTGCTTGAGATCCATCACGGCTTTGCGCATCGCCATTAACGATGCTTTCAGAATGTTCATCTTGTCGATGCACTCGTTGTCGATCACCCCCACGGCGCAAGGCAGGCCGAGATTGACAATAGTATCAAAGGCTTGTTCACGACGGGCCGTCGTCAGTTTCTTGGAGTCATCGACCCCGGGGATCTCCAATTCCGGCGGCACGATCACCGCCGCCGCCACTACCGGCCCGGCCAGCGGTCCGCGACCGACCTCGTCGACCCCGCAGATGGCTTCATACCCTTTGTCGATCAGCATCGCTTCCACATCACCGAAGTCGAAACTGTTCTTATGGTCATCGAATGTGAATTTCAACTGCACACTCTAAGTTAGGCCAAAACATACCGCGCCATCAATAAAATAATTCTATGTTTGTTATCGGACGCATTCGTGGCTTTATTAGAGTGTGTTCAACAATACGATACCAGGCGCACGCTAATTGCACAGATCGGTCCGAAAATGGGCAGAGTCGCAACAGACAGATTCGAATTCACGATCATTGCGGGTGATCTCAAGGGGCGACGGATAAGCGCTCCCAAGCTCGGGCACACGCGACCACCATTGAGTAGGCTGCGCAAGTCGATCTTTGACTTTCTGAACCCATACTTACTCGACGCGGAGTATCTCGACTTGTTCAGCGGCACCGGATCGTATTTGTTCGAGGCGGTGTCACGGCGCGTGCGATCAGCCCTCGGGGTGGAAATGGAACCGGAGTTGGTAGCATCCATAGAGCGCTATGCTGAGAAATACCATGTGACGGACCGGCTGCAATGTCGGTGCGAGGATGTGTTCGCAGCAATTCCTCGGCTGCATGAACAGACGAGGCAATTCGATATCGTGATGGTCGCACCACCGCAATACGTGGGCATGGTTGACCGGACGCTTGAGTGCTTGCAGCGCCATCCGATTGTGACGTCGTCTGGTATGCTCATCTGCCAGCATGACACTACCGAAACGAAAAAGATAGATTTCCACGATTTCGAAATCTCCCAGCAGCGCAAGTACGGCAACACTACGTTTACGGTGCTGCGACTGCCGTAAGAACACACCCCGGCCTTCGGCCACCCCTCTCAAGAGGGGATGATCGGAGGTATGAACCGGGCAGATAGGTAACAGATTAAACCGGAGACATAGGTTACAAAGTAACCTCTGGAGGGACTTTCCAAAAACCTATGATATTGTGCGCGGCAGACCTCCCGGTCTGCCCGTTTGAAGGACGTATCCAGCGTAATCATGGGGCAGACGAGGACGTCTGCCGCCCACAGCAAAGGAATAACAACCACCCAATAGTCTTTGGAAGGTTCCTTGAGAGGGGATTCAGGGGTGTGTTTGTTGTGGTGGCCGAATCTTCAGATTCGGCCACAGCGTGGCTCTGCTACTGCCATCCCGACGAATCTGAAGATTCGCCGGGCACAACGAAGAACGCGAGGAACACGGCTTGACCGTGTCACCCTGAGCGGACAGGCTGTGTCGCAATTGGTTTTTTAATTGAGTATTGATTATTAGTCGATATGTTGTGGTTCAACCAAGATAGGTAGTGAGGATT
>SDBU01002321.1_pt1 | contig 25530 bp, 47 predicted proteins | sample 2277071 | NCBI WGS metagenome assembly SDBU01 (sample SAMN10397929, study PRJNA504765) | marine sediment metagenome | isolation source: marine sediment core GS08_GC12, 126 cmbsf | place: Arctic Ocean: Gakkel Ridge, Loki's castle | collected 2008
ATATCATCACTTATAGCTTTAGCTTCTGCTACTGTAGTAATAGGCGCTGGAAGGGAGTCACCTCGCCATTTAAGGTATTTAGTTACAGCTTCAGAGTAATGGTTGGCTTTGATTTTGTTCATGGTGCTTAACTCGGCGTCGTATATGATGTATATCATTTGTTACCTCTTAGGCATTAGCTTTTTGTAGGATTTCTCTTTAAGCATATTTGAAGCAGGGAAGTCAATAGTAATCGATGCAGCATCAACAAGTCGGCCTTCTGTATCTTCAATGCCTAAGCTTAAGGACTCGGTAGGTTGCATGGCCTGATTCTTAAGCTGCTCTACTATGTAATTTCTAGCTCTGAAGAAGGCAGTATGAGGGTATTTGTAATTTAGATCTGACATTACTATTTCTTTCGTGCTATGTCGCATAATTATGAATCGGAACATACTGTATCTCCTTAGTGTAGTATTTCCTCTATTTCTGCTGTAGACATATTAGGGGCAGCAGCTATTATCTGAGGCATTGATAGTTTGTACTTCTGGTAGGTTCTAGGAGACCAGATTTCTATAAGACGGCCTTCTCGTACTATCCAAGCACGCCCTTGAAGGCGTTCTCTATAGTAGAAGATGGTGTTTTCAGGCATTTCATTAGTTGCAGAGTCTAAGAAGTCTCGTATATCATGCAGGCTGATGAAGCCGATACCTGCACTAGCGTTTTTACCTTTAGGCATGTTTGGTGTTTTATAGTAGAGTTGGTAGGGCATGTTTAATTTCCTCTTTACCTCTCAAATATGGACTGGGACGGTAGGGTCTATTTCATGGTAGCCTATGGTGAAGAGCTTATCTTCAAAATCTGTCTTAGTTATCAGGCCTTGGTTGTAGAGTTGTATAGCTTTTTCAAACCACTTTCGCTCTTCAGGAGTTGCTTCATTCCAGCATTCATAGCATATTGGATTTCCCTTTATCCTTACGCTTGCTTTGCAGTCTGGGTGGATAAGGCATTTTTTCATTATGTTGTCTCCTGTCCAAGACGCTTTTCAGCTCTATTGAGGTAGGCACTGTAGCGGTGCATTACATCTTCTTGAAGGTCTATTAGAACTTTAGGGGCGTTAAGTTCTTGTAGGTGCCTGATTCGATCTCCGAGTTTTTCAGTCAGTGCTGCTCTAGCCTCATCTATCTCCTTGATATTCATACTATAGACTATAGCAGTGAGTGTTTTAGCTTTAGTCTCTGGGGATAAGTAGCCGTGGGCTATAACCTCCATAAAGCGTTCAACAGGGCTGGCTTTGTATGTTTTTGTCATTGTCCTACTCCTAAGATATATTTCTTAGTTCATTATCACGCTTAAGTCGGTCTCCAAATGTCCAGGATAGTTGTCTTAACTCGTTATAGGTAATCCAAGGCTTATCATCTAAGGTCGTCCCTGGCTTGTAGCCTGACAATTGGTGTAGTCGCTCTTCATAAGCACGGAAGTCTTTTTCCTTAAGAGCCTTTAGCTCAGCTATAACGCTTGGAGTAGCTATATTGTGAGCAGCTTTAATACCTTCTCGCTTTGTTAGTTTCCTTTGCTTAGCTTCCTCTTTACGTTCTACATGCTGTTTAAGCTTTGTTGCAATAAGCTCCGGCGTTGCTTCGTTTACAGGTTTCATATAGCCTCCTTGAAGGCGTATATGATCTCCTACGTTAGGAGGGTCAATTAGCTCTAAGCTTACTGTATAGTCGCTATAACCCTTACTGTAAGCTTTAGGGAGGTAATTAAAGTCTAGAATGATAGCGCGCTGTCCAATATGGGAAGACTTACCTATTGGACCAGTTATAACTATGGTATCTCCTACGTTATATAGACGTGGCTTAGGCTTACGTAAAATTTCAGGCACTGTCTTACCTCCTTAGAATCCGAGATCTTCTATAAGCCATCCCTGCTCTAAGCCTATCTCGATATAGTACTTGCCAAAGATTCTTATAGTCTCGGGGTCTAACCCTTCTCTAAGCAGTTTCGTTTTGATAGCAGGGATGTTTCCAACCAGTAGTCCGGTGTCAAACTGCTCTTTAGCCCATTCAAGCTTTTCTTTCTGTTCTGGATCTAATTTACGCACTGTTCTATCTCCCTTACTGCTTCAACTCATCTATTAAGAAGTTAAGTTGTTCAATCTCCGTTTCAGATAGTCCTTTGTAGCCTGAAGTGATGTATTTATTAACTACGGCTAAAAACTCTTGACGGTCTTCAGCCATTTCAGGTTGTCGGCCTATATAACTTCGTAGAGCCGTACCTAATGCTATACGTTCAGCGTTATAGCTGGTCCGGTAGGCGAGTTTTCTCATATCTTCTATTGAAGCCATTTTAAGTCCCTTCCTCTATTGTTACTACTAGGCCTGCTCTAGCTAGCTCATATTCCTTAGGGCTGATACTGTAGAATAAGGAATCGGTTACAGGGTCAAGGTCGTCTTTGATAGCTCGTAGTTTTTCATCAGCTTAGGAAGCTATAGCATCTATAGGTGAGTTATGCTCTGCGCGGTATTTCCGTCGAGCAGCTTTTTTGTCCTCAGCATAGACTAAGTCCCAGCCATTAAAATCTCTGTCAGTGCGGTGCCAGTGTACTAGGTAGAATTTCACAGTATCCTCCTTGATTCTTAGGCTACGTAATGCTGGCTTACATAAGTAGCTAGCTTACGTATGGCAGAGGTAAGGGCAGCCTTGGACTCAGTTTTAAGCTCTTTATCCCATGTACTATTATCTAGCAGTATTCCTAAGGCCATATCAGGGTCATCTGCTGGGTTTATATCTAGGTTTCTTAGTGTGTGGTTTTGACTCATTACACTCATTTCCGGCTTCGTAAACTTAAGCGTCATTATATTACCTCCGGTACGCAGTATAAGGGTGAGTGGCATTCTGCACAATTGCAGCATACAACTTTTCTAAGGTTTCATTATGTAAGTTGCCGATATCATAGAGCCGTCCAGTATATTCAGTAATCTTCGAAATCATCCAATCACCGTACTGGCGATACTCAGATGTGCCAGGTTTAGGGGTATTCATTATCTCACTATCTCCTGCTCTTTCAGTTCTTAGGGTATGTTTACGATGTCTCCTTCTGAGTGAACTTCGATTGCAAGGTCGCCGTTTTTGAAAGCGTCGTTAATTTCTCTATCTGTCATTTTAGGGGAGTCGGTCCCATATCGAAACCACTTTCTTACGGCCTCTTCTTTGCTTTTGGCTGATACTCTGAATACAGTGTCTTTAAAGCTATCGTCTACGTAGTAGTACATTATCTCACTATCTCCTATCTCTTAATTCTCTCGCTCTTGCGCCGTAAGTTTCTCTAGTTGCTCTTTCAGCTCTTAAGGATGCTATAGTTTCTTCCATTACGTCTGTATTTCTTATTACTTTATCAAAGACGTCTTTCTTGTTCTTGATTACTCGGTGCATATGATCTTCAATAGTTCCTTTAGCCCAAATGTCAATGATTGTTACTGGGTGTTTTTGTCCAATGCGGTGGGTGCGGTCTTCAGCTTGTTCGTTAATAGCTGGAGTCCAGAAGAGGTCACTAAAGATTACGGTATGAGATATTGTAAGAGTAAGTCCTAAGCCCATAGAAGTAATAGTGCCTATAAGAGCTTTGTACTTACCTTTTTGAAAGTCTTTCACAGTTTGAGCTCTAGTTGAAGTCTTATCCTTCCCGGTGTAAGTACAGTTAGTTATTTTAGCTTTAGTTAGTTCAGCTGATAGTATTCTGGCATACGTCTCAAAGAACGTAAATATTATTACAGGACCGTCTGCGTCCTCTACTAGCTCTTTAATTATCAGGGTTTTAGAGGAAGGAGTACTTGTCTTAAGGTCAGTGCTTAAAAGATTAGGCTCTAGGCATATCTGACGAAGTCTAATTAGTTGGGCTATAGCTACAGGGGCGGTAATTTTCTCACCATTATCTAGTATAGTGAAAAGGTCTTCCTCCATTTGCATGTACTTATAGAGTTGTTCATCGTCCATTATTGCTGGAACAGTCCGGTAAGTTTTGGCTGGTAGGTCAATGATATCTTTTTCACGTCTGATCATGCATTTAGCTAAGATACCATTTAGTTTTTCAACGTTTTTTACTCCAGGTAGTATTATAGTAGGGAATGGAGGTACTGATAGTTGCTCTACTACGCAGAACTCCTTGACAAACGCTGAATATGAGGAGTATAACTTAGGATTGACTATTTTGAGTAGGGGATATAGGTCTTGAGGGTTGTTAAGGATAGGTGTTCCTGACATAAGTAATATCCTTTGGGACTGATCAGCTGCAACTAGAAAGGCTCCTTGGGTCTGTTTGGCCTTTCTGTTCTTTATCTTATGACACTCATCGAAGATGATAAGGTCAAAAGAGTACTTCATTAGCTGAAGTGTTATCTTCCTATTCCTAAGCTTCTCGTAGTTAAAGACTACAAAGCGTTCTAACCAGTCAGGACCTAGCCATTCTTCAATCTGATATACCCACTCTGATACGAGCGATTTAGGACAGATAACTAGAACAAGGGCTGGATCAATTGCCTCACATAAAGCTAGTCCTTCAATAAGCTTTCCAACGCCCATGCTGCTCCCGAGGATACAACGTGGATGAGCTTCAAGCCATGCTACGTCTTCAACTTGGAAGGGAAATAACTGATGGTTATTGATCATAGTTATGTTTCTTTAACCATTGCCTCATTCGCTCGTGTAGTTCTTCAAGCTCTTCAATTGTAAGTACTTTAGGCTTTGGTAGTTCACTAGCTTTAAGGCCGAAGTTGATTTTGACTATGGTCGGCCTCCTTTTAACGCAAAGGTAATATCTTCTATATCTTCAGCTGCCCAGATTTCGCCATTAAAGTCATCTAAGGAGCTCTCTACTTCCTCTTCAGTCAGGCTAGAAGGGGCAATATGGCGTATATAAGCTTTTAGCGCAACTTTCGGACTGTAAGCATTATAATAGAAGCGACGTAACTTTCCTAGTTCATAGTCACTGACTAACCATATTAGGGCCATTACCGTACTTACCTCCCGATTAATCTAGGATTATCGGTCCACTTTATTAGACCAACTGCTTTCCCTCTAGGTGTCTCTATCTTCGTCCAGTGCCTCTTAAACGGTAACTCCAAGAACATATGACTAAATAACTCCCATCCAGAAAAGAGTCTTCTATAGTAGATTGGAACTTCTCCCTATTCTCTACTATACCTAGTTTCTTAGCTTTTCTGTATAGCTCGTCAACATCTGTATAATCTCTAGCATATCTTCTAAGAAAACTAGCAACATCAAAACTCATTACTTCTTACTCTTTAAGGTATATTGTAGTGGGTACTAGGTTCAAGCTCTGAGGTAGTAAGAATGTCAAATCCTATAGTACTGATTCGTAAGATACTAAGCGCCCGTAGCAGTCGTTCTGGAGTTGTACTGAAGTAAAGTATCTCTTCGGTAGGATTGACAACGTGGAGGAAATGAGCATTGGCATATTCAATCAATGGGTTCCAGTGCTTATCTTCATTACCCTAATCATACTTGCGTACTACATATCTATAATATACAGCCATTAGTTACCAACCTTTTCTGTCGCGCCATTACTATAAAATATGTGGGCGGTCTTCTTCATGTTCTTTGCATATCTTATTGTTGCCCACGTACCTGAACGTATTATTTCTAGTAATCCCTTTGGACAAGCTATTAGTTCATTAGATATGCTTACGATTACGTGGTTACGTTCGAGTGGTAGTGCTGGTTCTCCGAGTACTATAGCCTCCGTGTATGCTCGTTTGGCAGTTAGGTTACTTGGACAAGAATACCTTTTGATTCCAAGCTCAGCACATATATCGTCAAAATCTTTGTCTGCACCAACACAGTCACCGTGTATTACGCTTGAAGGCTGATGTAGATTGAGAAAAGCTCTAACAAGGTCTTTCTGGGTTTGATTCATACCAACTTGTGTACCAGTAAATCCAATAATCATATGCTTATCTTAATCTAACGCTGTCTACTATGTAGTTAGGTTTTCGCTCTCGGAACTGCCTACTAGCAGCTGCAGCTGTTGTAGCTAATTCCTTAAATTGATCGTGAGCTGCGTTAGATTCACCCTTCTTTCTAGCCTTTATTATATACCACTGCTGTCCTGGTAAAGGTCCCGCAGCCCTTATGTGCTCAAGTGTTGGACGTACTTTAGCTGTTGCCGCCCATTTGTCTGTATTAGAGATGTACATCGGTCGTACAGGAGCGTTTGTTGCGTTTGGTTGAAGTAAGCCCCAGTGTAGGTGAGATTCGATTTCCTCTCGAGACATATCGACGTTATGGTCACGTCCTAACCTATACTGGATTTGATTAACAGTTAGAGCACCTTCAGTTTCTGTAAGTAAGTCAAGAATGGATAGGAGCTTATGTCCTTTCTGGTCTTCCTGCATAAACGGTCTTTTCATTTTCCTACTACCTTTGCTAAACATTCAGAATGGTAAGGATCGTCATTGTAGTAGATAGGAGAGGTAGTTCTATTCATACACTTGGTACATTTAACAGTGTTTTGCTCAACTTTACATTTAGGGCATAGGTGCTCACCAAAGATTGCCTGTAGTAGTCGCTCTTCAGCAGTATATAGGGTCGGGTTGTACTTAGTCCCACAGGTAGTACAGATTTCCCATTTAGGCATTTACTTCTGCTTTCCTTCTAGTCTCTTTTGAATGTCCAATATCTTAAGTTTACGAGCTTCCTTTTTGGATTCGTAGGAGTCAATTTGTTCAGAAGGTATTACATAAGGTTCAAATGTATCTCTAGTAACCTTATTATTCGTCAAAAGACTAAGTATACTAAGATGTAGGGAGCTTTTATCCATGATAGAGCTAGTCCATCTATCTTTTATTAACCACCTAACTGGTTGTAAGTCAAGTAGATCTCCAAACTCTTTAAGCTTCTCTAACCTGTTAGATTCAGCCACTATCTTATAGGTAAGACCAGCATTATCTGACTTTTCAAGGTAGTAACGGTCACGTACTTTACCTCTCATTGAGAAATCTACCTTTTAGCTTCCTTTCTACGCAGTTCAAAGTCAGAATACCTCACGTATGAGCGCGTACAGGCTTTCTTGTGCTTCGGTACTTTTAGGCATACCAGTTCGGATAAAGCTATCAATGAGTCTAATATAGTATCCCTGGCTATAGCCTGTAGCATCTTCGATTTCAGGATGGTCTTTTACAAACCTTCTAAGGGCTACACCAAAGTCAGATCTCTCTTGGAATGATAGCTTTTTCACGCTATTCCTCTCCTGTTAAGCAGTACAGGACGGCTCCTTTAGCGTCATCCACGGTATCGTAGAGGCCTATTGATGAACCAGGCCTACCGACGAAGGCTTCAAGGTCGTTATCTTCGTTATTCTGTATATACCCTTGAAGAGTTCCAGCTTCGTCGTAGATGTGAAGGATGTAACGTTCTAGTCTATCTGGAGATTTCAAGGCCTTCATTGTCCAATGGTAAACAGGTATTGTTGGCATTACAGAACTCCTTTTCCAAAGATGGCTTCATTAAGACTCTCGAATACCTCTTTAGTGGGTGGAACTGGAGGACCGGTTGGTACAGTCGTGAGAGAGGTACTGGTTAGGCCTTGGTAGCGGCTTCGTGCCATAGCAGCTGCGTAGACCGTCTCGCCCCTTAATCGTTCGGCTTCGACGGCGCGTAGTCTAGCTAGTCTTCTCTCCGCCAGGGCTTTTTCCTCTTCCCCAGCTCTAGCTATGGCAGCTTCTGTTCCGACTTTATGCTTAATTATCGCCTTCTGTGTCCCTATGGCTACGCCATGTTTGGCCCCTAGGTATGTTCGGTGGGCCTTCTCAGCTGCCCAGGTTAAAGGGTTCCAGTTATGAGCAGTAATGACTGCCTTGAAGCCTCCGTCTGGGTCAGGTCCTTGCTGAAGGATTTCGAAGAGATCATACTTGTTGACTTTTGCGAAAGCTCGAAACTGGCTAATCTTTGCCTGTAGAGCATTCTTGGTAGGTGCCTGGATGATGGTTGTAAACTCGTTTCCTTGGAAGCCTGCTGGTGGTAGGTTTAATCTATCTCGTTCTGCATCTGTTAGGTTATGAAAGTTCTTTGGTGCATTTGCTGTCTTTACTGCCATAATGCCTCCTTTAGGCTGTTTCGACTGTGCGTCTTTCAATAGCTCCTATGCTTAGTAGACGATTTAGAGACTGGTTAAGAAGGAGCTGCCCTCCGTAATTGCGTTTAGATATTAGTTTGAAGTCAATTGCTCCGGCATTGTTAATAGCATCAAATAATTGACGTTCATGTTCAGATAGGTTATCTGGAAATCGTGAAGGACATGTAGGACTTACTTCGTAAAATACTAAAGTACTCACTTAAGTACATCCTCTAGGTCTGCTTTGTGTAGGTACTTGTGTATAGTCATCCAGCGTAGTATCTCTTTAGGGCTTTGGAGACCTGCAGCTGTTAAAGCCTCTAAGGCTTCACTTTCAGGTATGGGGTCTTCTCCGAAAAGACTTTGAAGCAGGTCATAGACCTCTGAGTATGCTCTAGAGTAGATATGGGTAGGGCTTTCGTTTATGAGGAAGTATACGAATATGCTGGATTCATCAGAGACAACTCGAACTGTAGGTCTATTTAGAGGGGGGCGTTTTTTCTTCTTGCTCATCGTTTCATCCTATTTACCTATAGTATAGGTGATAATGATGTCATTGTAAACAGTGATAGTGTCCCTCACTTAACTTCCCTAATAGAGATAATTACTGCACGCTTACGTAGCTTACTTTTCGCGTTTTTCGCACTACTTATATAGGACTTAACGTTCCCTAAGCCTCCGTCACGGCCAGTACCTATTTCCCTGAATCTAACTTTAACTTTTCTTTTTTTTCCCATTTCCTCCCCAAACATAGCTATCCATATCAGCATTAGATGGCATCCTACTGGCTTGTTGGGATATCTTTGTTAAGACTGTTTGTGCGGTTCTAGAGGCCTGCTTAAAGGTCATTCTAGGTTTAGGGGGTCTAGGAGCTCTAGCTTCACTAGGCTTATAGGACCCTTGATACTTACCCTTAAGGAAGCTTAATCTACGACGCTTCTCTTCAGCTTTAACCTTTATGGCTACCGGACTTCTGAGTATTCTGGCTAGTTTCATTACTAACCTCCTCTATTTCAAATAGCTCATCTAAGCCGTCACTACCTATCTTCTTCAGTCGGTACAGTCCGTCAGATATAGGCTTCTTTTTAGGTGGATGTAGAGCTGATCGGGTGCTTGTTATGATTGCGTAGATGGCGAGGGCGAATCCTATTAGGGCGAGTATTAGGGTTGCAATTGTTAAGTCCATGATAACCTCCTTCTTAATAGTATGTATATTACAGCTCCGATTGTCAGAGCTATGCCTAAATAAGTTAAAGCTGATTGATAAAGTGGAGTACTGTAGGGATAAGCTGTTAGGGAGAATATAGTTATTCCGATGCTATAGATGAGTAGGATAGGTAGAGTATAGTGTCTCCACTTAGGGTATAGTAGTAAAAGGATTATCAAGAGGGCTGTTAAGTAGAAGGCTAAGAAATTGAGGAGTGAACTATCATAACGCTCATAGTGTATTACTATATGACTATCTCCTGAAGGTACTTTTATACTCTGTATGGAGTCTACTTCGTATATAGGGGTTTGCACTCCGTTTACTTTTGCTATCCAGCCCTCTGTATAGCTCTGGCTGATAAAGATGGTTTGGGAGTACTCATTATAGGTATCGATTTCAAGTGTATTAGGGTCTTTCCAATTGTAAGACTTACTAGGAAAGGCGGTTCCTTGGTAGAGCAAGTTTTCGTATATAATGTAGCCCCCTTTGTTATAGACAGGCTTGTAGTCTTTAGATGTGTTCAGATAGTCTATAACAGGTATGACTTGCTCTAACTTAGGGCTGTTATAGTAGGTAATAGCTGGGGCTAGTCTATTATAGTAGTTAGGGTCGGTATTTACTAAGACGTACTTTATACCGTAGAAAGCAGCCTCCTGTCCTGTAGCAGTTAGGTCTAGGTATTTATTGTATTGGTTGGCAAAGGCATGGAGGGGATCGAAGTAGCCAAATGCCCAACTGTAGGTGCTAAGTACATCGTGGCCTGTATGTATGTTAGACCTTGCCATTTGAGGATATATTGAAGGCATTTCCACGATTCTAAAGTCTCCTGGTTGTTCTTTTAGAAACTCGTAGGCTTCATTCTGGGGTAGAGGGTCAAGCATGGCTGGAGGTTCATACCCTATGGTGAGGTCTGTAAAGATTATTAAGACTATAACGAAAGTAGTTAATGTTTTGTACCTAGGCTTAATATAGTTAATTAAGAGGGTAAAACCTAGAGCTGCACAAACTGATAGAGCTAGGTAACCTATTACCATAGCTCGGCCAGGAGCTCTAAGGAAGAAGGATAGAGGCAAGTACTTCTGAACAAGTAGTGCAATGTTTATAGGGCTGTATTGGCCTAGGGCGAAGATGATGGAGGCTAAGGCTACTAGTAAGTAGAAGATATAAGTACGGCGCCATTCTAGCTTGTAGTGTAGTATTGTAGGTATTAAAGCAAGGGCTAATGTAGCTAAGCCTAAGTAGGCAGTGGAAGCCTCTGATAAAAAGGCCATAGGGTCACCTTTGTAGAAGAATAGTCCCGGTAGCAGTGCTAGGGCTGCGGTTTGTGTTGCTAAGACATCTTTCACTTCTTGTGAGGGTATATTAAGTATCTGAGGTATAAAGATAGGAGCTGCTATAAGTAGAAAGACTAGACCTCCTTTAGTAGCACTTTGCAGAGCCTTTCTTTTCCAAGCAAATAGTAGACGAAAGCCTATAAAGAGGGTGAGGAAGTAGGCAGGGTATAGCTGGGTTATATATACTAATAGTAGAAATACTGCTGTAAGGATTATATGTAGAGGTCTGCTCTCCTTAATAGTCTTTTCTAAGAAGATTAAGGTAAGGAGGAGTAGAGGGGGAGTACTGATGAAGACTAATTGTTCTAAGGTGTTGACTCCAAACATAGAGAAGGCGTAAGTTACGGCTAGGATTATGGCTCCGAATTTAACATTGGATGAGGAAGTTATTCCTTTCAGTATTGTAGTGCCGTACCAGTAGGCTGTGAAGAGCGTTGTAAGGTAAAAGAGGGGATATAGAATCTTGAGAGCAATAGTAAAGCTGTTAGTAATAGCATAGGTCCCTAGTAGCAGGAGGTGCGCTGGGGTGAGTAATAGTTCTTGGAGAGTTGCTGAGTAACCTCCTCCTCTAGGTATCCAATAATCTCCTAAAGGGAGGAAGCCGTCTTTAAGCATACCTAGACGTTCATACGCTCCTAGGCCGTATATATAGAGGTCAGACCCTTGATATCTTATCATCCAGGTATCGATTGGAGCAAATATAGCATGTCTGAAGTATATTATAGTCAGGCCTACGAACAGTATTATTAGGCCTATAGCAAATCGTCTACTCATTTTGGCTCCTTATGTTGTAGAAGACTACTTCAAACAAGTATGAGCCTACTATAAGTATAAGAAGGGCAAAGGTTACTTGTCCTAGAGCTAGTCCCCACCACATAGGAACGGAATTGGCAGCTGCAGTTATTATTACTATGCCTATCAGTAGGGTTCTGCGGAAATTGATTAAGTTTCTGCTAAGCATCTTTGACTTCCTTAGCTGCTGCGAAGAATAGTTCTAAGCCGTAGCATTGGTAGGAGATCTCTAAGATGTCAGAAGACTTAAGAAGTTGTTGGAGCATCTTTTTAGAGTAATGGATATGGAAAGGCTCTCCTGAAGCGTCTGCAGTAGTTAGAAAGCGTCGGAGTTTCCATATGAAGTGTCTACTAGGAACTGTACCTATGAAGATGCCTTTAGGTTTAAGAACTCTTAAAGCACCTTCTACTGCTTTGTTAGGAGCTTCTATATGTTCTAAGATGTCTGTGCAAACTACTGCGTCGAAGCTATTATCAGCAAGAAGGGCTGAAGTGTCCTCTATATCGCCTATCAGAAAGGTAACCTTCGGACAGTGTTGTCGAGCTCTTTCTATCTTCCAAGGGCTGATATCTAGGCCTATAACATCTCCAGGTAGTACTTGAGTTATTAGGCCTGTACCACAACCTAAATCTAGTACCTTAGATTGAGTAATATAGAGGAGAGCTTTCTTAGCTAAAACGTTTCTACGGAGGTTGTGGAAGACTTTTTCTGGGAATTGGGTATCTGTTATCCAATCATATTGCTCATTTGTATAATAGTCTTTCACGCTCGCCGAATAGCGGTATTGTTGGGGCTTTAGTCCCTGCTTAAATAGGTGAAGTAAGGTTCCGATGTTGTTTATGAGTCTCAACGTTCAATTACCTCCAAGAACCTTGCCCCAAACTTGTCCCATGTCAGGTTCTTTAAGACGAACTCTCTACCTCTGAGGGCTTGTTGTTGGTATTTAGAGTAGTTCTGTTGTATTTCTTGAAGGGCAGTAGTTAGATCAATGTCCTCGTCAGTAACTATACCTAAGTCATTCTCACGTATTAAGTCTGAGCAGCTTAGGTTAGGAGATATAATTATAGGTGTGCCTGCTGCTAGTGCCTCGAAAGGACCTAGCCAAGAGCCTTGGCCTCGTCCAGCAAAAACTGCAACGCTGGCTTTATAGTACAGAGCTCGGAGTCTATCTTTGCTAACGTGTCCTGTAAACCAGGCATCGACACTGTTTATGGCTATAAAGCGGTCTAGTTCAAATGTGTAGGAATTTCCCTCCTCTCGGTAGCCCGCTAGTACTACTCCTAGTCCTAGTCTTTCGGCGGCTTCAAGTACGGCTAGCTGGTTCTTAGAAGGTGAAATCATTGAAGGTTGTATGATATGAAAACCGTTTCGATTAAACGTCTGAGACTGCGCGAAGTAGCTACCATCTATACCATAAGGTATGATTGTAGGTTCAAAGCAGTAGCGGTGTCTAAACACTTGAGCCATTCTACTATCTGCTACTACGGCTTTAGAGTGCTTACGTCTGGCAATTACTCGGTCGCCAAATCTGCCTATATTGAGGAAAGGGTTAATAAGCTGAGATATCTTTCGGTTATGCCATATGTCTGGTACTTCATTGCACATCCATACAATGTTCTTGTGCTTAGGAACAGCCCATATTGCTGGGAAGTTATGCACATTGATAACATCAAAGTCGTTTGCATATTGGTCACATAAGTGTTTTAAGGTACTGTACATCCTATATATATCTTTAAGTGCTCCTAAGCTACCTCTAAGGTGGTATTGTATGCGCTTGCTTTCTTCAGGTACGATAATATTAAGGCCTTTGTACTCAGGTATTTGTTTAGTAGATAGAGTTATAATAGAGACTTCGTGTCCTTGCTCTTGTAAGTAGTTAGCGAGACGGACGATGACTACTTCAGCTCCACCGTATAATGACATTTGGGGATGTACGATTAAAACTTTCATGCTTACAATGCCTCAGCTACATATTCTCCTAAGGAGTTTTGTTCTAGTACGGTCTGTATTTGCAGGTAGAGAAAATCTGCATTTTCGACCTGTTCAGGTAGTATATATAGAGTCTCTCGCTGACTTATGAACCGAACAGGGGGACGATATTCGTACGTTATAGGAGGTAGTTTTGTTCGGGCTTTGCCTAAGGCATGTAGGATAGTTGTTATTTCACTCTGGGTGAGCTCTTTACCACCTTTACGGGTGATAGCTACCTGGTTGAGCATTCAGGCCTCCTTTATGAGGATGTACGATTTAGTTTGTTTCTAACGCGTAGCCTCTAGAGACCAGTCTATCTATTGTCTCATAGTCTGCTCCTGCGCCTGCTTGAGCTAAAGCGCTGGCAGCATCTTCACGTGTGAACTTATCTGTGCCGAAGACGGCATCTAAGACGTCCCATGTTTTGGCTGCTACACCTGTGCTTTTAGGTCTATCTAGCAAGTAGTACATAATGCTCCTCCTTAAGGGCTTAATCCTGGTAAGTCTGTAGGTAGCTTTCTTTGCTCTTCCCTATGTATGTTTATACGTTGTAGAGTTTCGGCATCCTTCTTATGACGGAACTTCTTATTAGGGTCTGCCAGGATTGCTACAACGCGTTTGACGTGGTGGTCTAAAGTAGCTACATTTATGCCATCTAGGATTTTAGTAGGAACTGGACCTTCAGATATAGTAATATCAGCTATGGGACGCTGCGTTACTAAACTTACTATCTGGTAGGTTCCTGCGTGTTTAGATGGTCGGACCCCAAAGTAGTTTCCGCCATACCTATTATCTAGGAGTTGTTCGAGGCGGTTAGCTACTGCTTTGGCATCTCTGGCTACAATTACATCCCAATCTTCTGTAACACGGTCTAAATGGCTTGGTAGCTGAGCATTGATAGCTTTGCCTCCGTGTAGGATAGTCTCTTCATTGTTTGCCAAGAACTGTTTAATGGTAGCGTCTGTTAGTTCTGGACTCTTAATATAGTATAGTCGTGCCTTTTCTAGCTTCCTTTTGTCAGTCATTTGAAGTCCTCCCTTGTTCTGCCGTCTAATCCATACTTTTCTATTCTCTCTGATGTATCATAGGCTCTACATCCCGCACAGGCAGCTGGTACAGAGGCTTTAGGGTTGGTAACTGTTCTTCTGAACCATTTATAATAAGGGTGTTTCCATATGGCTTTAAAAGGCTCTTTAGTGTAATCACCGAAGGAGTATTTCTCAACTTCAGTTCTGTTATTACTCATCATCAAAGCACAGCAGGCAACTGTCATAGGATGGGGAACTAGAGCGAAGTAGGGTTCCATCCAGGCTAGACATCTATTCATTGAAGGAAGTTGCTCTGTACGAGCAAATATGATAGGTAGACTGTTAGGGTCGTTCTTTGCTGCTTCTATAGCTTCTTGAACATACTCTCCAGGTATGGTCTTAGGGTAAAGATGATGAATTTCAGGATAATCAAGTAAACCTACGAAGTGCAGTTTAGATCCATCACCCCATAGCTTTTTAGGCCCTATAGAGGATATCACTCTTATGAAGTCAGCCATTTCATGGGCGTTCTGCTCGTTAATGACGAATCGAATGCATATTTCAGGTATAGGACTGCTAAAGATCTCTTTAATGGTTAGAAGGTTTCGAATGTTAGTTATTACTTTTTCATAGCTGTTACCTACTTTAATGCTTTCGTAGGTCTCCTTAGAGGCTCCGTCCATTGAGATGTATATACCATCTACTCCGGCATCTACTAGTTCTATGGCTATATCCTTAGTAATTAGGTCGAAGCTATCTACCAAGTAAACACTAGTACCTCTCCGCTTGAGGTGGCGTATCATGGCTAAATAATCTTTGTTGAGAAAGGCATCTCCTTCACCTGTAAGGTTTACCCATTTTAGAGGAAACTGGTCAGTTAATGACTTGAACTCCTTTAGGGTTAGGTTTCTAGAAGGCTCATTCCAGTGAGTATGTTCACAGGTAATACAACGCTTATTACAGTAGGTTGAAACCTCAATCTCTATATTCCTGGGATAAGGGACTAGCCAAGGGTGTTTTTGTAGCAAGCTACCTATGAAGTAGTAAGCCAGTTCTCCAGTGCCTTCACCAGTAGGGACGAGAGTCTTAGTATAGAAGAAGTTGTAGAGGCTCTTATAATCCCTCTTCTTAAGTAAGTACATCATCGTGTGTCTATAGTTAAAGCCAGCTTTGAGCATTAGTTTGGCTATTCCACCAAGTCCTATTGCTTTAGCTGTAGCACTATGATCTGCTGGTACTGACACTTACTATCTCCTAGTTAGGCTCTCTTACTAATACTTTGACCACAATTTGAGGATCAAAACTTTGGGTTAGCTGGAAACCGTAACGTTCGTACCAGGCGATTAACTGCCTTTTATTCAGTCCTCCGCTAGGTACAGGATGTATTTCTAAAGTAACTCCTTCAGAGTCTGCTGCTTCAATTATTTCTCTAAGTATCTGTGAGCCTAACTTTTTACCTCTACTTTCTTTAGGTACGTTTATTCTAGTTATAAGGTAGTAACTAGGAGATAGTTCTACTAGGTCAGCTATAGTACGTGTGGCTCGATCAACGTACATAGACTTCATTTAAGCATGTCCTCTGCTCTTTTAAGATCTTCAGGGCTGCCTACATTAAGGTAATCTCCCGTGAACCAAATTGGGCTAATTCTTTCACCTGCATCTATCATTTGTTGTATTACTTCGGTGAAGTCGCCTCCTCCAGGAGTTAAATGGGCTTTACGTATGTAGTCGAATAATCTAACATCAAAGAAGTACACGCCCATACCACAGTAAAAGGTTGTAGCTAGGTCAGTCGTAGATATGTTAGGCTTTTCTACAACCTGAGCTACTAAGTCTTGTTGCACGCTTACTATATAGCTCTTATTTAACTCAACTAAGTCAGTTGTCTTCCAGACTCCTATGCCTAAGTTAGTTTCCCCGTTCTCCATATCAAATTTACCGTTAATTAGACAGTCTCCAAGGTTGATGATAAATCTATCTTCTACACACTTTTCTGCTTGTAGGATAGCGTTTGCTAATCCTAGGGGTCCTTCTTGGAAGACTACTATAGCGTTTTCAGGTAGATATTCCCAGAGATAGGTGGAAGACTTATTGACTATGAATACAAAAGAGTCCACGTAATCTTTCCATGCTTCTACAATATGCAGTATTAGAGGTTTATCACCTATTCTTACTAGGTGCTTAGGCATATAGGCCATCCTACTGCTCTCACCTGCACAAGGTATTATGCACTTCATTAAAACAACTCCTTATTCTCTGTTATCCACTTTACTAATTCTGCTACTCCCTCTCTAGGTAATACGTCTGGCTTCCAGTTAAACGTTTCTTTTGCCTTAGAGTAGTCTGATATAAACCACCATAAGTCTCCTAATCTCTTAGGGAGCAGCTCTATTGCCGAGCGTTTGCCGGTTAGGTCTTCTAGTAGGCTTAATAATTCTTTGATAGATATGGCTGTTCTAGGTCCTCCGCCAATGTTGTAGATACCTGATGGACAGTCAGCTTCGTACCAATCTAAGAAAGCTTGGGCGGCGTCTTTGACATACAGTATATCTCTTACTTGCTTATCAGTACCAAATATCTTGATAGGTAGGCCTAAGATAGTTTTTATAGCAAAATTAGCTACCCAGCCGTGGTCTTCCCCACCAATCTGTCTAAGACCGTAGATACCCGTCAAGCGAAAAGCTGCTGCTGATAGACGGTAGGTGTCTATGTAAACTTGTGTATACAGCTCTAGTGTCCTCTTTGAAGCATGTAGCGGACTTAGTGTTCCATGCATGAGGGCATTCTCTTCGTTGACTGCACTTTCAGGATATATCAGTCTTGTTATATCTTCTACTAAGAGCTCATTAAACTCGTTTCCATAAACGTGAATGGTAGAACAGTTAACTACTGGTATCTTGTTAGCTCTAGCTACTTCGAGCACATTTAAAGTGCCTTTAACATTAACGTTAAAATCTAGAACTGGGTCTTCGATAGCTAACGTCATCGCCGGTTGAGCAGCTGTGTGTATAATGTAATCGCTATGATTGGCTGCCTTTAATAACGACTTGAAATCTCTGATATCAGCTATAACAGTAGCTACTCCCATGCTTTCTAGGAGACTGAAGTTGTAGATCCGGGTAGCCTCAACATTATAGCCTGTTCGTGTAAGTTCATCCTTACTCAGATTGTCGTAAGCTATTACATCCCAGCCTCTCTGCTTAAATAACTCACATACATGGCTTCCTAAGAAGCCACATCCACCAGTTACTAGTACTTTCATATTCTACCTCTCACCCAAACTAATCGCTTGCTTAATATATAGTTCACTAGAAAAGCGCCGACTATTGCTATGGCTGCTGAGATCATATAATACATTCCTGTAAGAGCAGTCAGTAGCCATAGAATTGTTTCATTAACTCCTAATCCTAGCAGGCTTACTCCGACATACTTGTTATAGCCTATTAAAGAGGCTTCTTTATCTCGAAAGGTCCACTTTGAGTTCCATAAGTAGTTATTAGAGACTGAGCAGGCAAAAGCAACCACGTTACTTACTAAGTAGTGTAGTCCTACTATATCAGTAAGGAGGTATAGTATTCCTAAGCCTATTAAAGCTCCAGATCCACCTACTATACAGAACTTGAGAGGTCTCTGGTATCTACTCAAGAGATTATTAGTTTTAATTGTGGTTATTAGTTTCATCACTTTATTCTACTATATCTACACTTTTAAGTCTATAGGGATGATGACTTGAAAGAAAGCAGGACGTTACTGCCAAGAGCCAAAAGCTCTGACTAGCTCTTGAGATACTTATTATTAAAGGTCTGGCAGCTTCGTTCACCTCTATAAAGTGTCCTTGCCAGAATAGTAGAGGTATGTCCATACCACTAGCAAACCATATGATAGTTGCTAGAGCCGATATTCCTAAGCATACTATTGTAATGCGGTTGATTCTAGGTCTTAGCCCTCTTTGGTATAGTACTAGAATGATTATTAATGCTGGAATTATCCAAGTCAGTTGCATTACCATAGTGACGTAATAGCTCATTGTTCCAGAGCCGAAAAAGTCATAGTATATTAGTAAGCCTGTATGATACAACATTTCCCAGCTACCTATAGCTAAGAGTCCTACCATTCCACCTAGCAGCCAAGCATTTACATTTCCAAGACGTGACTGTGCATTAGCTATAGTAAGTGCTAGAAGTATGAGTAGTCCGAGAGTAGACCAAGCAAACCAACGCTCAGGTATATTAATGAAGTATGTTAGGACACAGAACGATATTGCTAGCCAGCATAGAATTGTCCCGACCTTAATGTTAGTTATATGGTTTAGAGGTCGCTGAATGCCAGGTATAAGCAGTCCTATTGTAAATAAAGGTAGAAACCGTTGTATTAAGTTAAACCACCCAAATGCTTCCGGGTTATCCGGTACAGGAGCATAACCAGTCATTACTGTTATATGCATAACTAAGTAGACTCCAATTAGAGCGTATAAGAGGGTTGTCTTGATCGGTATTGCTCCTTTACGCCCTGTAATGCCTTCTGCTTTAAACTTCTTTAACACTCTAAAGGTTAAGAAGTAAAATAGAGGATGAGGTCGGTAGGCTATTTGGTCGGCTAGAAGGTGAGCTAAGAAAGCTACAGATATCCATACAGCTAGAGGGATAGCATTTAGAGGGAGAGCAATTAACCATAGAAGTATTAGTAATTCATACGAGTGGAGTGGAATGTATACTCTATCTGGTCGCTTCCAATAGATTACTCCTATGAGATCTCTAATTGTACGTATAGGATGTACAAGTAGGTCTCTTATTTTAGGTTCAACTCCTTTAATACGGTCTAGATGGTCTAGGTCTATCATAGCGCCTACTATAAAAGCAGCTAAGGCGATAGGAACTGAGGAAGTGGCTGAGAAAGCCCCTCCAGCTACGACTGTTGATAGGACTACGTGTGATAGAAGATTCATTTTAAATACTCCATAGCTGCCTTAAGCCATTCTCTTGCTGGGCTAGGGCTAAGCTTATAAATATCGTATTGATGTAGCGCGGCGCTATATACAGCTGCACGTCCGTAGTGCTCTACTAATGAGTCGAGGTATTCAGTTATGGCATCTCTAGGTATGCTGAGTATAGTAGACTTTCTAAACTCTTCAGTAAGGTCAATAGTTCTTCTTGGAATGGACGGCTTGATTGAAGGCTTAGGTAAAGGCATTCCTTTATTAGCTGAAGGAGGATGGTAAGCTCCAAATCGGTCTACATTCTTAAGCCGCTTCATTTTAGATAAGCTAACTTTGTTATATGCCATTTTATTACCCCCTTAACTGATACCACGGCGATAGTAGAGCTAGAATTAACGCAGTTACGACTGCTGTAAGGCCTGCACTGAGAGTAAGGCACTTAATAGGGGCCAAAGATTTAAACAACCTCTTACTTGCTACCCAGTAGGTAGTCCCACCTATAAACATATAGAATAGTACATAGTTGAGAGTTAGATTTGACACGCTTATATACCTCTGAGGAGGCCCTTGCATGATAATATAGGAGTGTATGTACCAATAGCTTAAACCGTTAAGTAAGGCTGCAATTATATATAAGTATTTCACTTTACACTAAGCTCCTTGAATTCAGGCTCTGGGGGTAGTCCGGTAAGGCCTACTACTCTTCTTATGTATATATTATCTGTATTTTCTAGCTCAAGAGCAGGCTCTATAGGGTAGGTAGTATTGGGAGATCCAACAAAGTATATAGGCGTGGATTCCAGGTTTGCTTCTATTGTACCTAGAGTAGATGGTAGGACCTTTATACTATAATTGTCTTGTAACCAGATCTGGTAGTCATAGAGTTGCCAGTCATCTAAGTAATGATAGATTAAGGGTACTAAGTCTTTGCCTTCACTCATTACATAGAATAAGCCTAGACTGTAGCTTCCAGGAGTTGTCAGTATTATAGAGCCATCAGGTAGGTTTTGTAGCTCTTGTTTGTAGGTAGAAGCCATTGGATTCTCATTAGTTAGAGTATTAGCGTTCAAGAACACCCCGTTAAGCACTATTAGTACGATAGCTCCTAAGGCTACTAAATGTTGAGGCTTCAAACTAATAAAGATAGTTGTGTCTTTTAATTTAGCTAGGCCAATGCCACATAGGATAGCTAAAGCTGGTGAGGCAAAGGTTATGAAGGTCCAAGCTAGAGGGTCCAGGTTAGTCCCATAATACCATAGAGTAATTAGAGCTATACCTGATAGCAGTATTATGTGTTTGGACAGGGGTCTTTTCCAAGCGAAACCTATAGGAACTAGGGCCAGACCAAAGCTTGCTAATACTAGACTGCCTAGATAGAGTAGTCTGGTAGGAGCTTCAAAGAGGCTTAATTGCCCTAAGATAGCACCTGTAGTTACAGTTAGGTAGGAGACCAACGAGTGAGAGTTTAATCCTCCTGCTAGTAACCTAGGGGTGTCCATAACCATTAGAATTAGTATAAAGCTATACGAGGCTCCTACAATAAGTCCGTATACGATTGACGACTTCAGCCATTGTTTCCAGTTTTTCCATTCTACTATTATCCAGGCTAGTAATAATGTTCCTATGAAGATGTGAACTGCTGTTCCTAAGCCTAAGAGTATCATTGTCAGCATCTTATTGCCTTTTATATAAGCATATATAGCTGCTGTAAGGAAGACGACTGCTAGAGTATATTGCTCAAGAACTGTAGACTGACTTAAGAAGATAGCAGAGCCTAGAAGTACTAGGGAAGCCGTAATAGCTATACTAATCTTGGTAGTTAACTGTTTTACAATTAAGTAAACAAGTACTATTGTAACAGCACTAGGCAGACAGGTTAGTAGAAGTGTGAGGTTAAGAGGCTGACTGCCAGGTAGAAGTCCAATTAGTTTACATAGTGCAATATATAGAGGACTTCCATAAGGCTGTGGAACCATCCACCAATTAGCTGTAGCTAGCCAATCTCCAGAGTCACTAGAGGCAAAGACCCAAGTATAGGTTTTAGCACTTAATGCGACTAAGTATCCGTAGGATAGTACTCCTATTAGGTATGGTAAGTACTTCTTCAAATTATTTCCTTTATACAGGCTGGACAATCTAGACGGTAATGGTAGCCGTGAGGGTAGTCTTCAAAGTAACCATGTTTAGAGCACTTACTCAAGTAGAAAGGTAGATAGCCTGTCCAATTAGGCCGTGTTCGGCGCTCTAGATAGCACCTGCCTAGTAGGCTAACAGTAAGTCGTTGCCAGAAGCTGTACTTCATATCTCTTCCTCTGGTATAGCTCCTTTACCTACGTCTATGCTAAGAGCATGAGGATACCATCCCTGCTGTTTACATATTTCAACAACGTCCTTAGGGTAGGCCCAGAAGGCAAAGAGATTTAAGTCACCTCCCATATGATTCCACCAGAAGTCTTTTTGGCCTTTAGCCCATGTTTGGAATTTGTTGAAATCTTCTTTAGAGTGCGTCCAACTAGACATACGCACTGAATAGTGGTATCTCTTTTCCATTATCGCCTCCTTAAGTATAGTTTAACCAGCTGTAAAGCGTAATCTCTTACTTGGCTAAACTTCATCTTAGTGTCCCCTCGAAGCCGTGGCTGAAATATGTAAGGTACCTCAGATATGCTCTTCCAGTGTCCTCTTACTAATAGTTCTAGCATTATCTTAAAGCCTTTATCGTTCACAGCTGCTAAGTTGGGTAGTCCTTCTCTTCTAAGACCGAAGAAGCCACTTACTAAGTCGTGTACTCCAGGTACTAAAGGCCGAGCTATCAAGTTCGCAACTCTGCTCATGACCTTACGGTCAAAGTCCCACTCTTCACAGCCTCCTCCGTCTATATATCTCGAGGCAACTACAAAGTCATGGCTATCTAGAGCTTCAAGCAGTTTAGGTACATCTTCAGGAGGGTGCTGCAAATCTGCATCCATAATTACTACCTTATCTAAGTTACCATCTAACAGTGCCAGACCATCTATTACTGCTGACGATAGACCTTTCTTATCTTTACGTTGCAGAACTTGAGCTCCTGCTTTGCGAGCTGCAATAGCTGTAGCATTCTTATCTTTTGAGTCGTCTACTACTAATACCTGACTATTACATACAGCTTTAAGTCTCTCAATTAGCTCACCTATGTTCTCAGCTTCATTGTAGGTAGGTACAATTATCATACTCATTCCCACGGTTGCCTCTTATGCGTTAGGCTATATATCTTACGTAGATTAGCCGCTTTCTCTTCATCATAAGTAGGCTCAGATGATTGGTTACCTACGTAATGCATGCCTGTTACGGCTACCATCAAGATAGTCATTGCAACGCCAAATACAGCTATAGCAGTTGGGATGTAGGGGTTCTCAGTTGGCCAGTTAACGTTAAAGGCAACGAACGTAAAGATAAACCATGCTGGTATGCAAGCTGCATATAGCATTCCACTCTTAATGAAGAAAGCGGCAATTGTTAGTCCTAAGACTAGTAATACGATTGCTATTAGTAACATACCTGCTCCTCCTATAAAACCACTTACTCCTGTATCTTCCCAAAGGCCGCCAGCATTTTGGCTCCAAGCTACATAATAAATATACGCTGCTGTTTCGTCTAAGCTAACTCCTGTATCGCTCGTACTTGTTCCAGCTCCATTATACACTAAGTAGCCATCTGTTCTATTTTTTGGTACTCTACCAACAGCTCCCCGTACCATTGTGTTCACTGCGTCAGACCCTTTTGTCCAACTTATTCCTACTTCATAATCGCTAATATAGGTAAGAGTTAACCCGCCTGGGGCACCTACTATATAGCCTGATGCAGTTATTGTTACTTCTGCAGAAGTAGCTGCGAAAACAGGCGTTGGTATTATCCACGCAATCAATAGCGTAAGAGTTATTAACCATTTCCGCACTTGCTTACCTCATACTTACTAGCCATCTACTAGCTAATTCAGTTTGAACCATTCCAGATTGTGTAGTATCTTTTACACTAATCCAGAATTCCCACTTAGGGGCAAAAATTACCGCATCTTCAGGCATCTCAAGGACTATTAGTATATCCATTGTCTGTTTGGGCGCTATCACAGGAGTCATATCAGCTATTATTATCCAATTCTGTACTTCAAGAGGCGGTTTAACATACTGCTCGCCTACATGATCTGGATAGCGGTAAGTTACTGAGAAAGTTGCAGGAGTATTACCCCCATTGTGAATGCTTATATAGTACTCTGCTCTAGCACCTGGATAGAAGTTACCTATGTTTACCTTACCGGGACTAATCCAGGTCACGTTGATAGGAGGCTCTTGAGATAGAATTACTTCATCTTGGTTGGGAGCAGGTTGTTCTGGGATAAACACGTTCTCAGCTGGAATTTCATCAGGTAACTCAGGAAGAGGTTCATCAGGTAAGTCTATCTCAGGTGTAGTTGTGTCTGAACTATCTATAGGAGGGGTAATTGTCTCTAGATTATCTATAGGAGGCGTGTTTGTAGGTGGGGGGTAGGTAGTACACCCACTTACCACTAGTAACCCTATAACTAAGAGTCCTACTAACAGTTTCCTCATAATTTCCTCCGTTGAGTCTAGATGCTATTTAGCACTTCATTCTCATTTGTAGGCTTCACACCTATCCTAGTTTAGTCTTAGCTTTCTGTAGCCGTTACTGTAACCGTGCTAGTCATGGCGCTGCCAGTAGACCAAGCATCACTTTGGGTCTTAATAGCGATGCCGAACTTGATGTTGGTCGTTGCAGCTAGAGAGGATGTCATTGCGTCGCTTCCAGAGTTCTTGACGATTACTGCCGCTCCAGGCCAGGCTGCTCCAGTAACGTAGGTACTAGCTCCATAAGCGCTAGCCCCATTGTTAGCATAGCCGGTCTCAATGTTCTGCATGGCATCCCCACCGGTGAAGTGAATCATGTTGGTAGTAAGGTCGGTTATGACTGTACTGGCATTAACAACTTCAAAGTAGCAGTCACCATCCACGACAGTAGCCGTAGGAGCAGTCGTGTCTCCAGTAGCTCCAGTTTCATTAGAGTAGTACGTGGTGTCTGGGTCAATCTTTCCATCGTCATCCAGACCATTCACAGTCCAAGTGTTCTGAGCGATGGTGATGCTAATGTACGATGGTGCAGCTGTGACTGTTACATCAGCAGAGGGAGCAGCAAAGACCGGAACTGCAAAGCTTAACACCAGCGTTAGCACTAGAGCTATACTGATTAGTACCTTTCGCATTTGCCTTACCTCCTTTTATTTATTTTAATCGGCTGTTGCGGTAACTGTTAAGTATTCGCCTGCACCGTTAACACTGGCTGTTCCACTTGTCCAGGCGTTAGTTCTGGTCTCTATTTCTACTCCCCACTTGATGTCAGTAGTGGCTGCTAAAGCGTCCTTTCCTACAGCACTGCCAGTTGACTTAATAACGACCTTGTTTGTATAGGTATCGCCACTAAACCAACTGAAGGCTCCATAAGTTGCTGCTCCATTACTACCGTCAGTATCGGTATTGGTCATGTCAGCACCACCGCCAGTGAAGTCACCCCAAGTTACAGTAATGTCGGTAGCTACTGTGCTGGAATTGGTAATAGTGAAGTTACACTCGGCGTCCAGTACAGTAGCGCTCGGGGGAGTTGTGTCGGTATTACCATCTACGGGATTGGCGTAGTAGATAGTATCAGGTTCTATAACGCCCTTACCGTTCTCACTACCAGTGCCGAGGTCATTGATGGTCCAAGTGCCGGGAGCATTAGTAATGGCAATGTAGCTAGGAGCGGCTGTGACTGTTACATCAGCAGAGGGAGCAGCCAACGCCGGTACGCTGAAGCTTAACACTAACGCTAGAGTTAGAGTTATACTTACTACCAGCTTTCTTATCCTTTTCATGTTCATCTCCTTTTATTTATTTTCAAAGCCTGACCGACCACAGGCGATTTATGATATAGTTGTAGTTATTCTAACTATTATGCTCTTTTGAACTCCGTCACCAAATAAAGTTGGTGCTATCAGCTTCAGTCCAAAGCTCCAATTAGTACTTGCTGCCTGACTAGCTGCTAGAGTATTAGGTGTAGTATACTTTACTATTACATCATTAGTTCCCCAAGTCCCGCCTTTATTCGATAGCAGTCCTGCGGTATC
>SDBU01002322.1_pt1 | contig 25528 bp, 29 predicted proteins | sample 2277071 | NCBI WGS metagenome assembly SDBU01 (sample SAMN10397929, study PRJNA504765) | marine sediment metagenome | isolation source: marine sediment core GS08_GC12, 126 cmbsf | place: Arctic Ocean: Gakkel Ridge, Loki's castle | collected 2008
CTGCATGTACGAAGCGTGATCCTGAACTACCCGCCGATCGAACATGCCCCCATGAGCCACGTCGACCCCGTACTTATTGAAAAAGTCAGCCATTTCCTGGGCCTGGCTCTGGTCGACTTTGATCTCTATGCCGTCGAAGTTCATCTTCGATCCGATGGGTTCACTCTCGAATCGCGTTATGAACTCATCTTTGGTCAGCGGTCTCGCCTCCTTCCCTGGCATCTTGAGTTCTTTGCGAAGCGTTTTGACTTCGTCCAGGGTAAGTTCTCGGCCTAACTGTGCCTTCATTTCATCGGCCGTCTGCCAACCAATCCGGCCAGCGTCCACACGAACAAGATGCGTTAGGTAGGCTGCTTGCAATTGCTTCCTGGTCGCGTCCTCTGAAAACGGCACGTCTTGCCGCGACAACTCTGCCTTCAGTCCTGCGACTAACTCTTTTTCAGGCGCCTTCCGATAATGGATGTTGTCCAGAAGTTCCGGTGGAGCATTGTGATACCGCACCGCCAGTTCCTCTACCGGCAGTTCCTTGATCTCGGCCTTGTAGGTATCTGGGTCGCGAAAGAATACCTCCGCAGTCTTGCCATCGTCAGATACGTTGAGTACCTTGAAAAACTCCTTTTGGTCGGCCGCCTGGACGATAACCCCGGGCTGAATCCCTTTTGCCGTCCCCTCGGCTACGGTGGCCACGCCGACCAATCTGGTTCCATTAAGGAGCGGATCCATCGCCATACGGTTGATACTCCCCGCCCCACCGGGGATGTTTCGCCAAGTGGCATCCCGGCCGATACCGAAGTCGAATAGCTCGTTCAGGGCTTTCTTGGCTTGCCGTTTCCCCGTCCCGAGCGGTCTAAGGAGGGTGTCACGAATCCTTCGCGGCGTATGCCGAACGAACATATCCACCAGTTTCCCACCCTGAGTACCCGGCTGAAGACTGCCGCCGAGCCTGATCCACTCATCGTGCGCCACATCCTCAAGACCGGCCATTGTCCGCATCAGGTCATTGGCCTGGTCGCCGATCAGGTCTACGTTGACGACTTGTCGCACGGTATCCTCCGAAAGACCGCTGTTTCGGGCAAGCATGGCGACACGATCCTCCGTGGCCGCCTGTCCCAGTTCTTCTGACCACTGACGCATGCTCTGGTCGAAGGCCACAACCGAATCGCCGTCCCCGGCATCTGCCATGTGCTTGGTAATCCCGTCCCAGCTATCACGCAGGGCATCATCTGCCGCCCGAAACGCCCCAAGTGCGTCGTGGAAGGAGTTCTGAAGGAACTTGCTTTCCGCCATCGCCCGGTCATAGAGCCGTTGAACATCTTTGTTGGTAGCCCCCTTCACGATCGAACTCGTCAGGCTACGGAGTCCACGCGAAACGGGATTGCGGGCCAGAGCCTCGGTAACGTGTTCCGCAAATACTGCCGCCCCCTCCCCTGTTCCGAGTAGCTTCTGGCCCGGAATCAGCTTACTCAGCGGTCCCGGGGCTTGAATCGACGCCAGAGCCCGCTCACCGGACCGTATTTGATCCGCGTACGTCGAGGGCGTCACCGCCCGCCCGGCTGCGTCCATGGCTTCGCTGGCGGCCCTAACTCCCTCGTCGGCAGTCTTGGTAGCCTTCGTTCCTGGAGCCGCCGTCTCGAATGCTGCCCTGAACGCCTTGTCCGCTTCCTCTACCCCACCGCCAGCACGAGCTGTCTTCCGAGCAGCCTTTGCGGCCAGCCGGGAAGCCTTCGCGGTCTTCTCCGCCGCCTTGCTGATAGCGCCCAACGGTCCCCGGACCGCCAAAAGGGGGTCCAGTACCACTTCCAGCAGGAAACCGCCCACGTCACCGGCGAAGTCCCCGATGCTGTTGAACAATCCCGGCTGATTCGCGGAAGCGATTCCCGCTTGCTCCAAGAGGTCTCGGCCACTCGTCCTCTCCGCCGCGTCGGTGATGCCCAGACTCCCCGAAAAGGGGATCAGGTTGGCCAGTTCACCCGGACGGCCAGCGAGCACACCACGTACGGCAGCCCCAGGCTTGTCAAGAGCTTCGGCCACAAACTGGACGCCGCCAACTGCCTTACTCAGAAGAGACCGTTCCTCTTCGGGATCCAGTTCGGCGCCCTCTATTACCGCGGGACCGCCACGACGTTCACGGGGCCGGATGGCAAAGGGGTCGGCGCGACCGAATGCGGAGCCCAGCGGGCCGAGGGGTGGTAGTTGGGTCACTGGCTAGATCCTTTCGCTAATTCACAAACGCAGAAGGCTTCATATCCCCGGTAGTCCCCTTACGGTTAGCAGGGGATTAAAAGGCAAAGGTGGAGTTCGCGGTTTGCTCCTCTCTCTCTCGGCCTCCAGTATCGCTCTGGCTCCAGGATCACCGTCCCGGGCTAATATCTCCAGGTCCTCCAGTCTTCCACGTTGCTCGTCTGCTAGGCCCGTTGGCAACCGCGGCAAGAAATTTTCCGGATCGAATAAAGACCCGAGGCCACGCCCAGCAGACCCCAAGGCGCCCCTGATAGCGCCGCCAGAAGGATTTTCGACACTCCCGCCCTCGTTGGCCTGCGACAACATTCTGTTCCACGTGCCGTCGCTAACCTCAGGATGCGACCGGCGAATTCGCATTATCGTTTCCCAGTCACCTTCTTTGACGGCAGCAGATAATGATCTTGTCGTGTCGGCCGGGAACCCTTCTGTTTCGACTGCCGCTGTCCCGAGTGGGTCTCCAGGAAACAACTGCGGAATATCCGACTCTTCGCCTGAAATGCCTTCGATAATTGCCCTAGTGACTGGCTCCAGCATCGCGGGGTCGGTTACTAACGGAAGAGCTTGCGACAATGCTTCCGCCCGAAGTTTCACCGGATTGGTTTCCGCCATGTGCTGCAAAACCGGCAAGCCTCTTTCGGGTCCAAGCAGTTGCATGACCTCCCTCGGACGAGCTTCCCGTTCTCCGCGGACAACCGGCAGCAACCCTCTGGCCTGTTCCGGCGGAATACCTTGTTTCCCCAGAGAACGAATCGCTATCCCGTCCTCCCTCTTCTGGGTCTTCGCTTCCCGCCTAGCGATGGAAGCCTGCCGATCCTCCTCAGTGCGACCAGGACGTGTGCGCTGAAGGATTGGTACACCACCCTTTCGGAGTATCGCCCTCCCCTCTGATGTCAGATTAAGAAGTTCCTCGTCCTTTGGGGAAAAGACACGTGGCAAGCCAGGCTGCTCGGGTGTTCCGCGTGCCGCAGCGGCCGCTGTCTGCGATGACCCGAGATCTATCCCCGTCGCTTCCGCCGCAAGGCGTTGCCGCTCAGCGATCGCAGCCTGGTCTGCTACCGGCAAAGTCGCCCCCGCTTGCATCTGGGCCGTCGTGAACCGCTGTAACGCCAGATTGTCGAATGGATCCCTGGACGGCAGCCCAAAGGCATCCCGGCCGCCACCAGATGCCGCAAACCTATTCCGCTGGAAGAAGTCTATGTCGGCGGCATCAATGTCCTCTTGGGTGAGCCCCGGCCGAGATGGCAGATTCGTGTCGGTGGGAAGAAACGGTTCCCTGTCGACTTGGGGTAGCGGGGCGAATTGGGCGTTAGTATCCCGAAAAGGCTGGATGGCGTCCCGGGCGAACCCGTGCCTCCGGCCAGCCTGGACCGCATCCACGAGTCCGGACGAAGCCCCTTGCTGTAGGGCCACTTCCTGGGGCGACAACTGCCCTGCCGTCGGGACCCCCACCGGCCGAAACGGGACAGGTTCGATCGGCCCGAAAGCAGAAGCAGCGGCGGCTCCACCTGCCAGGGCGGGCAATCCAGTCTGTCGTGCCCGTCGGCGCCGTTCTCGTTCAGTATGCTGAGGCATGGTATTCCTTTGCGATGAGTACCCAGAAGGATCGGGACCACACTCCCGGTATGTGCATTCTACGCTTTTCAGCTAGGATACCAGAGAAGTCCCTTGCCATAAAATAGGAATTCCCAATGTCTCTAGACGAATCCTCTCCACCAACTGGAGTCTGCTGGCACCGAAAACAGAAAGCGTGGCGAGTTGTGGTCAAGAAGATGGACCACTCCGTCAACCCGTCGCGGCAACGATCATTCTACCACGAATTCCCTGATTTCGAGACGGCCGTTCGCGTCCGAGACTACGTGGCAAGGATGTTTCACGGCCCTGACGCGAGACTCAATACCGACGGAAGACTACCACACCACGTCACCCGGATCGACATCATTCAGTGGCTGGTCAAGCAGGGCAGCGTGGACGTAGACGAACTGCCGAGATTCACCAAACGAGTAAAATCACTTGACAAAGTCCTGATTCCCTAATAAAGTGCCCATAGTAACACCGAGCGTGACCGGACCAAACCTCCTCCATTGGCCGGGCAAAAGGGTGCTCTGATGATGGTGTATTACCACACCATACCCATTTTGCTCAAGGCCCTCTCATGTCCACGGACCCAACCTCCTCGGGTGATCCGGCAGCCATTGCGCCGGTTGTCGAAGGGGACCCTGCCCCTCCCGTAGCCGATCCTCCTCCGGCCGATCCTCCAGCCGATCCTCCAGCGCCCGATCCGGCGGCAGAAGAGGCGACTGGCAAGAGCTTCACTGAAGCGCTATCGCTTCGTGGGGTAGACATGAGCAAGTACCAGGACGAGGACGCCGCTGCGGACGGAGTAGCGGAAACTATCCGGACAATCGGTTCCCGCACCAAACAGGACCGTGAGCGCGACGGAACCCTTTCGGCAATCCTGGAGCATTTCGGAGAAGAGGGAGTGGCTGCCCTTACGGAAGGAAAGCCGCCGGCCGTTCAGCCTGAACCCGCCACCCAGCAAGCGGCGGATTATGTTTCGGATGATCAAATTGCTGTCTGGAGATCCCAGAACGCAGAAGGGAAACTCTCCGATACCGATGCCGCAAAATGGAGAACCCACACGCTAAAGCAAGAGAGAATCGTCAACGCGATGGTGAACGACGAGTTGCCTGATTCGCTGAAGACTCTCGTCTCCACGGTGATAGACGATCGCCTGAAGGACTTCAGCGCCAACACATCGCAAGAGGCCAAGGCACAGCAGGCGGCCAACCAGGAAGAAAAGAAACGAGCTACCTTTTACGAGAAACATGGGGACGAACTATTCCTTGATCCGAAACGGGGCGCCGACGGTGGCCTGACCCCCCTGGGACAAAAGGTAGCAACGGCTTATTCCGACACCCCGGAACTCCAATCCACACCACTCGGCGCCGATCGACTAGCCCTCGCCTACATGCAGGTCGCCGAACCACAAACCCCAGTAAAGCCCCCAACAAAAACTTCCCGGGCAGCGAAGCACGACCCCGCCACGACCGGCACTCCCAAAAACGTGCCCAAAGCTGACTGGTTCAAGACATTCCCGGGCGGGTCCGATGCCGACTATTTCCGCTACTACGCCGAAGACCCAACATGAAGTAACGTCACTCGCAGCCCTTGCGGAATCTCACCGCATGGAGGAGGGCTGTTGTGGCGACGCGAGAAGCACGTGGACTCTCTGGTGAAACCAGACCCACGTTGCTTCTCGCTTAAAACAGCCTTGCCGCCACTCCTCCAGTGGAACAACAACAATCCTCCGCAGCAGAACCTCGCGTAATCTTTAACAAAACGCTTTCCCTGTCATCGGAGGAATTCCAACGATGGTTGCCAGCACCAATAGTACTGAGCATATCGTAACTCCAACCAGAGTTGCGATCGACACTCTGTCGAACTTTCTGAAGCACAAGACGGAGCCCATTTTCACCCACGACATTCTTATGGCCGGCCTCCGGGCTAATGGCCGGATCACGTACGGCGAATCTGGAAACAACATCAACTGGCCCGTCCGCTATAAGCGCCGGGAAGTCGAGGACGCCGACGGTTACGACGCAAACGTCGCCACCCCGCGGACTGTCGTTCGACGTCGGGCCATACTTCCGTGGAGACGATTCCGGCTGGGAGAATCTCTGACCAAGTTCGAGCAACTTGCCAACCGGGGCGAGGCCCAACTGTTTAACATCCTGGGGAATCTCGTCGGCGAAACCGTCGATGACTTCCTGGTATCGTATCGCAAAAAGCTGTTTGACGACGGCAATATCACCGGGTCGAAATCCCTGCACGGGTTCGAGTCGATGTTCGGTATCAGCGGCCTGATTTCAGCGAACTCGTTCGTTGGCGATCCCGACGACAACTATGGCGGGATGGATACCGACCTTGGCCAGTTCGGAGGCGAGTGGACTCCTGACACGGATGGCGAATGGCCCACTGGTTCAGGTTCGACCGAGTATCAGTTCTGGAGCCCGCTGGTTGTGGACGCCACCAACACGAACTGGCAAGCGACTACAACAACGTGGAAAAATACCTGGCAGGAGGCCCTTCGATTTTCAATGGCCTACCTGGAAATGAACCAGGAAATGCGGCCGGACTTCGCCCTCCTGAACACGCAACGGCTACTGGAAGCCAAGCAGTCTCTTGAGAGTACCCAGCGGTTTGAACTGACCCAGTCAAGTGAGCTAACTCGCGTTGGTTTTCGGACGTTAGCATACGAAGGGATCGAGCTAACCAGCCAGCCCAACGTCCCCACGGGCGTCACCTACCTGTTCCCCTGGAGTAAGATCACCCTGCGGAATATGCTGAGCCAGCTTGTCGACGTGGAGAAAGACAAGGATCCCAACGATTCTTCGGAACTCTTCTACTTTGACAACTTCTCCCAGCTCGTGTTCGACTCGCCCGCGTTCTTCGCAAAAATCCTCGACATCACCTAGTCAACTCTCGGAAGCGTTGCTTACTGAGTTTCAATCACATACCTACCGGAGGACACAGAAATGTCTCCACGAACTGCTTTACCCTTTCCGAGAGGAGGGACGGCCGGCGACTTCGGAAATGAGGTCACCCTGAGTGACACGACCTTTTCCCATCTCGAAGGCCGGATTTACGAAGTCCCCGACACCAAACACGGGACGGGACAGAATATCCTACTGCGTGCCGTGAAGAACGACACCGGGAGCGCTATCGTCGTGGCCCGCAAGTTCATGGGGTTCTCGACAACCAGCGACTATGATTTTGGCCGTCGATCGTCTGGCTTCGCGGGTGCCGGCGCAGTCTGTAAACCGCTGGACGATGCCTACGCGATCGCTGTCTCTATTCCCAAATGGGATGTTTTTTACGTCATAGAGAGGGGTCCGGCCGACGTACAAACCGAAACCGCGGGCGTGGATCTTCCCGCTGGTAGCGTAGTGGCATCGGACGCAAGCGGATTGGTCAACGGCACTGCTTGTGCCCAAGCTACCGAGTATTCTGCCGGTGCCATCGGACCAGCGGCGGCGGCGGTGGATACCGTCATCTCGGTTCAAGTCGACGCCGGCCTGAAGCAGATCGGAACGTAAGCCCAGCACCCGTGGCGGCTCATCCCGAAACGGAGAGCCGCCACGGCGTTCGCGGAGAATACCAACATGGCACACTCGGGGGTCCAACACGAGCCCCGGCCTACGCATGACGCAACGGGGGTAATAGTTCCCTTGCGATTAAGGGAGATATTCCGTGGCCGAAATCGCGTGTTTAAGATCGTAGAAGAACTGGAAGTTGTCCAGCACAATCTGCACGCACTGAAAGACATGGAGTATTGCTCTCAGATGAACATGGCTGAAGTTCTGAGAGATTTCAAGCGACTACGGCTCAGGATCGCCCAGGGGCTTCCGTTCTCGCCCTGCCAGTGCCGAGCTAATGCGGTTTGCGAGATTTGCAAGGGACGAAAATGGGTAAACGCCACACAGTACCTGCTTCTGCCACACCCCGGGCTCGGTGCAATGTGACTGGGCTATTGAAGCTCCAGGGAAGGTCGGAGTTCGCCCCAATAGTCAGAAAGAAGGTCTGCCGCGTTGAACTAGAAATTGGCGACATGGATTTGGATGTGGTGGCGTACGGAGATTTAGCCGATCGCCTCTCCTCAATAACATCCGCGTCCGTCGTGCAAATAGAGGGTGAGCTACGTGTGGATAGATGGAAGACGGGCGACGGCACAAGCCATCACAAGACGGTAATCTGTGCGGAGGAGATAAATGTCGCAAGGTGACCCCAATCAACTACTGCACGACCTGACGACAGCGAAGCTCATTCCCGACATACGTGCCGTGTTGCGGTCCATTGTAAATGCGTTCGGCGGCGAAGAACAACTCGGGGAGGAAATCGTCGAAAACCTCCACGTAACGGAAATGGGTAGCGCCCAACGCACCCAGGGGTACAACGGCATCATGGCGGCCCTGCAAAAGTTCACCCCAACGGGCGACGAAGAAGACTTAGGTGACGAGGAGTCGATAAGGGCAATGCTGCGCCAGGAAATCCAGAACGCCAAAACCCACGGCGAGGGAGGTGATGATGGATCTTAGTTGCCTGGCAGGATTAGGCGGAGAGGAACCCAGACGCCAACCCAGGGGGGATTCCTCGCGTCGTCTACGGATAGTAAAACTGGCGAGGCAACTCGCGAAGCTGAAGACCGAGGGGCTTGCGCTTTACAAGCCACTGCCTGCGGTCGAGCGATTCCATGCTTCCATGGCGAAATTCCGGGTAGTGGACGGCAGTAATCGGTGCATTTCAGCCGATCAGGAAATCTACGACCCCGTCACCGGAGCCACCAATCGTGTTAAGGATATTAGCGGACCGTTCCACGTGTACGCGATGGACCCCAGTACTGGCCGACTGGTTGTCTCGTCTGCGAGTAAGCCGTTCGTCAAGGGACGGGGCAAAATGTACCGCCTTCGTCTCTCGAATGGCCAGAGCATTGAGGCAACGAAGGACCACTGCTCACTGTCGTCGATAGGCAAATGGGTGTCTGTGCGTGACGCTATTGCCTACTCTGTGCCTTTGCTCGACTCGCACGCTTTGTCGGTATCTTGTGCTTCTCCAAAAACCCATACAAGGCACCCATGCCACAGCCCAGTGCTTCGCACGCCTCCAAAATCGGCAGTGAGTTATATATCTTCGCGACTTCACTCGGAGACGGCCAATTGTGCTTTGGGGAGCTACATGGCCGTCGCTTTACTTGAGCCCTGTCTAGCTCCCGAGTCACGACATAGCCTGACGTACCAAGCTGGGTCGCAATACGATCAATCGGCATCTTCTCGTCAACATAAAGACGAACAATCTCTTGCTGCGGCGGGTGGGGTTCCCGGTCGCCGCTTATCGCCTTCAGTATCCGCTGACGCCCTTCCTTCGTCCACTTCGGGCACTTGCCCTTTAGTGTTCCAGCAAGGTGAGCAGCGTTATTTGCATACAGCTCTAGGTTGGAAAGACGATTATCCCGAGAATCGCCATTTTTGTGATGCACAACTTCCTGCCGAGTCAGATACCTCCCAAGATGAGCCTCCATTATTAGTCGGTGCTCAAGCACGTAGCAATACTTGGGAGCCCTCGCAAAGGGATGCCCAGGGCAATATCGAGCCAGGTGCCCCTTGCTCTCCACTAAGCCGCCTTTCCATTCAGGATGCTTATCTCCACTCGGCGGACCCGTACGGCGGCGTGGAATGCCATATTTCTTCAGTAACCTCCCGATTGATATCGGAGCGCATGCGTACTGATCTGCTATCTCCCGCTGGGTCAACAGCAGGTCAGCGTACAGCACGTGAAGTTCTTGTTCCGTCGGAACACTGGTCAGTCGAGCTACCATATCACCCTCCCGTATTCACGGTTCCTAGAAAGCCCCGTACCTATTGTACCATTGTAAAGGTGGAGTGCCTAGGGACACAGGACATTTGGGACATAACCGTTAAGGGTCACGCCAATTATGCCGCTGGCGGCCTGATTCACGCGAACTCGGGGAAAACGAACGCCGGAGCAGTCGAAACGTGCCGGATACTATGCGGTGCAGACCCACACGACAAGGCGGTCAAAAAGAACGCAAAAGCCTTGATCGTCGGGCTTGACGGTGACCACCTGGCGATGATGTGGGGGAAATGCGCCCACCCCGGGGCTTTCTCGATAATCCGTGACGAGCACACAAACCTTTGGCGTGCAGTACGCCCTGACCCCAACGATCCGCTTCGCCTGGATCCGTACGACGAGGCTTATCGCGAGAAATGGAAAGACTCTCCCCCCCTCTTGCCTGAGCGTATGATTCGGTCGATCGCGTGGGAGGAGAAGGGCAAGGGCATCCCTCGGCGGGTATTGCTTGCGAATGGTTGGGATTCCCTCTGGAGGTCTTCAAAGGGCAGTAGCCCCCAGGGAGAGCACCTAAACCTAGTCTGGATTGACGAGCAAATCGAGAACGAGGACTTCTTCGAGGAAGGCCGTCGAGGCATTGTGGGCCTGAAAGAAACGACCCAACACACGCCGCGAATGATCTGGTCGGCAACGCCTCAAAACATGAACCAACAACTATCCGACCTGCGGGAGCAAGCAGAGTCCAGCAGCGGCGATGTCGAAGCATTCAAGCTTCTCATATCCGACAATCCGTACATACCGGATGCTGAAAAACAAGCGTTTTTCAACGGCTTGTCGGAGGATGAACGCGACGTTCGCTGGTTTGGAAATGCAGCGATCTCCCGCCAGCGGGTATACCCCGGCTACGACCCGCAAGGCACTCATGGGTGTGAGCCGTTCACGATTGATATCTCACGGTGGAGCCGATACATCGCACTTGATCCCGGCAGGCAGCATTGTGGAACCGTATTCTTCGCGATCGACCCGTCCGAGGAACATGCGTGGATTTACGATGCGTTCGACCTCCGGAACGCGGACGCCACGGCATGGGCCGGCGAAGTTGCCAAGCGCCAGTACGACACCCAATTCGAGGCGTTTGTAATCGACCAGCAGATGGGACGACAAACACGACCGGGCGCAGGCCACAACGTAGCCCAGCAGTATTCTGCGGCACTTGAGGAGGCGGGCGTGATCCCGCATAACGGGGCCGTGGGGTCGCTTGGGGTATTCTACCCCGGAACAAACGATATCCCAGCAAGGGAAGAGGCTTTGTTGCGGTGGTTGTCAATCCGCGGTACGGGCCCCTTTGCTGGGTCGCCGACCCTCCAGGTAATGAAGGGAATATCGCCACAATTAGACAAGCAGTTCCGAGATGCCCGCTACCAAAGGGGCAAGAGATACCAGATTCCAGCCCAGGATATTCTCGTGTGCGTCGAATACATGGCTGCGTTCAATCCGAAGTACCGAGAACCCACGGCGGTCGCTGCACCAACCAGCGAACGCAACCTTAGCGTACGCGATCAATTTGTAGCCCGACAACGGCGAACACGCAAGAGACACCGCACCACCACAGCAATCCATTAAGCAAAAGGCCCTCCACAATGTCAAAAAACACCCCCTACAATCCGCCACTCCTCCGCAAAGGCGACAGGGTTGTCATATCAAAGGACGCGACCTGGAGCCAGCCTGTCATTGGCCAGGTTGTTAAGCCGGGGCAACGTTACACCGACGTGGTGGCCTTCATCGGCCAGCGATTGCTCATGTTCAACCAGTGCCTTTACCGTGATGACCCGTACGTGACTGAACGGCCTCACTTGCTTGACGACGAGGACCGAGCAATCTTTCAGCTTGCCCCCGCGGAAGTCGCTCAACGGGAAATGGAGGTCGAGCTTGCGGAACAACGCGAATTGCTCAACCAGCTTGCCGCGCAGGTCGCAACACTGAGTGGCAACGGCAAGGCCGACCCGGAACCAGCTCCGGCCAGACGGCCCCCAGGACGTCCTCCCAAGAAGGAATCCGAGGATAGGTAATGGAAGACTTTCTGAAACAGATCGTCGAGCTATGGCTGTTGCAGTTTGAGGCTGCAAATAAGGCCAAAGAGGTTCAGTTCGCGAGGGCGGCCCGCCGCACGTGGAAGTATCTTGGTCGCGATTACCAGCCCCTGTATTACGCCGATGACCAGAACGAACACGAATTCCCCCACGGCGAAGAGGGGTGCGCCAAGCCGGTAATCGTTGGCAAAAGTGCAGAGTACGTAGCCCTGATGCTACCCTTTATCCACGCCAAGGTTCCTCATCGGTTAGTCGAGCCCAGCCGGCCACCGTTGCCGACGGACATCCCATATCCACCGGGAACGGATGTGGAACAGATGCTTCTTCGGAGGCAAGCAGTGGACGGGCAAGATGACCTCCGCGCTTGGCTGATGCAATTCTGGCTCAACTACACCAGCCACGAAGGGTATGACTTAGCCAAAGAGGCGAGGCTGGCGCTCCCCGAAGCCCTAGTCAAGGGCGAGTGCGTGCTCTGGACGGAATTGACGGAAGGCGCCTACGGCCTGATGCCGGCCAGTTTCTACGACACCATTGATTCGCTATACGTCGACCCAGACTCGGAGCAGCTAAAAGACGCCGCGTTCATTATACGTAAACGTCGGCTGTCCATTTGGCGAATCGCGGAACGCTTCGGGATCGACCGAGACGTCCTGCGTGGCCAATACCAGAGTGCCCTCCAGCAGTCTGTCGATTCCTCACAGCCCTACCGCGATCCGTCGACCGAGGGAGATGTTGGGGAATACTACGAGATTTGGAGCCGAATGGGAGTGGGGGACAAGCTGGTCGGTGCGCCCCAGCAAATGAAGGAAGCCCACACCCTAATGGGATCGCTTGGCCAGCACGTGTACCTAGCCGTGATGCGAGGCGTGCCCTATCCGCTGAACCTGCCTCCCCACGTGATGGAGGCCGAAAATGTGGTGGAGGAATTGCAGACGCGAATGTCCTGGCCCATTGCGTTCTACGAAAATCCCGCTGACCCATGGCCGTGTAGCGAACTCCAGTTTTACCCCAACGCTCACGACCCGTGGGCACAAAGCCCCCTGACTCCCGGGCTTCAGTGCCAGATATTCCTGGACGAGGTCTACTACTACCTGATGCGCCGCGTCAGGACGTCCTGCCGGGACATTATCGTTACGTCACAGCAATTGTCGGAAGCCATCAAAGACGCCATCGAAAGTGGAAAGGATTTCGAGATAGTGGACTACGATGGAAACGCGGTCGACATTAGTTCCCTGATTCACATTATCGAGTTCCCAACGCTCAATAAAGACCTGTGGCCAACGATCCAGTTGATGGAAAGGCAGTTCGAGCGGGTTACTGGAATGACACCGCTGCTTGCGGGCGTCCAGCCGGCAGCTACTCCCCGGAGTGCAACTGACGTTCGCGCACGTGAGGGGCACGCCACGTCCCGACCCGATGACTTTGCCGATAATGTCGAAGACTGGATGTCTCGCATAGCCAGCAAGGAAGCGATCGCGACCAGACTACACATTTCTCCCCCGAATGAACTGCTTGGAGAGCCCGATCCCATTGACGGTCAGTGGCCACCCGAGAGTGTCCTGAGTATCGCGTGGACCGTGCTTGTCATGACGGAGGATCCCGTGGTCGCCGCCAGTGAGTTGTCCTATACGGTCGAAGCGGGCAGTGGGCGACGGCGGAACAAGCAGAAAGAGGCCGCCGACGCGACCCAGTTGATGCAGGTCCTCGCACAGCCATATCTCCAATACGGATTTACCACCGGTCAATTCCAGCCGTTCAACAATATCATCGTTGAACTAATAGAAGCCAACGACATAACGGCCGACAACATTGGGCTCCCTGATATTCCAATGCAGGCAGTCCCGCAAGAAGAACAGACACAAACCTCCACATCCCCAACAGCGTAACCATGCCGACCTACACCTATAAATGTGACGCCTGCGGTAACGAGACCGACGCGCTTCATGCCGCGAAGGATCGTGTGAGACTGCGCTGCGCGAAGTGCAACGCGGAGCCCATGGTGTGGCAGTTCCCCTGCCCTAATCTATCGACCGACACGACGTTCCTTGCGAACCGTGACGACGGATTCGGGAGCGACAACCGTTCCCGAATGAGAGCGATGGCTAAAGCCAGGGCGGCTGGGGTGAGTACGGCCGGAATGGTCTACTGTCCGGGGCTCTGCCCTAAAGATGAACCATTGAGCCCAAAAGCCTGGGTTGGGGGCAAGGCCGACATCAAGCGAATCTGTCGGGAGAACAATTGGGGTTCACCCGAAATGGGGATCACGGCGACCAATCACGACACAGAACCGGCCCCCTATCGTGTCGCAGATGATCTGGTTAAGGGCGAGGTGGATCGTATCGTACAAGACAACAGAGGAGACGTGTCGCCAAAAGAGCGCAAGCAACTCACTCTTGACGTTGCGAAACGACTAAAAGGCAACGATTGACGGGGAATTGACTAATGTCCACAGCCGAACTATTCACCTACGGCGATGCTATCGCGGCCATGGATGACTTTACGCAAGGACATTTAGCCGGCCATCCGATGACCTCCTTGCGCCGGAATATCCTGGCAGCCTACCGTGAATTCGCCGCCACCCATGACTGGTCATTCTTGCTCTACCCAGGCCGAATACAATTGGTGAAAGCCCAGGCCACCGGTACGGTAGTGTTCGACCTGACCGGCGGGGCCACGGCAGAACGCCAGCTAACCCTGACCGGAGCAACATTCCCCGAGAATGTAGCCGACTACTCGATTCGTTTCGATGACATTGTCTGCGACGTCGAAACTCGCTACTCGGATACCGTAGTGTCGCTCGACACGACCATGAGCCCAGGTGCCGACGTTGACTCTACGACCTACACTCTCTGGCCTCGTTACTATCAGTTGCCGATCGACTTCGCCTCCATGGCGAGAACGCAAGACGAGACCACTAGCTGGCTGCTGGGGCAATACTTACCCATGGCAGACCTCCATGCTTACACTCGTTACGACGACAACACTGGCGATGCCCGGTACTACTCGGTAGGTCCGGTGCCTGACCTTCACGGAATCATGGGGCTCTACGTCCACCCAGCCAGCGATACCGCAAAAACGCTCGACTTCCTCTTCAAGCGAAAGCCACGGCAATTGCGGTATACGGGAAAGGACGAGAACGACAAGGCCGGCACGATCACAATGACGTCGGGCTCGACCGCTCTGACCGGATCGGGTACAGCCTTTGCCTCAACGCATGTGGGTTCCATTATCCGTACCGCAGGCAACAGTACCTTGCCTACCGGAATCGAAGGAGACAACCCGTGGGTTGAGCAACGATCTATCGTGGCCGTGGCGAGCGCTACTTCGGCGACGCTGGATGCTAACCCGAGCATAACCCACACGGCCAAGAAATACACAATCTCCGATCCGATCGACCTGATGCCGGCGGCGTACGAAGCGTTTCTCTGGCTGGCCAAAAAGAACCTGGCTACCGAGCGGAGAATGAAGGACGTGAGTGAGATCGAAAGGGCCTACCAGAACGCCCTATCGCGTGCCAAGGCCGGAGATTCACGAACAATGCACCGTCGCGTAGCGGGCCCGGGAATGATTCGAGTGCGGAGACTGAGGGATAGAGCAATCAACCGGGGAGAAGTCACGTGAGTTCCGCATACTGCACCAAATCAAATATCGAAGACGTGTTTGGCGTCGAGAACGTCAAGCAGTGGTCCGATCTGGATAACACGGGAGTCGCCGATACCGACAGGATCACCAGGTCCATCGACGTGGCAAGCGAACGCATCGACGACGCGGCACGTGTGACGAGTTATACGATCCCGCTGGCCGACGAAGACGCCACTACATCTGAGACCATCACGGACCTGGCCGCCACACTTGCCGGTATCTGGCTGTATGATGCCCGGGGCAGCCAGGACTTCAATCCAGTAACCGGTGATGCCGTGCATCGCCTGGAATTCAAACGTCAGCGGGCAGAGCAGACGCTGGACGACATCATTAAGCAACGAATCCGAATCAAAGCCGAATAGGGGATAGTCTTATGACTACTGCAAATCGCACCGAAGCGGCCACGGGCGTATTCGACGTCCTGATCGCCAACGACACCATATTCCTTCCGAATGGCAGTATCACCAATGTGATGATCGCCGCCGCGGCCAGCATTGACGCCTCTAAGCTGGAAGCGTGGCAGAAAGGCGTCTACAGCCAGGTCAGTACGGCAGTCACGGCCACGGCCGTACTGGGAATCATTCGTGGAACAACTGGGACCTCCATTGGGGTCGAGGTCACTAACGCCACGGCGTGCGCGGGATCTTCGACGCTTACGGTCGACGTCCAGAAGAACGGGGTTAGCATCCTGAGCGCACCCGTTACGCTGAACTCATCGTCGAGCACCTCGGTACCTATCGCCGGCACTATCTCAGTCTCCTCCCTGGCCGACGGGGACATTATTACGGCGGTCATCACGACAAGCGCGAGTGGCACCGACGCCCTGGCGACCGGCGTGGCCGTACAGTGGGACTACAACGAGGATCATCCGAACGGATAGCCATGGCTCTTGATGCTGTTGATAACCCGCTCCGATTAGTTTACACGGCCCTCTGGGACATGCTGGAGGCGAGCGCTGCCTTCCTGTCCGTCGTGAGCGGGACCGGTAATCGAATACGAAACGACGGCACGACCTACATGTACGGAAAGGATGCCCTGGCGGGCGCTGACCTACCTCAAGTCCGGCTCCTTTTGGCAGGCCACAAAGTCCACCTGGAAGCGACCAGCAACGACAGCTTTTGGGAAACCGTGTGGGAAATACAGGTCGCAACCGGAGACGTTCGTTTCCTGTCCGTGCTAGACGTGAACTGGGTTATCTACCGGGCCATGCTGGGATGGCACACTCACATCACGTCACTAACGTGGAACAGCAAGAAGTTTGTCCACCTGGCCCGACCGTTGATAATCGAGGAAGCTCTGGACGATAAACAAAAAACCCCCGGTAACCGGGGATGGACGGCCGTGTGGCGAGGCGAGGTCAAGATGCACTTCACCACCAGCGACGTGGCCGAATAGGAGTACAAAAATGGGTGTTGCCAGCGGAATCACTTGCCTGGTCGACGGCGTCCCCTCCATGTCGGGATGGTGGGTCCAGGACACGAACCTTGCCCCGGAGTTTTCCTCGTCCGATACCCCAGGCGCGATGGCCAGGGAGACTGGAAACAGCGACTGGAAAGGAGCCTATAGGGCGTACGGGCACACACCCGTTCACTTCCCAGGCGAAGCGATCGACTTCAAAGGGGATATTACTGACGTCCCCAAGGGTGTAAACGGTACGGGCATCATCAACCGAATTACCGTTACGTGCCCGATCGAGGAAGGCAAGCTCATCGACACGGTGGTTGAGTTTTCCGGAAACGGAGCCCTGGCTCACACGACCGGAAATGCAACCAAGGGCGCTGACCCCAAGATCTTCTCTGCCATCATCCGCAAGATCAAGTGGGCGAATTCCGACGTGGCTGTTCGCAACTGGCGGCTGGTCATGTCCGCCCGGAATCGTCCGTACGTCGATACCGACACGGCCGGCTTGGTCTTGCGGAACGCAGGCAATGTCGATGCCCAGTTCGAGTACGGGCTGTACGAAGATGACCCTGCCGACCGACCGACCAAGGGTGATGTTCAGATCATCAAGTTCTTCGTGACGGCAAGCACGTCGTGGGACCTGACATGGGGGATCCTCCAACAGGTAGGGCCATTCCGGGCAGACCACGAAGGGGCAGAGAACGTAGCCGGAATCGTTCGCGGTTCCTGGACCTCTCAGGACGGAACCTCGATAGGCACCCTCATAAATCCAGCCGGTGGAACCAAGTGGCCGTAAACTGATGGCAGATGAAGAACAACGTGAAGACGAGTTGCCCGTCCTGGAGCCACTGGAGGTCCCGGAATCGGATGATCTTACGCCAGAACCTACCGAACCACCGGAGGTCCCGGAAGAACAGCCCGATACTGAGCCAGACGATCAGCCTGTCGATCCGGAAGCGCCAGCAGTCTTTGGGCTGAAGCCACCCGATGACCTCGAGCTTCCGTCGGCAACAGATGACCTCATTCGCCAACGCATAGAGGAGGATCAAGGCCCCACCGGAGCGGAGTTCGCGGCAGACCTAAAGGAACTCGCGCAACAGCAAGAGGCAGAACGAGCAAATCTGGCGGTAGAAATTCAGGGACCAGAGGAGGAGACTCGACCACCACCCAGGAGTTTTTCTGAGCGACGGGAATCCGCCCAGCGAAACACCCCCCCTGGATTCGAGCCCCAGATACAGATGCAAAACCTGGCGGGCCGAGACATACCCGCACCGGCCGTAGCTCCTCCGGCGGCTGGTGCGGCGCCTCAGCAGGGACAAGCCCCAGGCGGACAGGCCGGCAATGAGGAAATGACCAGGCTCTTGAATACTATCGCTGATTCGCTTTTGAGTTTAGTCGAGCTTACCGGAGAAACCAACACGAAGCTGGACGAGATTAAAGAAGCACTCGAAGGCGTAGGTACACTCACACAGTAGAGAAGACGCATGGCTCATTACACAGAAATGTTCGGCTACCCAAAGGAACTCTACGGAGAGAACGGTCAGTTCTTCGGAGAGCGGAAGCTGAAGTGCGCATGGGCAGACCGCAAGGACGTTCTCCTTGAGGTTGCCGGTAACGGAGGCCAGATCTGGCCGTACTATGTAGTCCCCGGTGGCTCTGAGATGCCTGGCAAACAGATGGAGGCACGGGCAATGGGGGCAAGTATTATTCCGTTTGGTAAGCAGACGGACCTCAGCGAGTCCCCGATAGCAGTCTACGATCAGGCAATCATCACAGTGAAGTATTCCACCACCACCGCGATCAAGCTGTCGGATGTATGGGTAACGGAGGAACTAACGCCGACCGCACAACTGATCAACGTCAACACGGACAAGGCAGAGTGGACTAGCGGAGACGGCAATGGAGACCCCGTACTTCCTTCCGACAATATCGTCAAGGTAGTACCAAGCTTCGATTACGTAGTGACCTACGAACACCTTGGTGGAATCCCGGCCGCCGCGTACACGGAAGTCGGCAAGGTGAATTCACTGCCGGTGGCAAGCTGGCTGCTGGGGCTAAGTTTCGACGCCGAGACTCTACTCCACACGCGCCCAGTCGTCCGCCGGTCATTCGACCCCGCCCTAATAAACACCTTCCGCTTGGTCTACCGATTCTCGTTTGTGTCTCACACCTGGAACAAACATTGGCATATAGATAGCTACGAGACGATGGACATTGACCCCATCTACGAGTCGTTCAACTTCCTCAGCCTGGTGCCATAATGTTCCCCGACATAGCCCCAGAATTCCATGAGGGAGAGCGGCCCAGTGCCGGTAAGCTCAACCGGCTTTCCGACATGGCGAGTCAGAACCTGGATCCTCAGTCGGCGTACCAGGACGTGACCGGCATGGCCCAGGCCCTGCCGTACCCGGGGCCTCGGCTGGTTATGTTTGAATTGCTTGAAGACCTGGCTCAATTTACAGGTGACCTTGTGGATGCCGCCGTCAAAACATGGGATCCGACTGCCAACGGTGGCGATGGCGGGTATACCGTAGACTGTGCCGACATCATCAAGGTGGCTGATTTTAATGAGGTAGGCCACTGGGCCGGAGACGGCGGCTTCGGTGTTGCCGAGATGCACGTGAATGGAAACGGCATACGGGCCGGGACGATCATCGACCTCTGCTGCCCCGGAGACGAAAAAGGGGTCTGCCCATGAGCCGCCGCCGTCAATGCCCTGGCTGTTGCACAGGCGACTGTGCGGTTATCGATGACTGCTTTGATCGAAACGGTTGCCAAGATGCCCCAACGTCTACTATCGGGAACGGGTGGACTAAAGACGTCGTTGGTGACTGGACACTTGAATCTGCTATCGACGCTGAGAATGCCGATTGCCCATGTTCTCTCGTGGAAGCTGGGACGATAGGTGCTCAGATAATCAACATTCAGAAGACACTCAAGGGCGCTCAGCGGATAGAGGTCGATTTGCACGAAGGGGCCGAAAGCAATGAGCAAACACCAACGACAGGCAGTATCTACCGCATCTTCGCCAACTATGAAGACGAGAATAACCATGTCTACGTGGAGATACGCGAACACGAATATTCATTTCACAACGCTGGCGGGGGGCAGATTGGCATTACGGAGAATCAAGGGTGGGGCGACAACGCCGAAGAAGGTTTGCAATGGGCTGCTTGCATCAACACCGCCGGGGTCTTCGTGGCGGGCCATAATTACATGGAAACGAGCCCCGCCCACAGATGCTTTGCGTTCAACCCCCGGGGTAAGTTCGCCGGGCTGGGGAACGGCTCCACTGTTGAGATAAAATACAACAAGTTCGTGCTAGAACAGCACGCCGATACGTTCCCTATCTGTCACGAGTGCTGTTGTCGCCGGTGTGCAGACACGTGCATCAAGGATACGCTCCAAGTTGCCGTGACGTCCGATTGTTGCGTAGATGGCCTTAGCTTTAACCTTGAAATGATTCCGCATTGTGAGGGCGAAGGTTCCGAAAATATATGGGCCATGCCAAACCCCGGCCCTGACACTGGACCACTTGGATGCTGGAGGCCTGACTGCGCTCCGACTGGCCTCGAATGGGAAATGACAATAGTATGTCAGAATCCCAAGGCGACTCCACGGTGGAAAGGATGGGTGTTACAAACGGGAGTAGACGGCCAGGAAGGGTGCGGGGGAATTACATTTGAGTTTGAACCGATTGCCGGTAGTTGCACTCCGTTCTACCTAGCTTTCTTCTTTCCAGAATGGGGAGATTCCGGGGGTGCTCTTCCGGGGGTGTGTCCGGATAATGTTGAAGAGGACGTGGGGCCCACGCTATTCGAGGTGACCCAAGCATGAGCGAATGCACCTGCCCCGAGGTTGACGGAATAGAGTTCTGGTGCGAACGCCACCGGACCTACAAGACGGCATTGCTTCGTCGTAAGTGCTTGGAACGTGGCGAGTACTGGATACTGTGGGAGAAGGGCAGGGGGCCGAGGCGGTCGAAGCCGATGGCCACTCTGCCGTCTGGGCCATCGCCGCACGTTCCGCCAAAGTACAAGGGCGGCCCGGGCACGGAACTGAAGATACTTCTGAAACGGCTGTTCATTCGCGCCAGCGGGGGCTGCGGGTGTGACGGCATGGCCGCGAATATGGATCGATGGGGCCCGGCCGGATGTCGAGAGCCGAAACATCGGGCGGAAATCCTGGACCAGATGGCAAAGGAAGCGAAGAAACGCGGGCTGATATTTGTTCGGCCGGCCGCCGACGCGATGGTGGAGTTTGCGATCCGGAAAGCGGAAAGGGGCTCCTACCCCGGAATACCCTTGTAAAATCCACCGGGGAGGTAATAATCGAAAGTGACGGGCAGCCCGAATCGAGGAGACAGACGTGAAGAAGCTCATTCTGGCCTCGCTGGCCATCGCCCTGCTGTGTTGCCCTGCGTTTGCGGACCGGCCCGACGGCGAAATCCGGATCAACCTGCACGAAACGAAGAAGTTGGGCGTCAACTGCAACACGATTTTCACGGTCGTGTCCCAGCTATACACGACGGGCGAACTCGACGCAGAGGATCCCGAGGGCACGTCGAGACGTGTCTTCCACGAGATCATGGCGGTCGATCCGAAGGGAATCAGGGAGGCGATCGGCGAGGAGGACTGGCCCGCGTTTGTCGGTCGGCTGTACGGTTTCATCTTGAAGAAGATGCCGATTGTGCTGAAGTTTTTCTGGTAATTCTAGAATAGGAGAACACGATGTACGTCAAGCCAGTCGAGAACCAAGTCCGATGGTATTTCGTGGGCGGAATCATAATGCTGATCCTGGCCCTCATCGGCGGGATTGCGATCGATGCTTACGGGCAGTGCGGGAGCGATGAGTGCGAGGATGGAAAGTGTGCGGTGCCGGTGCAGCGATGGCAAGCTCCGCGAATTCAAGGTGTGCCTGCAAGTATTCGTTCCGTACGTCCGTTGTCGGGTCTCTGCCGAGTTGCCGTTATTCAGCGATGTGGGACATTCTACGGTTCCGGAACACTTATATGGAAAGGAACTGAGCGAGCGGCAGTTTTGAGTGCCTTCCATATTTTTCGCCATGATTGTACGGGGCGAGTTGAATGGGATCGTGTGGAGGTCATTTTTCCCGATGGCCAAAAAGTCGAGGCTGGGCAGATCGGAACCGACTCGGAGAATGATCTCGGGATCATAGTCATTCCGAGACCGAATGCCGAGACCGTGCCGATTCAGCGAGAGCCACCCAAACAAAACGACCGTGTTTTTCTGTGTGGATACGGGAAAACGGGCAGTTACCGAGCATTGCCAGGAACTGTTACTGGCTATGGGCAGAAGCCTGTAACAGGCAACAGGTACGATTTGCTTGTTACAGGTGAGGCTCGGATGGGTGATTCGGGCGGCGCAATCCTCAACACCCGAAATGAATTGGTCGGGATAATCTGGGGTACAAATGGCGAGATTACCCGGGGGACTTACACTGGCGTGTTGTGCCAGTTCTTCGGGGACGATCAATTCATTGCTCCGTGGAACGCTGGCCTGGCGGGCGAAAAGATTCGGGCGGCGGCGGAAGTGGAGGCTGCACGGATCAACGCCGGAGCAGCCCGCCAACCGATGGTCCAGGCTGCTCCCCCGGTGACTCAATCCGGAATGGACATGGTTGCCCGCCAGATGGCTCAGGATGCCCTAAATCAAGTCGGTAGCTTATCTGCTCGGGTAGACGCTGCTCACGACGAAGCGGCCGGCGCCATCGCGGCAACGAAAGATGCAGCCGAAAAAGCTGACGAGGCTACAGCCGGACTTGCTGTCTTAGAAAAGGGCCTTGCCGAGAGGATCTTCTCTGGCATCAAGGCACACACTTTTGGCCTACTGAAATCCTGGGGCCTACCAGGTGGAATCATCTTGACGGGTATCCTCGGGGTTGGCTTCTTCTTCGTTCGCAAGAAACTTAATCGAGTGGCCCAGATCATCGACTGGATTACGGATAAGATTCCCGGTCAGTGGGACGACAAGCTGATTGACCCACTGGTCTATAAAGCGGCCAGTCTGGTTTCTGGAAAGCCAATTCCAGAGCACGCCTTCACGCCTGGATTCGATGCTTTTGGCAGACCCATTCCCGGCTACCAACCTCCAGCCGCTACTCCGGTAGTCCCACCTGCTGCTGCCGCCACCGTCGTACCCCCTCCTCCACCCACAGCGAAGGAAACAGAGCTTCAGGCCCAGATCGACGTTCTCAAAGCAGCGAAGGGTTAACCTTGATGTTCATTCGACGAGTGATCTGTTGTCTCGTTGGGCATCGCTGGGCATGGAAGCATGTGACTAGCGTCAACTCGTACGGTTGGATCGGCACGCATGGCCCATGCTCGCGATGCGACGAGAAGAGTTCCGCCGATCAATTCGCTGGCACCAACACTCACTAAAAAGGGCAGACCAATGCCAATGGATTTCGCGTACTGGCTTCAAGTTGTGATGATCCTTGCCCCCGTGGCGGCTGGCTTGGGCATACTCTACGAAAAGGTCCGGCAGATCGAACGCCGACTGAACGGCAACGGCGACAGCGTGCCGGGGCGGTGTAAGGTTCACGCCGAGCGACTTGACGGCCTCAATACACGGATGGCGGTGATCGAGGAGCAATGAGGATTCGAGGCCATCATGTCCGACTCTGAATACGACGAGCCCCTGTGGGATCCGATGCGGGCAGAGGTTCGTTCCATGGTAAGAAAATTCTACGAACAGGCAGACGACGATTGGGAGGACGAGGACGATGCCCGATCGATACCGAGCCGGACCCCTGCCCGACGGCCTCAACAGTTGGGCGATCTACCGGACCGATGACGTGGATCTCGACTGGCCTTCGATGCAGCCCCTTCGCGACAAGGAGATGGCCGAGGATCTGGCGTTGCTCCTGAACTGGGCGGCTACGGAGCGGGAACGATCCGGCGATGACCATTCACCCGTGGATTCATAATGAGGGTTTAGACATGTTAACCAAGCGGCAACGACATGAGGCCATGGTAGACCCGAGTGAGATATTGCCAGGGTGTGCCGAAGAGTCCCTGGCCGCGCTAATCGGCACGATCACCCAAAGGTTCGAGTTGAAAAGGAAGGACGCTTTGCTTGGCCTTGTGCGGAGTACTGGGGTGGTGCTTTACCGTCTCGGCGTGACAGCGTCTCAGGAACGCCCTTCGCCCGACCGGGCATAGAACCCCGAATTCTCTCCCGCGTGGCCCTCAGTGGCCGTTCTCGACCATTTGCCCGGCGCTGGGAATATGGTAGGCGCATAAAAAACGGAAGGCGCCTCCAAACGGATCTAGAATCCGGGGGCCGAAGCCCGGCGCCTTCCCAAGCCCCGAAAGGGAACACTGCATTGTAGCAGGTATTGAGGATTCCTTAATACCTGAACCATCCGGTAGCTCCGGCCAGTTGCCCGAATCCCCCTGTCCAGCCCGGATTTCAGGGTTTTTCTCGAAAATACTTTCCGGCCCAAACCCCCTGTTTTGTAGGCTATTTCTGCGCAGCCGCGTCGGAAAGCATACTTTTCAGACACATTCGGCAATCACACCTTGCAATCACAGTCGATAGTCACTATAATTGAAGCAACAAGGGACACGCGGGACACAGCAAACCAGGAGCGAAACGATGGACGTATGGCGACAAGAAAACACTGACGGTTACACTGACGCCGAGTTGGCATCCATCAACGCCGAGTGGGAGGAAATCGTCGCGGCCGAAAACCTGGAGACCGAGACGGACGAGTACCGTGAGCAGCTTGACCGATTCGGCACCGAAGTGGCAGGTCGGGCATTCGACACCGAAGTGGCAGGTCGGGCATTCGACACCGAAGTGGCAGGTCGGGCATTCGACACTGACAGCTAACCCAACCACCAGCCTAGGAGACGTCATGCCTTCCATCGCCCCCATCCGCTCCCATTGGCAACACGACACTGACCGCGACGACGTGACGGCCTACGTTGTTCGGATTGCATCGCCTGCCCCGCGGCCAAACCGCCTTGGTACATTCCACGGGGAGGTATACGACCAAGCTGGAGTCGTCGTGCACCGCACCGACGACGCGGTCAGATACGATGACGCGGCTGCTCTGCTCGACCGCTGGCTAGCCGATCGCCGCGGGCAGGCGGCCGAGGATGAAACGATGCCAGCGATATACGACAATCCACCGCATCTCGACAGCCCGTATGCCGTGAATCGAAAGAAAGAAGCCGTGGCCGCCATTGCCAAGGCTACCGAAGCCTGAACCTTTAGCGGGTCTTCAGCCTTCCCGCTAAATCCATAGCCGTTGTAGTTCTTCCGCCACGGAAAACTGCCCAACGGCGACTGGGCCGGCGCCCTTGTTGGGCGTCGAGCCGGTAACGAACACGAAAGGAAGTGATTGACGATGCGTGAGTAGAGAACCGCGTTGCTTATTGACCACGCCCTGATGCTTACGGCACCGGGCATACACGAACCAATAGAAGGAGGAGATGAGAGAATAAAGCTTCCGTGGCCGCGTGAAAGCGTGGCCGGTAGCCCCGTGGCGGGGTTACTGGATGGGAAGCCGCAAAGGCAGTGAGCAGAGTCACGACAAAACGTGTTGTCCCCTCTGCTAGGTACGGAGACACCTATCCCAAGTTGTCCAAGCCGGTGAAAGGCCGGCGCTATTTGATCCCGTGGCGGAATTGGCTTAGTTAGGTTGCGATACCTGCCAGAGCGCAGGCCAGCCGGTCGTTTCGCCTGGTCGTCAGCTCAGCTGAAGTGGGTTCGAGTCCCACCGGGGTTACTACTTTGAAACGCGACTCCTAAGCGGTGACG
>SDBU01002323.1_pt1 | contig 25526 bp, 49 predicted proteins | sample 2277071 | NCBI WGS metagenome assembly SDBU01 (sample SAMN10397929, study PRJNA504765) | marine sediment metagenome | isolation source: marine sediment core GS08_GC12, 126 cmbsf | place: Arctic Ocean: Gakkel Ridge, Loki's castle | collected 2008
TTGATGATATCGGTGAAGCCATTCCGATCGGCGATAGACTTGAGTTGATGGGCCGTCCAAATCCACAGATCGACGTTCTCATGAATCTTCTTCCCATCCAGCAAGTGAGCAACATCTCTAAGCTGTGCTAGAGAATAATGAGGACAGCCGAGGTTCACCATATCGACGTTGTTGTCTGTGGCAGAATTCAGACGCTCATAGGTTCGTCGGCGTTCTGCATTGCCGTAGGTTATTGTTTCCTCAGGCGTATTCCCGCTGAATGCCGCGTCCGTGCTTACGTCGATTTGGTACTTAAAGTTGTAGCCAGTATCGTCCACCGTCCATATGTCACCCGTCTGGAGCGTGTCGAACACTGCGTCGGCCTTGGCTATTGCCTCCCCATTGTGGCCCGTAACGGCTGTTGCCACGTCCTCATCGTCCTCATCAACTAGGCTGACCGTGTACGCGATACTGCTAATACTCGCCAGCGTGATATACTCGGCGGCCCAGTTGACCACGCGAGCCAACAGTAACAGTGATCCGTCCTTCCACGCGATGGCTTGCACTACACTGGCATTGCTAGGCATGAGCTTCCCCTTGTTCTGCTCCGGCCTGGAATGTCTGGCCTGTGACGGTGGGCGTGTAGCCCACGGCTTCGGCTTGCCCCGCCTGATAGACTTGAGCGGCCTCGACGCGCCACGGCCCGGGCAAGCCCGTCACAAAGCTATTTGGCTCGCGGTCGAACAGCATCGGTGGTAGTCGGGCTGGAATCATATGCTATCTCTCAGGGCTTCCCTGAATTTTCTTTTGATTTCGCGTTTTTCAGCGGCCGTCTTGACATCCCCCATCACAGCCACCAACCAGCCAAGCAATTGCTCTTGCCTCGCCATCGCAAGGGTTAGGGCCAGGGCGACGCCCCGCCTTTTCAGACAGAGGTAGCTGCGCCACATCACGTCGCGGTCCCCAGCAGTTATTAGCGGACACAACCACGCACCCTCTATTGTTCGCATCTCTTCTTTTACGCGGGTTAATTCAGCCTGGATATCCTCCGGCTCTCGGCGAGCGGTTTTTGGCTGTGCAGGTATCATGCGCTGTCCCTCCCGAGCACCCTCGGCCAGATGCGGGTCGTTCCGTCAATCTTCGCCGTAGCCTCGGTCCTTACGGCTTCACCGGCCGTTACTCTATTTGTGGCTTCATCGTATTTGTACGTGCCGGTTGAGCCTACCTCGGTCATTTCCGTCAGGGCAATCAGGTCCGTTCCATCAGCCCTTTTGACTACCCGAATCTTCGCCTCAGTGATTCCCGAAGTGACCACAATAGCGTTCTTGTACCAGATGACCGTGTATTCATCCCGGGAGTTGTCAACATCTCTGGTCAGTTGAACATCGGCATGGTAAGCATCCTCACCATCAACTAGGGCCATCTTGTCGCCTGCCTTTGCGGCGCTATCCGTACCGCGCATGGCTGTGGTTGGGATAGCGCTGACTAGGACGTCGGTTGTTGCATGTAGTGTAGCAGCCGCCCCTGCTGCGTCGGGAACTGTGGTGTTTGCGCTGTCTGTGCCGCGCATTGGCGTTGTCGGTATAGCGCTAAGTTGCGTATCGAGACTGGCTGAAGCCAATCCAACTGCGGTTCGTACACCAGCCGCATCCAGATCATTTAGTGCTCCAACCAACCCGTCAGTCGTACCGTGCAATCCTGCCGCAGTTCCCGCAACATCTGGCACTGTGGTGTTTGCACTGTCCGTGCCTCGCATTGGAGTGGTTGGTATGGCGTTAAGTTGCGTGTCCAGGTTTGCCGAAGCCAACCCAACAGCAGAACGTACTCCAGCCGCGTCTAAGGCCGTGCCGGTGCCGCGCGAGCTAATCGCTATGTCGATGTACCCCGCCTTGGTGCCCGTCCAGACGGCTGTTGATAATGCAGTAGCGGCAAGAGCTGCGCTGTTCGTACCTCGCATTACATCCGACGCAACCAGCACTGGGGTAGCCACGTCGAACAGCTTGACGAAGGCGGCAGCCAAATAACCATCAACTGTTTCGGTCAAAGCAACGCCATGAATGTAGGTCACATCAGCGGTCACGCGGTCGGTAACGGTTATTGTCGTCGGCACTGTGATGTTCGTCAGCGTATGCGCGACCGAAGCGTCCTTGACGTTGTTGAAGTCCAGCCCGGCCTCACCCGTCGCCGATACGTCCAGCGTATTTGCGGGCGTGGTAGATCGCACCAGCTTGGCGTTGCCATAGTCAGCATGGCTGGTATCAGCAAGGATTTCGGCAATGTCCGTCACATCGCCGGAGTTGTCGGTGATGACGACGTTCCCGCCGGAATTGTCGGTTATCCCGGAATGCAGCCCGGTGATAGTAACCGTGCCGCCGGTGCCTGCGATTGTGATTGCGCCGGTAATGCAATGTATGGTCGATGCACTGGAACCGCTGGACGTAAGGGTAACTGTATTGGGCTTGCCGCGTAGTTCCACATCGCCGCCGCCGGTCGTGATAGTATGTATTCCGCCGTCAATCACCTCGATCGAGACAACGCAATCGCTCGTGAAGGTCCACGTGCCCCCGCCGAACCAACTACGGAACTCGGCGGTTGTCGCCTTGGTCACGGCAGCGAACGTGATAGGCGGAGTAGCAACCCCAGCCACGCCGCTCTGGCATCGAATCCCCCTTACGGAGTCTGCGGTTACGCCGGCGGACGAGGTGAACACAAGGCCGGTTACCCAGCAGTTGTCTAATTCGCCCTCGGCGGTCAGTGTCGGGTTGTTTAGCGTGACGTCCTTGAACTTCCAAGGACTGCCGTTGGCGCAGGTTCCGGTCCCGGTCACGCTCTTGGCACCCTCGAAGTAACTGTTGCCGATATCCTGCGAGCCGAGCACTAAAATCCATCGGTTGCCGACGAAGTTCTTACTGTTCGTCGCCTCGTCCAGCGTGATGGTCGAGCCGTTTTTGATTCCAGCCGCTGCCTGACTGAAGATACAGCGTACCCGGTCGGTCCCGATGGCCGTTGTGGTGGTTGAAGAGAATCGCAGTTTCGTGCTGCCGAAATTAGCCCCCGTGCCAGTGCCAACAACGGGGACATCAAAGTCATGCTCTGTGAGTGTCGTGCCGTTTGATCCAGGAAGCGCAATGAGGGTCTTCCACCCCGCGGCAACCCAGTCATAATACTGCACGTCAACCGTGTCGTTATTGCTCTGGACGTAGCCGGTCCACAGGAAGTTGGTTGCCGTACCGGAGAACTCGCTCAGATCGAATTCGTATTCATACAGCGTAATCCCGCCCGCAGCCGTAAGGATGTGGATTACCCCCGCACTGAATGTGTCGGTATAGCTGTTTGTCTCGTTACCAGTGGTGACGTTGACGCCGCTCGCGTTGACCGACAACCCAGCAGCGCCGATGGAGAGGGCACTGACTTGATCTTGCCGTGACGGGAAGGTGCCGCCGGTTACGCCAGTGACACCGTCCCAGCCTGCTTCAAGATTGTCAGCGGCTGTGCTGTCACCGCTAATCTTTTGCACATTGGTAAACCGATTCTCGATCGAGAACGTCGCCAACACGGCGTTGACCACCTGGCCGTCGATAACCGCTCCGTCTAGCCAGACCGTGTAGTCATAGCCCAACAGATAAACAAAACCGGGGGAAGTTGTAGTATCTATTTTGCATTCATGTATGCCCGTATCCGGCGTATTCAGGTTGTCGGTAACGGCTCCGGCAGTGCAATCCGTGCCGTCGTCGCGCCGCACTCTTACCGTGCCGGCAGTCGCCCGAGTGATCGAAGCACCGCCAGCGTCATTCGTGCTCCAATAGAACACGACTTCTTGGTTAAGGGAAAAATCTCCCAGATAGGAAACACTCATGCTACCACCCCTCCTCCAACCAATCCCATACCGGCAAGCGATCCGCCGACCAACGGCCTAACGACGAAGCTCCAATTGTCGTTGCTGCCTGAATTTACAGAAGTCCTGTCAGCAGCCTGAATCTGAGCGCCACCGAGCGCATTGCAATTTGCCACGTCAACGTAGGTGGCCACTGCCGAGCCGGTTACGTCTAGCGTCCAGCCTGCGGTGGCTTGGAAGTCCAGTAGATCACCGTTCGCACCGCTCAGACTCAGGTTCCCACCGACCGTAATGGCCACGCCGTTCATCGCGTCGGCAGCATCGTGAATTTGGCTATCGGCAGTCATCGTGAAGTCGCCAACGGTCTCGACGGTCCGGCCGTTGTAGTCGATGGTGCCTTTCGTGACTATGAAGCTGTCAGCAGTCCAGTCACCGCTGAACGTGAGCAGGTCCGCCACGTTGGTCTTGTCCACGTCGATGTCTTCGAGCGTGTCGGTGGTCGGCCAATTCCAGTCCTGTGCGTTGCCGCCGGCCGCAGTGATCGTGCCGGTGCCCTTGTTGTGAATGACCGTTCCGCCACCTGTTACTAGGTCAATCACGTCGCCGGTGATTGTCCAGTCGGTTGCTTGACCAGAATTGTCAACGATAATGTTTCCTGAACTGTCGATGTCGAAAATCAGGTCGCCGTTGATCGTAATGCTGGCAGGGCCGTTAGTATTGTTGGCGAGAGTAAGGGCGTTACTACCGGTGGTTTCAAGTTCAAAAGAGTTGAATTGGTAGACACCAGCAGCAGTTGGAGTAAGAGTGTAGTCAGTCGTCGATGATATATTAAGTATCCGCACTGCTGATTGGTAATTGCCAGGAGCCATTATAGCGGCGACATTAGGCGAATGAATAACTAATTTTGCGACATCAACAATACCCCCATCTGCAAACGTCGTAATCCCTTTCCCCGCAGTAGGAAAATGTATCTGGTAAGTACCATTCCCCGTGATTTTGCCTGATGCGCCAATTGTCGTTATGGAGCTTTTAATAAAGGTTCCACCACCAATAGAAATCGTGCCATCAACAGTAATTGTGCCTTGCACTTCTGAACCTAGAGGAACTGTAATTACTGCCCCTTCTGCGATAGTCAGATTCCAAAAATCCTTGTCAGTGGAACCCGTCAACGTCACTGTCCCGTTAAGCGTCCAGGTTGCAGCGCCTGGAGTAAATGTCGCCTGATGCCTGTTGTCTAGCGTCCCGTTGGTAATCGAATGGCTGCCCGTACCGCAGTCGAACTCCCCGCCGCCGTCCAGTATCACGCTGCCCCCGTCATCCATGGTGAGATCGAACGTCGCCAGGTCAAATTTCGCCGTGTAGCCCGCCTCCATCGTCAGGTTACCCAGTGACCAGTTCGCCGTCGCAATGAGGGGATCGTCCCCGTTGCCATCGAAGTGGGCATGGTCACCGACACCAGGAGCGGTCGCAGCGGGTGCGCCGCCCGATCCGGCTGTCGACCAATTTGTGACAACCGTCGGGTCTGCCGTCGTACCTAACCACCAATGAGAGGCTGCCATCGTTACTCCGGCTGCTTGGGTTCGGGCGGCTCGTCAATCGCAAAACTGGCTGAGCCTTTCAGATAGATGGTGCATCCCTCGGGCAGCGTGGCCGGCATCGTCGGCACGTCACCTGACAGCGGAAGGACAGCGTCGATCACGCCGGGCACCAATTTAGCCTTGTCGACGAGGACATTCCGATCCTCTGCAGTAGCAGCCGAGTTGACGGCCAGGACCAATATACAAATCTTGGTGCCGTCCGGCAGGCCCCTGACCGCAAACGGCCTCTCCCGGTTCTTTCGCGCCCACGACTGGATCAGGTCGCGCGTGGTCTCCGAGGATTTCACCTCGACTTCGGTTGTGGTGAGTGGCATTAGGTTTCCCTTTCGGCTTTGAGTTTGTCGTAGTTCATATCGTCTCCGATCGACGGCCTCGTCCCTCAGTTGTTTTCACCTCATTGCTCGGGCCACGCCTGCCACGACACCTGCCACGCTTGCTAGGGCGATAAATGCAATAGCCATACCCCAGATCACGCGGACGTAAATGACCAGGCCCCAGCGAGAGTTGCCGTAAAGCACTCTGTCGTGCTTTGCAACTGTCCCGTGGCATGTTACACAATTTGCTACTATTGTCGTCGTGGCGTCGTGTGTCTCTTGCAGCAACTGCGCCTCGCTGGTAGTCAGGGCCATAGCAGCCTCTGCTGATGGTTACGCCACGCTGGGCGGCTTTGATAGAGCGGACTTCGCTTCCGAGACGGCCTTGAAGATCTGTTCTCGATCGCCGTCGCGCTTCAAGCGTTCAGGCAACTGCTTGTAAAAGCTCTCGGCCAGCAAAGCCATCATCTTTTCTGGGCTGGAGAGATCCTTTGCAAGCGCCTTGCCTTCGCGGTACAAGCCGCTATAGTCACCGATTGCCGCGTTCTCGGCTACGTCGGCCAATCGGCTCAGCCCTAACGCATCGAAGGCTTTTGACAATACGATGTAGCCGCGACGACGCTCTTCTTGTGCCGTGTCTCGACGAAACAGCATGCCTATGGCAAGAGCTACCACTGCGGCGAGCAACAACACGATCACGATCTGTTGGGGAGAAATACTCATAGTCCAGCTTCCCTTCTAAAGTTAAAGACGGCTGCCCCTACGGCTGTGCATAGCGTCACAATACCCAAGAGCACCCAAAAACCACCACCACCAGAATCAGCGTCGTCAGGTTGTATGTCTGGTATCATTGACATATCAGGCATACTGTCAGGGTCAGCATCCAACTCGTCATCGGGCAACGGTTCCGGTCCCGGCTCAGGATCAGGGCTGGGCCTTGGTCGCTTCCAAGGTCTCAGCCTCAACCACGGCCGACGGTTGAACAATCGAGGATCATCATTACCGACAACGGATTCAAGCTCGCGAGTTAATGCAACTGCCGTAGCAGGGATGTTTTTCTCTGTGCTCTTGTAAAGCACTTTGCCATCAGGCTCTTGAACCATTACCGTCGGCAACGTAACTTCCGAGTAGCTCTGCTTGAACGTATGATCCTCCGGCGTGTAGAGGTGCCAAATCGTTCTAAGCCTGATCCTTACCAGCGAGGGCACCCGAGCAAACCAACGAAGTATGCGGGCCTCTCTGGGGCGTTCTCGCCAGTTCTTGTGAACGAACACACTGACAAACAGTGATCCACCATCTTCGGGCAAGATTATCTCTTGTCCGCCACTACTAAGAGCGGCCAATTGATTGTGCATCTTCGCAACTGTAGTTGCCTGACTGGTCAAATCGGCCTTGGCTTGCTGCCCTTGCCAACCAATCCAACACACAAGCAGGACTAACCCGGCGACCATCACCAACGCTACCTGCTTCTTCCAAACAGTGTTCATCGCACTTCCTTTCATTAAATCCAGGGCTTCGGGAATGGTGGCGTGTATAACACGGCGATTGCACGCCCACCGTAATACTTCCAATTGCGAATGAACTTCGCCTTTGGAACGCGAATCAATCGCCGGGTGTTGTTGTTGTCGATCAAGACTGCTTTGCCCTTCACATAACCACAGAATGTAACCGCATGATTTGAATAGTAATGGATTGCAGCAGGCCGTCGAGTACGAGAGCACCAAGCAAGAAATGCGGCATCGCCGTCAAGTGTGTACGCAAACCGTAGTCTGTCTCTCTCTGCAAGCCGGGCCAAACCTTCAACAGCAACTCCTCCCCATCGAGTGCTTCTCCACCGATCAGCTTGCCCGTGCATACGATGATAACGCAGGACGGTTATCATCGCAGCATGATTACAAGACCCGCCGCCGTAGTTGCCCTGACGAAACACAAAGGGGATGTTTGCCGGTGGACAATTCTCAAAGGGGCACTTCTCTTTCTTCTCCTGGTAGATTTGTTTCCTTTGATGAATCTTTTCCTTTACTGTACCAGGGTTCGGTTCAATTCGCAACTCACAGCCGATTGAGCCAACCAACATCAACGCTACAATTACTAAACGTCCCATTCGTCTTCCTCCACAATCTTGACAACCCCAAATATCATAAAGAGAAGGTAACAAACAACAACTGCATCCATTAGAAATTCAATCATGCCAAATCCATCTAGTCAGGGGGGAAGCAAAGCACTGCCATGACTGCCACAAAGAGTAAAAACCCTAACATAGTAAATGGCATAGTAAACCTCTCAATCAATAACGCAAAGTTAACTGATACCTCAAACAAGCAGACCGGGCCAAGTCGTTGGGGCCGGTCGCACGATTCGCGCAGAACTTAACAGGATCGACCCCACCGGCATTGAGCGCTCGCGACACCGCCTGGCTGCAAAACGGTGAGTATCGGCTGCGGTGCCCGTCGTCAATGTCCGGCGGGATCAAGAGTCGTACGAAGCACATCCTCGCGGCGGCCGTTCGGAGTAAGTTACGCCAGCCGTAACGCTCGTCAAGGATGTCTATCATGTGACTCACTGCTAGTGCGGGCGCATAGCTTTCTCCTTGCGGTGGGGTGACGCGAAAAACGTCCCATTGGCCGCTGTTGGCTTGGATAAGGTTAGAGAATGCAATGGCACGCACGCCGCGCCATTGGAGTGAGCCACACGACAAGAGCCGCTTGTGACACCAGACGGCCATCTCGGCATGGCTGTACGGCCCGCGTCCGATTCGTGCAATCAACCGGCCGAATACACCTCGGGATGGCCGATAGAGCAGAACGTCGCCCGCCTGGATTAGCAGCCGAGCGTCGGCGTAGGGCATTGTGCGGGTCGAAAAAGAAGGACTGAGCATATTTTCCCCATGGGAAAGGCGCTATTAAATCCTACGAGGCACGCAAGATATGTCAAGGGCAGTCTCGGGGGGTGTGTAAGAAGATTTGCCTAGTTTAACACCGGTCGCGGCAGGCAGAGCGGGCCTATAAGGCGGATCTCCATGCCTTGAGATCGCGCAGAGTCCGCAACTCTTCAAGTGCCTCCAATGTATACTCGATTGTCAAACCCCTGAACACCTCACCCCGCACCGGCTGATACAAAGACACATCGTGAAACCTGTAATCAGGCAGCAGATGCCGCCATGATCTCGGAACCTGAAGAGCCAGCATCTCGTCTGCAAGGATTTCGAGCTTCGGGTTGTTTTCAGTCTCAACTAGCTCGTGGAATAGGATACTGACTTCCCGTTCCGCGTAAACCTCAACACCAGGGTAACGCCCAAGCCGGCGGAGGACGATCAGAACCTTTGGACGCGGCTGATGTTCCCTTTGACATTGGCGGCAGCGTTTCTCAAGGGCTTCTTTTGTCAGCCGATCAAGGAATCGCTGCCCATCCTCTGTGTGTTTCAGCCAGGAGCGCAACTGACGGATGGTTCTCGGAAAAGCAGATTTGTACGTCATGTTCTTGCTTCCGTGCTGGATGACTGGAGAAAACGCGCACTATGACTAGATAGCCGAAAGGAATAAGCGCAAGGTCCCCCGGTCCCGCGTTTTCGGCCGCACTAATCCCTCACCGCCACGGTAGACATCTCCCGTGGATCACGTGGTATAGTCCCCCCAGTGTCAGTGGCGAGGTTCTCCACGTAGTTCCGGTCCTGCCGCAGCGCACCCAGGGGGCCGCTACCGCCCGACTCTTGTCGCTGCTACCGCGTTGGCCTTAGCTGTTGGCGAGCCGAACACCCTATGTACCCCGGCGGGTTTGTCCGCTTTGTCCCGGTTTCCGGGGTGTGCCGCGACTACGGTGGCCCGCGCGGTTGTATGCCGACAAGCTCTTGTCTCACGATGAGGTAGTGCTCGTACCGCTTGAACGTGCGGCAACCTTCCTCAGAGTGATCGTCGGATTCATTTCCGAACCGAAGGTTCTTTCGAGCTTGCATCTTTACGAGACTTCCATCCGGCCGAATCACTGTGATTGGAGTGCCGGCATGGACGACAAACAACGAGTCAAGTTGTTTGTGGAAGTTCGGTGGGATTCGCGCATGCTTCCCCCTCTTTTTTCTCCGTTTCTTTTCACGGAGGCGTAGAGGACCGAACCTGGCTCGGTCGTTTGCTTTCTTCCACTCATCCCGAGGCATCTACATGCACCTGATGTACGTAAAAAGGCCCGCTCGGATGACCACTCAAGGAAAGAGTGCCGAGACGGGCCTATACGGACCAAATCGTGTTCCTTGAGTGGTCATACTCCAACCTTACACTGGCTGGTGTTTGGAGTCAAGGCGTCTTTGCCGCTGGTGGGAAACTTACGGCTCTACTTTCCTCAAATGGCGAGCCATTTGAGTATTCCAGTGATCCGTCCATTAACTCGCGAGATTCGTTCCTTGAGCTCGCGGATTGAATTCCCGACGGAAAAACTCACTTCATCCACTGCTTCCACTTTTTCGGACGGCGGGTTTGGAGGTAAAAGCAGCGGCCCAAGACGTTCTTCCAGCTTCGTGACGGTCTCCTCCAGTTCGCTCAAAGACTCTTGCAGGCTGTTTAGCTCTGCGTATAAGGGCCCTGGACTTGAGGTTTTAGTCTCGGCTTCTGACATTTCGGGTCTCCTTCGTACCTTAGAACACGGGTTTGTACACAAAAAAAGCCCGCCTGGGTGCCTACTCTCCGAAAAAGAGTACCAGGACGGGCTTCTACGCATCAAATTGTATTTCGGAGTAGTAGGCATACTCCAATCCTACACTGGCTGGTATTTGGAGTCAAGAGCATCTTGGCCGCTGATGCAGCTATTTGCGAGGTTTGTGATCGCATCATCACCTCCTGCCTCTGTGGGTTTGCGGCCCCCATACCTCAAAGTCCCTCCATTTACATATTCCCATCGCTCCGGGTGGACCAAATGGTCGAGGCCAATTGACATGACGTTCGTCCCTATCCCGACGGCGTCAGCTTGCAACGCTTCGTGTAACTCCTCTCCGTTTGGATGCTCTTCGCATATGCGGGTTACAGCTATGCAAATCTTCTCATTCAGCCGGTATATTCGAGCGAGGGACTTTACCATTTCACCATCAGTCATCATCACCTCCCGCTGCCTCAGCGGCTTTGATTCAGGACGCGTGCAGTATCCACTCCTCTGTCAGAAAGGGCGCCAGCCTTTCCGCGTACACACCCTCGGAATTTCCGGCCTCCATCCGCTGCAACGCCCGGATGGTGTGGCATCGTTTGATGATCGTTCGCATCTTCCGGCGATGTAACCCCATGTACTGCCCACAAAACCGCCTGTACCATTCCGTGTTGATCGAGACGGGTATGCGGATGTAACCGCCCTCACGCCCTGGAACCTTAACGGTCTCGGGAAATGAGGATTCCAATAATTTCCGGAGGATGGTGGCCATTTCAGTGGGGCTCATTCGCCTCAGCGGCCTTCATGGCTTTCTGGGCCTTGCGTTTAGTTGCGTATGTTTCGTACACATAGCAACAAACAGAGCGTGATCCTTCATCACGCATCACATGCCAATTCGTTCCCAGTCGTCGCCACCAGCTTATTGGATTCCACCAAATGGCAATGTATTCGGGTTCAGACCAAAATCTCATCGTCCCCTCCATCCTCTGCGCCTTCCCACTCTTCCAGGAATTCTACGACCCATGCACGGAGATTCTCCCTTTCCAGCCAACCGGGACCAGATATTTCAGGATACCTGGATTCAAGAAACTGCCTCGCGCTTTGAAACTTCTCTGATCTCAGCGGCCCGTTTTCCTTTCGGATGTCTTCAACTAATCCCATCATTCCCTTTCGATTAGAAACAACCCTTCTTAGGCGGATCACCTACCATGAACGCCCGAAGGGCTCGGGTAAGTTGCTTTACCATTCCACGTCCGAAGTAATGAAGTTCCTGGAGTTTTCGCGCCGTCACGCCTTCCAGATCGCGGACGTACAAATAGTCGGCTCTCTCCAGAGCGGCGATGGTCCGTAAGGGCAAATCGTAGTCTTCCAGTGCTGCCAATGGGGTATCGAGTTGTTCCTGTGTGAATGTAGTCATTATCCCCTCGTCATCAATACAGGTATTCCTGAGGCACATCTTTGATTTTGCGATGAAAGTCGTTGATCCGCTTCGGCATCAGTTCCAGATTCCTCGGAGGGTAATATGCTTTCCAGAATGCCGGTTTTGTCCGCGATCCCGCCATCACGGCGGTTTTGTAGGCGAAGCGGCTGTACAACTGGTTGAACGTCACGTCGCCTTTGCCGTTTTTCACAGCATTCCAGTACAGCCCTTGCCAAATCTTCGCGGCCTCGGGCGTTGCCCGAATCTTCCACTGTTTGATCGGTTCGCCGTTGACCTGGGTGAGCGTTCCGTCTGCCTGGAGAATGGGCCGGGACGGTTTCCCGAGTTCCATCTTATGGCCGCAATACTGGCAGAATATCATCCGGCTGAGGGTCTTGTGGACCATGCCGCATTTCGGGCACACGCTGCCAACCGATTTGCCGGTTTCCCGCATCTTGGTAATGCGATTCTTGCTGAGTACATCGGGGTCCAAGCACTCAAATACGGATTCCCAATCGACGTTGACGTTGACCGAACCGAAACGCCACCAATTCCCGCCGTAGTCAATTATGAGACACTTGTCTTTGTCGGGGTGCGTCCGCAGCCCCCGGCCGACCATTTGCAGAAAGGAACGGTATGACCCCACGGGAGTCGCCAACATAATGCACTTGATTTTGGGCTCGTCTATACCCTCCCGAAGAACAAACCGGTTCCAGAGAATCGGAATTTCGCCTTCCCGCCACTCCTGCATAGCCGCGTGGAATTTGTCATCACTCTGTTTCCGATCGTACATCTCGCCATCGACCCAGAAATCAGTTCCGTCGACGTGCAGGGCTCGAATCCCCCGGCCGTGGCAGAACTGGGCGGCCCAAAGCGATTCCTTGACCCCCGGCGCGAATGCCAGCGTGTGGGTCTGCTCGGGGTGGAGCCGTTTGTAGTGTTCGAGGATGTTTCCGACGATCTGCGTGCGAATCTGGTCATTGCCCTTCAGAGGCCCCCACGTCCTCCGTGCGTCGTTTTCGCTCAGGGAGAGATCGACCTTGCCCTTGACCAGTTTCCGCGTATCTAGTTCACTTGGCGCAAACCAGGAGGCGAAACAGAGGATACCGTCGTTCTGGAGGTCGCGGGTCCGGGCTGCGACGATCAATTCGTCGCAGACGCCACTCACCCCGAGGGGGGTGGCGGTGGTTCCGACGACCTTGGCGCCGCGGGCCTTGTACTCGTTTAGCAGGTCGGCCGATTCCCCGGTCGCCACTTGGTGGACCTCGTCTGCCAGCACCAGGTCCGCGTCCACCCAGTAATTCGCCTGCCCCCGGCGCCGGGCGAGAATCGTCTGGATCGTGGCTATTTGCACCGGGGCGTCTTCCCGCTCCAGCGATTTCATCGACGCGGAAATGACGCCTACGGGTACGCCGCTGGATTGGAAGACGTTCCGGGTCTGCTCAGTCAGCAGAATCCGACTCGTCAGGCAGAGCACCTGTTTCCCACGTTTCACTCCCCACTTGGCAAGGGCGATTTGGCAGAGGGTTTTTCCCGATCCGGTCGGGGCGGTGAGGCAAACGGAATTCGTACCGTTGCTCAGCGCGGAGATTGTGCGCTCGACGCCTATTTGCTGATGCCTCCATGGAGTTCTCGTGAATAACTGGTCAATGGTCATTGCTTCATCCATTCCATCATTTCCTCGGTGGCGGTGTTCAGAGCGGCATGAATCGCCTCGTGGTGCGGGTTGTGTTTCTCACCCACGCCTTCAGCGATTTTATCCACCAATCGCACCAGCGGGCCGATGGATTGCTCCCAGCTTTTGTAGTGCGCCGAGCGGTCGTATTGTTTCGGAGGCCCAGCCGGCTTGTCCTTACCCTTCCTCGGCGGCCGACTGGGCGTTTCCTTGGGCTCCGTGCCATCCGAATCCGTCCGGCCATCCTCTCCTACCTCATCAAATGGGTCGGAATCCCCTCGAATGGGAGTAGAAGGGGAAACTTTCCCCTTACCATCCCGTTTAGGGGGGGCGGAAGGCGTCGGCTTCTGTTTGGGCGCAACCGGCTCTGGGTGAGCCGCTTTTCGTGCGGCCCTTGCCACGCCTTCCAGGCTTCCCTCAAGTACCAAAAGCGCAGGGGCGTCTGCGCTTTTGAGCTTCCCAAAATCCTTCGTAAACTGCATGTAAAACTGTGCTGTCCTTAGACTTCCGTCAAACAGGCGGGTACACTCAGTCTCCCATCGTCCGTGGGGTACGGCAGTTTTTGCGGCCAGCAACTCTTGGCCAATTTCCAGGGCGTGTTTCGCGGCCTCCCCGAGGTCTTTTTGCACATAGGTGTGCAGCACATTGGCCTTACGGAAATGATCGTGAACTTCGGCTGGCAGATTGGACTTACTGGTCATTTTCTGCCTCCGCGCAAAAAATCAGGTCACGCCCCAATACAGTAAGCCGTGCAAACGTCATCCCCGTCAAGTCAATAAATGCAGTCATTTCTGAATCTCCAATAAAACCCTCGCTGGCTGCGGTGTTACAATCACAGCCGGGAGAACCGGCAGAGCTTGCAGCCAACGAGGGGTGTTTCATTGGATGGATAACTGTAACGCTCGTCAGTATGCGCGAATTTGCACTAGGAGTCAATACCATTCCCACGTCCCCACGCTCGCTCAATACGCCATCGGCGGAATGTCGATTTCGACGATGACGGGGCAAATTTGAAATTGCCGTGAAAGCTCCACAGCATCGTCAAAGGTTGCCGCTGTACCCTTGTATATGTTGGCGCCCCATGAATTGAGAGCCCACACTTCCCAGACATGCGTACCTAGCGACATTCGTACCTGGTGGCGGTTTTTTTTGAGCCGTGGATTCGTCACTTTTGCTTTAACCACCGGCACCTTCCGCTTCGCTTTTTTCTTAGCCATCACGCTCCCTTTCTTTAGGATTCAATTGCCCGGTACACCGACGCCGGATTCCCCTCTTCGTTTTCCCGTCGATCGACAACCACAACCCGCGGCGGATCGCAATCCTGAAGCTCTCTTAGTGCCCCTCTGACGCGCGACGGCGGAACGATGCTCCTGAGTAGCCGGGCAATAAGTTCCGCACTAAACGTCGAATGTGGGTATTCTCGTAACACTTCTAGGACCAACCTCTGCGACCTGGTTACGTCCACCGTCGCCGCCGCCTGGTGCGACGTTTCCGGATCGGTGCGCCGGGCTCGGGCCATCGGCTCGTGGCAGGGCGGTCGCGGAGCAACCTGCTCGATGTAGCAATCCGCATAAGCCTGAAGCGAGTTCAACTCAACCTGCTCGGCTTCTGTAATTGTGTCGGCAATTTCTTTTTTGATGAGGCTTCCCCTCCGGCGGTTGATCTTTGGCCAACCGGTTTCAATGGCAATCTGGTTGCGGGCCTCGGGGGTCATCGGCTCGCGATCGGGAAACAGGGCTTGCTGGGCGGTCAAAACAACAATCCCCACACCAAAAAGGCCAGTAATGCTACTAAGTATAACAAGGGGAGCAATACTGGCAGAAAAGCCAACGGGTCGTCATCAGGCAGTGGCTCTCGTCTGAAGCAATCACACGCATGTTTTTCACAGCGGCGGCATGGGGGTATCCGAGCCATCAGAACAAGACCTCCTGCCGCAAGCGGTTGGCGGCGATTTCTACGTACTTCAGTTCGATCTCAATCAGGATGCACTTGCGGCCGAGGTCTTTACACGCCCGGCCGGTTGTGCCGCTGCCGGCGAAAGGGTCAAGAACGGTTTGCCCAGGTACGGAAGCTAGCACTGACTGAAGCAACTCTTGGGGCTTTTCTGTAGGATGAACCCTCTTGCTTGCGGAGACCGCCTTGACAGACAGTACGCTTCCACGCCCCCTGTCAATCATGCCGTCTGGTTGTCCAACACTTGCAAAAACGATGTTCTCGTGCTGATTCCTCCAGTACGATCCCATCCCAAAGTGTCTCTTATTCCAAACCAAACAGTGATTTACCCGATAGCCGTGAGCCTCCAGCATTCCGTAAACCGTCGGAGTCATTCGCCAATCCGTAAACCAGTATAGATGAACGCCGACATGAAGACATGGACGAATTGCCACCAGAATTGATCTTAGGAACCACTGAAATCCCCACGTTGTCATGGCGTCGTGACTAAACCAATCGGCATCATCGAGGCCACGAAGCATAGATCCACGGACCTGCCGGTTAGCATCATTACGCGCCCCACTGGCATACGGCGGGTCGGTCAGCACCAAATCCACGCTCCCTACCTCCAGCAACGGCAGCACGTCACGGCAATCGGCATGATACAGTGTAATGCCATCCTTGCACTCGCAGGGCTGTTTCCCGCAACGATAGCAAGGCGGTAGATATAGGGTTTGCTGGGTCATGTCCCCTTTTTCTTCTTGCATCCTTTGTCTGACTGTTCGTAATGGCCGTCGGTACCCATTGGCGGAGGGATTGTCAGACAAGAGCGGCAATCCCAGATAGACTTGTAAACACCCCAACCTCCAAGGCGAGGGGCGTCACACCTTGGGCAATTATTCATCATCCCCTCCATTCTTGGCAGCTTCACGGGTCAGATACATCAGCGAGTCGATCCCGCGATACGCCGGCAGACAGGACGGCTCTGGCATGTCACACGGTGCAAAATCATCGAGGCTACACCCGCACTCCGAATCCTCGTCTCGCAGGCCGTCGTAGCCGTGGGCTTTTAACCACTCGCGAAGGATCTCCAGAATCGTCTTGGGATCACTCATTATCCTCTCCCTTCTCGGCTGCTTCGATTGGCGGATTGTCTGACTCGCCGTGCAGGTACTCCATCCAGGCACAGCGGCGGAAGTACATCGCTCTGGCGTACATCGAAATTCGCTCGTCCCTCTCCTCTTCTGTCTGAGGTCGCGACAACGCTTCTTTCGCGGCGTCGCTCAATGATTCGTCCAGCATGTGTTGACGCTGATTTTTTCTAAGAGACCGCCACCGCCGTTCAAATTGTAACCGATGGATCAAGTCGTCTATCGTGTCAATGCAGGGTTGCCGATCCAATCCATCCAGATGCTTAATAATCGCAGAAAGTACCGATTCATTTTTAGACATCATCACTTCCGGCCTCGGTAGCTTCGTCCTTTAGTATTAAGTCCGCCACTTGGGCACGCAACTGTCTAATCTCGCTGATTGCCCATCCGCACGCCGTACGGATCACCTCCATTCTCGGCCGCTTTGACCGCTTCTTGTAATCGCTTGCAGTCAGGACATTGGCCTCGTGTCCACTCGCCCGGCGAACATATTTCGCACCAGTGACAATCGGCTTCATGTTCCAGCAACGCCACCTTGGCTTGCAGATGCTCGATCTTGTCCAACCACGATGCCACCGCTTTCCTGGCTGCTAGCTTTGTGGGCTTCTCCGGCCCCTGGAACGCGCACAAACAACCCATCGTAAAGCCACCGTCTACACAAGAGTCAACGTGCAGGCGTTCGCCGCAAAAGGGACATTTATAGTTTCGTTTCATCATCCCCTCCGGCCTCGGCGGCTTGGTGACAATGGTTGAAAATCAAAGTTCGATCTGCATGTTCGGATAATTCGGCGGCTTCGAGTAATGCTGCTTTCAGCCGCTCGACCTCGGCTACCAGCCGCTTCATCAACGCGGTTGACTTGCGTGCCGTGACATGCGGAGCCAGTTGGCGCAGGTGTGCCTTGGCTTCGTTTAACAGGTCACTCATCATCCTCTCCTTTCTTGCCTCCTGCCCTTTGCAGCCGCAGCCATAACTCAGCAGACGTGCCAAACGCACGCCCGATGGCTTCAGCGTCTTTGGCCAGAATTTTTTTCGTGCCAAGAATGATGTCTACGATCTCGCTAGGAGCCAAACCGGTACGACTGGCTAGTTCCGCATTCGACCACTTCCTGGCAGCCAGTTCGTCGGCAATGTACTCGCCAACAGGAAATGTCTCGTCAGGAATTCGCTTGTCGGTCATTTCTGTCATTCCGTCCGCGCACGTTGAAAGGGTTGACGGGGTTGTCGCAGTCAGGTAGCGGCTTTTTCACGGCTTGTCCTCCGTATTGGCGATGACAGTCTCCAGCCATTCCATGGCCTCTTGCTTTTCCTTGATTGTTGCGGTGGGAGGCATGGAGAAGGACGAAAGCCAGTTCAATGTTTTGTTGACCGCCTCCAGCAACTCATCCCGCTGCCGGGCAGTCTCGGGAGCAGCATTATGTGTCGCAACAAGATGTTCGGCGACTTTCAAATATGGGCACGTAACAATGACATCTTCGCTATCCTTCATAATCACAGCGTAGTCGCCGTATCCCAGGCCGCGATCACGAAACCCGACAGCCCATTTACTCTGTAGCGCCTCTTTAATCAATGCCTTAAGCGCGTCACCGAAGTTTCTATCATCAGGCAAACTTCTGAGTTTTTCGTGGATTGACATTGTTAGATCGGCCATGTCACTTATTTTTTCTCCGCGTTGGTGTTCGTTTGCTTGGCAAGCGCCTCTGCCTCGTCGGCCCACTCGCGAAAGCGGTCTGCGGTTTCGCGTAGGATTTCGAGCGTGGCGGTGAAACGCATATTCTGGACTACACATTCCCGCACCAGGACGCCGGCAGCGTCAACCCGGAAATCAGGTTCTGTCATGACAAGGATGCACTCAATCATCGGCACCGTCACGCCGGGCAAGTGAATGTCTATCAGGTTACGGGCCGTGGCCATTAACTGTTTCATGCTTCTATCCTCCAGGGTCAACCACCGGCGACTTGCGGGCGGCGTTGAAAATTGCAAGGGCCTTGCCGAGCTTGTCGGTCGCCAATGCTGTAGCTGCTTTTGCGTCAACTGGATGAGTGACATAGCCGTCCCAGGTACCCAATGCCTTCAACGCCTCGCGGACAAAGTGCTCGGCGTCACCCGTCGGCCGTAGATCCGGCGTGAACTCACGTGGCATGGCCTCCGACACGGCCTTCTTTTTTACTGCTTCGTAAGTCACGGCGACGGGTTCGGTTGGAGTCGAAACGGACTCGGCTAGTATCGCGCGGACGGCAGCCCCGATGTCTGCTACTGGGTCACCAATGTCGACCCACCCGGCAAGGATCGGCTCTAGGTGTGAGTGAAGTAAATCATTGCCATCGGTTCCCGCATGATCCAAATAACGGAGGAAAGCCTGCGCGTTGCCCTCATAAGTTCGCCACGCCGACTGCACCGCTTTTGCGATTTTATGAATCAGTTTGTCGTGCATTTTTCACCTTTGGGATTAGTCCTCTTCAAAAACACCCGGCGGGGTCATGGCGGCGGGACTCGAACCCGCGACCGGCATCCGTACCTGGCTCCACCACTTGGCCTACGCCACTCCCCGCCGCGTTGTAGAATGGAAAAAGGTTGTGCATGGTATCACATCTATTTGATCCCTTTTTGCCACACTTTCAGGGCCTCAAACATCTTCAGGCATGTTCTTTTAGCCATCTTGTCAGCCAATCACGGAGCCGGGCGGCGCGCTTCGGCGTGAGATAACAACTGCAAGTGGTGCCTTTATCAGTATAGAAGATGTTAAGGCGAACACGATGGCCGAAGTAATCATTTTCCTTTGCGGTTAGAACCTCCTGACGTTTCGCGCCAGTGGAATATGTAACAGTCGCCGTAATTTTTAGGCTTTCCATTCAATTTCCTCCCTATTTGATGTCTTTTTCCCAAACTTTTAACGCTTCGTAAAACTCTACCGCAAGTTTGACCACCCGATCTCCCTTGGGGCTGGGCCAGTCTCCCCGGTAGTTGTCTATGGTGGGTGGCTTCCCAAGCCAGCGGCCGATGGTCTCATGCCAAATCTTGATCTGCTGACGCGCGTCATAGGCCTCTTTCTCGGCACCCTTCAGGGCCTTCACAGGCGGCCTGTGTGGGCCGAGAGCATGGGCGGGTGATTTGCCCTTGATGATCGCTTGCTCGGCCTGGGCACGCTGCTGGGGCTTCAGGCGGGCGAGTTCTCCGATCTCTCTGTCCGTGACCTTCGCCTTACCAGAGTCAACTGCCTTGACAAAAGCCGGGGAACACTTCGATAGGACGGTTTCACGCTTCCCCTCTCGGCGGATAGTAGCTGCCGACTTTTTCGTCTGTTTTGCTATAACTTCTGCTGTGCCTTGAGGTTGCGATTTCAAGTGCTCAGAGTGAGCTATTGGTCCGTTAGGGGGGATTTTGCCTGTTGGTCTATTGTCGCCACCTCTCTGTTTCTTGGCCTCGTTGTACCACTTGCCCCGGAGCCGCTTCAGTTTCGCCTCGGGTATATTCCGACGGCCGCTCTGGAACTGGAAAATCCACTCGAAGGCGGCCACCCGGTCTGGCAGTTCGATCCTTTCCACCCTGTAGGGGAGGTCAAGCTTCTGGCACAGCTTGTAGCGGCGGTGGCCGTCGAGAATCAGGTCGGCCCCGTCGCAGTTCCAGACTTTGATCGTGTCCAGACAGCCGTCATGTTTCAGACTTTCGCGGAGTTCTTTGACTTCCTCCGCGCTGGGACCAGGCAGGCATTGAGAGAAATCAGGGTCGATGGTCAGCTTTTCCATGCGATCACCTTGCGCAAAAGAGAATGCCTTTGCGTAAAAGCGAAGCCGCTTTGCGCAAAAGAGAACGCCCGACCGTCGGCCCTGCTACAGGGTGCCAGCTTTCGCTGGCGGACCGACGATCGGACGTTCTGTCTTGAACTCATGTTAACTCCTGTAGCTTTCAGCAGCCTATCAATTTCCTCGAACGCTGTCAATCCGTCTTTCCAGATGTCAAGCGTGCCGCTTTTCTGAGTTCAGCCTCCTTCGATGCGAGAATAAGCCACTCACTTAAATCTCTCGCGTGTTCTGGCGTCATGTGCGCCCATTCATCGCCGCCCCGGATGCGAAGAGATATTTGATACTCTCGCACGGAACCTATAATCTCGCAGCAATGTCGCCCACTACTATCCTCACACGAGATCGCCTTTGTCGTATTTACGGCGCGTCGCCGATTTTTGCTCATCCCGTCTTTCCGAATGTCAAGCCCAGGATTCCAGAGTGATTTCCTCCACCTTCGGCATCCAGCGTTCCGCCTTCCCGCCGCGCTTGACTTTCTGCTTCGCCCAAGACCAAATCTCAATCCGGCCCCCGCATTTCAACCATTCCATCGCCAGTTCGGTGCATTCCTCCATGATCTTTTTCCGGTGTGCCGCATGACCGCTGCGGGCGCAACACTGAACACCAATGAATCCCCGCTCGGGATCGAGTACCAAGACATCCACAAACCCGAACAAATCCTGCCTTCCTCCACACGGACCGATGTACTGGTTCCATTTCTCAACCACGGCGCAGGTCGCCCCCTGGTGGCGTAGATAGTTCATGGTCCGTTGAGTCGGGCTTGTTTTGCTCACTTGCTCTCCTTCTCCCAGACTTGTACATCTTCCTCCGTGACGGTTTGTGCTCTTTCAGGTGATTGAATTCGCGACCGACCATCGACACAACGACGTTTCCCTTTTGGGTGAAACAACGCTTCTGATAGCGACCAACGGCGTTTCAGTCTGCGGCAAGCTAGTTCGTAATTTGCGCCAGCCTCGGTGCATATTTGCCTCAGCGTTCGATGTTGGCCTCGCCACTCGAATCGCCGATTATTGCGGCGGTTGTTGGCTTGGTCCTGGCGACTCGCCCAAATACAATTATCTGGGGTGTAATTGCCGTTTGGGTCTTTGCGTTCCAGTGTCAGGCCCTCCGGGCACTCTCCCATGTCAAGCAGGAATGCTTCAAACGATTGGTCCCATTCGGCGCACACGCGAACGCCCCTGCCTCCATACAAAGCATAACTGTCAGCACTTGGCTTAGTGCAGCGATTGCGCATATTAACCCACTTGGTGTATATGCTGGTATGAGTCAAGCCATGTCGGCGGCGCGCACGCGAGACTAGCTCCGGGCGTCGGCACCCACAGCTTGTAGAATGGCCACTCGCCAGATTGCTGACATTCATAACTAAACATGTTCCACAACTACACTCACAAACGACATGGGCGACGCGCTTCCACCTGAACTGCCAGCCCAGGACAGCAATATCTCCGAATCTGTTGCCAACGGTCACACCTGAGCCATGCTGTTTGATTGATAGTCCAGAGTGATGTTGCTTAAAGTAAGAGTGCCTGGTAGAATGAGATTTAGCCACGGTAGAACTCCTTACGTGAGTTTGAAGTGGTTAGAGCGGCCTGAAGCCCAAAGTTTCAGGCCGCTTGCATTCTACCATATCACGGCATTTTTGCAAGCCAAGCATCTACTTCATCTTGGGTAATCGCCGCAGGGGCGTTCGGATTCTTTAATCTCAAATACGCAGTCAGGTCGTAATCCTCCGGCCGTGACTTTTTCAAGCTGGCCAATTGATGGGCCTCCGGCCACTCCTTCGCGTCGTCGAGCCATTCCATGTGACAGTGGTGGCACACCACAAGAATAGCAAACCGCTTGTCAAGCGCCTTTAATCTATCCGCTCCCCGTGCGATCTCGTGACAATACAGATTCCATCTAATGTTCCCCGGCCGGATTGTCAGCGGATCATGCCCGCAGATTTCACAACAGCCAACCTCCTGTACAAGCAGTTCGCGGAAGACCTGGCACGCGGCGACCCTGGCTGCGGTTTTCTCCGATACTCGACGCATCACGTCAATGCCTCCTGGCAACGGTCGAACTCCTGACCATTCATCTGATCCGTTCTACTCTCTGGCGGATGCGCTGGATAATTCCGTCTTGCACGGTCAACTCCAGGCTGACCGTTCCGTAAAAACCCCGTTTGAATGCTTCGGACAGGATTTCCGCCAGCATCGACTGTAGCTGGACTAATTTTTTTTCATTCATCGGTGATTTGATGCTATCCATGTAAAGCCTCCTGGCAACGGTCGAACTCCGGCCGAGTCCATTGCTGAAAAGCCCCAATGTCAAACTGCCTGCCGGTGGTTTCCGCCACCCATTGACCAAACACTAAGCGCTGCGCCTTTTTGTCCTTACCTTCGGCTTTTTCAGGATTCATCACAGCCCACGCCCGATAGAGTTCCTGTATTTCGACGTACACCACCGCGTCCGGATCTGCTTTCTGTTTGTACTTTGATCCGTCCCACATGCCGGCGTACACATCCGCCGCAATGCCGAGTATTTTCATTGCCGTCGAGAGCGCGTCGGTGACGGCCATCTTAAACGCCTCATCATTTGCGTGCGGCCCCGCAGCCTCTTTTTCGACCAGCATGTTGCCGCCGTTGCCCGGGATTGGCTCGGACCATCCGTCCCCGCCGCGGATGTAGAGATTCACGTCCACGAAGGCGAACACCTGGCCGTCAGGGCCGGGCTCAGTCCATTTCCGCACGACCTCAAACTTCCATCCAATCCCGCACAAACCGTACAGTTCCGTCATGGCCTGGTAGCGCCACTGCGGGTTAATGTCGGTCTTGCCTTTTAGTCGGCCGCCTTGAATCGGGCGTAGAGCCCAGGCGGGCGGTTGGGCCATTGCGCGGTATTGCTCAATGTTTTTCATTGTTCTTTTTCTCCACAGCTTGGAAGGCATTGAATTCAATCTGCTGCTGTTCCACGATCCAGTCGCGAGCCAAAAGACGCACCGCTGCTACTGCCTCTCGATACCAATGAGTTGCCATAAAACACTTCCTAGTGACAGCATCTTCATTCAGAAGAACAAGGCAATGGTCATCTTCGATAATATGGCCAACTCCTCCATGTTCATCTCGAAGAGTGACCAGGGGTGACACAGTGCTGCCGTTTTGGAGGACAGCACTCTCGTTGGGTTGGTCTTGCGGCGTGCACATAGGTATTTTCCTAGCTAGGCTGATTTCTCCGGTTTGGTCCGTACACGATGTCCGCCGCCCAGTTCACGTCGAACTCGCTTTTTCGTTCCTCTGGAGTTTCTTTTTCCTCGTCATCGTCGTAGTAGTAGTCGTCGTAGTCGCCCCAGTCGTTGTCATCGTCGAACCTGTCCTGTTGGTCCTCGGGCGAGGCGAGTTTCCAAGAATCGTAATGGCTGATTGGGCTAATACACATCAGAAAATTCCTCCCTCAATAAGCGCCTCGTATTCGCTTCTCAGATAGTCTCTGAAAGCGCATACTTTTGGCGCTAGGACAGTGTTGATGTAGTCGTCATCACGTTCGACGCGAATTGTCAGCAGCGGGTCCAGACCAGAGTTAGCCACTCGGGGGTCGAAGTAGCAGAATAGGCACCACTGCCGGCGGGCGGTCCACAACTGGCCCTGAAGTTGCGGCACGTACTCGGGAGGCACTGTCAGTCCTCGTCGCTTCATGCCGATCCACTTGGTGCCGTTGAAAGGACACTTGATTTCAAGCAGGCCGTCATCCCCGATAATCCCGTCTGGTGAACATCCGACATAAGGTTCTGTCGGATGGTGAAGATATGCAAATTCGTTCTCCGGCAGAGAAAGCGTTTCTCCAAATCGCTCTTCAATTACCGGGATGGCCGCCTGGAAGGCGTGCGGCTCGTTGGTCATTCCCCAATCCGTCGAATCCTTCCGCCAAACGTCAGACGGTACGCAATGAATCAACTCGGTCAGCTTTTCCTCCAAGTAAGCTTCCGCCGTCCTCGACCATTTGCCGGATTTCCTGTCGGTCTTGGCGCGCGGCGGTGTCAGCACGTCGCCGAATCGTGAGGCCGTCACGTCTCCAAGCCGCAGACGACGCCATTCATTGTCTCGCTGCTTCATGGTTTTACCACACGCCTCCCCATTAAACCGGCCTACGCTTCAGCGCATCCTACGGCATGATCGGCCTCCACTCGACAGTCATCCTTGTCGATCATCACGCCATTCTCTGGGCGAAAGCACGTTAAGCACGTTTGTGGCTGCCAATGGTATGGCGGGTTTTGCCAGACACCGACGCGCATTCTCTTGACGACTTTGGCGTTTTTGAATGAGAAGCAGCCGTTGGGCTGACTAAAATTGTAAGAATCGTTGTAGCAGCCGTTGCATAGTTCCTTAGTTTTCATGGTCGCCTCCACTTGCCATTTTGCCGAATCTCTGCAAAATGGTCTCCGTTGCGTCAACCAACTCCTGTCCTTCCGGCTGATGCAACTCCAGCAGCATTTGCCCAATTATTCGGGCCTTTTTGAGAATCACGGCGTCTGGTTTGTGCAACTCGACTCCCAGCTTTTCATCAATCCACGTCGGTCTCATCGAAACTCTCCTTATTCAGAAGTTCAAGGGCCTTGCGGCAAGTCCAGCGGAGAAAAATGACCCGACATCCATATAGAACGCCGGGGAGTATTTAATCGCGGCGGGCCGGGTGGCCCCGATTTGCCTACGCCCCATCGAGCGACCATTTTGAGTGGTCTCCGAAGCATTCTTCGGCACTCTCAGGAGTTGGCATTGCATGTTGCCATGCCGCCGCCGCGAATGTGTCGTTTGATTCCGCATGTTACGATCCGCGTATTTCTGATGCTATGTTAGGCTGATTTTCTCATTCCGCTTTGCAGGTCCGTGTCGAGTGACGCCAGCACTTTGAGCACGGGCGAAAACACCTCCATGAACTCAGCGTATCTTTCGTATCGCCTCTTCCATGCGAGCAGGTCACGCCAGGCCCGTTCCAATACAGCCTGCTTCGCTGTCGGGTCGGCGACTACTCGCCGGGCCACACGGTAATCCTCTTCCCTGATTCGGCCATGGGAACTTAGCTTGATTGGAATGAACGCCCGTATCGGCTTGCTGATGATTTCGTTTGTCACCACATCCACACGGATCACTTCAACATGCCGCAGATAGTATTGGGCCTCGGCGCGCCAGTGCTTGCTGGCAGCCGCTTGTACGTCCTGC
>SDBU01002324.1_pt1 | contig 25519 bp, 43 predicted proteins | sample 2277071 | NCBI WGS metagenome assembly SDBU01 (sample SAMN10397929, study PRJNA504765) | marine sediment metagenome | isolation source: marine sediment core GS08_GC12, 126 cmbsf | place: Arctic Ocean: Gakkel Ridge, Loki's castle | collected 2008
GAACGGTGACTGCGTGTTCGTGCCCTGGTAGGGGGTGAGGTCAGAGTTCCAGAGCGGCTGTCCGTCAAGTCGCCAGACGAACCGGAACACGCTTTCGTCATTGACGAACCGGACGTGGATGCTGCTCGCCGCCTGGATTCCGCCCTTTTCGATCACGAGGTACTGGCTCATGTCTGCGAAGATCACGTCGCCGATGTCACCGACAGTCGAGCAGTATTCCACCGGGATGATGGGCTTCCCGAACAGCGTGGAATACGGTGCGCCCGAAACCCCACCGGCGGGCATGAAGACCGGCATCCCCGTCGCGCCCGTCTGGAGGTACATCCGCATCAGGTGCGGCCAGACGTCCTGATTGACGTACCAGACGGCATTCGCGAGCGAACGGTTCCACATGCGCGCGTACATATTGACGACGTTCTCGAAGATGAACGTGTCGGCAGCCTGCCCGGGTTCCTCAAGCACCGTGACCGTGGCGCCAGAGTTCAGGATACCGAGAGGCATCCCGGCACCCGTCCCGCGGATAACCGCATCTTCCCCCTTGAACGTCAACTCCTGCGGAAGATTCAGCATGATCCACGCTTCAAGGGCGCCAGCGTCCTGCAGAAGCTCGTCAGTCGCGTAAACGAGTCCCGTGAGCTTCTTGAGACTCAGTTCAATGATACGGTACTCGGGCTGGCTAGCCGTCTTGGCCGCGGCCTCGCCACGCCAGTACGCCAGTATGCCGCCCTGCCTGGAGCCGTCCACGCGGGAGGTCTCCTGAATGCCCGGTATGCGAATGCCGTTGGAATTGGACGTGATCGGAAGCTTTGCGCAGCGATTCAGAATCTCGCCCGTTGCGTAGGTGCGCTGGAGAACCGTGGACACGAAGTCAGTCTGTACGAGGAAGCCGCCATCGGCCCCGACGCCCTCACTGAGGCCGGTCTGCTTGACCTGCATCAGCCTGGGGTCACGCTCCAGCGAGCGGTCTTCGGCGTTGGCGACTGAGATCAGCTGCTCGCCGAGCGACTTGAAGGGCCGGTCCTTGCGCTCTTCCTCGCCGCCCTGTCCGTGGCGCTTCGCTGCGGTTTCCATGAGGTCAAGTCGCTCAACGAGTTTGGCCTGCTCGGCCGTCATCTCGTCCAGTCGCGGCGCGAGTTTGTCAAGCTTGGCCTGCGTCTTCACGTCAGCCTCGCCATGCGCGTCGATCTGCTTGAACTTGTCCTCTTGAGTCTTGCGGAACTCGGCAATGTCCGTCTTGAGTTCACCCGCAAGCTTCGCGGACGCCTCAATTGCCTTCCTGAGTTCCTCATCCATGAGGATGCTCCTTTCAGTTTCTAGCCGCGGTCACTCGACCGCAACGCCTTATGCACTTCTCCGAGGGCCGCGGCCAATGCGTCCAGAGCTTTGACATCCGGTGCAGTATCCCGCTGCACGATGCCTTTGTGCCCATGCGAGGCTATGGCCCTTGCCTCGCGCCGAGAGAAGCCTGCATCCCGCAGGATTCCTTCGAGGTCACGTACAGACTTGACCCGTCTCACCCTTGCCTTCGGATTGGCCGGGAATGTGACGAGTGATATTTCCCAGAGATTGATTTTGAGGAGCTTGCGGATTCCTGTCTCGTTGTCCGTCTCGTGCTTCTCAGTTTGATACCCGATGCTAAGTCCATCCAGCGCACCCGCCTTCAACAGCACGTATGCCTCACGCGACTGCTGTACCTCCATAAGCAACTGCCCCCCCACCTTGAGTCCCTTTTTGTCCTCTTCGAGGAGTGGCCAGGGGCCGATGGGGTTTTCGGAATCATGCTGCCAAAGCATTTTGACGGTTGGGCCACGGCCATTGTGCCGCTTGATGCTTTCGGCAAATGCACCAGGCATCACTATGTCGTCTTGAAGATCACGATTGCCGAAGACGCTACCATGCCCCTCAAAGTAGCCTTCCTCCGTCATGCTGTCTTTGTGTAGTTCGAATTGGAACACCTTGTGCGACAGTGGGCCTTCCGGGAACGGAACAGGAGCCGACTCCTCATCAAGCCCCGCCGCAAGCGCCTGTACTTGCTCGGGCGTGAAGGCCAGTTCAGTGCTTGCCAAGGCCGACTCCTCTTTCACAACCTCTTTGACCTCTGCCATGCTAGACCTCCTTTGGCTCATAGTTGACGAAGCACCGGCACATAATTGTTCCCTCTGGTGGGCCGTTTCTATCGCCAGGATACATCAGCGTGTACTCAATGAAGTCGAATGCCTCGTTTTGCTCAACGACTTCATTGTTCATTCCGATATGCAGATCACGCACCCGTTCGTCCCCGGCCGTCAACCAGCGCTTCATTACCTCGATACCGCTCACATTCGCAGCAAGATTCTGCGAGAAGCCAGCAGCATTGTGTGTTTCTGTGCGCGCGATGATATGGGAGCGCAACCTAGCGATGCCCCCACCAGCCTTGTCGCGGATAAGTCTAGCGATCCTGGTTACGCTGAGCCCTTCTTGTTGCCCCTCCATGATCGCGTCGAGTATCTTGCTCCGTGTCGTTGAGCTAATGTCACTGGCGATCCGTCCAGTGCCCAAGGTATTCAGGTAATCGCGCACGCCTTGCTCGAAGAGATCATCCTGAAGGTCTTTTGCCTCCCACGCACCTATGCCCTTGAGCGAGTCAAGTGTCGCGTGTCCAAAGACCTCTGCCGCCGCGGCATATTGCGCCCGAAGCAACCGGAGTACCGCCTCCTCATGCCCATTGAGCGCATTGAAGACTCCGAGACTACCGTCTTCGACATACGCCCTAGCAGCGGCATTTGCCCGGCCCGCGATTTCCCGGCGCATGGGCCGTTGCAGGCTACGCTCCAAGCGGGCTAGGATGCGCAGGTTCCGCGCGTGTTGCCGAGTCGCCATCAGTCAACCTCGCAAGGTGGGCGTAGCAGAGTTGCAACCGTTCCCAAGCTGCCATCTCTTCGCGGACATCCTCTTCCGCCTCACATCGGGCTTCGAGCATCACGATACGCTCTTGGAGGCTTTGGACTGTGGCGAATTCAGGAGATGCCATATCCGACCTCTGCGGCTTCTTTTGGCGTCATAGTGGCTGCGGCGTTGTCTACGTCCTCGCCCAGCGGGAGCATCATGGCCGGGACAAGAATCACGTCCCCGCCATCAACCTCCTCATACCCGACAGCCTCACGCTTCTCGTTGATCTTCAAGAAACCCGCACCCTCAAGCTTCTCCCATGTATCCTGTCTCTTGCCCGCCAGCGCCGGAACCTCGTCAGCGTCAAACTCTAGGCGCACGTTCTCGCCGTACAGCGGGGAGAGCCAGCGGTTCAACTCGTCCTGGATAGTCACGAGATCGGGAATCACGCGGTCCTCCCAGAGCGCCAGCCGGGCTTCCTTGTAGTTAGCGAACGTTGCGTCCCCGAGGATACCTATGAGCATGGGCGGCACCCCGTAGGCAGCGGCTATGTCTCGTGCCGACGTGTTCTTGAGATTGAGAAAGTCCATCTCTATAGGCGAGAGCATGATCTGTTGCCACGTCATGCCCCCGTCTAGGAGCATCGGGCGTCCAGCGTTGCTAGGTCCGCTGTACTGCTCTTGTAGTTCCCGCTTGAGGCGGTTGAATTGTGGGTCCGCGAGGTTCTGAGGCATGACATCGTTCGGCTTGTATGTCAGCGCGCCCGAAGGCCGGGCACCATTCTTGAGGAGTTTGTAGTTGTGTTCCCCGGCCGCGTTGTGCTGGTCGATGCTGAATGCCGCCGCAGCAAGCGGACTGAGCCCATAGTAGTCGCTCGTCGGGTGAAACGTCTTGATGTGCAGTATCTCAGAGCGACCGGTGAGCGGGTCAACCGGAAACGTGACTGTCTTGGTCCCGACCCGATACTCATAGCCCGCGATCCGCCCGCCCGGTCCCGCCTTGACCTTCATGCGTTCAGGGCGCAAGGTCCACAACTCACGCGGGGGCTTGCCATCCGGCCCGAACTCGCGCAGGTACAAGTTGCCCGCAATGAGGTAGTAGGACTCGACGGCCTCAAAGAACGCTGACCGGCCCTGCTGCGGGTTCGGGCTCTTAAGCAGGTCCAGGATCGGGTGATTCTCAAGCTCCGTGTCCCCGTTGAATGCGAGCCAAGGCACGGAGGCCAGAGAGCGGGCTATGAGCGTGATGCAGCGGTACGCGACAATGTTCTTCTGGTAGCCCTCTTCAGAGAGCTTGCCATAGTCCCGATCCGTCCACTGAGCCGTGCCGGGGCCGACAGGCATGGTCATCTCGGCCTGCTTGCGCCCGAACAGCCACTTGAAGGGACTCCACATGCGCAAGCCCCTCTCTATGTCAGGGGCTAAACCTCGCCGACAACCACTAGATCATAGCTGCCTGCCAGAGTAGCGGTTTCTGTGATCCCAAGGATGTCACTACCAGCAGCGCACGCATACCCGGTCGCGTCCGGCGTCCAGAGCATGACAGCCCCGCCAGCGCGCACGATGATCGCCTCGCTACCGTCTGCCGCCGTGCTCGTGATGAACGTGTCAAAGGCATTGAGCCCCGCACCATTCGACCCGCCGCCAAGCTCCATCACGGCTGCCGTAGTCGATGTGTTCTTGAAGTAGATGCCTTTGATGATATTGAAACTGAGAGTCGCGCCAAACACGTCAGCGACCGTGGCAAACAGGTCTACGGTATTCGTTGCACCGGCAAGAATGGTGTTGCTGTCCGCGTAGACTTGGTTGGCCGATCCCGACCCAGTACCGTCTACAAGCGAAGTGATGAACTGCCCGAGCACTACCGCTCGGGGCGCGGTGTCCGTCAAATCCGCCACATCCGTTGCGGTCCCCCTAAGCTCCATCGTCATCGAAGTTGCGAGATTCATTCCCGGCTCCTTTCACTAGAGCGCCCGCACGCGCGGGTTCGCTCCCGCTAACAGCATTGAGACCGCGCCCGCAAAGGCGTCGGCCTGATCCTTGTATTTCCCGTCCGGGAAGTTCGCCAACTCGTCCACAAAGGGGCGATTCCACGCATAGGCGTTCGTATCGGTCCCCTTCACCAGCTTGATGTTCCCCGCCTCCATCTGCGCGCTTGCCGGGCGTGCCCGGATGACCTTGTTACTCACTGCCCGGATGGCGTGGACGCTGAACCCGCCGAGTTGCCGAATCAGGTAGCTGACATCCATCTTCCCCGCAGAGCCGGGGTCTTGCTCCAGGTAGACCTCGCAGTTCAGGCCGTCATTCTCGGCGCAATTCCTGATATGCCTCTCGACCGTGCCCGGCTCGCCCTGGAAGCGCACCACGTTCTCGACGTACATGATGCCCTTGGAGTCAATGGACATCCGGACGCCCGCGGTGTAGGCCGGGTCACTTCCAGGCTTCGGCGCGGTCCCAGCCCGGTCCCAGTATCGCAGGACGCGCATAATGTCTGCGGGCGCAACATCCACCACGGGCATCCACTCCCGCGGCTTGTAGACGTTCCCGGCCGTCTCGCGTATCTTCCAGTTGCCGCGCAGCAACCTTTCCCTGTCTACTAGAGGCAGGGCGCGCAGGTTCCCGAGATAGCCGGGGTCTTTCGCCAAGAGTATCTTGTTGTCAAAGATCGAAGACGAGATGAAGGTAAAGGACTTGACATCCTGCCGCACGTCCAGGTCAGGAAACCGCGCCTTGAGTTCGGCGGGCGAATTGTCCCACTCTATGCTGTCCCCGCGCCGGGTGAAGTACCTGATCTTGCCCGAGCGCTCCGGGATGGCAAACCCAGAGTCTTGATTGATGTACCACGCGACTAGCTCGGCGATGAAGCTGTCCGGGTCCGGGTTGCACGTCGCGCGGATGTACGGCCTGACCCCGCACAGGCTCCGGTTGCGCGAGAGCATGTACCAGAACTGCGCCTTGGTGAATAGCTCTATCTGATCGAAGCCCAGCATGCAGATTTGCGCGCCCATCCAGTCCAGCCGGTTCTTTTCGTGCTCTAGGTGCGAAAAGCGGATAGTAGCCTTGTTGGGGAACCGCCATTCCGTGTTGTACTCCCGCGGCACACCCTGAGCATGCGGGTAAATCTCAAGGGAGTCGTCCCACAACCCCCCCTCCATCTTCACTTCTGTATGCTTGCGCCTGAAGATGACCGCGGTGTAACCAGGCACGTGCACGTGGCGTAGGGCTTCGAGGAGCAATCCAAAACTTTTCCCCCCGCCAGCGCTCCCGCCGAATACGGCAATGTCAGCAGGCGTGGAGAGGAACGCTTCTTGAGGACCGGATTGCGGGCGTATCTCGTCCATGCGAGCCCCGGTTACGGTATCTGCTGTCCGCTGGCATTGATTTCGAGCACGAGCGTGTTACCAGCGCCCCCAACACCCAGCGGAGTCTGATACCAGGTCGATGTCGCTATGTCCGCAACGTCCGCGATGCTGCCCGCGGTGTCGGACAGAGAATAGGCAGCGCCCTCCACCGGCGCAGCGCCAGCCCCGAGCACGGGCGAGCCGGTCTCCTGCACGGCCACGGGCTGTCCGATCTGCGCGCCATTCAGGGCTATGCCATAGGTAGCAGCCTCAGCCTCGGTCCCGTCGCACTGGGACAGGAATACAATCCCGGCCGCGACGTAGACGGTCTGGCCCGCCGTGACGATTGCGCCCGCATAGTTCAGCGTGATACGCCCGGTCTGGTCCGGCATGACCTGCGTTGCGGTGATTGCTAGATCGGCCATCGTGAAGCCTCCTTGCCTCTAGTAGTATTTCTGCGTCATCTCATAGAGGGTCTGGCCGAATGCCTCGCCCTTGTCAGCCTGCCATACCCGCGCGTCCCGCATCCGCCCGGTGAACGGGCTCGTCCCGCCAGTGCTCGTCCCGAGGCGCAGCGTCAGCCCGTTGCCAGACGATGGGTCAACGGTCCCCGTCTGCTCAACCATATCTACCCACAAGCGCACGGTCTCGTCAGCGTCCCACGTAAGGTAGACGTGGTGCCAGCGGTTCGCCTGGTATGCGGCTAGGCCGGACGCCGGGCGATAGACCGCGCCCTGCCAGTACCCGGACCGTATCTCGCCCGCGGCTTCGAGGAGAATGACAAGGCGGCGATTCAGGTGAATGACATTGTTGAACAGGACTTGCGCCCCAAACGCTGTAGCGTTGAACCAGAGCGAGACGGTCATGCCCGATGTAAGCTCCAGCGCTACGGACTGGATGCTCTGATTGGACGCGCCATCGAAGCGCATCTCATGCCCGGTTGTCGGGCCATTGAAGTGCACGAGCGTGTTGGCGTATCTGGACAGGTCCGTCTGCCCGCCCACGGTCCAGAGGGCCAGCGTGCTATCAGGCACACTCTGCGCATACTCGCGCGTGACATCATCCGGGACATGCACCGTGAGAGCGTGATAGCGCACGTCCTTGATCGTGCCATCAAAGTACTGCAGGATGCTATTCGTGCGCAGCGCCCCTATGCACACGTTATCCCGGTTCGGCACGTCCGAGAGCCAGCTTCCATCATTCCCGGCCCCGCCTGGCGTCACGGTCTCACGGTTCGTGTCCACGTAGAGCGCCCACGTCCCGCCATCGGTCATAGCCGAGACGCGATACCACCTGTCCGCAACAAGGGTAGTGTCACCGACGACAGACCTAGCCACGCCCCCTATGTTCGCCTCGACGCTCAGGAGGTTCGCCGCAGTGACCCCGAACGCCCAGTAGTCATTGTCAGCCGCCTCGTCCGCACTCGTGAAGATGCGGTGAATGACCCCCACACTGTCCAGCTTGATCCATGCCGAGATCACGCCAAAGCTATCCGGCCTCCACGCCGCCTCTGCGCGCCGAAGGTACTGCAGGCTCGCCGCGACTAGATGCACCCCGACCGGCGCGTTTGTGGGCTTGCCCACCGGCGTGAGATCGTCCCCCGCCGGGCTCGCGTCCGTGCCCAGCGACCGGCCCCGCACGGTGGTGTTCAGCCACGCGCCCACCAGGCTCGTGTCGGTCAGGTCGGGCGCGACGTCATAGGGCTGGGCCTGCATGCGTCCTCCTCACGCCAGCACGGGGACACTTTCGTGAATAATTGCGATGATCTCGTCTCGGCTCAGGGCGCAGCTATGTATGCGCCAGTCGTAGAACTTGCCGTCGAAGCTGTTAGCCGTGTTGCCGATAAGTGCATCTATTCCGAAAAGGTCGGCTGTCGCTGCTGGAATTATCGAACTGAAAAGTAGGGTCATTGGAACCCCGTCTATGTAGATTTTCACTCTATTCGGGTTCAAAGCACCTGATCCGTCAAAGACCATCGCCACGTGATGCCAGTTCAATGCTGAAACAAAACCAGTGTAGTCAAAGTAGCCATGACTCGCGAGGCCATCTCGAACAGAAAAGACAAGGATGTTAGGAGCAAGAACGTAGATACGAATCTCATGCGTGGCATCCACGGTCTTGTGAAAGATCGTATCCGTTACCCCAAACACGTCCTGGTTCATCCAGAAGCAGATCGTGAACGCGCTCACGCTGTTCAGCTGCGTCACGTCGCCGATGTTGACGTGCGCATCATCCCCGTCAAACTCAATGCACTGCCGCCCGCGCGGCCCGTCCGCCCAGGTCGGCGCGTTGACGAGCGTGCCGGGATAGCGGCCAGTCCCGTCCAGCGCGTTGCCGTTGAGCGCGTAGGTCGCGGCCAGCGTGCTCGGGTGGTTCAGGCGCCAGGATGGCATTGCTAGTGTTTCTCCTGCTCTATGCGCCTCACGCTGTGAATCCACGTGCCCGGCGCGATATCCTCTATGACGAACTCGTATTCCGGCATCACGGACCCCTCCACCACGGGAGAAAACCTGGGCGAGTACGCCTTGAAGGTAAAGACATCCGGCCCCATGAAAGCGGGGCTGCGCACAACGTCGATCACGAGCACGTCTTCGAGCACCTTCAGGAGCTTCGTCGCGGCTTGCTCCAGGAGCGCCCTCGATACTTTGAATATCCCTATCCGGTTCTCGCTGACTAGCACGTCGCGCTCCGGCTGCGTCTCTGCGCTTTCCATCGCTAGTCCTCCCACCTGCACGCCAGCCAGCACACGCCCCGGTAGAACGCCAGCGCCAGCACGATCACGGCCAGGGCCAGGGCGAGGTAGGTCATCGCTAGAGCCTCCCCTGCCTCGTCGCATCAAACGCTCGCTTGACCTGATCGTCCGTCAGCTTGAAGGGAAGAGACACGACGTTGACGACCTCTCCGACGTTCTCGGGGTTCAGGATCGTTCCCGATAGCTTCTCCCAAGCCTTCGGTCTTTCCCATATCTGCTCTTTCATCATAGTCTCCCCTGTCTCGTAGCCAGCATGTGGTCCGCGACCTGCAGCTGGGTCAGCGGGCGCGAGAAGATGGCGAATGAATCCAGCAGGCCGTCGAATGCGGCGGCACCGCGGCCGATTGTTGCGTCTACTCCTGACAGGTCATCGGTCGCGGCCGGTATCGTACCGTCGTATGCTAGCGTAACCGGAGCACCATCCACGTAACACTGTAGGCGGCCGGTGTTCCCGATACCTGCCCCATTGAAGACTGTAGCTATGTGGTGCCACTGATTCACGTTTACTACTAGACTATAATCAAAGATGCCTCGCTGGTTCGAACCATCGATCTGCAAATACATCCCCCCGCCGCCAGAGGTCGATATGAGTATACCGCTTTCTGCCACGCCCCAACCGCCTTTGTCAAAGATCGCATCCGTTACGTCCAGCACGTCCTGCCGCATCCAGAACGCAATCGTGAACGCCGAGACCGCGTTTAGCTCGGCCACGTCACCCAGGTTGTATACCGACGTGGTGCCATTCATTTCTGCGCATTGAGACTTTCCGTGGATGCCAATAGGGTGACTGGCAATGTTGGCGCCAACAGCATCGTAGGTGCCCGCAAAGTGTGGCGCGAGGTTCGGATTGTTGTCAGTGCTCAGATCATATAGGCCAACGAGCGAGTCGAGATAGCCCACTAGAATGGCCCTCCGCCAGCGCCGGTCATGCCTAGACATTCTGCGGGCGATAGGACACGCGGGAAGATGACTACGCCTGCGATGTCGCCGTTGAACTTGCTGGTCCCGTCGAAACTGCCCGCGGCTATCCGAGGTGCAATCGTAGTCGCCATTGCCGGTCCCGCTATAGCAACGGGCGTCCCGGCCACCCCATCGGTATACACAGTAATGTCGGCACTGCGGTCAACTACGGTAATCGCCGAGTGCCAATCAGTATCCGTGACGGTCGGCCCGAAAGCCAAGCTGGCGCCTAGCTGAAACGTGAGACGGTCATCATTGAAGAAATATAGAATCCATCCATCGTTACCCGCATCGCGCTTGTCAAAGATGAATTGAAACGCGCCCGTTACCGCACGCCTCACCCACGCCACGACTGAAAAATCCTGAGTTCCTTGGTCAAACCTCAGCTGGTCCTCCCACGCCGCGCCCAGCGTGACGTAGTCCGCCGCGCCGTCGAAGGACAGCGCCCGCCCGTAGGGACTGTTGACCACACCCGGCGCACCCGAGACAACCGCACGGTCCCTTGCTTCTTGGAGCGGCTGGGCTGAAAGTGGCCAAGCCCATACGGCCCCAGCCTGAATATACCTACGCAGATTCACAAATCTTCTCCCTGTAGAACGCCTCCCAGCGGTCACGCCCGAAGTTCGCGCTGGTATTACATAGCTGACAAAGCGTCAAGAGGTTCATCTCGTCCAGATTCGCCTTGTTGTAGTCTATGTGGTGAACGCCCAACTTGCGGCCATACTTGCTTTGATGCTCCGTAGCAGTTATGCCGCAATTCATGCACTTGTGGCCGTCCCGCTCGCGGATGCGCTCTTTCAGGGACGGCCTAAACGCAAGCGGATATGGTTCGTTGCTCTTGCCATCCTGCCAGTTGTAGTGATTTGTCCCGCGATTCCACTCCTCAAAGCAATCCCTGCATCGCAAGGCTTCAAGGTTCTGTACCCGCTTCCCGCAATCAATACAGAAACGTGGTCGCTTTGTGCGCCCATCCTTGTAGTTTGAACCCCTCTCACCAGCGCCAGCGTGTTTCGTGCAGTATTTCGCGCGCTGGTCCCCTAACTCTTTCCCGCAGTCAAGGCAACGCGGCATAGGCTTCACGCCAGTGCGGGGATGATACTCGCTATTCCGCCAAGCTTGGAGGCAGGCCCGCGAGCAAAATCTGCGGTTCTTGGATACCGAAATGGACACGCTAAATTGAGAACCACAGAACTTGCATTCCATCGCAACCGGTCCACCTGTCCATTGCCAGTTTCTTGACCCTGACTGCGCAAGGGCCGCGCATGCTCGTGAGCAGTGCTTAGTATCTGCCCGCTTAGGCTTGCCACATATCGCGCACTTTCCACGCATAGCACGCTGGCGCAATCTACAACTCCTTTGGCGCAACTATCTCGCCCACGCCCAGCTTGTCCCGCATCCCGGCAACCCAGACAGCCGGGTCCAAGTGCTCGGCTACGGTCTCCAGGGCCAGCGTGTAGTCAGCCTCCTTCTGTAACGGGACCGCCGCGAATGCCTTGCGCTCAGTCTCGATCTCGTCCCAGACCCGGCCGATGTCAGCGGTAGTTCCGCCGACGACATGTATCAGCTTGCCCCCGGCCAGCACCTTCGTGATCGGGCGCGCCTCACGTAGGGCCAGGATTCCAGACACGCACGCGGGCTCGTCAAAGGGCGGGGCTTCCGGTACGGGTGCGGGGCCTCGCGGGTATACGGCTGCCATGGCTAGCTCCTGTCTAGTACGTGTGGTAGTAAAGGCTGATCGTGGCCACTGAGTTTCCTGCTGCCGATGCGCACTTCGCCTGTATCTGCGCGTTTGCTGCTTGGAGCGCGCACTGAAACGGGATATTCATCGTGCCATCCAGGTTCGCGTTCTTTGTGACGCGCACGCGGCCTATCTCGACCTCGACCGCGTAGAGGACGATCTCGTAGACGGTGTTGTCATCAAGCGCCTCGATGCTGATCCAGTGAATATCAAACTTCTCTGTGATCGTGGTGATGGGGACGATCTCCACGAAAGCCCCTAGCGTCCAGACTCCTCCCGCCCCCGCCACAGCAACACCATTGGCGAGCGTCGGGTAGACCTGGCAAGCCTTGTGAAAGTGATCGTTGGTGTTGTGCGCGTGACCGGACAGACTGTCGCTGTCATGCGTGTCGAGCTTGTTCCCGATCACATCCACTATGTCGATGTTGGCCGCGCTATCGACCGGCTGGACTATTAGCTCTGCCGCGTGCATTGGGAATACTCCTTATCAGTTTCCAGACTGAAGCTGAAACACAACTGCCCCGTCAGTGTCCCCGTTCTCGGCTTGAAGCTCACATTGAATATAGGTGTGCTGGTTGCTACTAATCGTGATAGCATCTTCCAGCGTGCCCGCCGCGAGCACGTTCCAGGCCGCTATCGGGTATCGGAGCGTCTGGTCCGCCGAGCCCCAAATTATGAGGTCCATGCTCGTCAGCGCGCCTATCGTGATGTCATATGTCACCGTGGCGTTCTCGTAGTCACGAGTGTCACGCCACGGGGTCAAGTCCCCCGCCGCGGTCAGCGCCGCCCAGCCCGTCTCGATCAGCACCTGCATCTGGGCGGGCGCGCTGTCCGTGATCTGGGCCGTCCCGGTCGCCGGGTCATACTCGGCGCTACGGGCGCGACCGTACTCGTCCGCGTTCCACCGCACGTCATCGCCATCGGCCACTGCGGCGGGCACGGTAGTCTCAGCGATGCTGCCCGTCACTAGGAGTTGGCTGGACACCGTATCGTCATGCGTCCCGACCGCGTTCTCGATCGTGCCAAGCGCAATGCCGTCTATCGAAGCAGTGATCTCTTCGGCGCCGCTAGTGCTGGCCCGCGCCCCGCCCGCCTGCGCGCTAGTCCCGCCTATGTCCAGGCGCGGGCTCGGGATGACGGTCATAGTGGCTTCGTCGCCTGCGGCTGTTTGAAAGCGTATCACGGTCCGGTCAGGCCCGAGCACGATCACGTCGCCCGCGCAGAGCTTGGCCTTGTCTTCGCCCTCAGACCCATCGGGGTCCACTGCTAGGTTCGTGGACAGGTAGATGATGTCAGTTGAGGCGGTGCCGTCTGTGGCCTCGCCATCGTGTTTGAGGGTGTATTCGCGGAGCGGGTCTATCGTGACGTTCCCGCCTGCGGGATTAGCCACGAGGACAGCCTGAACCCCCGCTATGGAAGTCGGGTTCGCCATGTTCTGCCTCCTAGACTGGAATCGCCACCACTGAGAACGTGAACGCCGCTGCGCCAGAGGTGTCCGTGATTACGATGTTACAGCGCCAGTCATCGCCTGTGATATGGCGGACGGCTCCAGCCGCAAGCGCCGCGGTGTGGTCAAACTCGGCCACGTTGGCCCCGCACAGCACCTTGGCGGACCTGCGCTCTACGCCCTGGTTCCCTAGATGCTGCGTGAAATGCACTACATCCAGCCAGTTTGTGCCATCCACGAGCGTCTGGATATACACGTCACACGTATCCGCGGCGGTCTGCTCGTCCGCGGTGTGGTCAACGGTGAATACGAAGCCGTTATTGGGCACCTGCAACCTGACGGCTGCTGTTGCGCCCGCATCATGCACAGCACTCGCCAGCAACGGGAAACGGCTGTATGCCGCATGCCGGTGGTGCGGGCCTCCTGCTAGAGCCATTGTCTCGCTCCTTCTCTATGCACGGGGAGACCTCGGGAGCACGTGTTGTACTCAGTGGGGCTCCCGAGGAGGTTCCCGTGTTCAGCTTTTCTCTGCGGTCAGGGCGTACAGCTTGGCCTTAGCGTCTCTGCGCGCCTTGCGTTCGGGTCCGTCTGCTGCGCCCGCGGCGAGGAATGCGGCGGAGGCGGCCTTGACGGATTCCTGCGCCTCAGATACCTCGGGTGACACAGCGTCAAGTATGAAAGTAGTAGCGATAGCCTTGAACATCTCAAATCCTGGGCTTCCGTCCTTGAGGCTGGTGTCTGCCATCTCTGGCGCAACCGCGACCGGCTCCGGGTCTTCGTCCGTATCAAGCTCGGCCTCGGGCGTCTCGACCGGCTCAAGCCCCGCTACCTCGTCCGTCTCAAGCTCGGCTTCCGGGCGCTCGACCACCTCTAGCCCGGCTACCTCGTCGGCAATGTCCGCCGCATCTGCCTCTGCCAGTTCGCGCGCCTCCACGATCTCGACCGCTATCTCGCGCTTCGTGCCCTGCGGGGAGTACGTCACATCTTCCTCTTCCGCGATTGCTATCAGTTCAGCCTTCAGCTTCGACCCGACTAGCGCCCGCACGGCCAGTTCGTTCGGCATCATGGTCTCCTATTCAGGTTGTGGGGCGCCGGGGGCCATAGAAGACCCCCAGCCTCCCCCTGGTTTACGCTACGCAACGACCACGGTAGCACCTACGTCAATGGCCTTGAAGTACAAGGTCCACTGAATCTGACCCGTGTTGTTGCCCGAGCAGCGCTCGTCAATGACGCCTGGCCCAAGAATGAGTCCGGTCTGCATCACCGAGCCCACCTTGAACATCGCCACCGCCGGGTCGCCCGTGATCCCGTAGAACGTGCCTATCACATCGCTCGCGTGAGCGACTACAGCGCACAACGTCTGCGTCTGCCCCGCTGTCGGGTTGTGCTCCAGGCTCAGGTTGGACCCGTTGGCCCCGATGTTGGCCGTGTCAACTTCTCCGATGATCGCCGTCACGAGCACGCGACCACCTGCGATGGTGAACTTGGGCAGGACGCCCGTCTGGGCTATGGTGCTCGACGCCCGCACGACCTCGATGCCGAGAGCGCCCGTCGCCGTGACGCCCACGTTCTGCGTGACTTCGTTGCCCGCAACCAGGCAGCCTTCTGCAGCGATGGGGTCAATAGCGCTGAGTCCCGCAAAGCCCCGGTTGTTCGTCACGCTGCCCGTGCTGGCATTGGCGAGGTTGATGACAAGGCCCGTCGTGCCGTCCGCGGTGTTCATGCGGTTGTCATCAATCGTGAGGTCCACCTGCGTGCCCGCGGAGCCGTCAACGACCGCCGACTCCCAGTCACCCACGAAGATGTTGCGCCGGATGATGGGGCGATCCGCAGCACCCGTGAACAGGATCGCGTCCGTCGCGTCCCCGCCCGCCGTGGTGTAGAAGCGGTTGTCCTCTATGATAACCCTGTCTGCGTTGACCCCGACCCGGATAGCGACCAGCATCTCAGTACCGGCCCCGGTGTCCAGGAACTCGCAGTTGCGTATGTGGGCCGTATCCGCGTTGCCCGTCAGGTTCAGGGCCGTCGCAAGGTCCGCGACCGCGCCGATGAAGTGCACGCCGTCAATCACGCACCCGGCCGCATCGACCTGGAACGTGTCAGTGTTGGTGTCGAAGTTGAACGTGGGGGCCATCCAGCCCTCGCCGTGAGACACGATTGTGACGCCGCGGATTACCACATCGATTGCCGCCGCACCACCCACCGTCTCATTGTGGAACGGGGCCAGGTGAATCACGTCGCCCTGGTCATGCGTGCAGGCCCCGATAGCCTCCTCCAGGTCGTCAAACGCATCGCTCCAGGACGTGCCCGTGTTGCCCACGCCACCGTTGACGCTATCGACGTAGAAGTTCAGGCCCGCGCCCTGTGCGCCATGCGAGGGCTTCTCTTCCGCTCCCTGCCCGATGATCTGGCACTGCGTACCGTCCACGTCCACGCCCTTGTTGTCATACCACGCACAGTCCGCTGCCACGATCATGGCATCCACGGCCAGCCCGGTAGACTCGATCAGGTTGTGGCGAATGCTGCCCGTCGAGGTTGCCTGCAGCGAGATGCCCGGCAGCCCGTCCCCGACCTTGATGTCGTTGTGCGCGATGTAGTAGGCGTCACCAGCCGCCGCGTCCACGATCCCGCCCGTGGAGTAGTTGCCATTGATGATGTTCTTGGTGATCCGCACGCGATTGGAAGCCGCGGCGATGTTGATGGCGGTCGTAGACGCGCCAGCCGCAACTTCGGTGCGCAAGATATTGTCGTGAATGACCGTCTGGTGGTTTCCGCCCTTGAGGTCCACGCCCACCACGAACTCGTCCCCGGCCGTCTCCGCGTCCAGCCACTCGCAGTTCTCGATGATCGTGTCAGTCACGTTCGCCTCGATGTCCACGCCGATCAGTACGCTAGGCGCGCTGGCCAGGAAGGTGAGGTTCTTGAGCATGACGCTGTTGGCGCCAATGTCGATAGTGCTGGCCGCGTTATTGAAGTCGAAGCGCGGGCGTCTTGTCCCGTCCCCGATCCCGATAATGCGAAGGCCCACTACGTCGGCATCGAAGAGAACTGCATCGCTGTCCTCGTTGTGGCCGGGGAGGACAAAGATAGTGTCGCCAGGCTGTGCGAACTCCGTGATGCAGTATTCCAGTGTGAGACAGGCCGCGTTCGGATTCTGCCCCGCACCATCCACGTTTGCGCCTTCCGTCGCATTTGAGTCTACGAACCACTTAGCGCCTTGCGTCTGCGCTTCATCCGTGATACTGAACATCCCGCCCGCCTGTCGCTGAAAAAACAAGGCGGACTTCGTGCCAACTGTACCAGCCATACCGGGTCTCCTTTCGGACTCGACGGGTTCTGGCTATGCCCGCGGGACTCCCCGCCGGGCTTGCTCGCGTCTAGTATGTCTCTTGGGGCGCGACTAGGTGCGTGTTACAGGGGGACGAAGATATGCTCGATGGCCTGTGTGCTCTCTTGTCGCTGCTCGCCCGCGCGCTCTCTGCAGGCTTTGCGGTCTGCACAAAGGTAGATTATCTCAAAGGATGTGGGGGCGCAAGAAATGGAAATGCTGCGTCCCTTGACCTCTAGTATCGACCCGTCCCCGTTCCCGCATGACTCGCAACGGGCACCAGCTGTCCACTTCACACCTAGTATGTACTGGAACCCCAACTCCTCTTTCAGCGCCTCCACGATCTCGTCGTACTTCATCGCGCCCCCTAGTGGATATGCTCCAAGTCCCGCAACGCCTGCTGCGAGGCTATGCACGTGCGCCGGATTATCTCGCCGAATCTCATGGCGCAAGCAAGTGCTGTCAGGTGGTCTGGTCCAGCTATCTCGATCACGCCCTCGTCTATCAGGCGCAAGGCTGTTGCCAGTTTCTCGTCTGTGAGTTCGGGCATGCTAGTCATCTATGGTGCTCCCGGTCTTGACCGTTATGGCGCTCTCATTGCTCGTGGTCAGGTAGCCAGACCTGAACGTGCCCGCGTACCAGAGGGGTTGCGGGTACGAGGGATAGTCTGGGTACGCGGGGCAGTACAGGGGGGCTGGGACTAGCTTGGGCCACGTTCCCTTTATGGCGCCAGCATCCGCGAACGGGCGCGTGACTAGCACCTCGATCTCGTCCAGGTCTAGCTTCTCGTTTAGGTGTTGGCGCGCCAAGTCTACCGCTTTGATCTTGGCCGCATCTTCGTCTTTCGCCACGATGCTCTGCTCTCGATACAAGACCCACGGCAATTCATCCCCGACCGTCACAAGAATCACCACGTCGAATACATGCTCTCGGCTGTCCATGCTAGTCCCCCTCCTTTTGGCGCATGATCCGAAACGGACCGCGGACTCCACTGCAAAACTTCGCCGCTGCCTGTAATGCAAGGCGAATGCGGGCGCGAGGCTCCATGTCCGTTGTGGCGAAAAGCGACCCTAGCGCAACATCATCCCCACATCCAACCGCATCAAACCCATCCCGTGCAATCCCCACTTGATAGTCACTTTCGACCTGGAACAGGTGGCCCTTGTAGCCTACTAGGAATGTGCCACCTGTCTCTGTCTCGTCCTTTTTTCGCGCGTACCCGCCCTCCTTGAAACACTCACGCACGGCATCTATGAAGCGCGTACACATGAACTTCTCGGCGGACATCCGCGCTGGGTGATCCGGGGGCTTGAATGCGTAGCGAAGCAACTGGCCCATGCGGAACGAGGTTGTGAAGCCCATAAGAAACGGGCCTGTGCGGAATAGCTTGGCGTCCCGTCGATCTGTGATTGACCACCCTGCCGCCCCCGCACTATCCGCGCCCATCCACACGCTGCCATGATCCAGAAGCCCGATGACACAGGTCATACACCCCCCCTTGCATCTATGGCGCTTCCTCGCGCCCCTCGATGATGCTGGGCTCGCACTTGACCGAAGGCTCTTCTGGCGCGGCTTCCCGCCCAACTATCCCGACAGGCTTCCCGTCTACAGCCCCGAGTATCCGCCCGACCACCTTGCCCGCCAGCCCCGCCGGGTAGCCGTGCGGGTGCTCGGATTCGCGGGCTAGTATCGGGTCTTCCTGGATAGCCTCTGAGGGCGATTCTGAGGGGGTTACTTCGGGCGCAATCTCGCCATTGGGCGATTTGGGCGCCTCCGCCCGAGAGGATCGCCAATCCGGCCTGTTGAACTCGTCTTGCGCCTGCATCTGCCCTATCACGTCATGCACGTACTCATGCGTGCCGACCACCAGCCCATCAACGCCATTCGTCCCCATCGGGTCGAGCACAGACCAGCCCCGCCTATCCGCCGCGTCCAGCAAGTCCCGCATGGCCCGCTCAGATGCCCGCATTGGCCCCCTCCTCCTCGTCCTGAACGCCTTGGATGCCGCGCCCGGACTCGGGCAAGAAAATCGTCACGGGGTTCACTAGGCTCACCTCTTGGCGCTCAATCATCATGCCAGCGTGCTTCGCAAGGAGTTCCAGCGCTTTGACTTTCGCGCGCAGCATGTAGGGCTTGATGCCCTCAATGGGCAGGTAGGCGAGTTCTGCTAGCTCTTGGCGTATGCGGTCCGCACTGACCTCTAGGCGCCGGTTGCTGGCCTCTATGGCCTGCTGTATCTCGGCCTTGTACTTCTTGGCCAGCCTAGACCCCCATGAAGCCGCTCCCTTTGGCGAATACCCGCAGCGGATCGCTGCAGCAGTAGCGTTGTGATCCTGCAAATACTCAGCCACAAAGGACTTACCTTTGCCCCCACTAGCGCGATTCTTGCGGGTCTTCTTCTTGGCGCGCGCCATGGCTGGTATCCGGGCGGGTGCTTGTGCGGGGTACGCTTTTGGCGCAGCTAAGTGGTTGGCCGAGCTTGATTTGAACAAGCGACCCCGAAGTTATCAGCTTCGTGCTCTACCCAGACTGAGCTACCGGCCAGTGTACTGTATTGCGCGATAATCGCCTCTCAGGGGATTATCGAGAAATGGTGGAGGCCCCAGCAGGCTTCGAACCCGCGACCTGCGGTTTACAAAACCGCTGCTCTACCGGCTGAGCTATAGGGCCTTGTGTGGCTCCGGGACTAGGATTCGGACCTAGAAGACTTGAGTAACAGTCAAGCATGATACCAGTTTCATCATCCCGGAAAGGTGTGGCTGGCTGGCGAGGGCAGTTCGCCTCCTCGCTTTCCCGTTGTGGCGGGCGACCGATTTGTAGGGTGGGTTCCCACAACTCCATCGCGTTTGTCGGTCCTGTGCCGGTTGTATAATTGCAGCCAGCCGGGGGGCTCCCCGTTTCCAGCCTTTGCTGCGCGTTGGAGCCCGTCATGTCAAGCAAGTCGCGCCGCCCGACCTCCTCAAATTGGATTCCTGCGATTTTCATGATCCCCCCTCACCCAAACAAGCGCCCGAACAATCGACCCAGAAGGCCCTTGCCCTCCGGCTTCTCTTCGGGGCGCTTCAAGTCCGGCTCCCGCCGCGTCCAGCGCTGCGCCCAGCATACGGCCCCTTGCCCGGCCCGTGCTTGCCGACGTTGCGCGCCTAGCCTCACGGGCTCTCCATCCGGTTCGCCAGCGCCAGGGCTATCTCGTCTTGGATGCGCTTGAGCACCACCGCGTGGTCTTTCGTCTCGAAGATGTGGGAGAGTAGCAAGTGTTTCTTGGCGATTTCTTGCGCCAAATCAAGACCCTCTACCAATCCCGCGAAGTGTGCGTGCTCAAGGTCGGTCAAGGCTACTCCAAAAGATGTTGGGTTGCCCCCTACCCGGCGAAACCCGTAGGGCATCCCACACTATGCACAGATGCCCGCCCGTGATGGCCCGCCTGGGAAGGCAGGCGCGTTACTCCGCATCCTTCGGCTTCTCATACCAGATGTGCCCGCAGAAACAAGTGAACTTCAGGCGCGCAGACCGACCTGAATCTTGCGCCCGAAAAGCCAAGTCTTCCATGCACGACGAGCAGGCTGTGACTCGACCACGGCGAAAGGCCAAGAACGCTTGCACGCCGGGCAGTGCCACGAAGTCCTCAAGAAAAACCCCCTCTACTATATATAGACGCTAACTCGCCTATAATTCAACCAAAATCCGGGTTTCACAGGAGAAAATCTCACCTTTTTCAGTGCGGGAAATAGCCCAAAGCAGTATCCGGGATGCGTAGGCGCGCGGAATCCAGCTTGCGCCGGAAGGAATCCTGATGGAAAGTGGAGAATCTTCGCGGCTTTTTTGGGCGCGTCTAGGTGCGCCAGAAGCCTATACGGGGCTGTCTGAGAATCGCGGAAGTGAAGTTGCGCCAGAAGTGTAGGCTTTGACTTGACACATACGGGGGGATAGGCGATAGTGCTAGTGGAAAGGGCGGTGAGGAATGACACTCAGAGAACTCTACGTGTTCCAGGCGAACCGGGCAGACGGCTGTCGGCACAAAGCGCGCAAGCTCGTGGCAGAGGGCTTTATTGGCGCCGCAAAGCGCGCGGCGCGCTTCTCCCTTTTCTTCCGTCTCCTCTCTCACGTCACGTTTAGGCGCTGGGGCGATCAACTGCGCGCCCGTCACAAGGACGACCTTCGCCCTCCGACTGCCTGAGCCGAAACCGGGCCTTGCGCCCGGTCGTGCGGGATTGACCGGCCCGCGCCTGATGAGGCTAGGTCAAGGAAAGGATGGGAAGGATGGGAAGGGTCAAGGTAGCAGACTTGCGGTCGCTTGTGTCGCGCGCGATGCACAATGCCGAGCATACGACAAAGCTCTCGCGCTCCGAGAATCCTCAGAGTCACGCTGTAGGCTTGCGCGCACAGGGACGGGCAGAGGCTTTCAGCGATGTCCTTGACGCGCTCAATGGGGATGCTGCAACATTGCGTATATCTGCGGGCGAGTAGCCGTCCGCCGGTCCGGCGCCTCACGGGGCGTCGGGCTGGCAGTCGTCTAGGAGAGGACGGGTGTAGGATGGCGAGGAAACTGAGTGTGCGGGCGCGTGACGGAGCCTTTGAGGTCGGGCCTGCGAAGCACGGGCCTACGGTGATGGTGAGCGCTCCGAATGCCAAGATTGCGCTGAGGCTTGGCAAGGCGGAGCTGCGCAAGCGTGACGAGGTGAAGGGGAGCTCCGGTCTGGACGGGTTCGCCGAAGCGGTGCGCCAATCGTACCGTTTCCATGCGCGCGCAGACAGGAGAATGGTAGACACGCGCCCGCTCGGAGTCTAGCCCGACGCCCCGGCGCCGCTCGCCGTGACTGGCGGGCGGTCCGGGATGCCGGTAGGGGAGAGGAGCGGGCAACGATGGGCCGAAAAGAGGCAGAGAGCCGCGGCAAACGCCTTCTGAAGCGCATGAAGGGGCAAGGATGGGTGTTGGACGTGTGGGAGAATCTCGGCTGGCATTACGCCGTCGAGAATGGCCCGCTGACCGTCTATGGCGATCATTTCCCAGGCGCCAATGGTACATTCAGCACACTCCTCGGAGAGAACGAAGACGACCGACATTGCGGGAGTTTCAACTGGTCGCCAAGGGGGAAGCGCTACAAAGACCCGAACCGCGCGGTCAAGGCACAACTCCGGCTAGCTAGGGAATACGTAGACAGCGTGTCGGCTCTTATGGCGGGCCTGGAGGTCAGGTGCGCGGACTAGCCCCGCCCGGCGCGGGAGGCTGGCAGGAGAGGGGACTGACGATGGCAGGGCACACGCGCGACAAAATCAAGGAGTGTATACTTGCCGACTGCCCGTTCTGCGGTGAGGGCGGGGAAGATGGCCCAGAATACAGGCATCGGCTAGGAGAAATACGTGTTGAGTGCGGATGCGAATCTGCGGGTCCGTGGGAGGACTCATTTGGCGCAGCCGCATCGGCTTGGAACGATGTGGCCCGCGAGCACAACATGCACGAGCGGCTGGTGGATGCGTGTAAGCCAGCACTCAGGAAGGCAGAGGCAGTCTGCGCACATTGCCGCGCCAATGGTGGAGTAGCCGCGCTTGAGCAATGTAAGGAAGTAGCTTGCGCAACGCTTCCTTTCACGAAGATGCTCCGCGACCTCATAGCGGAGGCGGAGAAGGAATAGGAGCGAGGGCGGCGGGGCCTTCTGAGTCCTGGCGGGGCATGCAGCCCGTAAATCCAGGCCGCCGCCCAAGCTCCGTATTGGAGGGTGAGAGATGAGCAAGCCGAAGACGGCGTTGGACCTGTTACGCACGTGGTCCGCAATGGACTGTACAACAGGTATGGAGGCGCGCAAAAGAGTGAAGGAGATAACACTGATTCTTGCCGCTATCCCCGCCAACGCGCCCGAGCAGATCGCTGCGCTCAAGGCCGAGGTGGTGAAGGTCGAGGATGAGCGGGACGAGGACACGGAGACAATGTTCAAGGTGCTGGCTCGTGCGGGGCAAGCCGAGGCCGACCTCGCGCGGGTCACGGAGGAGCGGGCATCGGAGGAGCGCGACGTGATCTATGCGTTGAAGCGTAACGTCGCCCTCGTTTCCGAGCGGGACGCCGCGCGGGCGGATGCCGAGAAGCTGGCGGGGGCGCTGGACAAGATAGCCCATCCCGGCGAGGTCTACGGAGAAGGCGACTACTACGCCGGGGTGCAAGCCGGTCAGGAGTCTGCCGCCGAGGACGCCCAAGAAGCCATAGACGCCTACAGGAAGGCAAGTAAATGAGCGCGCGCGGGGAAAGCGGGACCGGAGGCGAAAGCCCCGGCAGGCAAGCCCTTCATGGGCAGTCCTTTCCGCCGCTGATTCCCCGCTGCGCTTTTTTCTTGGATTTGTGCTTGACATGCGCGGTCTGGCGTGGTAGAATGCGCGCGGGAGGTGAGAGATGACAAGCGGGAAGCGATGCCTGAGTTTCGCGTGTGTTACCCCGAAGAGAGAACGGGACGACTGTAGCCACAACATTGGCGGCATTTGCTTTGCGCTCAGCCCTGGCTATGTCCCCTACCGTTGCATCGCGCGGGTCGGTAGGCCGAGGAAGACGGATCAAAAGGTACTTGTCACCTTCAAGGCGGTGCCCGGCGGGTACAACTTGGCCGATTCTCGCTGGGGCAGCAACGCAGGGATAGCGAAGGAAATGATAGCCCGCTGCGGAAAGCGGTGGGGGTGCCCGGTTGAAACGAAAGCGGGAAGGTGAGACATGGAACTGCCGAAAGCTGTGACTGACGGGATTGAGACCTTGAAGGAGAAGATCGAGAAGGTGAAGCTCCTGGCGCCCGCGGTTCGGGCTGTCGAGGCTGTGTTGGCGGAGTTGGGATGGAAGGGCTATGGCGATTCCTGCGATGTATATTCAGAATGCGCCGGCCCTTACGTCTCGGTCTTTCTGGCCGTGAAGGACTATGCGCAAATCCGTCAATTCCGCGCCCTTTTGCAGGCACAGGGTTTTCGCGCCCACCAAGAGGTTGACCAAGGCTCCACCGGAACGCGCGTGGCTCACTTCCGGGGCCCCATCATCGTCTACTTCGGCTTTGCTGGTGGCACATGCAACTACGTGCAGGTCGGCGAGAAGACAGAACCGGTCTACGAGCTTCAATGCGACGGGAAGCCCGCATGACCCTGACCATGCGCCAGATCGAGCGTGAAGCCGAGCAGCACATCCGCGACCTGTACCGGAGGCTAGGCGTGGACAAGCCGGTCCAGTCGGCGCGTTTGGGGGCGCAGCTTGGCGCGAAGGCAAGGGCGAACGTGGAGGAATGGGTAGATGGGAAGTGTCGGCGGCGCGGCGTACCAGCGCCGAGGTTGTCGCGTGTGTCCCTGCTTGGCCGTACTGGTCACGCCACGTAGGGGCGGTGGACTGCGTAGAGCGGACACGCGAATTGTGGGGATGCCGGGTGGGGAATCCGGTCGCCGCCGACACTGACCTTGAGAGGGGGACGGGGATGGGTGAGCACACGCCGGGGCCGTGGGCAACCGACCAAGTAGCGGGAGGCTTCAACGTCGGCATCGCGAGGGACTACCCTTCATGGTGCCGCATCGCGCGGGTGGGGGCGGAATTGAGCGAGGTGGCCGAGACACAGGATTGGCCTAACGCCCGCCTGATCGCCGCCGCGCCCGACCTGCTGGCCGCTGCGCAGGATACGGTGGATCAGGAATGCGACCCCGGAGAGTGTGAGTGGATAGCGCCTTCCGGTAGATCGTGCGATGGTGTGATCGAGTGCGCGGTACAGGGGCTTCGAGCCGCCATCGCCAAAGCAAAGGGAGAGGAGACCAGTCATGGGCCAGATCGACCAGACAATCTCGGCAGTGAAGCAGCGGGTCTACAGGGTAAGGAAGCTCTGTGATGCGGCGCTCTCGGCTCCGGCGCAAAAGCCCGCTACGCCGAAAGACGCCCTTGAAGCGATCCGGCAGACTGTCGCGGAAATCCACGCTGAAACGGAAGAACTCGAAGCGTGGTACGCGGAAGACGAGCGATTCGCTACGTGCTTGGCGCTCGCAACCCCGCCGCTGTCTCGTGTGCAACAGATTCCCGTGCGACCCGCATCACAAAACCCCGAAGTCCCGCCCGCAGGACTTGCCGGATGGCGTGGGCCTGGACACGGAGGCGAACCTGAGCCCGCTGTGCAGGCGCCATCATGCCGAGTACGGGGCGCTCTGCGGCGAGCCAACCGCGTCTTGGCTACATCGGGAGGCGATGCTGGCGAATGCTCGGGAATGGATAGCGAGGCATCCGGGGGCGCGTGAGGCGTTGCCGGGGTGGCTAGTGGAGGCATTGGAGGCGCAAGAATGAATGAGCATACGCCGGAGCCGTGGGGGTACACGGAAGACGCCGACGATGGCGGGGGGGCGCGATTTGTGATACACTCCCTCCCTTGGACCGGCGAGATGATCGCGGCTACGAGCAGCCACGGGCCTCACTACAAGCCGCATGGGCCAGAGGTGCAGGAGGACGAAGCCAACGCCCGCTTCATCGTCCGCGCCTGCAATGCGCATGAAGACCTGCTGGCCGCGTGCGAGGCTGTGGAGGCGCAACTACTCAAGGATGCTGAGGGATGCTGCCCCGAGAAACTAGAGCGCCTGCGCCCGCTCTACGATCAGGTGCTCGCTGCCATCGCCAAAGCAAAGGAAACCCCGGATGCCTGACATGACCATGTGTCAGGAAATCAACTGCCCGCGCGCGACCCGGTGCTGGCGCTTCATGGCAGAGCCTTTGGCGCGGCAAAGCTGGTTCGCGGTGTCCCCGCGGGTCAAGGACGAGTGCGAGTATTTCTGGCGCATGAAAAAGGAGGAGAAGCGAGATGAAGAAGACGCTACTTGAGCGGCAAGTCGAGGCCCTGCGCGAGTCCATCGAGCCCGGCGGGCGCTGGGACCGGCTGGCGAGCGGGGAGATGGAAGCGGATGAGGTTGAGCAGCGATGCGCCCTCTGTTGGAAGATCGACGCAGACGAAGCTTGCGACGTCTGCCCAATATCGCTAGATGGGGGTGACTGCGAAGACGGGTCGCTCTACCAGAGATGGCGGAGAGCGGTTTGTGATGCGTGGGGTCTCCATGTCCCTTACAACGACCCCACGGCCGTAGCCCTCGCCCGCGAGATG